>OCZT010005608.1_pt1 | contig 12505 bp, 11 predicted proteins | sample 1539031 | NCBI WGS metagenome assembly OCZT01 (sample SAMEA3539308, study PRJEB22396) | soil metagenome | biome: tundra; feature: field; material: soil | place: USA | collected 2010-05 | depth 0.15 m | reverse complement strand
CGAATACAGTAGCCGCGTCGATCGGTTCGACCTCTTGGACGGCCAATACGTCGGCTCGAAGGGGGGCCATGCGCTTCGCCTTCTTCCGGAACCCACCGACGCGACAGTTCCAGGTGACCAGGCGCATGAGTTTACCATCATGGACGGGATAACGCTCCAATCGGGGTCGTCGGAGTATGACGCGGCTCTGCATGCTGCGCTACCAGCCCGCGTGCCGTCCGGGTGTGGTCTGTCGCCCGTCTGCCCGCGTCGCGGGTCGGCCGGCGGGCCTCACAGCGGGTCGTTGCCCCGAGGCGCCGGACCGAGGTGGGACTGCGGGGCCAAGCCTATCTCCGAAGTTACGCCTATCACCCCGCCCTCAAGCGACTGTTCGAATCTCCATGCGCTGTTTGGCACGGGTCGCCTGCGTTCGGTAGATTCCTCTGTAGGGATTCGGCTCCGCAGGGAGCGTTACTCATTCTCGAAGAATGCCAGCCCTCTCCGATCTTCGCCGGGACCTCGCCGGCCTCTATCCCGAACTCTGCGGCACGCTCCCCGATCTTGAGCAGCACGCCGAGTGGGTGATCGTACGTGCCATCAATGTCGGTGCGCCCGAACTGGTGGAAGCGGTACTGGAGTACTATGGGATTGATCGGGTGCGGGCGGTCGTGCAGGCGCGAGTCAATACACTCGACCGACCGGCCTATCGCGCATGGAAGGATCGGCTAGAGCTTCCCGCACGCGATGAGATTGTCGAACGCTTCCACTTGATGTGGCGTCCATGACAGGCCCTACGGAGGGGCACGTTCCCTCCCTGGCTCGCTCGGCGGTGTACACGCCTGCGGTGGCGCTAGCGGGCGCGATAGGTCCGGCAATGGACCTGTCGGCACGTGCAAGCACTGTTCGTCGATCAGGAAAGATCCTCCATTCCAGCTCAGATGCGCTTGCAGTCTAAGCTACCGCGCCGTGCTGATAGAGGTACTTTTGAAAACCAGAAAACACTCCGACTATCTCGGCAGCCTTCCCGAGATCAGCCAATGCATCATCGATGGAATCGTGGTATTTGAGCTTCAGTAGCGGGGTCAGCTTGTCCTGATCCAGCTCGCCGACGCCCACACTGACGTAGTGGGCGAGGACGAAGTCAAGGAACGCTTGCTGTTTGAGCCCGAAGCGGGCCTTGATGTCAGCTCGCGCGCCGGCGGCGCGGTCCTCCCGCGAGACCGGCGGCAGCGCGTAGGCGACATGCGCGAGCACGTCAAACAGGTCGCTCTTCTCTGCGTCGATGATGCGCTGCATTTCCACCAGTTGGTCGCCGCCGAAGCCCTTCTCGGCGAGCCCCTGGAGCAGCTTCTTCCGCGTATCGGGCGCGCTCCAGAGGGCACGCAACTCCGCCTCGTTCTTGAAGAAGTCAGGCAACTGGCCGAACAGGAGCGTCATGAACTGATGCGCGGACATCGGCGTGCCGTCGGGATGCCAGAACGTCGTGCACATCATGTGCTGGATGGCCCGCTCCTTCCCATCAGCCAGCTTCACCTTCGCTTTCCGCTTCTTCTTGTCGCACTCGCAGTCCATCTTGCCGCAGACCGGACACGGTTCCTTCGCACATTCGCAGGGCGACTTGCCGCACACCTCGCACAGGCGTGGCGGGGGAGCCTCGCAGACACAGGGCCACATGCCACACTTTGTGCACGGGTCGTCCGGGACCGGCTCGCCATCCCATTCGGGATCGCTAAAGTGATGGTGCGCCTGTACGAAGTCGCAAATCGTGAAGTAGTCCTTGCCGTCGAACAGCCGGGTGCCCCGACCTATGATCTGCTGAACATGGAGCACGTATGCGAAGATTGATGGCGCCCCGTGTCACTTGCGGGGATCGTGGCGCTCGTGTCATGCGCGGGCAACAGCGGGACAGCGCCTATTGATGTGAACACGGCCAGTATTTGCGGTCAGTGGATATTGCGAACCGTCAATGGAGCACCGCCCCCGTGGACCGGCACCGGGTTCGGCGACCGGCTCAATTCAGAGACCATCGGCATCTCCGATGCCGGGACGTTTCTCGATAGCTATTCGTCCACCAATCTCGCGACGAACACCGAAGACGGCGGGAGTCAGCAGGGCACATACATCAGGAGCGGCGGCTCACTGACGCTACGATGGACGAACTACATCTTCTCGTGGAGGGGATCGTTTGATGGCACTCGTCTGACATTGAATCCCGTCTACTCCACGGGCGAGACGGCCGACGTCTACATCTTCACGCGATGACAGAGCGGTCGCGAAGCGATAGCTGCTCCGCCGGTAGGTAATGGGCCCGATTGAATCGTGACAATCGCTAGCCTTGATCGACACACCGTTCGTGACGCCACGCAAGGTTTCTCATGTCGCAATTCCACTCAATTGCTGCTAACGCACAGAGGAGAATTAATTCGCGACGCACTCAAGGGTTCAGCTCCGCTGCCTGAGGCGCTTTTCCACATCCTGTAGCTTCCGCGGATCGCTGATCTCGCATTCCCAGATAACGAGTACGCGCCACCCAAGGGTCGCTAGAGCCCGTTGCTGCTTACGGTCCCTCAGCCGGTTCTTTCGAAACTTCTCCCTCCACCATTCTGCGTTGGTGGCAGGAATCGACGCGAATCTGCAACGGGGATGGCTGTGCCAAAAACATCCGTGCACGAAAACTACCGTTCGATAGCGCGGGAATATCAGGTCCGGCTTACCTGGCAGATCTCCACGATGCAGACGAAAGCGAAACCCTGCTTTATGCAGTGCGCGGCGTACGGCAATCTCGGGTTGGGTGTTCATTCCCTTGATGCCCGCCATCATTCTGCTTCGCACAGCGGGGGTTACGACGTCCATCAGAAGAGACTGTAGATTGCCTTGGCGATCTGTGCTGCGAGTCTTGGCGGAACAGCATTTCCTACCTGCTGATACTGCTCGGTACGAGGACCGCAGAAGAAATAATCATCCGGAAATGTCTGTAGCCTTGCGGCTTCACGCACCGTAAGGCTCCGACACTGAGACGGGTCAGGGTGGATGTAATAGTGCCCGTCCTTGGATATGTGCGACGTAATGGTGGTTGACGGCTTCTTAGCAAGCTGCACGCGGAATCGATCGGCAAACACCGCATCATAAACCGCTCGCCGAACGTTTGCGTGCAACGGCAGTAGTGCCGGAGGATACTCTGCAAGCACTGGTGAGTGCCCACGAATTTGGCCAAAGCTGCTCGCGAAGAGATATCGATCCAAATCGGCCACGATATGCTTCCGAGTTGAATGGTTCAACACGACACTGCCATCGCTACGATCAAGGACCTCGCTGCCACGTGAGGCAGCAGGAACACTTAAGTTTTCCACCACGTCTCGAATGCGACGACGGACGTCCGGCTGGACGTCAGGAAGCCAACCCTTTCTTCGCACGCATCCCACCGCCTCTCGCCAAGCGGTGTCGCTATCAGGTGTCTTGCTCAAACCGCTGCGTAAGCGCGGCAGGCCGCGGAGTTCTTCGGCGACCGTCACTTGTCCGGCATGTTCGAGGAGGTTCGGCAGCCTAGCGGCCTGAATATCTGACCGAATACCTACAAGGATCACCCTGTGCCGTCGCTGCGGAACGCCGAACAACTCCGAACGCACGAGGTATCGCCGCGGATCGGTTTCGTCGATGTCGCTCGCGGGCGACAGTGCACGAAGTTCGTAATGCGGCGTTCTGTCGCTGGTCATACGGCCCTCCCGGCGCAGCGCTACGGCAGGATCGCGAAGGTCCGCTCTGATCCTCTCGAAAATGCCGCTGCGGTCTACCTGCGCTGAGAGCAGACCCTTGACGTTCTCCATCACAAAGACGGGTGGCGCGTGGTCTGCGAGGATCTGCAGATACTCGACGTAAAGAGTCTGTCGGTGATCCTCGTCGGGATCGTACCCCTTTTTTCCCTTGTTTCGTGCCCGGCCAACAAGTGAATAGGCTTGGCAAGGTGGGCCTCCGATCAGTACCCAACGATCGTTCCGCGGGAGTAGTGCTTCGATGTGCTTGCGCACCGTCACCACGCTCTTGGGTCCAAGCTCAATGTTCAAGGCCTCAGCAGCAGCAACACGAGCAGCTGCAGGGCATGACTCGGCTAGCGAATCCCAGTCTTCGCTTCCTCGAATAAGCCTTTCGTACGCTGCGGGTGGCCTCCCGTTGAACTGACGTCGGAAAGCCCTCAGTCGAAGCGTTGCATGAGCGAAAGTGTCCTTTTCGATCGAAATGCCGAGCTCGAAACGACGCCTTCCTGCGGCATCCTTAAATCCGGACAAGCCCTCACCCAGCCCGCCAGGACCCGCGAATATGTCAACGACCTTGATCATGCCAGCACATTGCGGGGGCGGGACAGCTCCTTGCTATTCTGGGCCAAACGGACATCCCTCTGCTCGTGCCTTCTTGAGTGCTTCCACGACTATGAGCGACTGTTTTTCCGAGGGGATCTTCCCCGGAGTGGATGCCACCGCAAGAATCTCGAGCTCCTTCAAACCCAAAACCCTATGCTCGAGCGCCCAATCACGCACTTTCTTCCAAAGTATGGGTCCTGCATTCACCACCAATGTCTGGGCCTGAATGCCATTGAGCATTTTTTGCTCCTTGACGCCCTCAGCGGAGTTGCGTTTCAGGTCATCCCAATCAAGGAGAGTTGAACGCAACTCATTCGGCCACTTCACTTCGAGCGCCTCGACTCGCTGCCAGCAAGCAACTTTCTTCGCCCACTCGGTCACGTTCTGCACGAATCCGGTGGGTGGCTCTGCTATGGTGAGGCGGACGCTATCGGCCGATATCGTCAGAGCCTCCTTGAGCACTTCTGGCACCTGCTGTGCACGCCAGACTACATCGAAATTGATTCCCTTGCCCTTTTTCTTCACGTCAGCAGCCAACTTCGCGATTGCGTAGGCGACAATATTCGCGCGATATGCACCATCATACCAGGGCCTGCCACTGACAATCGTTTCTGTCGCCTTGAAGATGATCGCCTTCGCTATCGCCTCCCTGAAAGAGGCCTCATTGAAGTGATCTGAGTGTTCGCTCCATTCCTTTCCCACACGTTCCGCGAATTGCGCGAAGTTCTTTTGCGCGCCGGTACTGACGATGTGCGGAAGTCCATCCCAAACAGCTAGGTACTTCGCAAGGTCCGTCTTCGTGATGAGCTGCTTCTTGGGATACTCGAGCTCTAACTTCTTGAGAGCGGCCGCACTAAGCCCGCTTCGTACATCTTGGTATTGCCCACGCGCCCGCTCATAAAACCACTTGGATTCGCGAAAGGTCCCATCGCGCGAGGGCGCGTAGACCTTCTCGGAAAAATCCTTGAACCGAAGGTGAAATGGGTGGTTGGCGAAGAAATCCGCTGCATTCACCTTGTTCTGGCTGTTGGCATACTCTGATATCTTCGGCACCACTTCTTCGGAGCGCTCAGGGGGTATCACTGACAGTTTCATTTGTACGAAGACGCGCCCCAAATCAACGTCCTTCTTGCGACTGGCAGAATACACGGATGCGGTTGTCTGACCACCATTGACGATCTGCAGGTTACGAATGCCCGTAACAACCAAAGCGCCGCGATCGTTGCTCGTGATGACTTCCTCAGCCGTCGCGGTAATTCCATTGTTGTACGCGAAGAACATTTCGGAGTCGTTCTCCAGCGTGTTTCTGATGCCCTTGTTGACGTTGTTCTTTGCCTGCAGGAAAACGCGAACATTTTGCTCCAGCAGCCGCGCGCCCCACCGATCATAGATTGACGCGAGTTGAACGCCGGGCATAACGAGGAGGTACGCTTCATATCCGGCTTTCGTCAACTGCGCTCGTAGAGCAGGCACCGGCGCTCCGTACTCCGCCAAGTCAACCACCATGTCTTCTCTGCTGCGTCCTGACTGAGCGTAACGCTGTAAACGTCCGAGGTCCCAGACGCTGTAGCTGATCTTGCGACCATCAAGCTCGCCTGACTCTCGGCCATCCACGCGATTACTCAGCTCCCGATTGGAAATCAGGACGATACGGATACGACTTACGATCGCCCACGAATCCGCAATAAAGGTCGCCAGCCCGAAGCCAGCGGAGGTCTCGTCGAGGCTTGTTCGGAAGTTCGGCTCAAGTGCCCTTCGCAAAAAGGTCGTTGCGCGTTTGAAGATGCTGTCCATCTCCGTTGCGGTCAGCGTCTCGATATCCACCGCTTGGTTGAAATCAGCGACAATCAGCGTGAGAGCGCCGTCAGTGGTCGCCGGGTCACCGCCATATCCATCAATGCGAATTCCGCGCGGAGACACATATCGTGCGCGGTCATGAGTCTCGAGCTCGCCGGCTTCTACCAGCTGATCACAGAAAAGCTCGAAGAACGCGTCCTCTGCCCAGCGTCCATCAGCGTCTGCATCGCGAAGAACTTCCTGAAAGAATTCCTCGTGGAATGCTCGAAGGGCTTCAGACATGCTCCTCGCCTCGAAGAGCGGCATCGAGTGATGTGCGCGGAACTGCAAACTGCACACACGCGGGGACCCAAAGATCGTATCGAGTGTTTGACACTCCAGCAGGCAGCTGATCTGGTTCAATCCGCGGGAAAGTCTCTTTCACGTGGAAGATTGATTGCTCCCACTCCTTCCACCGCCAGATAGAATAGTCGTGCTGTTGACTGAGACCTGCTGCCTCAAGGAGTGCGTCGAAACGCTCGATCGCTCGTTCATCGCCTGCTTGGACTTGCACCCGAACCCGCCGCGCTACTTCTGATACGCAGTCTCCCTCTTGCTCATCGGCGTTTCCGTGATCGAACACCGTAACAGCCAGGAATAGTGTTCCGGTCATCGGGCGGGTTAGTTGATGCTCGGAATTGATGCGTACCGACGGCATAGTTGAGCGTCCACGTGCTTTTGACTCGACGAAGACAGTTCCGCAGGCGAAATCGCGAGCATCGCCGAGCGGACCTTTCCATGCGTCCACAGCGACACTTGCGCTCACATTCGGAAGAAGGAATCGCTCGACAATCAGCAGCTCGCCAATAAGCCCAAGTTGTTCTGAGACACTCAACATTCCCCGCCCACCGCGCAGCAAGTAATGCCACCTCCAAGTACGCGCCACGGCGCGACCTACAGCATCGACCTCCGATTCGGCTTCCTCCGCGCTGATCATGATATCCGTGCACAGCTGAAAGAAGATGTCGCGTAGTGTTTGATCGAGTAATCTGATGATCAGTGCCGCCTTGGCATCGTCCGTCGCTGGTTGGATGAAAACTTCCACGCCCTTAAGTAGGGGAAGACGCGCACGAGGCATTGATGCAGTTGCGCCCCTCAACACAAGCAGACACCTCGACTCCCTGTCACGAGCCCAGTAAAAATCCCATGGTCCGTCCTCCGTTGTGCGTCGCATACTCAGAGCGCTGGACGTGTGGGGTGCTGCGATATTGGACCAAGGGTCGTCAGTCTTCGCCATCATCGTCCTCGTCGTCAGCCTCAGGATCATCCGCCATGTTTTCCCGCTTCCATTGCAGCGTTACGACATAGTCAACGCGCTCTTCCGGAAGCGATGTGTTTGGGAGCCCGAGGCTCCAAGCGACAATTGGTTCTGGCATGAGGCTTTTCTCTGTAGCTGGATCCAGTATGTCCAACATGTGAACAACAAGAAGCGGCCGGTCTCTCTTCGTCCGATAAATGCGATCCGGGTAGTTGTATTTGCCCTTTCTGTTGGGTGGATTGGTGTCCCGATACTCGACCTCCGCCCAAGCAACCTGTTCAGGTGTTAGACCAGTCTTTTCCATTCCACGTGACGCTACTCGCTGTTTGTTCGTGATTCGGAGTGTCTTGGCGTCGCTTCTGAGTCCGGCAGTGCGTTTTTGACAATGAACCGGAATAGCGAATGTGTTATCCGGCATCCCGTCTTTGTCGCCGGTGGTGGCGATCAGCACATCCCATTCAGCCAACTCGGAGTCGGCTCTGCGCTGTATGTACCGAGTGACTGGTCCGGGCTCAGTGAGGATTGAAACCGGGCTGTTGGCAAACATCGAGAGGAATCCAAGTACAAGATGGACAGGCACTCCTCGCAGCAAGTATCCACTCGTGACACGCTCGGCATGCTTCGGATCAATTCCGCTTTCGAACATTCGAGTTGCGAAGGTGCGCGCGGCATCGCGATTCGCTTTGATGGCGTCTGCATCCCTGCGCAGTGCTGCTGTCTCTACAAAGGCCTTTGCTAAGCTGATGCTCACGATGACGCGCTCTCCGGCCCCCATCTTGTTTCGGGCCGTCACGATTAGCGTATCCGGGTGAGCCCGCACCTTAAGCCCGAAGTCTTCGGGAGTTGCGTTGGCTGCTGCCATGACCCGGAGGTCTTCGCGCAACATCTCGATGGACTCTGCAACGTGCGCGTACCATCCTTCCACCTCCTCTGTCATCCAGACTCTGCAGAGATCTTCGTAGTCGGGTCTGTATCCGAACCACCTTCCCATCTGCATCAAGGTGTCGTACATGACGGAACTGCGTAGAAAGTAGCTTACCATCAGGCCGCTCAGGGTGAGACCGCGCGACAGGGAGTATCCTCCGACGGCGATCACGCTCAGTCCTGTGCCTTCGTAGTCCGAGTAGTTGAGCGTGCCGTGCGAACGGCTATTGACCTCCACGACCTTTATCGGCGCGATCGCGTCTACAAGCTGAGACTGGATTGCGCGCCACTCGATACCAGCGTCCTGATACTCGGTTTCCCAAATTGAGTGAAGAGCAGCCATTTCCGAGTCCTTGAGAGCACGACGTTCAGGCAGCGCAGCATTGAGCCGGGCGCTTGCTTGAATGTCCTCAACTTGCTCCTGGATCAGTGACCGGATACTGCCCTGTACTCCGGTAAATCGAGATGCGTTTACCAGCATCGAGCAATGATCGGTAATGTGCCCGCGGCATCTTCGGATCGCTTTTGCAACGCAAAATGTGCGAATTGCTGAGATCAGACTTGGGGGCAGAGTGCCGACCGGGTAGTCCTTTGGATGCCTGAGTGGCAGGACATCTTCGTTATCGTCAATGTGACGAATCACATTGGAATCATCGCCAAACACGCGTTCGGCACCAAAGTAGTTCGATGGCGGATCCAGGCTCACGATGAAGTTTCGTGGGAAGAGGTCTTCCCCGAGCATCTGCTCCTTGCTGTCCGGATCAATGAAAATGTTCGCAAATGGAGTTGCCGTATAGCCCACATACGAGCTGCGCAGGAAGTGCTGAAGTAAACGACGTATCTGTTCGTTTATTCGCGATACCTCTCCTGCGTCGTAGCGCACGTTTATTGATGCGTTATCAGCCTCATCATCAATGAGAAGCATCGGAAGATCGCGCGCTTTGTGGGTCGCATTATGTTCTGCCATCCATTCGGCGAGATTCTTCAGGGTGCTGTAATTCTTCTTGATGACAAAAACGGCAGGTTCCAAGAGACTGTGCAGCGGCAGACCGAGCCCTGTCGCCATTTCCTTGTTGAAGTCCTTTACAGAGTTGGTGAAGGTCACGGGTCGACGGGTTGCATCGAAGCGCCCAACGCCGATGAAGCGATCAGCTTTCTTGGAAAGAAGCCTCGCGCTATCTCTGCCAACAAATCCCTCGTCGATTCGCGTTTGCGTCTGATTCCGCAGGTTGTTGTGAACCCCGGCAATGACAATGATTACGCGATAGCCGGCGTCTGCGGCCTTGCTGATCAGACCGACGTAGTTCGCCGTCTTTCCAGACTGTACATGCCCAACCACCATCCCTCGACGAGCCCAGGGCCCTTGCCTTCGTGGATCCTGCAGGAGACCGAGCACTCTGTCGGTCTCGCTATGTATCGTGGTTATGACGTTTCTGGAAAGATGCATTCCCTCGGCAAGGAGCCTGCGGTACCTGTTCCAGTAATAGAAGTCGATATCAGCAGCGGCCGCTTCGAGCCACGGCTTGAAGTCGCGCTCCGTCAGGACGGAGCCGATGCGCATCACGACGTCGTGTCTTGCTTCCAAGCGCTTGGCAAGTGACTCCGCATCCTCGTCACTGACAACGAAGAGCACACGAAACTTGGCAATCCAGTCACGAATCGCGGCGGGCGTCACTTCTGGTTGTTTCGCAAGGAACGCCTCGACGGCCAATTCAAGTTCTTCGATCGACAATGCCATCTATCGTTTCTCCCTTATTCCAGACTCCAGGCACGCTTCAGTTCTATCCCAATTTGATCGGAATGGCTCGGCACGTCTGAGCATATCTGGAATAAGAGGCTCGTTTACTCCGTGCGCTTGCAGCCCGACCAGAGTCAGCCGAAGACACTCCGCAAGATCATCGTCGGAAATCGCCTCTGGTCGTACCGACTCTGGTTCACTCGCCAAGTCGGCGAAGATCACATCCATTGGCAATGCAGCTGCGATGACGCGTGTCAATCTCCCGAACTCTCCTGCGAGGTCACCCGGAAGTCTTGCACGGAATGACGCAAGTACCGGATTATCCTCATTCAAGCGATAGACCACGCTGTTGTCTTCCTGGGCCCGTCTCCAGATCGGAAGACGTCCATCGTGAGTCTGTCTCTCCGCGCGGCCGATGTATTTCTTGCGCGACGGCGCACCAATCTCGGAGATCAGCTTTTGGAGACGTTCCCGTACCTGTAGCGGAGGACGGGCGGAGGCCTTCTTCACGTCAACGTGCCACTGTGCGTCGAGCCCGTTTGGCATGTCGATGCGAACGCGGCACAACTTCGTAAGCTCCATCTGTCGCGCCAGTCCGAACCATGTTCCACTCACGATCAGTCGCTTTTCACGATACAAGTAGAAGCCCTGTGTCTTCAGATAGCCGTCATCGCCGCCATAGTGCTCCCATTCTGCCTTCGTGACATTTCGATGATGCGGCAGAGTGAACGTGGTGATTGTTACAACATGCTGACCCACCTGCACCTGTTCTGGCGGCCCCATCTCCGTAGCGGGATGCCGGGAGTTGAACGGATCGAATGGCTTGAGCGGCAACTCATTCAAGCTGATGGTGATCTTCTGTGCTCCGGGCTCGCCCGACAAGAATCGGTGAAAGACCATCTCCAAGTGTCGGCGTGACTCGTCTAACCGCCTTATGAGGTGTTTCCGTGCCGCGGCCGTAGCATTCAACTCCACCGACCTATCCATTCGCTCCCAGACGACCAGTGAGCCGTCTGCGGCGAGATACTCGATGAAGGGGACATCCTTCGCGGTTTCCGGCGTGAGTAACTCCCACCGATCCTCGCTCTCTACGTAATCGAGGTCCCAGATCGCGACACTTGTTCTGCCCTCCTTGCGAGTGACAACGGTCAGTTTTCGGCACTGAGAGAATGACGCCGTCTTCATGCCGAGCCCGAACCGGCCCAAGTCCGTGTGCGGGCGGATGTCTCGCGGATTGCTGCTACCGAGTCTCATGGCCTCGAAGAGCTGCTCCTGCGTCATACCGTGACCATTGTCAACAATTCCGATCCTTGGATCGGCACTGGATGTATCCGCGTGGATCTGAATTATAGAAGCGCCGGCCGTGATGGAGTTGTCGATGACGTCGGCCAGCGCCGTCTCCAATGAGTAGCCGATGTCGCGCATGCTCTCGATCAGCATGGCGGCTTTTGGAGGCGCCGAGTGAGTATCAGGCATCGGATTCAGGTTTGTTCAATTGGCGCAGCTCCGGACAGGATATATCTCCGACGGGATGCAACGCGCCCACGTCCGAGAAATTGAAGAGTCGTTCCGCATACGACTTCGACTCCCCCGCCAATCCAGGAAGGATCGGCAACCCGGCACCCATCAGCACCACCGGCAACTGACGCTGCTGGATCTTGTGCATCGCCATGATCAGCGCGCCCAGCTCCTTCTCCGTGAAGTACTGCACCTCGTCGATGATCACCGCGAGCGCGCTCCCTCGCTCCTCGGCTGCTTCGCCCACGGCGACGAAGAGGTTCGATGGGTGGCGCGCATTCGTCGTATGGGAGTGTGAGGTCGGAACACCCTCCAAACTTAACAGACTGCTCAGGAGGCTTCAACACCTCAAGTCGATCTTACGACCCGCTTGACACGCATCAGTCTTGATGTGCGTTAACCAACTTGGCGAGCCGAAAAGTCAGTGCCCGCCACCAATTCTTCAAAAGAAACCTTCAACACTGCGGCAATCCTGCGGAGGGGAATCTCTCCCATGCTACGATCCTTGCCCCGCTCAAACTTGGACAGCCCGCTTTGGTCTATGTGGGCTTCGATCGCGAGACGATCCTGCGCGAGTTTGCGCTCTGTCCGCAGCCGCTTGACCCTGAGACCTAAGTGTTCAACTCCCGCTTGCGTTGTGTCCTCGGACATTCGCACTCCTCCCCCTCTCCCCGCGGTCTATGCGAAGCGCGTAACCGTACGGGCAACAAGTTAGCTGTGTACCTACCAAGACATCAACGAAAAGGGGACGGGCAGGCTCGAGAAGCAATACCATGGTGACAGCCCCCGTGCCGGTAGCCCCTATGTTCAGCGCTCCATGGTCGGGGAGCGCGCATGGGGCACATGGCACACGCGGCAGCACACGCGGCGCCGGTGGCCCTCGGCGTCTACAAGCCC
>OCZT010005606.1_pt1 | contig 12505 bp, 18 predicted proteins | sample 1539031 | NCBI WGS metagenome assembly OCZT01 (sample SAMEA3539308, study PRJEB22396) | soil metagenome | biome: tundra; feature: field; material: soil | place: USA | collected 2010-05 | depth 0.15 m | reverse complement strand
TGTTCATCGATGCTACAGTGGTGCGGATGGTAGTCGGGCCGGCACTATTGCAACTTGCCGGCGACTGGAATTGGTGGCCGCTTGGCTTATATGGGGCCCCAGTAACGCCTGAAAAGGAGTTTATCCCATGACGGCGAACATCGTGGATTCTCGAGTGACCGCACCGCGACTCGCCACAGCCCACTCCATTTATTTTACTTTCTCTGCTTGAGCGCCGGACTGGCCGATATCAAAGTCCTTGCGTCCAAGGTGCGCCTTTGCCGAGCCACCTTCGATTACAAGAATCGAGGAACCGGGCTTGCCCTGCAGCTTTGCCTCCACCTGTGTCGCAGACCAAACGCCGCCGACCTGCCGCAGCCCATAGTAGATGAACTGCTTCTGCTGTCCCGTCCCGTGAAGCGTCTTCACTACATGCACAGGGAACAAAATGCCGCGGTCAATCCACGATGTTACTGAATCAAAGTAAGTCCGGTCCTGAGAGCCCGGTGTGCTCTTAAGGACGAAGCAATCCCTTGCGCCGTACTTCTCCGGTGCCAGGAGTTCCTGATTCTTCCAGAAGAACTGGTTCTCCACCATGTCTTCATAGGAGAAGTCTGTTGCCACTAGTGGGTCGTTCCAATGTTCGAATGGCAACACGCTGGCGGCCTTCTCGCCAGGAAGTACCGCCTCGATGGTCACGTGCCCAGTCGCGTTCATATGGAGAAGAAGGATCGTCTTCTCTGAGCCAGGCCCCGAGATCTCGCATAGCAGACGCAGACCATCGGAAAACCAGTGAGCCTTGGCGACAAACTTATAGCTCGTGCGCTTTCCATCGCCTTCCAACCGTGTGAGTCGCCCGGTCATGCGGTAATCCAATTTCTCAATGCGCTGGCGCGAGCCGGTCAGCACAGTTTCCAGGTCAGGATTCGCCGCGAAGGACAGCGATGGATGCACCAGCGACCACAGCACTAGCAAAGCGATGGACGCTTGAATCGTCCCTAAGGCGCAATTCGCCCATCTGGCCTCTGGATACCGGCCAATCTTGCGGCTGCGAGAGACCGTTACGACGCGGCGCTGGAAGGTCATGGCTATGTATACACCAAAGTCCGAATCGCCCATCCAGGGCGACGGGTAGTGATTCTCGAGCCGTGGTATGCAGCCCATTTCAGAACCCACACTTTAGGTGACAGGCTTCCAATCGCCGTTATCGGCGAGAAGATTCGTGAATCAAACTGCAAACTGTGAAACTGCTCTGATGTCGGGCCGAGCTGGTGACAAGCGTATTGTTTGTTTTCTTCCGACCACGGCCGATTGAGCAGAGCCTACCTTCCGCGATCGGCCTGTCACATTTGACAGTACCTCCGAGCAAACATCAAGTGTCATAGTCCAAGAGCTGTTTGGGATTCACTTGGTTGCTTTCATGGCAACTGGTGGGAGGGAGTTCATGTCTGAAAGACGCGCACACGGTAGCATACGATTCGCCGTTTTCTTCTTCTTGGCGTCCGCCGTGTTTCCGTCACTAAGCCGAGCACAGGTTCCTGTTTTCAAGATTACGACGGAAGACAGCTCGATTAAGTTCGCCGTGAAGGCATCGGTGGCCATAAACGGTACTTTCGACAAGTGGGACGCCACTCTCACCTTTGCGTCTACTGATGTCTCGACCGGCGTTTTGGACATCAAGATTCAAGCAGACAGCGTCAATACCGGGAGCGGCATGAAGGACGGCAAGTTGAAGAGCAAAGACTTCTTCAACGCCGATCAGGATCCGTTGATCACCTTTCTGTCAAAGAAGATTGTACAGACCGGCCCCACCACCTTCGATGTGCAGGGCGATTTCACGATACGTGGAGCGACTAAACCGCAGACGCTGACGCTAACCGTTTCCGGCGCGGGGACAGGCTCAGGGGAGATTCATGGGACCATGGTCTTCGACCGTAAGGACTACGGGATGAATAAAGGCATTCCCTTCGTGAGGATCGGCGACAGCGTCGACGTGACTGTCGACCTCAAGGCGAAGCGAATCGGTGGTCCTCCGGTTGTCCTTAAGCAATAGGAGGCCTGCAACTCTCCACGGCTGCCGCGCTGCGACGCGAATTATGGAGTATGGTGGACAGGGAAATCTGTGAACGCGGCAACCGAAACCACAAACCATCGGTGGTCTGCTGTAAGCCCTTTTGCGGACCCTTTGAAAATGGAGATCCAGTGACCGGTCGCTTTGTTTTGAAAATCGGCGATCATCTCGAGAATGCCGAGACGAAGAAATACTATACCGAAAGGAATTTTTCCGAGGTCGCACCCCGGTACGATTTCATCACTAGAGTACTTTCTTTCAGACGCGACGCGGCATGGAAGCGCACTCTGATTTCATTGCTTCCCTCTCACGAGTCCCCCGTTTGCGTTGATCTCGCCTGCGGCACCGGCGACATCGCGTTTCTGCTTGCCGGCAAATACCCGCGTGGCCGCATCGCCGGAGTGGACATCACCGAGTCGATGCTGGATATCGCCCGTCACCGCAATACTCATCCGAATGTCAGTTTCGCCAACCAGGATATGGGATCGCTTGACATCGTTTCCGAATCTGTGGACATCGTCACCGGTGGCTACGCCCTGCGGAATGCACCGGACCTCGGAACAGCTATTGACGAAATCAGCCGCGTCCTAAAACCCTGCGGCGTGGCGGCCTTTCTCGATTTCTCCAAACCGGGCGGAAAGATCCCACAGAAGATGGAATACTGGGGTCTGAAGATATGGACCGGACTGTGGGGTACGCTTCTGCACCGCAATCATGAAGTCTATAGCTACATAGCCGAAAGCCTCCAGCGCTTTCCCGACCGCCCTCACTTGCGGGATATTTTCCGGGACAAAGGATTTTCTGTGATCGATTCCCGTCTCTTTTTTGGGGGGGTCACTGAACTGCTGATGGTCCAAAAACTGCGGCATGGCGAGGCGCCATGACCGATGCCTATCAGAATCGTATCGCCACGGCTGTGCCCCGGCTTCGATATGGTGCGATCGGGTCGGGTTCCTTCCACGATTGCAGCTGGGCTTCCTTGCCTGCATGAATGACATTCTTAACGGCGGAGGGGCAGAGGATTTCTTGCACTGGGCGGTTCCCGGGGAGCACGCTGTCCTGGATGCCGTGGAGGAGAGTGCCGGGTTGCCGAAGGAACTGCTTTCGCGGTCCCGCGCCAAATTGCGCCGCCGGTCGAGAGCATGCTGTTCGAAGCAGCGGGCAGGTGAGTCGTGACCCAGCAGGATTTCAGCCGGCGCAGCACGGCGACCGAACTGATGGATACCGATCCGGTTTCCTTTAAGGAATTCGATGACTATCTGCGCGATCTCGAGCGTATCAACGTTTTGACGCTCGCTTACCGTCCGACCCTGCTCTGGCTAAAGCGTGCCCTTGCGGATTTTCCAGCAGAGCGGCCGATATCGGTTCTCGACGTCGGCAGCGGCGGTGGCGGCATGTTGCGGCAGTTGAGGAAATGGGCGCGCGGGAAAAATTTGAAGCTCGATCTGACAGGAGTTGATGTCAACCCCTGGTCGACAAGATCGGCGGCAGAGTCCACGCCTCCGGAGATGTCCATCCGTTTTGAAACAGCCGACGTCCTCGCTCGAATGGATCCGCTCCGGACAGATTTTATCGTCAGTTCGTCTTTCACCCATCACCTCGGAGACGCGGATCTGGTTCGTTTTATCCGCTGGATGGACCGTTATGCCGCGCACGGCTGGTTCATCAACGACCTGCAGCGTCACATCCTGCCTTATTTCTTCATAAAATATGCCACACGGTTTCTGCCCGTGAACCGCATGGCGCGGCACGATGGGCCCGTTTCGGTCGCGCGAGCCTTTGCAGCAGATGATTGGCGGCACCTGTTGGCTGAAGCCGGCATCCCGGCAGAGCGGGCGTGCATCGAATGGTTCCTTCCCTTTCGCTACAGCGTGTCGTGCAGAAAAGAGATCGAAACTTAGCTGCGGATCCTGCGCTTCCCTAGCTAGATTTCCTGGATGGAAATCCCCGTTACTACGCTCTGCCAAAGGAGATCGGTCCCCAGCCCGACAGCACGTTGGGGTCATGATGCGAGGCAGTGTGGTCCGCCCCACCGTGAACCGCAGCGGCGGTAAGGGAGCTCACTGCAGGGCTTGATCAATCGGCGGCTAGGTCCCGTCGGGAACCCCTACGTAATCCTCGCTGGGCAGCTACCGATCACGAAGACATCTGCCGAATTCAACAACCACGTACCTTACCATTGCAGAAGTAGAAGCTCGGAACAAAAGCCGGGCCCCATGGCGGCAAGCAGGCCCATCGCGCCCGGCTCAGGACGGCGGTGCTTTATTACATCTTCGAGCACAACCAGCACTGAAGCCGAAGAAAGAAGCCGCAGTGCGCTCGAAAAAGCGCTTGGCAGTTGCCGACATTGTCATCCGGACACTTCAACACAGACCCCGCCTGTCGAACAGGTGTGTTGTTCAGACGCTTACGGTGAAAGGGCCATCCCTTAGCAGCGCACTCCGGGCGACAAAGCGCCGAGGTCCGGCGGATCTTCAATATTACTCGGAACGGTTCATTCCTTCGGACTCCGATTTCGAGGGCGAGGCAGTACTTCCATTCAGTCTGGCCGCGGACTCCGAACTACTTCGAGGCCACAAGGAATTCTCCGCAGGTTTGGAGACAGCAACGATCTTGTCGATATTCTGTCGAATCTTCTCCTCCCGCTCCCCGAGACCTCGGCGGAAATTCGCATAAATAGTTTCAATTACAAGAGGGCCACAATCAGCCTTTTGAGCACTCTCCATGACAAGCTGGCACAGCTGACCGATCACATACTCGAACTTCGGCCCATCGAGGTTGACAATGTCAGCCTCCGTGGCTAATTCGGTGGCGTAGCGAGCGGTTTCGGCTAGTGTGCGCAAGGCATGAATTTCTGCGAGCAGTGGCTTGAGCTTGAACGCGAAGGAGGAATGCGCCGATGTGACCTGGAGCTCATGACAAACCAGGGACATCTCCATGAGGATTAGACGGACAAACTCTGCGCGTTCGAAGCTCCGGTTAACTACCGCCGCAAGTATTTCAGGCCAATGGGATTCGGCCCGTCCATTAGCCGCGCTATCGGATGTTCCTTGAGTCGCCCCCACGGTAGTGTTCATTTCGCACTCCCTTCGATAGTTCCCCGATTACTTGGCTGAATGGCCGTTAGTGTTTCCTTCCTGCAGCCGCTTCAGTTCGGCCAACGACCGGAAGAGACGCTTGTCGGCCGCCGTCGCATAACGCAGTATGCGGTCCATAACCGGCCCGTGGAACACGAGATCATGGCGCAGCTCACGGGCCTCGAACTGCAAGCCTCGTTGTTTCTGCCACAGCGCATGCACCACGCTCTCCAGCAAGAGCTGTTCCTCGACCGTACGAGGCGAAAATTGCTGCTCCAGCGTGGCACGGAGTGCTCCCAGCGCCGTGTTCTCTTCCTGATTCCCAGCTTCGAGCAGAAGTGTGGCGCGCAACCCGTGTTTGAGGGCATTGCGCCGACTTCGTTTCTTGCCCGCTTCGGTCTTCGGTCCGACAGACTTCCGCCCGTTTTGTCGGCTAGCTTCCGATCGGCGGGAAAGCTGCTCCCCGTTCGGCCAAGGCGCGGCGGGTTCAGCGCCGATTAGCGGCACCGCTGCATGCGACTGCAAACTATGAGTTGCCATCTTCGACTCTCCCCTCGCCCGATGTGCCACCCTACACAATGTGAGCCCTGATCCATGGTGGATTTTCTATAAGGGCTCGAAGAACTCTGCGGACCAGAATAAACCGGATGGTCACGGCGAAACAGCTGTGCGGGGGTACTGGAGTACTCAATTTCGTCCAACTAGCAGTAACGAAGGTTCATGGTCTTTGCGGGTCGACGACGGGGGGCAACTGCGGTACCAGTGCGGACTGGCAGCGGAGCTCCTTTACACAAGCAAAGCCCCTAGCAAGAACTGGATCAGAGTCTCGCCCAGCTGGTCAACGGTCATGTTCATACCCTGGTGGGTGAAAGAGAAATCCTCTCCGTCGATCTTGGAGTGAAAATATTGCATCCGCTTCCCCCCTAACAAATTCTCATCACCAGTATTGGCCAAGCCTCCGAAGTCCCTTATGTACGAAACCTCGAAGTTCCGCGGCTCGAACTCTACCGTTAGTATGACTTTGCGGGGATCTTTATTCAGGACCACAAGGAATCGGTTGGCTCCATCCTCGTTGAACTCCAGTATCTTTGTTCCTTTCTCGGAATTGGTGTCGGCACAATGCTTCTCCGTCCAGCGCATGAGGGCTTTCCAGAGCAGAGATGCCTTTGTGTTTTGGGTGTTCTTGATGTTCTCGATTTGAGCACCCTTTCGAACCTGTTCTTTTCCCCGGTTCTCGGCGGCTGTCAATTTCTCTAAAGTCCGCTTCACTGCGTCGTCGGTCATACACGATGTCCTCTATTTCCAGGGTGCAGTGCACCCGATGATGGTGACTACCGATGGCGTATTCCAAATCACCTCGCGACGTTTGCAAAGGAAATTTGACCATTGCCCGCAAGAGGGCTCCGGATCCCGACAATGGTTCTTCCTTACCAAAGGCTAACCTGCTTCTCGCCGCATTTGTACTGAAATGCTCCTGGAAGTACCTCATTAGTAAGTCTCGTGACGAAGTCGAGGTTCCCAAATCTATCGGGGCATTAACAGGAGCCCCTAGTTGTGATCTTCCATCGCGAGCGTTATAGCGAGTCCCGCTGGCATGCAGACCCGGAGGCACGCCCCGCACGACGGCATGTTCGAGCGCGGTCTCCCGTGCCGAGCTGCACGGATCTCGGCTGCTGAATCTCATCACGCTCTGTACCAGTGTCACGCCAGCGTTCATGAGACTTGAAAAAGCGACGACGGGATCCCGGTGCCCCGCCCACTACAGCCCGGTTGGTACAGGCCGGCAGCAGCTGGGGGCTTAAACATTCGTCCGTCCCGACGTGATAACATTTTGGCCGTGCTCATCACCGACACAAGCCCTTCCGCACAAGCTCTCCAGCTCCAAATTCAACGGGCGATGTCAGGAGAACAGCGCCTACTTCTGGCTCTGGAAATGAGCCTGTTTGCTCGAGAATTGGCAAAGGAGCGAATCCGGCGAGAGTGTCCAGAATGGTCGGACGCGCAGGTCGCACGAGAACTCATTCGGCTGACATTCCTGCCCGCTTCAGTACCAGCGCGGTTGCGATGAGTGTCTCGGAGGTTTTCCAGAGGATCACGTCGGCACTTGGTGAAGCCGGCATTGTCTACATGCTTGCCGGATCGTTTGCCAGTGCGTATTACGGTGCCCCGCGGACAACACAAGACATTGATCTCGTAATCGCAGCAACCGCAGAGCAGTTGCGAACATTCGTCCAACTTCTATCGAAGGATGAGTACTACGTGGACTTGGATGCGGCCCTCGAAGCTCGCAAGCAACAATCCTTATTCAACGTGGTTGATATGGCAACGGGCTGGAAGATTGACCTGATCATCCGCAAGTCCCGTCCCTTCAGCGAGGAGGAATTCCGCCGGCGCAAACTGGTCGATCTGCAAGGTAGCCCTCTGTTTGTAGCGAGCGCTGAGGACGTAGTCGTCTCGAAGCTCGAATGGGCGAAACTGGCACAGTCCCAAAGGCATATTGAGGACGTTGCAGGCATATTAAGAATGCGATGGGATTCGCTGGATCGCGTTTATCTAGAAAAGTGGATCTTGGAATTGAGGATCGAGGCGGAATGGAACGATGCTCGGCGCGCGGCTGGAGTCTCCGAATAAGGACCAAGGTCAGGCTTGGCGTTTTGGGTTTTGGGGCCCTGCTATACGAAGACTCCAGTCTGAGGCAATTGTGCCCAATCAAATTCGTGCTGTGAAAATCGCAATCCACTGCGCAAAGAATGGGTCCTCGAAACCCATCCGTATAGCGCCGCCGCTTTCTTCCTCACGCAAGATGCCACTATCCATTAATGCTCCCAGTGTCCTCCGCACCGTGAATGGACCGCTACCCAGACTGCAAACTATCCTTATCGATTGCAGAGGGGCTCCATTTTCCGTGATGACCGCTTGCAACTGCAGACGGCCGCGATCGCTCGAGCGTTTTACGCTTGATATTGAATGGTTCACCACGACCCGGAGGAAGATCAGCCCGCGTCCCGTGTACGAGATGGTGCGAGCAATTCGACGTGCGTGGCTTAATTAATTGGGTGTAATAGGGACGGGATAGAGAACCGGCCCCTGCATCATTTGCTGTCACGGCCATCTTCTTTTGTTGTTTCCTCGAAATCCATCCCCTTTCAGGACGGCAACGGACGACCGAGTCGCATCTTGACCGCGCTGCTCTTGCTGCGCGCGGGATACGCCTATGTGCCCTACAGCTCATTGGAAAGCGTAATTGAACACAGCAAGGAAGGCTATTACGTCGCACTGCGCAAGACGCAAGGAACGATCAGAACCGACGTGCCGAACTGGCAGCCATGGGTGTTGTTCTTCTTGCGCGCTCTTCAGCAGCAGATGAAACGATTGGCTGAGAAAATCGAGAGAGAAAGAATTGTCCTGTCAGCAATCCCAGAATTGTCCGTGCAAATCGTCGAGTACGCACGCGAACACGGACGCGTTACCATCGGCGACATGGTCGCTCTAACCGGCACTACCCGGAACACGCTCAAGCAGCACTTCCGCCACCTGCTGGAAAAGGGGCACCTGGTCATGCACGGCAGCGGTCGTGGCTCCTGGTATGCATTGGCATAGGGCGGCGCTCACCTGGGGTTCTCGCCGCTTCTGCCGGTCGGCTGAGGCCGACCCGCACGCGAACGAGGCGGCGGAACCAGGAAGGCGGCTTACGCCTCACCCGAAGTTTTGGCTTTCTCAAGCCACAGGTTCACGAACCATTCCAGGGGTCAACAACATCGAGACCGCAGTCCTCGAAGTCTGCAACATTGCGCGTCGCGAGTTTCGCCCCTCGCACGTGGGCAATGGCCGCGATCTGTGCATCCGCGTGGCTGATAGGTCTGCCGAGCGCACGGCGGTGAGCGGCAATCTTAGAAAAAACTCGCGCTGCGTCGCTCTCGAACCCGAAGATGCGGCCCGCCAAATCCTCGGCAAACATAGCTTCGGCCGCTGCCAGCAGCCCCTCGCGGCGTTTGCCCTTGGTGAGCAGCTCAATCCCATAAAAGATTTCTGCCTCGGTGATTGACGTCGTAAAAAGTTCTGTTGCTGGTTGTTTCGCAACCCACGCCGCAACCCGAGGAGAGGGTTTGGGCCTCATGAGCTCTGACAGCACATTCGTGTCGAGGATGATCATTCGTCAAATTCCGGGGCCTGTCGCAGAGCGTCGCGCCGCGGCAACTCAAATTCGAGCCCGCCAAACGCCGCAAATCGTCGGTGAATGATCTCCGCCAGATTTCCCTTTACCGGGGAGGAAGCGGTTAGAGCGGAGCGCAAAATCTCCCTGGCCTCCTCCTCCATCGAACGTCCGTGATGGGCAGCACGGACCCTCAACCGGGTCTTGGTTTTCTCGTCAAGTTGTCGAATCGTTAATGTCGCCATGCTATCAATGCTATCACTGCTAGCCACGAATGCAAAGACGCCTACCTTCAGTACTCTGGTTCGGAATCACGGTGACGTATTTGGCTAATAGTCTCAAGCAGCGGCGGCGATCGCTTTTGTGGAGATCTTGGTCAATAGGGCGTTGAGATCCTTGCGAGTGAACTCTAGATAGTCTCGATGGTCAGGGTTGGAAACGCTGCCTGGTACAAGCGCTCATCCACAGTCAACCGTCGGTAGCTCAGGGTTTGAGCGTGAGCCCCTATCAGGAAGTCAGCAAGAATGCGTCGACTGCTTGAATCACTTTGTTTTACGACGGTGTTCCGCGGAGCAACGGCTCCTTGCTGCCCTCTTTCACGGTCGGATCGCCAATATGCGGCTGAAGAACCTCGACTATTCCCACTTCCGCAAGGCGGTTCTCGAGTGCAACGGGAGACGAGAGTCGTGCTCTATGTCCAAGCAGGTGGCTTAACTGGCCGGCGCCACCTCGATCAGCTCCGATCGGAATTAATGCCAGTGCGTTTTTTCGCTCTTGTCACGAGCGCTTCTGGCATTCTTCCCCTTACCACTTGAGTGCGTTCGCCGCGCAGCAGTCCTTCCTTCTCGGCGATGACCATTGCATCGCGCAACTTACGTGAGCGCATGGAACTCTCCTTCTCCATGACTGGATGTTCCCTTCTTCGTGCGGAACTGGAAAGGACGCCACGCTTCACGACTCACCCCTCTGAAAACACTCGTCATCACAACTCCGGTGTAGAACAATGCCCATGATATTGGGGCACACCGTTTGTCGATCCTTGAGCGCCCCGTTTCGGTCGAGTCAGAATCCATGGTCGAAGTGTGCGGCGAGCAAATGATTCATTATCGAACGAGACAACCATATTAGTTTTTGATCACTTACCGACGTAATGCCCCATAAATTTCTTCCGAACGACCAGAGAATCCGACTTCCGTTTTCCTTTGACAGACAGTCAGTTACTGAAGCGAACGCAGCCTCAGGACAGAACTGGGGGCAGGCGACCTTTCTACAATCGCCTAAAGCTATCGGAGGATCAAATGATCAACTTCAATAGTAACGTTTCGTTCTACAAGGTGTTGACGCAGGAAGAACAGTACGCTCTGGCAAGAGCCACGACGGGACTACGGTTTCGGATTTGGCAATCGTACTGTGACGCCGTCGACAAGGTTGCCGAAGAGTACGCCGAAGAGGTGTCTCAGTTGGTGCCACAGTTCGGGCTGCTGAACATCGTGAATCATTTCCGTACTAAGCAACGGTATGAACGCATCCTGCCAAGTGCCCTGGTCAAGGCACTTGGCGGCAAAATCCAACTGCTTATCTGACAATAACTGGAGGTCGCCCGCAACGGCGACCTCCACCAGCCCTGTACCGGCAGAGCCAAAAATCACCCAGTCGAATCGTCTTTCCCGATTGAAACCAACACATGTAATCCTGCTGCTGCGCCCGCTTCCAGAGCAAGTCTTTGAACGGGCCGGCCAATCGCCCAGACAAAACCAGGCTCGCCTGGGGACCCGCACTGCGGACCTGGTTCATGTTGCGGCCGCGCTCCGACCAGCAGCAACGAAAACTCGCGCGAGCGGTCGGCTTCAAAGTCAGTCGGTCTCAAAGTCAGTTGAGTCGCTAGTTCGGATAGGATCCTATCGAGACTCGGCGTCACCGCCAACAACCAACCCGCGTTATGGATCCCGAGCCCGTTGAGAAGCCAAGGAAGTTCCTTGCAGGGCCCGGACGCGCCGCAGCAACTTCTAGATAGTCTATTGATCCGGACAGAACGAACTGTAGAATTTACGAAAGTGGTTCCGACCTCCCGATCCACGGAGATCAGGAGGGTGTCTTGGCGATGAGATACGATCCCGGAATGTTTTCGTCTAAGGTTGCAAGAACTGCACCATTCGCGCTCGCAAGCTTGCTTAGGTGACCGTCGGTAATTTGTTTCGCTGCTTTGACCCAGGTTGGAAGATGAGAAACATCGTGCTGGTCCGGCATGAATCTGAGCCGGGTGGCACTTGTCTCCTTCAGGCGCATCAACAGCGTGCGGGCTTGAGGGATGGTGAATCCGTAAGCCGGGGCTTGCACCAGTACCCGCACAAATCCCAACTCTGTGATCGAGCAGGTTGCCAAGGTCGGCGAGTCTTGTGCATGGAGCCAAGAAGCCACGCGATCGTGAAACTCATGATTGACGAATCCGAGGGCAACCAGAGCGTTCACATCGAGCAAATAAATCATGGAAAGTTGGCCAAGATTTCCTCGACCTCTTTGCTGGTCAATGTTGGCGCGTCGGGGCCAGCGCTGAAGGCAGGGAGTCCTGTCGCCGGATCAGTTACGATCTTGACCCGATGGGGACGCTTGTTACCGGGCGTTAACACAATTCGGCCTCCCTCGATGTTGGCGTCAAGGGCATCGCCCGCGCGGATACCGAGCCGACGGCGAAGAGGACCGGGGAGAACAACCTGACCCTTGGTGGATACCTTGGTTCTCACGGTAAGACAATCTTACCTCATATGGTTCTCAAAGAAAAGCGCTGAAAATCGAGCTTCCCGGGGCCACCGAGACAGATCCGAGTGCTAATCGGGCACGTTTCTGCACAGCCGTGCGCGATTCAATGCGCGGGGGGACCCTGGGAGTGAGGGCTGGGCTAGGTTGTCCGGTTTCGTGGGGGTGACCCAAAAAGACAACTATTTAGTCGACACTGTAAACTATACACTTTACAATACGAGGAATGATCGGTGGCTTCCGAGCTAAAGGGCTTGAAGAGATTTACCGCACGGGCAAGACGCGCCGAATCGGTGCCGATCATATCAGGAAGTGCGTGCGGATCCTGCGATTGCTGGAAGTAGCGGGGAAGCCGGGGGGACACGAATATCGCGGGCTTTCGCTTCCACCAGCAGCAAGGGACCCCAAAACGCTGGTCACTTTCGGCTGGTCAGGCGAAAACGCTTTGGAGGTCGATTTTGAAGACTACCA
>OCZT010005605.1_pt1 | contig 12505 bp, 9 predicted proteins | sample 1539031 | NCBI WGS metagenome assembly OCZT01 (sample SAMEA3539308, study PRJEB22396) | soil metagenome | biome: tundra; feature: field; material: soil | place: USA | collected 2010-05 | depth 0.15 m | reverse complement strand
TGTAGTGGTGGAGCTGAACGGGATCGAACCGTCGACCTCTTGAATGCCATTCAAGCGCTCTCCCAACTGAGCTACAGCCCCACCCGGGTCCGGAGAGAACGCGAAAGGTAGCACCGGGCCGCACTCGAGGTCAAACGGCGCGGCCGAAGGTTAGGATCGGTGCGTCAGGAGACGCCGATGCGCTGGAACCGCGACGAAGAAGTCAGCCCCGACATCGAGGATCGCCGGGGAGAGGGCGGAGGAGGCGGAGGATTCGGGTTCGGCGGCGGCGGCATGCGCCTCGGCCTCGGCGGGATCATCGTGCTCGGCATCCTGAGCCTCGTCTTCAAGCGGAACTTCTTCGCGCTGCTCGATTCGAACCCGTCCCCGGGCGCGGGGCGTCCTTCGGCCGTGGACGTCACGCACTCGGGTCCTCCCGTCGCGCAGTCGTCCGAAGAGAAGGAGCGCATCAAGTTCGTCTCCTTCGTCGTCAACGACGTCCAGAAAACGTGGGACGCGGAATTTCCCAAGCTCGGCGGAACCTACCAGCACGCGAAACTCGACCTCCTTCGCGACGCGATCCGGTCGGGCTGCGGGTTCGCCGAGTCCGCGATGGGTCCGTTTTACTGCCCCGCCGACCGCAAGGTCTATCTGGACCTCGGGTTCTTCGACGAGCTGCGCTCACGATTCGGCGTCCCGGGCGAGTTCGCCGAGGCCTACGTCATCGCCCACGAGTTCGGGCATCACGTTCAGACGCTGCTCGGGATCGACGAGAAGATGCGGCGCGCCCAGGCCGAGCGTCCCTCCCTGAAGAAGGAGCTATCCGTGCGGCTGGAGCTGCAGGCGGACTGCCTCGCCGGCGTCTGGGGACACGCGAGCGGCGAGCGGAACATCCTCGAGAAAGGCGATGTCGAGTCGGGTCTCGCGGCCGCGGCCGCGGTGGGAGACGATCGGCTGCAGAAGGCCGCCACGGGCCGCGTGACGCCCGAAACGTGGACGCACGGCTCCTCGAAGGAGCGCCAGGCATGGTTCACCCGGGGCTTCCAGACAGGCCAAGTCGGCGCCTGCGACACGTTCGCGCGGGCGCGCTGAGGCCGTCTCCCGAGGGGAGCACGTAAACCCGGCAAGGCTCTTGCACGTCTTTTCCATGGAGGTGCTCCCTTGAAACGGACTCCCCTTCTCCTGATGGCCTTGCTCCTCGTGGGTTGCTCCAGCATAGAGACGAAGGTCGACTACGACCGCGCCGCGAGCTTCTCCTCTTACAAGACGTTCGCTTTCAAGGACGTGCGCACGCCGGACAGTCCCATCTCGATGAGGCGGGTCCAGTCCGCCATCGACAAGACACTCGCGTCGCGCGGACTCGCGAAGGCCGACGGCACGCCGGACCTCTGGGTCGTCCTCCACACGCGCACACGCCGCCAGACCCAGGTCACGACCTACAGCTCCGGCTGGGGCTGGGGCTGGCGCTGGCGCGGCCCGTACTGGAACACCGCCCGCGTCGAGCAGATCCCCGTCGGTACGCTCATGGTCGACCTGATCGACACGAAGGCCAAGGAGCTCGTCTGGCGCGGCAGCGCGTCGCGAATTGTGGACGCCGACGAGACACCGAAGGACCGCGACGAGAAGGTCCAGGAAGCCGTGAACAAACTGTTCGACGGCTTCCCTCCGAAGTCCTGAGGCCGCGAAAAACCGGTCAGAACGCCGCGGCAAGCCCCGCGAGGAAGCGACGGCCCGGGGCTGGGAATCCGCTCGCCTCCACATAGTCGCGCCCGAGCAGATTCGTCATGCGGACGAAGGGTGCGAGCGAAAAGGCGAGCGGAGGCAGCGTGACGGCCGCATCGACTCTCAGGTACGACGCGTCCTCGACGAGTTTCGTGAAGTCCGCGGCGTCGCGGTCCGGGCGGGCGCCCACCCACATTCCCGTCAGGCTGAAGGCGCCGCCGGAGACGAAGGTCGTCGCGTATGTCGCCGAGGCGCGGTGGCGGGGACGCCGCACGAGGAACTCGCTCGCATCGAGGTCCTTCGCATCGAGATACGTGTAGGACGCCCGCACGATCGACCGAGCACCGACGGGCGTCCGGAGAGCCACCTCGACACCCCGCGTCCGGGCGCTCCCGATGTTCTGATTCATGAACGTGGCGGTCGCGTCGTAGTCGATGAGGTCGCGGATGTCGTTCCAGAATCCCGACACCTCCAGGACGACACCTTTCGCGAGCGTCTTTTCGACGCCGACCTCGTAGCCGTTCGATTTCTCGGGGCGGAGCGCCGGGTTGCCTGAGTACGGGTAGTAAAGCTCGCCGGTCGACGGCGCGCGAAAGGCCGTGCCCGCCGCCGCGCGCAGTTTGAGACTCGGGGTCACGCGCCAGGCCGCCGTCAGGCGGGGACTCACGGCGCTGCCGAACGCGCTGTGGTCGTCCCAGCGGACGCCGACCGTCACGACGAGCCGCTCGCCGGCGAGCGCGATGCGGTCCTCGGCGAAGAACGCGAACGTCCGGGTCGAGGCGTCGTCGAGCGCGACCCCGAAATTGCTCTCGTTCGAGACGAGCGTCCGCTCCCAATCGGCGCCGGCGGTGAGGCGGTGCGCGCCGACCGCCGTCGTGAACGCGACGCGCGCGCCAGCGCGCCGCGCGTCCGTCGAGGACGAGCTGAAGCCGGCATCGGGGTCGGAATACGTGGGACTGTCCTTCACCCAGCGGAACGACGCCTCGACGGATGACTTCGCGGAGAGCGCGAGCGAGACCGGCGCCTCGAACGTCGTCGTCTCGCTGGTCGTCGCGCGAAGCGGGGTTGGGATCCCCCCGGAGGACGGAATGCCCGTGCGCCCTTCGTCGCGCCGCATGACGAGGCCCACGCGAAGCGCGTCCGAAAGGGCGGCGCTCACGGTCCCCGAGACGTTCGTCGCGGCGAAGAACTCGTTGGGCAGATCGCCGTCCGCGAGCGTGCGCCGGAATCCCGCGGAGGCGGTCACCGGCCCCGAGCCGAGCGCGACTTCGGCGAACGCCTCCTTCGCGGAGCCGTTCCCGGCCCCCAACGTCGCACGGCCCGAAATCTCCTCCTCCGAGGACGTCCGGCGCGTGAAGATGCGCACGACGCCTCCGATCGCTTCCGAACCGTAGAGCGCCGAGAATGGCCCCCGCACGACTTCGACGCGCTCCACGTTCGCGAGCGACAGCGCGGAAAGGTCGGTGCCCCCGAAATAGGGACTGTTCAGCACGACGCCGTCCACGAGAACCAGGGTCTGCGTGGAGCTCGTTCCGCGCAGGAAAAGGGACGCCACCGTGCCCGGCCCGCCCGACTGCACGACGTCGAGTCCGGGAACCGTACGCAGGAGATCGAGGACGGTCGTCGCCTGGGACGCCGCAATCTCCCGGGCATCGATCACCGTCGCGGCGACGCCGAGGGACGCGGCGGATTCGGGCTCGGCCGCGGCCGAGACGACGACGTCGGCGGCGAGCTTCGAGGCCGCCGGCGGCGGTGACGGTTGCGCGAAGAGGCAGGGCGCGAGGCCAGTGAAGAGGAAGAGAAGGACACACGACGATCGGGCCCGGACGACACGAGAAACCATGGAACACCTCCGTTCCATTGGCTCCACCCTCCCATCGGAAAGGAGCGGCGCGCCCGCGCGCGGAGGCGGGGCAGCCGCGACTTCCCGAGCCCCGGAGAAGGCGACGCTGAAACGATGTTCCTCGGGCAGGTCTCCTGGCTCCCGGATCGTCCGCGCCCGGCCCCTTCCCGGAGGCGCGACCGGCCCGAAGCCGATCTCTCGCCACCAGTGGGATCTCGCCGTGCGCGTCCCCGGTCACAGTGGCGGGGGCCGCGCGGGAATCTCACCCGCTTCCCTCTTCGCCCCCGGAGGTCGAGGGGACTCGAGGACGATTTGAAAGAACGCCGAAAGGAACCCTACCACGCCGTGCGCGCGGCGCGCGAGAGGATCTCAGGCCGGCGGCGCGTCGAGAGCTTCGCGCAGCTTCGCGGCGAGGGCCTTCTCGCTGAACGGCTTCGAGATGAATGCCTGTCCCGCCTTGACGTCGAAGCCCGTCAGGACGTCGGCGGTGTAGCCCGACATGAACACCACCTTGATGGACGGGCGGAGCACCGCCACGCGGGACGCCAGCTCGTATCCGTTCATCCCCGGCATGACGAGATCGGTCAGGAGAACGTGAATGGGCCGCGGGTCACGGGTGGCGACGTCGAGCGCGGCCGCCCCGTTTTCGGCGACGAGCACCGTGTAGCCCTGCCGTTCGAGGACCACCTTCGCGAGGGCACGGACGGCCGGCTCGTCTTCGACGACGAGGACCGTCTCCGTCCCGCGTCGGGAGTGCACGTTCCGGCGAACGCCCGAGGTCGTCTTCTCGTCGGAGCGCAGAAGATAGACTCGGAACGTCGTCCCCGCGCCCGGCGCGGTCTCCACGGCCATATACCCACCCGTCTGCCGGACGATGCCGTAGACCGTCGCCAGGCCGAGGCCGGTCCCTTTTCCCCTCTCCTTCGTCGTGAAGAAGGGCTCGAAGATGTGGCCGAGCGTCTCGGCATCCATGCCGGTTCCGGTATCCGTGACCGAAAGAACGACGTACCGCCCGGGCGGGATCGAATCCTGCGCGGCCGCGAGCGGCACTTCGAGATCCGCATTGGCCAACGCGAGCGTCAGGCGGCCGCCTCCGGGCATCGCGTCCCGGGCATTCACGGCGAGGTTGAGGACGACCTGCTCGATCTGTCCCGGGTCGGCCTTCACGAGGCCGAGCGCCGCGGGCCTCTCGACGACGACCTCCACGTCCTCGCCGATCAGCCTCTTGAGCATCTTCTCGGTGTCGGCCACGACCGCACCGACGTCGAGGACGCGCATCTCGAGAACCTGCTGCCGGCTGAAGGCGAGGAGTTGCCGCGTCAGCGCCGTGGCCCGTTCGGCCGCCTTGACGATCTCGACCACGCTCTCGCGCTTCTCCGCATCGCCCTCGAGCGACGCCTGCAGCAGTTCGCCGTAGCCTTGGATGACCGTGAGGAGGTTGTTGAAGTCGTGGGCGACGCCGCCCGCGAGCCGGCCCACCGCCTCCATCTTCTGCGCCTGCTGGAGCTGTTGCTGCGTTCCCTCGAGCTCCTCGGCCGCGCGCTTCTTCGCCGTGATGTCTTCCTTGACCGCGACGTAATTCATCGTGGTCCCGTGTTCGTCGCGGATCGGAGAAATCGACGCCTGCTCCCAGAACAGCGTGCCGTCCTTCCTCTGGTTGCACAGTTCACCCTGCCAGACGCGGCCGGCGGTGATCGTCTCCCACATGGCCCGGTGCACCTCCGGAGGCGTCCGATCGGACTTCAGAATGCGCGGGTTCTGTCCCCGAGCTTCCTCGGCCGTGTAGCCCGTCACCTCCGTGAACCAAGGGTTCACATACTCGATCCGCCCCTCGAGATCCGTGATCATGACGGTCGCCGGGGTCTGCTCGACGGCCCGCCACAGCTTGCGCAGCTCGATTTCGCTTCGGCCGAGCGCCTCGCGGGCGTCCAGCGCGTCGAGCGCGAAGGAAAGATCCCCCACGAGTTCCTCGAGGAGCGCGAGCTCCTCCTTGTCGACGAAGGCCTTCTCCGCGGCGTAGACGACGAGACCCCCGGTCACCTCGCCGCCGCGCCGGATGGGGATGGCCGCGATCGACCCGAAACCAGGGGAAGCATGAAGCTTGCGCCAGGGAGCAACCATCGGGTCGATCTGGACGTCCGAGACGATTGCGGGGCGCCCCTCCCGGATCGCGATTCCCAGCGGGCCCCGGCCCTCGGGCGTGTCGTCCCAGCGCACCTCGATCCGCTGGAGATACCCGGTGTGGTCCCCGGCGCTCGCGACCGGCATGACCCGCATCGTCTCCCGGTCGGCGCGCCCGATCCACGCGAGCGCGTAGCCGCCGTGCGAAACGAGGATCCGGCAGACGTCCTTCAGGAGCGACTCCTCGTCCGTCGCACGGACGAGGAGCTGGTTCACCTCCGAGATCGTCCGGAGGAGGCGATTGAGGGCGCGGATGCGGTCCTCCGCGGCCTTTCGCGCGGTGATGTCGCGCACGGTCGACAGAAAGAGCGTCTCGTCTCCCGCCTTCACGAGACCTATGTTGACCTCGACCGCGAACTCGCTCCCGTCCGCGTGCCGGTGGCGCGTCTCGACGAGGAGGCTCCCCCGGGCGGCGGCGGTCTCCATGTCGTGTCGGAGCGCGTCGCGCGTCCCGCTCGCGCGCACATCGGTCGCGTGCATCGAGAGAAGCTCGTCCCGCGTCCAACCGTACATGACTTCGGCCGCGCGGTTCGCCTGGAGAACACGGCCGTCACTCCCGATGAGGAAGATCGCGTCGGTCACTTGCTCGATGAGAGCCCCGAACCGCGCCTCGCTGCGCGCGAGCGTCACCTCGTTCGAAATCACGAGCGAGCGCCAGAAGCCGAAGGCCGCGGCGGACAGCGCGAGGAAGAGCACGCCCCAAGTGACTCCCTTTTGGAGCATGTCCTTCCGGAAGGCCGCGAGCGCCTCGTCCTCGTCGACCTTGACGACGAGGCCCCACGGCGCGCGCGTCAGGCGGCGCGTCGCCGCGAGAATTCGCGCGTTTCGATAGTCGACGTACGCCGAGAAGTTGTCCTCGCCCGCGAAAGAGACCCGTGCGGCGAGATCTGGAGTCTCGAACGGCTGCCGAAACGTGAGCGGCGGGTCTTTCCGGAAGAGGAGCGGCGAGAGAAAGAGAATCGACTCCTGGTCCCTCCGCACGAGGAGCACCTCGCCGGACCGCCCCGCGCGCACCGGCCACTTCAGGAGGTCGAAGACCTCGTCCGCGTCTCCCACGACCAGCACGGCACCGGCACCACCGGCTTCAGCGAGCTCGGAGCCTCCCGCGATCGGAACGGCGACCACGAAGCCGGCGAGGCCGTCCGGCTCACGGACGAGGTCGACCCGGGGCTTTCCCGAGCGCATCGCCTCGTGGGCGAGGGCGACGGCGTCCGCTCCGGGCGCGGGTCCGTCGCTCGACGCTACGGCGGCCCCCGCGGCGTCGCGGATCGAAATGGAGCGCTCGCCGTAGACATTCCGGAAGTTCGAGAGGATCCCCTCGACCTGACCCCCAGGCTCCTCGCCGGAGCCGCCATGCCGGGCGGACGAGACGAGCGCGCGCACGGTCGGAAAGGTCGCGACGAACGAGGCCTGCGCGGTTTCCTCGAGGATGCGCCGATCGAGGAGGTCGCGCCGCGTGTCCGCGATGACGGAGAGATCCCGCCGCCATTCGCCGATCGCCGCCTGCCGCCGGCCCGGAACGAAGAGCGCGAAGAACCAGAAGACGGCGGCCGCGAAGACGACGAGAAGGAACGACACCGCCAGAGCCTGCAAATGGGCGACGACCCACCTGGGGAGACGGCGGGAGAACGTCACTTTCGAGGCGCCGATCAACCCTTCTTCTGCTTGCTCTTCGGGTTCGTGAGCGCCTGCAGGAGAGAGGAGCCGAAGACGGAGACGGAAGGCGTCGCCGCCTTTTCGCGCTTCGCGGTTTCCTCGCGATAGCTCCGGAGATCGCCCCGGTCGGCTTCCGCCTTCGCGCCGGCCGCCGAGAGCGAGATGCGCCGCTTGGCCGGGTCGACGCCGATGACCTTCACCTCGACCTTCTGGCCGGGAACGAAGTGGCGATTGACCGTGCCGGGAGGCACGCCCGACTCGGAGTTCGGAATGAGGCCCGTGAGACCGGGCTCGAGGCGCACGAAGACGCCGAACTGAGCGACGGTCTCGACTTCGCCCGTCATGACCGAGCCCTCGGGATGGCGCTCGTTGATCCCGTCCCACGGATTCGAGGTGGAGACTTCGCGCAGCGAGAGCGACAACCGGCGCTGCTTCGGATCGACTTCCTTCACCCAGCCCTGCACCGTCTGGCCGACGGCGACGGACGGATCCTTGAGCGTGATACCGGGCGGAAGCGCCGAGACGTGCACGAGGCCGTCCACGCCCGGCTCGACCTCCACGAAGAGGCCGAAGTCCGCGTGCCGCGCGACCGTTCCCGTGAACGAGGCTCCGGGCGCGAAGCGCTCCGGAAGCGTCTGCCAGGGATCGGCCTCGAGCTCCTTCATGGAAAGAGAGATGCGCTTGCCTTCATCCGCGAGCTTCGTGACCTTGACCGTGACCTCCTGGCCGACCGTGAGGACATCCTTCGGGTGCGCGATCCTTCGCCGCGAGATCTCCGTGACGTGCACGAGCCCGTCCACGCCGCCGAGATCCACGAACGCGCCGAAGTCGGTGAGGGAGCGGACACGGCCGGGCATCACGGCGCCCACGATGATCTTCTCGCGGGTCACCGCGGCTTTCTCGTCCTGCTCGACCTTGAGGAGCGCCACGCGTGAAACCACCACACGTCGCCCGTCCTCGGTGTACTCGAGAACGCGAAAATCGAAGGTCTGCCCCACATATGCCGCGAGCGCCGCCTCCTCGTGGCGGCCGAGGTCGATCTGCGAGACCGGGCAGAAGGCGCGGAGGCCGTGAGCGCCTCCGATCATCACTTCGAAGCCGCCCTTGTTCCGGGCCATGACCTTTCCGGCGACGGGGATCTTCGCCTCGGAGGCGGCCCGCAGCTCGGCCTTCGTGCGATGTCCCACCGCGAGCTTGCGCGAGAGGCGCACGTCCGGCCCCGCTTTCACGACGACGGCCTCGATGCGGTCGCCGACCTTCTCGCCCTCGAGCTCCTTCAGATCCATGAGCGCTTCGGACTTGCCGCCGAACGAGACGAGGACGACGTCGGGGGTGATGCCGACGATGACGCCGTTCACGACCTGCCCCTCCATGAGCTTCTTCTTCGGGGAAGCCGCGTCGGCCGCGAGGGCGGCCTCGAAGATTTTGCGGTCGGCGGTTTCGGCGGTTTCGGCGGACGAAGAGATGAGCGTCTGGGACACGAGGGTTCTCCTGGCCCGCCAATCGAAATTCCCCCGGGAAAGAAGGCGGGGGCTGCGGGATCGCGGATTCTACCCGAAGCGGTAAGATGAGACTCCTTCTCCGGCCGGCGCCCCCGACAGCCCCGGAGAATCCCCCTCTGGAGGAGTGGAATGGCCGAACCGGGTGTCCTGACAGCCGCGGGCGCTTCGCCGTCCGAAGCCGCCGCGACCATCGCGCGGCTCGCCCCGAGCCGGGACGAGCTCAGGCGGTGGTATGCCCTGATGCATCTCGGGCGGCTGCTCGACGACAAGGCTCCGAACTTCCTCAAGCAGGGCCTCGGCTGGTCGTATCACGCGCCGTGCGCGGGGCACGATGGCATCCAGGTCGCCCTCGGCGTCACGTTCCGCCCCCGGCACGACTATCTCTTCCCGTATTACCGCGACCTCACGACGTGCCTCGCCGGCGGATTGTCGGCCGAGGAGATCCTGCTGAACGGGATGTCCAAGCGCGACGACGTCGCCTCCGGCGGGCGGCACATGTCGAACCACTTCGCGAAGCCCGAAATTCACATCCAGAACGTCTCGTCCTGCGTCTCGAACCATGCCCAACATGCCGCGGGCCTCGGCCGCGCCGTGAAGACGTACGGCTCGGATGCGATCGTCTTCTGCTCCGTGGGCGAGTCGTCCACGTCCGAGGGCTACTTCTACGAGGCCGTCAACGGCGCGTCGCGCGAGAAGTTGCCCGTCGTCTTCGTCGTGCAGGACAACGGCTATGGCATCGCCGTTCCGAAGAGCGACCAGACCGCGAATCGTTTCGCCTCGGACAATTTCTCCGGGTTCCTGCACATCAAGATCGTCCACTGCGACGGCAAGGATCTCTTCGACTCGCTCCGCGCCCTGCGAGAGGCCGTGGCGTTCGTGAGATCGGGCGCGGGCTGCGCGATGGTGCACGCCGAGTGCGTGCGCATCCACTCGCACTCCAACTCCGACCGGCAGGAGCTGTACCGCTCGCCCGAAGAGCTCACGGCCGCGAAGGCGCTCGACCCGCTGGCACGCCTCCGCCGTTCCCTCGTCGAGGGCGGCGCGTTCTCCGAGGCGGAAATCGTCGCGATCGAAAACGCGAACCGGAAGACCTACGAGGAATCCGCCGACCGCGCGCGTCGCGCGCCCGACCCCGACCCGGCCTCCATTTTCGAGCACGTTTCGCCCGAGCCCTGGGCCCCCGCGGGCGACGGTCTCGCGGACACGTATGTCACGCCCGAGACCGTCGACGGCAAGCCGGCGGCCGAGATGTCCCTCATCCAGGCGCTGAACACGACGCTCAAGGAAATGTTCCGCGAGAACCCCGACACTTATATCTGGGGACAGGACGTCGCCTACAAGGAGAAGGGCGGCATCTTCAACGTCACGAAGGGCATGCAGCAGGAGTTCGGGCCGAAACGCGTTTTCAACGGCCCCATCGCCGAGGACTTCATCCTCGGCACGGCCGACGGTTTCTCGCGCCTGAGCGAGAAGATCCGCGTCGTCGTCGAAGGCGCCGAGTTCGCCGACTACTTCTGGCCCGCGGCCGAGCAGATGGTCGAGATGTCGCACGAGTTCTGGCGCACGAACGGGCAGTTCGTCCCGAACGTCACCGTGCGCATCGCCTCGGGCGGCTACATCGGAGGCGGCCTCTACCACTCGCAGAACATCGAGGGCTGGCTCACGACGCTCCCCGGGATCCGCGTCGTCGTCCCCGCGTTCGCGGACGACGCGGCGGGACTTCTCCGGACGGCGATGCGCTCGCGCGGCATCACGGTGTACCTCGAGCCGAAGTTCCTCTACAACTCCGCGCAGGCCAAGGCGCGGGTGCCGGTGGACTTCGCCGTGCCTTTCGGCAAGGCGCGCCGCCGCCGGGAGGGCGCCGATCTGACGATCCTCGCGTATGGCACGCCGGTGCATTTCGCGCTGGCCGCCGCCGAGACGCTCGCGAAAGAGGGAAAGAGCGTCGAAGTTCTCGACCTCCGCTCTCTCGTGCCGCTCGACTGGAACGCCATCGCCGCCTCCGTGAAGAAGACGTCCCGCGTCCTCGCCGTCCACGAGGACAAGGTCCACGGCGGATTCGGCGGGGAGCTGGTCGCGCGCATCGCGTCGGAGCTCTTCGAGCACCTCGACGCGCCCGTCGACCGCGTCGGCTCGACGTTCACGCCCGTCGGCTTCAACCGCGCCCTCGAGCGCGCGATCCTGCCGAACGCCGAGAAGGTCCTCGCGGCGGCGCGGAAGACGCTCGCGTATTGAGCTGATCGTGGGGGTTTCCCGATCCCCCACACCCCGGAGAGAATCGGAAAATATCCCTCTTCTCCAGGAAGAAAAGGGAGCCGCCCGTCGAAAACGGCAAGGAGCAGCTAGACTCATCGAAGCCATGGCAGGACGCGTGAGCTCCGTGACCGCACGTCAACTCTGCAGATCGTCGAAGACGGTGTTGCGGAAGCTCGCAGCAGAGCGCGACCTTGTCGTGACGTCGAGGGGAAAGCCTGTGGCGATCCTCACGAGCACGAGCGAAGAGACCCTCGCGTCGACCCTTTCCGCCCTCCGAGGGGCTCCGCTATCGACCATCAAGACTGAGATCGCCGCCGCACGGCGAGAAAGACTCCAATAGACGAACGCCGAACCGATGGGATCGCGTCACCGATGGCGATCTCCGCCCTTCTCTGCGCGAGACTCGCGCTCCTGGCGTTCGGGAGTGTCTCGCTGCGCGGCGCGCCCGCGGGCTCCTCGATGCATGGCGAGAGCTATTTCCGTTCCGACATCGAGATCGACCGCGTGGGAAAGGATCAGGCCGCGCCGCGCCGCGAGTTCGACTGACGCCGGTCCCCTCGCCGCCTCACACCAGAGGGTTCCGGTGCCGAACGCCCGGGAACCGGCCGAAGTCGCGGTCGGTCGAACAGATTTCCGCGCCGTTCTCCAGGGAAAGCGCCGCCAGGTGGGCATCCGAAGTGAGGTTGCCCGCGGCGCCGGTCGCGGCAAGCAACGTGCGCAGGAGAGGCCAGTGCTTTTCGCCGGGCCCCACCGATTCGACGAACGGCTGCCCCAGCCAATCGTCGACATACCCCAGGGCGCGCTCGACAGCGAGCGGCCGGCGCATGACGGAGGGATGGGTCGTGAGGCGAAGGAAGGCGAGCAGGACGACCCAGGCCAGGCCGACGCGCGTCGTTCCGGAAAGCGTCTCCTCGAGCCAGAGCCGAGCCTTCGCATGGTGGGGAGAATCGGCGTCGACGGCGTAGATCAGGAGGTTGGCGTCGATGAGGATCACTTGCGCAACGTGAGCTTCTCGACAATCGCGCGCTCTTCCAACGCGTCGGCCAGCCGCAGGGCCTGGTCGAGATCGAACCCTGCAAGGGCGCCGCCGAGGGAAGCCGGCTCGAGGCGGTATCGCCGCGGGCGCGGCTGCCCACCCCGTTTCGTCAAGCCGGCGCGGAGTGTCTCGTTCACGACGGCCGTGAAAGACTGACCGCCGCGACGCGCGGCGTTCTTCAAGACAGACGCCAGATCCTCGTCGAGGTTCAGAGTCGTGCGCATCAGAATCATCATATCAGATGATGCCAAGACATCAACAGGCCCGGCCCCCTCTTCAGAACGCGAGCGCGACGTAAAACACCGGTCCGCTGTAGTGGTAGCGAACCTG
>OCZT010005604.1_pt1 | contig 12506 bp, 6 predicted proteins | sample 1539031 | NCBI WGS metagenome assembly OCZT01 (sample SAMEA3539308, study PRJEB22396) | soil metagenome | biome: tundra; feature: field; material: soil | place: USA | collected 2010-05 | depth 0.15 m | reverse complement strand
CGCATTAAGGCCCGCAATCTAGGATCCCGCGTTCAATCGATCGCGTTGATCCGAGTTTTTGAGATGTCCCAGCAAGGCCCGATCATCGTCGTATCGACCGCCGAGCGGCCGTCGTTCGCGACCTCACTTGACGATGCGAAGATGTTTCCGATCATCGAGACAGAATGGACCGACGCGTCACGCGCCGTCGAGCAGATGCAGCCGGCTGCGGTTCTCGTCGCGATGTCCGAAACCGTTGAACCCGGCTTCGAGGCGCTGGCGAAACAGATCGCCGCGCGGCAGCCCTATCTTCCGCTGATCGCTATCGACCCCAGGACACCGTTGCCCGAGAACGCCATTCCGTTTTCGCAAACCGGAGGCAATTTCGACCGTCTGATTGCGCGCCTGCGCGCAGCGCTGCGCATCAGGACGTTGCACGCCACCGTGATGCGGCGGCTTGACGACGACCCGGCGGCGCGAACAACGCTGCCGGACACCAATCCGGCTCGCGACGCCACCGTGCTGCTGATCGGCCGCGGCGCCGCCTATCCCGCGCTTTCGGTGTCGCTCGGCGAGCGGATGGGGGTCGTCGGCGCGCTCAGCATCGAAGCCGCGGCGAAACACCTCAACCTACGCGACATCGACGGCATCGTGCTCGGCGAAGGGTTCAGCGCGCGCGTGGTGGATGCCTTCCTCACGGTGCTGGCCGAGGACGCGCGCTTCCGCAATCTGCCTGTCGTGGTGACGTCGGATGCACTGGCGCCGGCCTATGATCTGCCAAATCTCGAAATCATGTCCGGTGACCCCGAGCGCGTGGCCGCCAACGCATTGCCGCTGATCCGCCAGCACGCCTTCGAGGCCCATTTGAGCCGCACGCTGCGGTCGATCGACGCCGGCGGCCTGCTCGATCCGCGAACCGGTCTGCTGACATCGGCGGCGTTCGGCCGCGATTTTGCAACCGCAGTCTATCAGACGCTGTCGCGCGGCGGCGGACTGTCGGTGGCTCGCTTTGCCTTCGATCCAGACCACGCGCGCGCCCAGCTCGACGGTGCGCGGATTCTCAGCCGCCTGATGCGGCAAATGGATTTCGGCGCTGTTCAGGAAGACGGATCTGTCGTCGTGGTATTCGCCGAGACCGATTTGCGCACCGCCCATATGATTGCGCGGCGGCTTTCCAGCGTGATGCGCCATACCAGCCACGGCAAACGCGACGCGCGGTCGGAGCCGGTCGTTACGCTCGCGACCATGCTGCCATCAGATACGGCGAAATCGCTGCTGGCGCGGCTTTACGACGAAGCCCGCCGCGCCGCGTCGTGATTTCCTACGCCGCCTTGCGGTCCTCGGCCAGGTTGGCGAGCTGGCGCAGGATTTCGGTGGTGCCGGTCAGACGTTCCTCCGGCGTCTCCCATTCCTGGAAGAATACCACCTTCATATCCGGCCGTACCCTCGCCGCCTTGCCGTGCTGGCGGATGAAATAGACCAGCCGGTCCGGCTGCGCGAACTTGTTGTCGCGGAACGTGATCACCACGCCCTTCGGCCCGGCATCGACTTTCTCGACATTGGCGCGGCGGCAATAGCCCTTGATCGCGGCGATCTTGAAGAGATAGCGCACCTCGTCCGGCAACACGCCGAAGCGGTCCCGCAGTTCGGCTGCGAAATTGTCGATCTCGTCGTCGGTGTCGAGATCGGCCAGCCGCCGATACAGCGACAGCCGCACCGCAAGGTCGGCGACGTACTCCTCCGGGATCGAGACCGGCATGCCGACGGTGATCTGCGGCGACCAGCGGTCCGCCGCAGGCTCGACCACGCCCGCCTTGAGGTTGAGGATCGCCTCCTCCAGCATCGATTGGTACAGTTCGAAACCGACTTCCTTGATATGCCCGGATTGCTCCTCGCCGAGCAAATTGCCGGCGCCGCGGATATCGAGATCGTGCGACGCCAGCTGAAATCCGGCGCCAAGCGTTTCCAGCGACTGCAGCACTTTCAGCCGCCGCTCGGCCTGCGCGGTGATCTTCTGTTGCGCCGGCAGCGTGAACAGCGAATAGGCCCGCAGCTTCGAGCGCCCGACCCGGCCGCGCAATTGATACAGCTGCGCCAGCCCGAACATGTCGGCGCGGTGCACGATCAGCGTATTGGCGGTGGGAATATCGAGGCCGGACTCGATGATGGTGGTCGAGAGCAGGATATCGTATTTGCCGTCATAGAACGCCGACATGATGTCCTCGATGACGGTCGGCGGCATCTGTCCATGCGCGACCGCGACCTTCATCTCCGGCACGTTCTTGTCGAGAAAGTCTTTTACTCCGGGAAGGTCCTCGATGCGCGGCACAACGTAGAATGCCTGCCCGCCGCGATAGCGCTCGCGCAACAGTGCCTCGCGGATCATCAGGGGATCGTGCGGCGCCACGAAGGTGCGGACCGCCAGCCGATCGACCGGCGGCGAGGCGATGATGGAGAGATCGCGCACCCCCGTCAGCGCCAGTTGCAGCGTGCGCGGGATCGGTGTCGCGCTCAGCGTCAGCACGTGTACTTCGGCCCGCAGCTGCTTCAGCCGCTCCTTGTGGCTGACGCCGAAATGCTGTTCCTCGTCGACGATCACAAGACCGAGATCCCGGAACTTGATGGATTTGCCGAGCAACGCATGGGTGCCGACCACGATATCGACCGAGCCGTCGGTGAGGCCTTTCTTGACCTGCGCCAATTGCTTCGGCGGGATCAGGCGCGAGGCCTGCGCGACGTTGACCGGAAAGCCCCTGAAACGCTCGGCGAAGGTTTTGGTATGCTGCCGCGCGAGTAAGGTGGTCGGGACCACGACGGCGACCTGTTTACCCTCAAGCGCGACCGCGAATGCCGCGCGCAGCGCCACCTCGGTCTTGCCGAATCCGACATCGCCGCAGATCAGCCGGTCCATCGGCCGGCCGCTTTCGAGGTCCTTCAGCGTGGCGTTGATGGCACCGAGCTGATCTTCGGTTTCCTCATAGGGAAAGCGCGCGCAGAACTCGTCATAGACATGGGGCTGCACCGGCATTTTCGGTGCTTCATGCAAATACCGCTCGGCGGCGATCTTGATCAGTTCGCCGGCGATCTCGCGGATGCGGTTCTTGAGCTTGGCCTTGCGCGCCTGCCAGCCGCTGCCGCCGAGCCGGTCCAGTTCGACGTTGGCGTGGTCGGAGCCGTAGCGCGACAGCAGTTCGATATTCTCGACCGGCAGAAACAGCTTGGTGTCGGCGGCATAATGCAGCTCCAGACAATCGTGCGGCGCGCCGGCGACGTCGAGCGTCTGCAGACCGACGAAACGGCCGATGCCGTGCTCGACATGAACCACGAGATCGCCGGCACTGAGGCTGGTGACCTCGGAGATGAAATTATCGAGCTTGCGGCTGGCCTTGCGCGGCCGCACCAGCCGGTCGCCGAGAATGTCCTGCTCGCTGATGACGGCGACATTGTCGGTCTCGAAACCGGATTCCATGCCGACCACCGCCAGCATCGCCTCGTTGCGCGGCGTGGCCTGCACCGTGCGCCAGGTGTTGACGCTGGTGAGATTGGATAGCTTGTGGTCTTTCAACATGCTGCCCATGCGGTCGCGCGAGCCCTCGCTCCACAGCGCAATCACGACCTTCTTGCGCAGGGCTTGCAGCGCCCCGACATGCGCGACGACGGCTTCGAACACGTTGACGGAGCCGTCAGTGCGCTCCGGCGCAAAATTGCGTCCCTGCCGCGCGCCGGCATCGACGGTGTCGGCGCTGCCGTCGGGCACTGCGAACGAGGTCAGCCGCGCCAGCGCGACTTGATCGAGGCGTTTGGTCCACTCATCTTCGGTCAGATAGAGCCGGTCCGGCGGCAAAGGCTTGTAGATCGCGCCGCCGCCGGGATGTTCCATCGCCTCGCGCCGCGCCTCGTAGTAATCGGCGATCTGCCTGAAGCGCTCGCGCGCGGCGTCCTCGCACTGCGGCTCGATCGCAACCGGCGCGCCATCGAGATAATCGAACAGCGTATCCATCCGCTCGGCAAACAGCGGCAGCCAATGCTCCATGCCGGGATGGCGGCGGCCTTCGCTGACCGCCTCGTACAAGAGATCGTCGCGGTCCGGCGCGCCGAACGCGGCGACATAGCCCATCCGAAAGCGGCGGATGGTCTCGGTGACCAGCTGGAATTCCGAGATCGGCACCAGATCGAGCGCGCGCATGTCGAGCAGCGTGCGCTGGGTTTCCGCGTCGAAAGAGCGGATCGACTCCAGCGTGTCGCCGAAAAAATCGAAGCGGACGGGCTGATCGAGCCCGGCCGGAAACAGATCGAGGATGCCGCCTCGAACCGCGTATTCGCCGGGCTCGCGCACCGTGGACGAACGATTGTAGCCGTTGTGCTCGAGCCACGACACGATGGAGTCCATCGGCACCACATGGCCGGGGGCCACCGACAGCGCCTGCGCCGCGATGATTTCGCGCGCCGGCACCCGCTGCACGATGGCGTTGACCGTGGTCAGCACGATCAGCGGCTTCTCGCTGCCGGCAAGCCGCGACAGCCGCGCCAGCGTGGTCAGCCGCTGCGCCAGGATGCCGCCATGCGGCGACACCCGGTCGTAAGGCTGGCAATCCCAGGCCGGAAACTGCATGACCGGCAAATCCGGCGCGAAGAATTCCAGCGCTCGGGCCAGTTGCTGCATCCGCGGGCCGTCGCGGCAGACCACGGCGAGGCTGACCGCCGGCGGCTTCGGCCGCGCCGCCACCGCGCGTGCCAGGTCCGAAACAACCAGGCCTTCGGCGCCCTCGGCGACATTGGCAAAGGTCAGCGCGCGGCCGGGCGCCAGCAGTTCGGCAGGCGATCGCGTCGGCGACTTCATGCGTCGTGATCCGCCGAGCGAAACGACTTGATGCGGTCGAACAGGCCGCTGGCATATTCGCCCGCCAGCGGCCTGTTGCCGGTCAGCGCGGCATATAGATCGGGGTCGGGCAGGTCGATCAACTGCTCGAATTGAGCCAGTTCGTCTTCTGTCAGACTGGCGATCTCGGCGTCCGCAAAGCGGCCCAGGATAAGATCCATCTCGCGGGTGCCGCGATGCCAGCAGCGAAACAATAGCCGCTTGCGGCGGTCATCGAGGCCGTCGCTCGATCGTGTCGATCCCGTCATCTTACCGATTCCAATCCAAACGCCAAAAGCCCGGACGTGCCGGGCGGGTTGATATAACGTCGGGATCGGCGAATGTCAGTAGCTGTTCTCGCATTGCATTCGCGCCAAAATGCATTCAAGCCTTCGCAAATCGAGTACCGGTCTATTCCCTCGAGTCGTGTAATGCGCCCTGCTCTGCTCAATCCGCTGTTTGCGCCGGTCACCAGCCTCAGTGGCGTCGGGCCGAAGCAGGACAAACTGTTCCGCTATCTGCTCGGCCGCGATGAGACGCCGCGGCTGGTCGATCTGCTGCTGCATTTGCCGGCGAGCGTGATCGACCGCCGGGCGCGGCCGAAAATCCGCGACGCGGTTCCGGGAACCGTGGTGACGCTGGAGGTGACCGTCGACCGGCATCGTCCGACGCCGGGGCGGAATCCGCGCGCGCCGCATCTGGTCTACGCCAGCGACGAGACCGGCGACGTGGTGCTGACCTATTTCCGCGCTCAGCCGGGCTATGTCGAGAAACTGCTGCCGGTCGGCTCGAAGCGTTACGTCTCCGGCACCGCGCAGATGTACGACGGCACCCTGCAGATCACGCATCCCGATCGCGTGGTCGATGAAGCCGGTTTCGCAAAGCTGTCCGGCATCGATCCGGTCTATCCGCTGACGGAAGGCCTGGCGCTGGGCTCGCTGCGACGCGCGATGGCGCAGGCGCTGCAAAAGCTGCCGGATCTTCCGGAATGGATCAGCCCGGAGGTCATCCGCCGCTGCAAATTTCCTGACATCGCGGAGGCGCTGAACCGCGTGCACATGCCGGTCGAGCTGACGGATATCTTGCCCGATGGTCCCTTTTGGTCCCGGCTTGCCTTCGACGAACTGCTGGCTGGTCAGCTGGCGCTGGCGCTGGTGCGTGCGCAGTTGCGCCGCCCCGCGGGCGAGCGTCATGCCGGCGACGGCCAGCTGCGCAAGAAGATCATCGACGCGCTGCCCTACGCGCTGACGACTTCGCAGCAAGAGGCCTCCGCCGCGATATCAAACGATCTGAGCCAGCCGGTCCGCATGTTGCGGCTGCTGCAGGGCGATGTCGGATCGGGCAAGACCGTAGTGGCGCTGCTGGCGGCCGCCGCCGTGACCGAGGTCGGCAAACAGGCCGCCCTGATGGCGCCGACGGAAATCCTCGCGCGCCAGCACATCAAGACCATCACGCCGCTGGCCGAGCGCGCCGGACTGCGGGTCGCGATCCTCACCGGCCGCGAAAAGGGCAAGGAGCGGCGCGATATCCTGGCGCGGCTTGCGGCCGGCGAGATCGATTTCCTGGTCGGCACCCATGCGCTGATCCAGGATGACGTGGTGTTCAAGGCGCTGGCGCTGGCGGTTGTCGACGAGCAGCATCGCTTCGGCGTGCGCGAACGTCTGGCACTGACCGCCAAGGGAGAGGCCGTCGATGTGCTGGTGCTGAGTGCGACGCCGATCCCGCGCACGCTGGTGCTGACTTATTTCGGCGACATGGACGTTTCGGAGCTGCGCGAGAAGCCGGCGGGACGGCAGCCGATCGACACCCGCGCGGTGCCGACCAGCCGTCTCAGCGAAGTGATGGACGCCGTCGGCCGCGCGCTATCAGCGGGTAAGCTTGTTTACTGGATCTGCCCGCTGGTCGAGGAATCCGAGACCGTCAATCTCGCCGACGCCGAAGCGCGCTTCGACAGCCTGAAAGCGCGTTTCGGCGACCAAGTCGGCCTGGTGCATGGCAAGATGCGCGGCACCGAGAAGGATCGCGTGATGGCGCAGTTCGCCGCGCGCGAGATCGGTCTTCTGGTCGCAACCACCGTGGTCGAGGTCGGCGTCGATGTTCCCGCCGCCACCATCATGGTGATCGAGAACGCCGAGCGCTTTGGGCTGGCGCAACTGCACCAGTTGCGCGGCCGGATCGGCCGCGGCTCCGAAGCATCGACCTGTCTGCTGCTGTACAAGGAGCCGCTGAACGAGATGTCCACGGCGCGGCTGAAAGTCATCAGGGAAACCACCGACGGTTTCCGGATTGCCGAGGAAGATCTGAAGCTGCGCGGCGAAGGCGATGTGCTCGGCGTCAGGCAGAGCGGCCTGCCCGGCTACCGTATCGCGCGCTCCGACGTACACGCCCAGCTCATCACGCAGGCGCGCGACGAAGCACTGCGCATCATGAAGGACAATCCGAAGCTAGCGGGCGCGCGCGGCGCCGCGCTACGCTGCCTGCTCTATCTGTTCGAGCGCGACGAAGCCTTGCCACTGATCGGGGCGGGGTGACCCGTCATTGCGAGCCAACGGGTCGCGCGAATGCGCGCCCGATGACGGGCTCCGCGAAGCAATCCATTTCGCAATAGAAAGAAGAGAATGGATTGCTTCGTCGCTTCGCTCCTCGCAATGACGAAGACAGAGCGGTGAGTGGTTCAATCCACCTTCGCCGGCACCGGCTGCAGCGGGGATGAATTCGCCACCCGCGCGGCATTGGCCATTCCCGCCAATGCGGCAATTTTCTTCTGCGGGTCGGAGCCGGGCTGCACCACGCCGCAGGACATGATCAGGGTGGCGGCGTCCTCCGCGCTCATCTCGACTTCGATGATCTTGCTCTTGGGCACATAGAAGAAAAAGCCCGTGGTCGGGTTCGGCGCGCACGGCAGGAACACCGAAATGTGCTCCTCCTGGCCGGGAAGACTGTTGGCGATCTCCACGCTCGGCGCCTGCGACATCAGCACGATCGACCACATCCCCGGCGAGGGAAATTCGACCAGACCGACCCGGCGAAAGCTCGATCCCTGCCCCGAGAACAGCGTCTCGAATACCTGCTTCAGGCTGCGATAGATCGCACGCACCACCGGCATCCGCCCAAGCAATCTCTCGCCGAGATCGACCAGCGTCCGCCCGATCAGGTTGGCGGTGAGGAACCCCAGCAGCGTCAGCGCGACGACCGCGACAATGAGGCCCGACCCCGGCAGCCCGAACGGCAGATAGGTTTCCGGCCGATAGGCCGTGGGCACGAACGGCCGCACCAGTCCATCGACCCAGTTCACGAACCACCAGGTCAGATAAAACGTGATCGCAATCGGACCGGCGACAATCAGGCCGGTAAGGAAGTAGTTGCGGAACCGGGCCATGAATCCGCGCGGGGCATCCGGCAGCGGCGGCAGGTCCTCAGCGGGCTCGGTTAAAGGCAGATCGTCGCGGTTCATTAGGGTTCCAGATCAGTCGAAGCGGCCATCATACGATGTCAGCTATGGTCTTTTAGCAGATTTTTGAAGACTTAAAGTGACGAACCAACCCGGACAGCCGGTCTATTCGACGGTCACCGATTTTGCGAGATTGCGCGGCTGGTCGACGTCGGTGCCCATCACCACGGCGGTATGATAGGCCAGCAGCTGTACGGGAATGGCATAAACCATCGGCGTGAAGGTCGCGGCCATGTCGGGCAGCACGATCGTCACCAGCGACTCGATGGTCGCTTCCGCGGCACCCCTGGCATCGGTCATCAGGATGATGTTGCCGCCGCGCGCTGCCACTTCCTGCATGTTGGAGACGGTCTTCTCGAATACCCGGTCGTGCGGCGCGATCACCACCACCGGCATGTTCTCGTCGATCAGCGCGATCGGCCCGTGCTTGAGTTCGCCGGCGGCGTAGCCTTCGGCGTGGATATAGGAAATTTCCTTCAGCTTCAGCGCGCCTTCCAGCGCCAAGGGATAGCTGGTGCCGCGGCCGAGATAGAGCACGTCCCTGCATTTGGCGATGTCGCGCGCCAGTTTCTCGATCTGCGGCTCGGTGGCAAGCGCCGCCGCCATCAAACGCGGAATTTCCACGAGGCCATGCACGAGCTTGGCTTCATCGGCATCGGACAGCTCGCCGCGCGCCTTGCCGGCGGCCACCGCAATCGCGGCCAGCACCATCAACTGGCACGTGAAAGCCTTGGTCGAGGCGACGCCGATTTCCGGTCCGGCCAGCGTCGGCAGCACCGTCTCGCTTTCCCGCGCGATGGTCGAGCCCGGCACGTTGACGACGGAGAGCGTGTGCACTCCCTGCGCTTTCGCATAGCGCAGCGCCGCCAGCGTGTCGGCGGTCTCGCCGGATTGCGAAATGAAGATCGCCAGATCGCCCTTGCGCAGCGGCGCTTCGCGGTAGCGAAATTCGGAGGCGACATCGAGTTCGACCGGCACGCGGCCCAAGCGTTCGAACCAGTATTTGGCGACGTAGCCGGCGTAGCTCGCGGTGCCACAGGCGACGATCGAGATGCGCTGGATGTCCTTGAAGTCGAACGGCAGTTTTAGCGGCAGCGCCACCCGCTCGGCCGCCATGTCGACGTAACGCGCCAGCGTGTGACCGACCACTTCCGGCTGTTCGTGAATTTCCTTGGCCATGAAGTGGCGATAGTTCGCCTTGTCGACCAGAAACGACGACGCGCCGGATTTCAGCACCTCGCGATTCACCACCGCACCCTGCTCGTCGTAAATTACGCCGACTTCGCGGGTCAGAACCACCCAGTCGCCGTCCTCGAGATAGCTGATGGTGTCGGTGAAGGGCGCCAGCGCGATCGCATCCGAGCCCAGATACATCTCGCCATCGCCATGGCCGATCGCAAGCGGCGAGCCCTTGCGGGCGCCGATCATCAAATCCCCATGGCCTTTGAACACAAATACCAGCGCGAATGCGCCCCGCAACTGCGGCAGCGATGCCTTCACTGCATCCTGCGGCGACGCGCCCTTGAGCAGGTAGGAATTGACCAGATGAGCCACGACTTCGGTGTCGGTCTCGCTGGAGAATTTCGCCCCTTGTTTTTCCAGCATCTGCCGGAGTTCGCGAAAATTCTCGATGATGCCGTTGTGGACCACGGCGACGTTGTCGGTCGCATGCGGATGCGCGTTGTTCTCGGTCGGTTTGCCGTGGGTGGCCCAGCGCGTGTGTCCGATGCCGGTATGACCCGCGAGCGGTTCGGCTCTCAATCGCGCTTCAAGGTTCTTGAGTTTGCCTTCGGCGCGGCGGCGCTCGAGATGGTCGCCTTCCAGCGTGGCGACGCCCGCGGAATCGTAGCCGCGATATTCAAGGCGCTTGAGCGAATCCACCAATTGCTCCGCGACCGGACCGCGCCCGAGAATGCCGACAATGCCGCACATGCGGATCAATATCTCCAAATCGTCGAAAAACAGCGCCAGTCAGACTGGCATCTCTTAACGAGAATCGCCGCTGACCAGATACTCAATAATTATTGCCGATTGAGACAGGGTTAAGCCGAAGGCTTAACAAGGCCTGTCGTTAGCCGCCTTTCGGCGTCTTGTCGCGCGTTTTCGTCTCGCGATATCGCTTGGCGCCGCCCTCGCGGTTGGTCTGCTCGCTGCGCTCCACCGCCAGCGCATCGTCGGGCACGTCACGGGTGATCACCGAGCCCGAACCGATATAGGCGCCGCTGCCGATCTTCACCGGCGCCACCAGCGACGAATTCGTGCCGACGAACGCGCCGGCACCGATCGTGGTGCGGTGCTTGGCAAAACCGTCGTAGTTGCAGGTGATGGCGCCGGCGCCGATGTTGGCGCCCGCTCCAACATGGGCGTCGCCGATATAGCTGAGATGATTGACCTTGACGCCCGCCTCCAGCGTCGCCGCCTTGGTCTCGACGAAATTGCCGATCCGCGCGCCCTCACCGAGCGAGGTCCCCGGCCTTAAGCGAGCGTAGGGGCCGACCGACGCCTTCTTGCCGATCGATGCCTGCACGATATGGGAAAACGAATGGATCACCGCGCCGTCGCCAATCGAGACGCCGGGGCCGATCACCACAAACGGTTCGATGGTGACGTCGTTGCCGAAGGTCGTGTCGGCTGCGAGAAAAACCGTTTCGGGTGCGATCATGGTCACGCCGGCGTCGAGTGCCGCCCGGCGTAGCCGCGTCTGCATGACCTGCTCGGCCTCGGCGAGCTGGGCCTTGGTGTTGATGCCGCGCACTTCATCCTCGCTGGTTTCGATCACCACGGCCTCCAGTCCAAGTTGACGCGCGATGGCAACCGCATCGACCAGATAATACTCGGCCTTGCTGTTGGCATTACCGATTTTTTCGATGATTTCCAGTGCCCTGCGGCCATCGAATGCCATCACGCCGGCGTTGCAGAGCTTGATCGCGCGCTCCGCGGTGCTGGCGTCGGCATGCTCGCGGATCGCCACCAACTGGTCGCCCTCGACCAGCAGCCGGCCGTAGCCGGCGGGATCGGCGGCGCGAAAGCCGAGCACGGCAAGCGCTGCGCCTTTTTTCAATGGCGCGCGCAAACGCTCGAAGGTCGCGGCTGAAATCAGCGGCGTATCGCCGAATGCAACGAGCAGATCATCCGCGCCGCGGGCAACGGCCTCGCGGGCCGCGAGTACCGCGTGCGCGGTGCCGAGGCGCTCGCGCTGAATGAACACAGTGGCGTCCGGGCGCGCGCGTTTCGCTTCGTCCGAGACCGCCTGATGGTTCGGCCCGATGACCACGGCAAGCGAGGCGCCGGCTCCCTTGGGGGCGGCTCCAAGCACATGCGCCAGCAGCGATTGGCCGGCGACGGGATGCAGGACCTTTGGCATCGAGGACTGCATGCGCGTGCCCTCGCCGGCCGCGAGCACGACGGTCAGGCTGGTTCTGCCGGTCATCCGAATCCTTGTAATAGCGGCTGATGTTGCGCCGCCGCCGTCAATAAGTGTTTTTGGCCGAAGTGGAAACCCGATTCGTCACCCGGCAAAACGCCCCGGATTCCAGATCAAGGCGCATTTCCTGTTAATGTTTTGCCGTGTGATTCGGTTAGGGCCTCAGGAGGGCCGAAAACGTCGTATGGCAAAGGATCCCGACCATCTGGCTGGCGGCTTTGAGCCCGAGAATACCGGCGGCGTGTTGACCGGCTTTTTGGCCGAGGAGGATGAGTTCGACCGGCGCGCGCTGTGGCGGCTCGGATCCTGGGGCGCGGCCTCGGTCGGCGCTGTCATCGTCGCAGTTCTTGCCAACCAGTCCTCGATCGGATGGCGGCGCGACCAGGTCGCCGCAACCGATCTGGCGCGGCAGTCGCAGCAAATTCAATCGGTCGCCAAGGAAAGCCAGAACGAGACGCGGCGGCTGGCATCCGCGATTGATACGCTGAACGGCGATCGCGACCGGCTGTACTCCCGCGTCACCGTTCTGGAACAGGGTCTGGATTCGGTGACCGGCGCGATTGCGCGGCAGAATTCTCCCGCGGCTTCGGCACAAGCCGTTCCCGCCTCTTCCGCGACGGTTGAGCCGCAGCCGGCGTCGCAAGAACCGGCACCCGCTCCGGCCGTGGCCCCGGTAGCAAGCAAGCAAGCGAAAACGGCCGAAAAGCCGCCGATGGACGCCGGCGTCCAGGGGCAAGGTCCAGCGACGGCCTCACCCGTTGGACAGGGAGCCTCAACTACGCCGGCACCGACGC
>OCZT010005602.1_pt1 | contig 12507 bp, 10 predicted proteins | sample 1539031 | NCBI WGS metagenome assembly OCZT01 (sample SAMEA3539308, study PRJEB22396) | soil metagenome | biome: tundra; feature: field; material: soil | place: USA | collected 2010-05 | depth 0.15 m | reverse complement strand
CGTCCGAGAGGATTGTGAAATGGACGTCGATCTCCCCGAGGTGCTCGCCGAGGTGACCGAGCAGTTCGCGCGCTACGAGGAGGCGCTGGTGGCGAACGACGTCGCCGTGCTCGATGCGCTGTTCCGCGCCGACGCCCGCACGCTTCGCTACGGCATCGGCGAAAATCTCTATGGCTATGACGCGGTCACGGCGTTTCGCGCGGCGCGCTCGCCGGCGGGGCTGATGCGCAAGACCGCAAAGACACTGATCACAACCTACGGCCGCGACGCCGCGGTCGCATCGACGCTGTTTTATCGCGACACCGCTCCCGGCCGAGTGGGACGGCAAATGCAGACCTGGGTGCGATTCGCCGAGGGCTGGAAGATCGTCGCTGCCCATGTCAGCATCATCGACGAACCGCGGGATCAAAAGACATGAGTCTTGACGATCTTCCGACCAGCGCTCCGCGACGTTCTGCCGGCGAGACAGAGGTGGTGGTTCGACGCGTGGACCGCGCTTTCCCAAATCCGGACAAGATCACGCGCGCGGAGGAACTGCGCCTGCAGCTGGCGGACGAAATCGTGCGCGGCGCGCTGCCGCCGGGAGCGGCGCTCGACGAGACCGACATCGCGCGGCGCTTCAACGTATCGCGCACGCCGGTCCGCGAGGCGCTGCGCCAGCTCGCGGCCAGCGGTCTGGTCGATGCGAGGGCGCATCGCGGCGCGGTGGTGGCGCGGCCCTCGGTCGAACGGCTGACCGGGATGTTCGAGGCGATGGCGGAGCTGGAAGCGCTGTGCGCCGGGCTTGCCTCGGAACGAATGCTGCCGGCGGAGCGCCACCGGCTGGAGGCGATCCACGAGGAACTGCGGGTGTTGAGCTACGCCGGCAATCCGGATCGGTTCCACGAAGTCAACGAACGCTTCCACAACGCGATCTATGCCGGCTCGCAGAACGGCTATATCGCCGAGATAACCCTGGCGACGCGGGTGCGGGTGCAGCCGTTCCGTCGCGCGCAATTCCGCAATCTCGGCCGGCTGGCAAAATCACACGCCGAGCACGACCGCGTGGTGGTGGCGATCATGCGCGGCGACCACGTCGGCGCGGCAGCCGCGATGCGCGCCCATATCGAGCTGGTGCGCGGCGAATACGAGCTCTACGCGGTGTCGGTATAGTTCCTCATCCCGAGGAGCGGCGTCTTCGCCGCGTCTCGAAGGATGAGGCATCCTCATGGTTCGAGACGGCGCAAGTGCGCCTCCTCACCATGAGGAGTCAAACCGCCGCCTTCGCCACAAACGCGCGCCAGCCGCCGAACGCGGAGATATCGCGCGCGCCGTCCACGGCGGCGGGTTCGACGAGAAAGCCTTTCACATCGCGGCCATCGGCAAGACTGATGGTGCCGATCGACAGCGGTGACGGGATCGCGGCGACGAATTTTCCGAACGCTGCCGCCGACAGCGCCCAGAGCTCCAGCTCGATCGGCGATCCCGTGCCTCGCTCCACGCGCAGCATGCCGGGTTTCGGCGGCGTGGTGGGGAGCGCATAGAGCCTGTAGTCCGGCGCGGTCGCTGTCACCTCCAGCAAGCGTCCGCCGCGCGCACTCAATTCGCCGTTGAGCGCCATGCCCGTCAGATGCGCGCCGACCACCGCGAGGGCGATTTCGTCGCCGCTGACGCCCACAGGCAAACGCGCAAGCGGCGGCTGCGGCAGACTTCCAGCGCCCATGGTCAGTTTGGTATCGGCATGAAAGACGCGGCCGATGCTGGCGAGTTGCGCGTCCTGCCCGGCCGGCGCCAGCAGCGTGATGCCGAACGGGATATCGTCTGATCGAATCGCCGCCGGCAATGCGAGGCCGCAGAGGTCGAGCAAATTGACGAAATTGGTGTAGGTGCCGAGCCTGGAGTTGAGTTCGATCGGATTGGCCAGCACCTGCGCCGTGGAATACACGGTCGGCGCCGTCGGCAGCACCAGCGCGTCGATGCCGGCGAAGGCCCGCTCGCTGATCCTGCGCAACACCTGCAGCCGGTACAGCGCCGCAAAGGTGTCGACGGCGCTGAGCCGCGCGCCGGCGATGGTAATCTCGCGCGTCACCGGATGGATAGAATCCGGTGAGGACGCCAGCAGATCGCGGATCACCAGATAACGTTCCGCGACCCACGGACCTTCATAGAGCAGCCGCGCGGTTTCATAGAACGGTTCGAGATCGAACCCGACCAGCGTGGCGCCGAGCGCGGTCCAGCGCCGGAGCGCGTCGCCGTACGCCGCCTCCGCGGCCTTGTCGCCGAAGAAGATCAGCTGGCCGTCGCGCGGCACGCCCAGCCTCAGATTGGCGGGAAACGCGGTCAGCTGCGCCAGCGGTCTGCTGCGCGAATACGGATCGGCGGAATCAGGACCGGCGATCGCGGCCAGCGCCGTCATCGCGTCGTCGACGCTAAGCGAGAACACCGACACGCAATCCAGCGTCCGGCATGCCGGCACCAGGCCTGCGGTGGAGATCAGTCCAAGGCTCGGCTTCAGCCCGACGATGTTGTTGAGCATGGCGGGCACGCGGCCGGAGCCGGCGGTGTCGGTGCCCAATGCCAGCGGCACCAATCCTGCCGACACCGCCACGGCCGACCCCGAACTCGATCCGCCCGGAATCAAATCGCTGCGCATCGGATTGTTAGGGATGCCATAGGGCGAGCGCACGCCGACCAGGCCGGTGGCGAACTGATCGAGGTTGGTCTTGCCGACGATGATGGCGCCGGCCGCGCGCAGCCGCGCCACCGCGGTCGCATCGTGCGCCGGCGAATAGGCGAACGCCGGGCAGGCGGCGGTGGTGGGCAATCCGGCGACGTCGATATTGTCCTTCACCGCGACGGGAATGCCGTAGAGAGGAAGCTGCGCGGCGTCTTTCTCGGTCAGGGCTTCCGCTTCCGCCAGCGCCTGTTTTTCATCGCGCAGGCTGATGAAGATGGCGGGATCGTTATGATCGCGAATCCGCGCAAAGCTGCGCGCGACGGTTTGCGCAGGCGACACGGTGCCGGCGCGATGCGCGGCGACGATCGCGGCGACGGTTTCAGTCACGCGCTGCCCCGATCGGGAATGAATTGTGTCGGCGGGCGCGGCAAGGGCGCCTTTCGGATACGAAACGGGAAGGATGGCTGAGATCCGCCATTGCTGGCTGCGCTCCGGAGACTCGAAATCCTACCCCAATCGAAGCAAGCGGTGTGCCATTGTGAACATCGGCGCAGGCATGTCCAATCGTGTGAAAATGATCCCGTATTATCAGGCGCTTGGACGAATTTCACGGCGGCGATGGCGGCACGCGAATCGAGTCCTCTGAATCGAGTTTGCTCATCTTGTGAGCAGCGCTATCCTGGACTCGGTATCTCGTCTGTTGATCCAGCTTGGCCGGCCGTCGACGCGCGATGACGCATTGCCGGGGCGCGCGGTTCTCGCGTAGAGCAACGGCAACCCCAGGTCCAAGAGGGCATCCGAGGAAACCAATGACTTACGCAGCCGCCGATCGTCGCGACAATCCCGAAACGCTGTTCGCGACGCCTGAGATCGTGGCCGATCGGCGCGCCGACGGCAGTATCTGGCTGAAATCGACCACGCCGCTGCAACAGGACGCGCGTTGCGTCGGCGACTGGCTGGAGCGCTGGGCGCGGCAAACGCCCGAGCGGATTTTTCTCGGCGAACGTTCGGATGTCGACGCGCCGTGGACGACCGTCACCTACAACGACGCGCTGCGGCAGGTGCGCTCGGCTGCCGCCTGGATTTTGGCGCAAGGTTTGAGCGCCGAGCACCCCGTGGTCATTCTCTCCGACAGCAGCATCGATCACGCGCTGTTCACGCTCGCGGCCATGCATGTCGGCGTGCCCGCAGCCGCGATCTCGCCGGCCTATTCGCTGATGTCGAAGGATTTCGACAAGCTCAAAGGCATGATCGGTTTGCTCGACCCCGGCGCGATCTATGTCTCGAGCCTCAAGCCGTTCGCGCCGGCGCTGGCAGCGATCAAGTCGCTGCATGCCGCAACGATCGTCAGCGGCGAAGATGACCGCAGCGACGCGATTTCATTTCGGTCAGTCGCGGCGACGCCGGAATCGTCCGCGGTCGCAAACGCCTTCGCGACGGTCGGGCCCGACACTATTGCAAAATTTCTGTTCACCTCGGGTTCGACCGGAACGCCGAAGGCGGTGATCAACACCCAGCGCATGCTGACCTCAAGCCAGCAGGCCAAGGCGCAGACCTGGTCGTTTCTCGAGAGCACGCCAGACGATCTGGTGATTCTCGACTGGCTGCCGTGGAGCCACACCTTCGGCGCCAATCACAATTTCAATCTGGTGCTGCGCAATGGCGGCACGCTGTATATCGACGGCGGCAAACCGGCGCCGGGCCTGTTCGCGACCTCGCTCGCCAACCTGCGCAGCGTGATGCCGACGGTGTATTTCAACGTGCCCCGCGGCTTCGACATGCTGATCGCGGCGCTGCGCGACGACGCAGAACTGCGCCGACGCTTCTTTGGCGAGGTGAAGTTCGCGTTCTATGCCGGCGCGGCGCTGCCGCAGAACCTGTGGGACGCGATGGAAGAGCTGTCGATCAAGACGGTCGGCCGTGCGCTGCCGATGGTGTCGGCCTGGGGCTCCACCGAGACCTCGCCGCTTGCCACCGACTGCCATTTCCAGGCCAAGCGATCCGGCAATATCGGCGTGCCGATCCCCGGCACCGAGCTGAAGCTGGTGCCGTCGGGCGACAAGCTCGAAGTGCGCGTGCGCGGACCCAATGTCACGCCGGGTTACTGGAAGGCGCCGGAGCTGACCGCGCAGGCGTTCGACGCCGATGGCTTCTATCTGATCGGCGACGCCGTGACCTTCGCCGATCCGGATCGCCCGGAGCTGGGATTGTTTTTCGACGGCCGCGTCGCCGAGGATTTCAAGCTCAACTCGGGCACCTGGGTCAGCGTCGGCACGCTGCGGGTTGCCGGCATTACCGCGCTGGCGCCGCTGGCGCAGGACATCGTGGTGACAGGCCATGGCGGCGATCATGTGCGCTTTCTGGTATTTCCGAACATCGCCGCCTGCTGCGCGCTGGCCGGCTTGCCCGACAGCGCCGGTGCGAGTGAGGTGATAGGCCACGAAAGCGTGCGCGCGGCAATCGCGTCCGGACTGGCAAAACTCAAGGCGCAGAGCGGCGGCGGTTCGTCCGGCCATGCCACGCGGGCGCTGCTGCTGGCCGAGCCCGCCTCAGTCGACGGCGGCGAGATCACCGACAAAGGGCTATATCAACCAGCGCGCGGTGCTGACGCGGCGCGCTGGCGCCGTGGCGGTACTGGAAGACGATGCATCAGCCGTTTGGATCGGCTGCGCGGGCTGAAACGACAGAGCGCAAGAAATCAAACACAAGGCAGATCAACATGGCAGGATGCCGGAAACAATCGTGCCGGCGTCTATGCCTCAATGCTGCGTACCTGAATGCGGCCGGTGCTGAATCAACCCAGGATGCGGCGCTACAGCCTTAGCGACTGAAGGCGGCTTGGCGACTTCGGCTTTCAAAGCCGTGTTGGCGCCCGCCTGAACCGCCGCGGATTGCTTCTGTGCGATCATGTGCTCGGCAACCAGTTCTGCTGAGAAGCGGCTGATGGTGTCCGGGTCGGTAATGATCGACTGGGTATTGTTCTGCGCCTTGAAATGGGGACCGCCGGGTTTTCCTTTGACGACAAATGTACCCTCTCCAGAGTCCGACCAATTGGTTGATCCCTCTCCAGCGACCTTGCCGTCGGCCACGAACCCTTTGGTGTGGCTGATTTGGTGTGTTGCCGACTGGCCGAGGACGAACTCCTGCACGTGCGTTTTGGTGACAACGTGAGTGTTGAACAGCGCGAGGTTATGCTTTTTGTCGGCCTCCAAAAGAGCGGCCTCGTGCTTACCGCCAGCCTGGCTCTTGTCCAGCGTGACCAGCATCGTGATCGTTGGATCGACAGCGATCTTCATCAAGATGTCGTTGAGTTCGTCGTCGTCGAACCCGAACATATTCAGGTAGAGCGAGACGCTGACCCGTGACAAGACGTGCTTGAGGATATTGTGGACGTCGTCGCGCCCGACATAAAACAGATGAAAGTCCTTGCTGGCCGTGGTCGCGTAGACCTTTTCCTGGGTGTATGGCTGCAAATCGAGCAGGTCGAATTGCTGAAGGCTTACCGTCGGATCGTCAATGACATTGGTGACGGTTGATTTGTGCGGTGTCGCTGCTGCTGCGGGTGCTTGGTCCATGACATTGCTCCGTAATGAAATCCGGAGAGCTAAATGGACAGCGGAAAGCCTGTCAATCTGAAATAGCATAAAGATTGCGTTACACGCCGGTATGCGCTGCGCAGATCACGCGGTTTTCATTGGTCATATGTGATCGGTTTCATAAATCCGAACGCTTGCCTCATCAGCGCACCACTTTGCTGCTGCCCTGGGTGATCAGCCGCGCGGCGCGCTGATCGCGGGCGTGGATCCACAGCCAGCTGATCGCGACGCTGAGCCGGTTGCGCAGGCCGATCAGGAAGTAGATGTGCGCGATGCCCCATATCCACCAGGCGATGGTGCCGCGCAGCTTGATGCGTCCCAATTCGATCACCGCCTTCCGCTTGCCGATCTGCGCCAGGCTGCCGGCGTGCTTGTAACGGAACGGGCCGCGCGTGCCGCCGTGCAGGCGCGCCTTGATGGATTCGGCGACATAACGTCCCTGCTGCTTGGCCGCGGGCGCGATGCCGGGGACCGGCTTTCCATCGGGGCCGGCGATAACAACGGTATCGCCGATGGCGAACACATCGGGATGGCCCGGAACGGTGAGATCGGGCAGCACCTGCAGGCGCTCGGCGCGGTCGGCGGGCACGCCGAGCCATTCGGCGGCGGGCGATGCGCGGACGCCGGCGGCCCAGATCAGGGTCCTGGCTTGCAGGCTGTGGCCGCCGTACACGACGCCGTCGGCGCTGCATTCGGTGACGGCCTGTCCCAATACGACTTCGACGCCGATACTTTCCAGCGAGCGCTGCGCATAGGCGGAGAGATCGTCGGCAAAGCCCGCCAGCACGCGCGGGCCGGCCTCGATCAGCACCACGCGCGTCTTGTGGGTATCGATGTTGCGGAAGTCGGGCGGCAGCGTGTCCTGCGCCAGTTCGGCAATGGTGCCGGCGAGTTCGACGCCGGTCGGGCCGGCGCCGACAATGACGAAGGTCAGCAGTGCCGCGCGCCGCAAGGAATCGGTCTCGCGCTCCGCGCGTTCGAACGCCACCAGGATGCGCCGCCGCAGCGTGGTGGCGTCCTCGAGTGTTTTCAGACCGGGCGCAAACGGTTCCCATTCGTCATGGCCGAAATACGCGTGGCGGGCGCCGGTGGCGAGAATGAGTGTGTCATATGGTATGGCGTCGGCCTCATCGAGCAGCACGCGCTTGCTCTCGGCATCCACGCCCGTCACCGTGGCGAACAAGGTCGTGACCTCGGCGCGATCGCGCAGCAGATAGCGGATCGGCCAGGCGATCTCCGAGGTCGCGAGCGAAGCGGTCGCGACCTGATACAATAGCGGCTGGAACAGATGATGGTTGCGCCGGTCCACCAGCGTGATGCGGACCGGCGCGCCTGCCAGCCGATGCGTCGCTTCCAGTCCGCCGAAGCCGGCGCCGACGATTACCACGCGATGGGGTTCTGCCCCTGGCACCTGCTCTGACGTCATGTACGGCGGCCTCTGGTTTCAACCTTCGAATTCGAGTGGGCTTTCGGAATCGCTGCGACTTTTCAGGGCCGCCCACTCTCTGCAGATAGAGTTACGACCGTCGATTCCCAACCAGAACTATAATTCTTGCCATTCGCAGCCTATACGAATTATGGTGCATACCCGTTGAAGGATGCGTCCGAAGGCTCTGAGGGAAGCCAAAGGTCGCGCTTGCCGCGTGCCCAATAGATCGCGCACAAAGCACGCCACCAATAATCAAGAAGCCCGAAGCGGACAGGTCATCTGACTGGCGGCATACACAAAAAGCGAGGAGGGAGCGAATATGAGAACGGCATTTTGGCTGGCGGGCGCTACGGTTCTGGCGCTGGCAAACCCCGCCATGGCGGCGGATTCCATCAAGATCGGATTTGTCAGCACGTTCAGCGGCCCGACCGCCGTGATCGGCAACGACATGCGCAATTCGTTCGAGCTTGCGCTCGATCACATGGGCCGCAAGATGGGCGGCAAGCCGGTCGAGGTGATCTACGAGGATGACGGGCAGAAGCCCGATGTCGGCAAGCAGAAGACCGAAAAACTGGTGCAGTCCGACAAGGTGGACTTCATCACCGGCTATATCTGGTCGAACGTGCTGCTGGCCTCGCTCAAGACCGCGGTCGATACCCAGACCTTCCTGATCAGCGCCAACGGCGGACCGTCGCAGCTCGCGGGTGAGCTGTGCTCGCCTTATGTGTTTTCGACCTCCTGGCAAAACGACCAGACCCCGGCGGCCATGGGCCTTTACATGAATCAAAAGGGTGTCAAGTCGGTGTTTCTGATCGGCCCGAACTATGCCGCCGGCAAGGACATGCTGGCCGGCGTCAAGAGCACCTTCAAGGGCGAGATCAAGGGCGAAGAATATACGGTTTGGCCGAGTCAGCTTGACTTCTCCGCCGAACTTTCCAAGGCCCGTGCGTCCGGTGCGGCATCGATCTTCGCGTTCTATCCCGGCGCCGCCGGCGTGCAGTTCCTCAATCAATATGTGCAGGCCGGGATCAAGCAGCAGATACCGCTTTACACCGCCTTTACCATCGACGAGTTGTCCCTGCCGCTGCAGAAAGAGAACGCGCTCGGCGTTCCCGGTGCCCAGGAGTGGGTGAACGATCTGCCGAATGAGCAGAACAAGAAATTCGTCGCCGACTACCGCAAGAAGTACCCCGGCCTGCGTCCGACGTTTTACGGCGCACAATCCTATGATGCCGCGCAATTGATCAACAGCGCCGTGGTGGCGGTGAAGGGCGACACCAGCAAGAAGGACGCGATGAAGGCGGAGATGGAGAAGGCGAATTTCAAGTCGCTGCGCGGCTCCTTCAAGTTCGGCAATAATCACATCCCGATCCAGAACTTCTATCTGCAGGACGTGGTGAAGGACGCCGACGGTGCACTCTCGCTCAAGACCGTCGCCACCATCGTCAAGGATGATCAGGATCACTTCCACGACAAATGCCCGATGAAGTGATCACGGCTCCAGTCCCATACAGCGGCGGCGCTCGCGCGCTGCCGCTGTTTTCCTTTCAGCCCGATGCAAAGTGTCCATGCTGCTTGTCGTCGAACAATTCCTGAACGGATTGCAGTTCGGCCTGCTGCTGTTCCTGCTGGCAGCGGGATTGACGCTGGTGTTCGGCATCATGGACTTCGTCAATCTGGCGCATGGCTCGCTCTACATGATGGGCGCCTACTTTGCGGCGACCTTCGTGGCGTGGACGGGGAATTTCGTCGTCGGCGCGATGCTGGCGCTCGGCGCCACGCTGCTGCTCGGCATCGTGCTGGAATTCGTCGCACTTCGGCACCTTTACGGCCGCGATCATCTCGATCACGTGCTGGCGACATTCGGACTTATCCTGTTCTTCAATGACGCGGTGCGGCTGATCTGGGGTCCGGCGGGTCTCGCGCTGCCGTTGCCCGGCTGGCTGACGGTGCCGATCCAGATCATGCCCGGCGTGTTTTATCCGAGCTATCGGCTGGCGATCATCGTCGTCTCGCTCGCGGTCGCGGCATTTCTCTATGTGGTGGTAATGCGAACCCGAATCGGCATGCTGATCCGCGCCGGCGCGTCCAATCGGGAAATGATCGGTGCGCTCGGTATCAACATCAAGCTGCTCTACACCATGGTGTTCGGGCTCGGCGCCGCGCTTGCCGGTCTCGCCGGGCTGATGCAGGCGCCGATTTTGACCGTCCAGATCGGGATGGGCGAGAACATCCTCATCCTCGCCTTCGTCATCATCGTGATCGGAGGGATCGGCTCGATCCGCGGCGCGTTCCTGGCCGCGGTCTTCGTCGGGGTGATCGACACGCTGGGCCGCGCATTTCTGCCCGACCTGCTGCGGCAGATTCTCAGTTCCTCCGCCGCTTCGACCGCAGCCCCCGCGCTTTCCTCGATGCTCATCTATCTGTTGATGGCCATGGTGCTGGTGGCGCGGCCGGAGGGGCTGTTTCCGGCCAACCGGCGATGACCGCTTCGCTCAACGCCCGCAACGTCATCGCGGCGCTGGTGATCGCCGGCCTGCTATTGCTTCCACTTTATACGTCGATCAGCGGCAACGTCTTCGTGCTGACGCTGTTCACCCGCATCGTCATCTTCGCGCTTGCCGCGGCCAGTCTCAATCTCATCATGGGCTATGGCGGAATGATGAGTTTCGGTCACGCCGCCTATCTCGGGATCGGCGGTTATGCCGTCGGCATTCTCGCCTTTGAGGGCATCGGCTCGGGGTTGATTCAGTGGCCGGTGGCGCTTGCGGCGTCGGCGCTGTTCGCGCTGGTGATCGGCGCGCTGTCGCTGCGCACGCGCGGCGTCTATTTCATCATGATCACGCTCGCCTTCGCGCAGATGGCGTATTACGTCGCATCCGGGCTCGCGCGTTACGGCGGCGACGACGGCCTGACGGTCTACAAGCGCAGCGATTTCGGCGGCCTCATCAATCTGTCCAGCCGCGTGCAGTTTTACTATCTCTGCCTCGGCTGCCTGTTCGGCGGGATCTATCTGGTCTGGCGCATCGTCAATTCGCGCTTCGGCATGGTCGTTCAGGGCCTGCGCTCCAACGAAGCGCGCATGCAGGCCATCGGGTTTCCCGCCAACCGCTACCGGCTTGTTTGCTTCGTCATATCGGGCACAATATGTGGTCTGGCCGGTGCACTGCTCGCCAACAACACGGACTTCGTCAGTCCGGCAGTGATGTACTGGACCCGTTCCGGCGATCTGATGGTCATGGTGATTCTCGGCGGCATGGGCTCGCTGTTCGGCCCGGTGATCGGCGCGATCGTTTATCTCGTGCTGGAAGAGTTTTTGTCGCAGCTAACAGAGTACTGGGCGCTCATCATGGGCCCGCTGCTGCTGCTGATCGTGCTGTTCGGGCGCGGCGGCATCGTCGGGCTGCTCGGGAGGTTGCGCCGTGCCTGATCCCCTGCTCCGCGTTAAGAACCTTGTCTGGCAGTTTGGTGGAGTCGTCGCGACCGATAATCTCTCGCTTGATGTTGCGAAGGGAGAATTGCACGCGATCATCGGACCGAACGGCGCCGGCAAGACCACGCTGATCAGCCAGCTGACCGGACAGCGGCTGCCGAATTCCGGTTCCATCCGTTTTGCCGGGCAGGACATCACCCGCCTGCCGGCCTGGCGGCGCAGCGCGCTCGGGCTGGCGCGCTCGTTTCAGATCACGTCGCTGTTGCCCGACTTCACCGCATCGGACAATGTCGCGCTGGCGGCACAAGCCCACGACGGGCACTCGTTTCATTTCTGGCGCAATGTCCGAACCGAGAGTCATTTGCGCAAGGCCGCGCTGGCGGCACTGGACCGGGTCGGACTCGGCAACCGCGCCGAAACGATGGTGTCGGAGTTAAGCCACGGCGAACAGCGCCAACTCGAGCTGGCGGTCGCGCTCGCCACCAGGCCGCAATTGCTGCTGCTCGACGAACCGATGGCAGGACTTGGCATCACGGAATCCGCGCGCATGGTGAAGCTGCTCGGGGAGTTGCGGCGGGAAGTGACCATCGTCCTGGTCGAGCACGATATGGACGCCGTGTTCGCGCTGGCCGACCGCATCACCGTTCTGGTCTACGGGCGCGTCATCGCTTCCGGCGTGCCGGCGGAGATCCGCCAGAATGAAGAGGTGAAGCGTGCCTATCTCGGTGAGCAGCATGCGGTGGTCAGTCATGGCTGACGCAACCCCTCTGCTTGAAGTCGAGGATATCGAGACCTGCTATGGCCTGAGCCAGGTGCTGTTCGGCCTGTCGCTGTCGGTTCGATCCGGCGAGATGGTGGCCATGATGGGCCGCAACGGCATGGGCAAGACCACGACGATCCGGTCCATCATGGGGCTGACGCCGGCGCGCGCCGGCGCGATCCGTTTCGCGGGAAGTGACGTTCGCGACTTTCCCTCGTTCCGGATCGCCCAGTTGGGAATTGGACTGGTGCCGGAGGGGCGTCAGATATTTCCCAACCTCACGGTGCGCGAGAACCTCGTCGCCGCTTCCGGCAATCGTCTGGGCAGCCCCGATCCCTGGGGAATCGAAAGGATCCACGCGCTGTTCCCGCGGCTGGCCGAGCGCGGCGCCAATATGGGCAACACGCTGTCGGGCGGCGAGCAGCAGATGCTGGCGATCGGCCGCGCGCTGATGACCAATCCGCGGCTGTTGATCCTGGACGAGGCCACCGAAGGCCTGGCGCCGCTGATCCGCGAGGAAATCTGGCGCTGCCTGTCGATGCTGAAGGCGCGCGGCCAATCGGTTCTGGTGATCGACAAGAACATCGAGAATCTCACCCGCATTGCCGACCGCCATTACATCGTCGAGCGCGG
>OCZT010005600.1_pt1 | contig 12510 bp, 8 predicted proteins | sample 1539031 | NCBI WGS metagenome assembly OCZT01 (sample SAMEA3539308, study PRJEB22396) | soil metagenome | biome: tundra; feature: field; material: soil | place: USA | collected 2010-05 | depth 0.15 m | reverse complement strand
TCGTCGTCGGTCCGATGATCGTGCGATGGCTCCAGCGGATGCAGATCCACCAGGTCGTGCGCGCGGGAACGCCCGATTCGCACGCGTCGAAAGGAACGACGCCGACCATGGGCGGCGTGATCATTCTGGCCGCGACGCTGCTGCCGACGCTCCTCTGGATGCGCCTCGACAGTCGCTACGTCTGGCTGGCCCTCGGCGTGACGCTGCTCATGGGCGCGATCGGCTTCGTCGATGACTACCTCAAGCTGAAGCAGCGGCGCGAGGGAAAGGAGAACCAAGGGCTCGTCGAGCGCTACAAGCTCGCCGGCCAGGTGACGATCGGTTTCGCGCTCGCCCTGTACATCTGGAAGATTCCGCTCAACATATTGCCGGGCGCGTCCACCACCCTGCCGTTCCTCAAGTACATGCTCGTCGTTCCCGCGACGATCGGCGCGGCGTGGCTGTATGTGCCGTTCGTGACGTTCGTCCTGACGGCGACGAGCAATGCGGTGAACCTCACGGACGGGCTCGACGGTCTTGCGGCGGGGCTCATGGCGATCGCGATGGCGACGTTCGCGATCTTCGCGTACGCGATGGGCCGCACCGACGCGTCGATGTACCTGCAGCTCTTCTACCTTCACGACGCGGGCGAGCTGACCGTGTTCTGCACGGCGGTGTTCGGCGCGTCGGTGGGCTTTCTCTGGTACAACGCGCACCCCGCGCAGGTCTTCATGGGCGACACCGGCGCGCTCGCGCTCGGCGGCGCGCTCGGCGCGGTCGCCATCCTGCTCAAGTCCGAGTTCCTGGTGGTGTTCATCGGCGGCGTGTTCGTCGCGGAGACGACCTCCGTGCTGATCCAGCGGTCGGTGTTCAAGTACCGGCGGCGCCGGTACGGCCTCGCGTACGCGCAGCAGCACCGCGTGTTCCTGCGGGCGCCGCTCCACCACCACTTCGAGCTGAAGGGGTGGCCGGAGACGCAGGTCGTCGTGCGGTTCTGGATCCTCGGCATTCTCTGCGCGTTCGTGGCGCTGAGCACGCTCAAACTTCGGTGATTCCCGAGCAGCTCCTTCGCGGAGAGGTCGCGGTCGTGGGACTCGGCCGGAGCGGCCGCTCCGTGTCGCGCCTGCTGCGCGGCGTCGGCGCCCGCGTCTACGCGAGCGACTCGGCCGAGGCCGACCCGGCGACGGTCGAGACGCTGGCGGCCATTGGCGTGGATGCACGGGACGGCGGACACGACCTCGATCGCATCGCGTCGGCGGCCCTCGTGGTCACGAGTCCCGGCGTGCCGCCGGGAGCCGCCGCGCTCGCTCGCGCGCGCGCGCGCGGCGTACGGATCGTGAGCGAGGTGGAAGTGGCGCTCATGTTTCTCCCGGGCGTGAAGTACATCGCCGTGACCGGCACCAACGGCAAGAGCACCGTCACGGCGCTTGCCGCTCATCTCCTTCGCGCACTCGGGCTCGACGCCGTCGCGGCGGGAAACATCGGTACGCCACTCTCCGAGATCGCGCTGCAGGCGGCCCCGCCGCCGTGGATCGCGCTCGAACTCTCGAGCTTCCAGCTGCACGACACGCCCGGCATCGATCCTGCGGTCGGCGTCCTGACGAACCTCGAGCCCGATCACCTCGACCGGTACGCGACCCTCGAGGAATACTACGCGGACAAGATGCGGCTCTTCGCGAACGCGTCGGCCGGCTCGCTCCGGATCACGAACGCGGACGACGCCGAAGTCGAGCGCCGCACGCGGGGGATACCTGGTGCACGGTATCGCTTCTCGATGCGCGACGTGACGGCCGACGCGGGGCCGTCGGACACGACGGGTCGATGGCAGCTGCTCGGGTCCGACTTCATCGCGACCGCCGACATTCCGCTGCTCGGCAGCCACAACGTCGCCAACACGCTGGCGGCGTCGCTCGCCGTGGCGGTGGCCGACGCCGGCCACCGTACGGCGGCGGCCATCGAGAAGCTCGCGGCCGGCGTCCGGACGTTCCGTTCGCTCCCGCACCGGCTCGAGGTGGTGGGGGAGGTGGATGGCGTCGTCTGGATCGACGACTCCAAGGCGACCAACGTGAGTTCCGCCCGGGTCGCGATAGAAGCCATGACGAGGCCGACGGTCGTGCTCCTTGGCGGCAAGCACAAGCACGAACCCTATACGGCGCTGCTCGAAGGGCTCGCGAAGCACGCGTCGCTCGTGATCGCGTACGGCGAGGCGGCGCCGCTCATCGAGGCGGACCTGGCCGGTCACGTGCCGATGGTGCGGCTCGGGTCGTCTTTCAATGAAGTGATTGCGCGAGCCAGGGCCGCCTCCAGGCCCGGTGGCGCGGTGCTGCTTTCCCCGGCGTGCTCGAGCTACGACATGTTCACCGACTACGAACAGCGGGGCGACACCTTCCGGCGCCTCGCCACGATGCCATGACCGCCATCGCCGTACCGGCCGCGCAGTCGCGCCTGCGCTGGCGGATGTCCGTCGAGGCGCGTGCGCTCGTGCTGGTCACGGCCGTGTTGCTCGCCTTCGGGCTCGCGTCACTATACAGCGCGAGCGCCTTCGAGGCGGTACGGGACAAGCTGCCGAGCAGCTATTTCCTTCTCAAGCAGGTCACCGGCGTCGTCCTCGGCATCGTACTGTTCGCCCTCGCGGCCAAGGTCGACGCGGATCTCTGGCGCAAGTACGCCTGGGTCGTGATGGGAATGGCTCTGTTCGCGATGCTCCTCACCGTCCTGCCGTTCACGAAGAGCTTTGCGCCGCCGATCCTCGGCGCGCGCCGCTACCTCATGCACGGCTCGGTGCAGCCGTCGGAGTTCGCGAAGCTCGCGGTGATCGTGTGGACCGCGATGCTCGTGGTGAAGAAGGGCGACAAGCTCAAGCGGCTGAGCAAGGGCCTGCTTCCGATCCTGCTGGTCATCGGCGCGCTGGACCTGATGGCGTTGCTCGAGCCCGACCTGTCGACGGTGCTGTTCTTCACCCTGCAAATGGTGATCATCGTGTTCGCCGCCGGCGCGCGCATCGGACACTTCGTCTTTCTCGGCATCGTCTGCACGCCCGTGCTCTGGGCCCAGACGCAGCGGCTGCAGTACGTGATGGAACGGCTCATGGGTTTTTCGGAGATGGCCGGCGCGGCGCACGCGAAGGTCAACTATCAGCTCCTGCAATCGCTCATCGCCGTCGGTTCCGGCGGGTGGTTCGGCGCGGGATTCGGCGAGGGCCGCCAGCAGAGCGGATTTCTCCCGCTCTCGTACGACGACTTCATCGGGAGCAGCATCGGCGAGGAGTGGGGGTTCGTGGGACTCGCCGCGCTCATCGCGCTGTACGCCACGTGGGGGTGGATCGGGTTCCGGATCGCGAAGCAGGCGCGCTCGCCCTTCCAGTCGCTGGTCGCGATCGGGATCACCACGACGATGATCGTCACGGCCTACCTCCACATCGGCGTCGTGATCGGGCTGCTGCCGACCACCGGGCTGACGCTGCCGTTCATCTCGTTCGGTCGCTCGAATCTCATGCTGTCCCTGCTGATGACGGGCATGCTCGTGAACATCGGGAGCGTGCGCGAGCGCGTGATGGGCCAGCGGGCGACCGACCCGCTCCTGGCGCCGGCGCGGTGAACGTCCTCTTCGCCGGTGGCGGCACCGGCGGACACCTGTACCCCGGGCTCGCGATCGCGCGGGCGCTCGTCCGCCTCGATCCTTCGGTGCAGCCGCACTTCGTCGGCGCCCGGCGGGGCGTCGAACGAGACGTGCTGCCGGCCACGGAGTTTTCGCACACGCTGCTCGACCTGCATCCCGTCTATCGCCCGGAGATCTGGAGGAATTGGCGCACGGTTCGCGGCGCCTTCTCGGCATGGAGCGGGATGGCACGGCTCGGCCGAGAGCTGAATCCCGCGCTCGTCGTGGGAACCGGCGGCTACGCCAGCGGCGCGGCGCTCGCGTGGGCCTGGGCGCGGCACGTTCACGTGGTACAGCACATCGGGGACAGCCACCCCGGCGCGACCGCGCGGTTGTTCACGCGCATCTCGAGCGAAGTGTACCTCGGTTTCCCCGAAGCCGAGCGCTGGCTGCCTCATACGGGCTGCGTGTTTCGCGTCACCGGAAATCCAATCGAGCCGCCGCCGGACATCCGCTCCAATCCGGTGGCGGCGCGCGCGAAATGGGGCTTCCCGGAAGGCGCGCGCGTCCTGCTGGTGTTCGGCGGCAGTCAAGGCGCTCGCGCCCTGAATCAGGCAGTCGCGGCGTGGGCCGAGCGCGGACTTCCGGAATCGCTCTGCGTCATCTGGGCGACGGGCCCGGGGCAATACGACGCGTTCCGCCATCTTGATCGCACGGATCTGCGCGTCGTGCCGTATCTCGAGCCGATCGCGGATGCGTACGCGGCCGCCGACCTCGCGTTCGTGCGCGGAGGTATGATGGGAACGTCGGAGCTCTGCGCGTGGGGCGTGCCGATGATCATCTGTCCGCTTCCGACGGCGGCGATGGATCATCAGACCTCCAACGCGATGGCGCTCGAGATGGCGGGTGCGGCCGTCCATCTGCCGCAGCGGGAGCTCTCGGCGGACCGGCTGAATTCGACCGTCCGCGAGCTGCTTTCGGATCAAGGGAGACTTCGATCGCTTCACGATCATGCCGTTGCGCGGGCACGGCCCAACGCGGCACGGGAGATCGCGGGGCACATACTCGCGCTCTTGCGCTGAGAGGCGAGAAGAGAGATGGATGCGGAATGCGGTATTTCGACCCGATGCGGGATGCGGGATGCGGGGTCGGGATTCGGAATGCGGGACAGTGCGATGCGAGATGCAGAACGGAACGCGCACCCGGAAACGCCCTCTGAAGTTCCCGCATACCGAATCGCGCTTTCCCGCATCTCGCATTCCAACCCCGCATCCCGCATCGGGCCGAATCTCCCCACTCGCATCGTCTCCCGCATTCCGCATCTGATCCCGGCTCTCGTATCTTGCACTCATGCCCCTGATCGATAACTCCGATCCCCGCCCGCTCCACTTCATGGGTATCGCCGGCGCCGGCATGTCCGCGCTGGCCGAGCTCTGTGCGCGGCGCGGCGCGCGCGTGACCGGTTGCGATCGCGATCCCTCGGGCGCCGCGGACCTGACGGATCTCGGCATCGAGGTGAGCAAAGGGCACGACGCCGGCCATGTCATTGGCCATCGCGCGCTCGTGGTGAGCTCGGCGATTCCGAAAGACCATCCGGAAATCGCGCGCGCGATCGGACTTGGCATCCCGGTGATTCGTCGCGCGGAGGCGCTCGCGGAGGCGACCGCCGGCGGCACCCTCGTCGCGATCGCCGGCACGCATGGCAAGTCCACCACGACCGTGATGACCACCGAGGCGCTCGCCGCCGCAGGGTTGAATCCCACGGGCGTGGTCGGCGCCCGCGTGACGGCGTGGAAGGGAAACCTGAGTGGCGGCGGCAACGATGTCTTCGTGGTCGAGGCCGACGAGTACGACCGGAGCTTTCTGGCGCTCGCGCCCGACGTCGCCGTCGTCACCAACGTCGAGGCCGATCACCTCGACATTTACCGCGACCTCGACGACGTGCGCGAGGCGTTCGAGCAGTTCGTGCGCGACGCGCGATGGATCGTGCTCTGTGCGGATCAGTCCGGGTCGCACCACCTGCGCACGCCGCCTTCCGCCGAGGTCGTGCGCTACGGCGTCAGCAGCCTCGACGCGCGGCTCGTCGCCCGCGCGATCGAGACGCGTGATGGGCGAACGACGTTCGACGTCCATTTCGACGGCGTGCGGCGTGGCCGCGTTTCGATCGGCGCCGTGGGCCAGCACAACGTGCTGAACGCGCTCGCCGCGCTCGGCGTCGGGCTTGCACGCTTTGGCGTGACGGTCGAGCAAATGGCGCCCGGGCTCGCGAGTTTCGCCGGGGCCGAGCGCCGGTTCCAGCGGATCGGCGACGCGGGCGGCGTGAGCGTCGTGGACGACTACGCGCACCATCCCACGGAAGTCCGCGCCACCCTTTCCGCCGCGCGCCTCGCGTTTCCGGGCCGCAGGATCGTCATCGCGTTCCAGCCGCATCTGTTCTCGCGAACTCGCGATTTTGCCGCGGACTTCGGACTGGCGCTCGCCAGGGCCGACGAGCTCTTTCTCTGCGACATCTATCCGGCCCGCGAGCAGCCCATCCCCGACGTCTCGAGCGGACTCATCGCCGACAGCGCCGCCCTTGCCGGCCGCCGGCCGGTCTGGATGGGTTCGCGATCCGGGCTGGCCGCGGCGCTCGCCGGTTTCGTCAAACGGGGCGACATCGTGCTCACCGTCGGGGCGGGCGACATCACGAAGACAGGCCCCGAGCTGCTCGCGCTGCTCGGCGGCACCACGTGACGGACGAGGCCGACCAGGCTCCGCCTTCCGGGGCCGCCCGGATCCTGCGAAGGATCGGCGCGGGCGTGGCCGTCGTAATCGTCGTGGCGAGCCCATGGTGGGGACGCGCGCTCCTCCACCGGCTCGACTTCTTTCGCGTGCGGCGAGTGGAGATCGACGGCGCGCGTTACGTCAGCCCCGATGAGATCGTTTCGCGATTGAGGATGGACACCGCGGCGTCGCTCTTCGACGACGTGGGACCGTTGGAAAAGCGTGTACGGCAGCATCCGTCCGTTCGCGAGGTGCGCATCGAGCGGAAACTGCCGGGCACCTTGATCGTGCGGATCACGGAGAACCTGCCCGTCGCGTTCGTGCAGGCGGCGTCGGGGCTCGTGGCGGTGGATGCGATGGGGCGGCTGCTCCCGGTCGATCCGGCCACGGCTGACGTGGATCTCCCGCTGCTCGCCGTGCGCGACACGCTATCGTTGCGCGTGCTCGGCGAGGTGCGCGAGGGGGCGCCGGCGCTCTTCGCGCGCATCGGCGAGGTGCGTCGCTTTCCGCGCGGCGGTTCGTTCTACCTGCTGTTCCGCTTGACCGAAACACCGACGAATCTCGCGCACGATGTGCTGGCCGCGGGCGACGTCACCGTGGATCGTTTGTCCGATATCGTCCCCGTCGAACAGGACCTGGCGCGCCGGAAGCTCCGCGCCACCGAGCTCGACTTGCGTTTCCGCGACCAGGTAATCGCCCGCCTGCCATGAACCTCGATCGACTCGTTGCCGGCCTCGATATAGGATCTGCGAAGACCACCGCCGTCATCGCCGAGGTGGTGGGCGACCTTCCCAAGCACCCCACCGTGAACATCCTCGGTGTGGGGCAGGCGCGCACCACGGGGCTTCGGCGCGGCGTCGTCGCCGACATCGACGAGACGACCCGCTCCATCACGAAAGCGCTACAGGACGCGGAACGCATGGCCGGCGCGCAGGTGCAGACGGTCTACGCGGGCATCGCGGGCGAGCACGTGCAGGCGATGACCTCCAAGGGAATCGCCTCCGTTACGGGCGCCGAGATCTCGAAAGCGGACGTGGACCGGGCCAACTCCGTCGCGCGCGCCCAGGCGATTCCGCAGGACCGCGAACTCATCCACGCCATCCCGCAGGAGTACACCGTCGACCGGAACGTAGGGATCCGCGATCCGATCGGGATGATCGGCACGCGTCTTGAGACGGAGATGTATCTCGTGACGATCGGCTCGTCGCCGGCGATGAACCTGCGGAAAGCCGTCGAGAAATCGGGCTACAAGGTGGGCGAGCTGGTACTCGAGCCGCTCGCCAGCGCGCTCAGCGTACTCACCGAGGACGAGAAGGAGCTCGGCGTGTGCCTGGTGGAGATGGGCGCCGGAACCACCGACATCGCCGTCTTCCACGAAGGCAAGATCCGCCACCTCGGCACCGTGAACTACGGCGGCAACAACGTCACCAGCGACATCGTCCACGGACTCGGCGTCACGCAAGCCGACGCCGAGCGCCTGAAGGAGGCCTACGGCTGCGCCTACGAGCCGATGGTCGATCACAGCGAGATCATCAAGCTCCCGAGCACGGTGGCGCAGGGCGACCGACAGATCCCGCGAGAGCTGCTGGCGCACATCATCCATCAGCGAACCGCCGAGATCTTCGAACTCGTGATGCACGATGTGGAGCAGGCCGGATTCCTGAAGCGCCTGTCGGCCGGGGTCGTGGTGACGGGCGGCGCGGCGGCGCAGCCGGGCACGGGCGATCTTGCCAGTGAGGTGTTTGGAACGGGGGCGCGCGTGGGCGAGCCGGGCGAGTTCCTGGGAGGGCTGGCCGATTCCGTCCAGGCCCCGCGGTTCTCGACGGTGGTCGGCCTCGTGCAGTACGGGGCACACCGGCTGGCGCTCGGCAGCGGTGGCGCAAAGGGGAAGCGCCTCTCGATGGCGACCGCCGCTCCCTCGATGGACAAGCTCGCGCAGCGGTTCAAGACGTGGTTGCAGGATTTTTTCTAGACGGATGCTGGATGGTGGATGGGAGATGCTGGAGTGTGTCCTTCCCACTGGGGTCACTTTCATTTCGAGCGCGGCAGCGTGTGGATAACTACACGAGTTCGCGCTCGTTCTTTTTTCGCAGCTAGATCGTCCTGAGTACGTGGTGAGAAACCGTCACCAGAGTATATTCCCGCGATCCAGCTTCTAGCGACTAGCTTCCAGCATCGATACCCCATGAGCATTTTCGAGTTCGAGGAAACGCCCGCCCAGAGCGCCAGGATGCGCGTGGTTGGTGTCGGCGGCGGCGGCGGGAACGCCGTGAATCGCATGATCGAGGAGAGCCTCAGCGGCGTCGAGTTCATCTCGGTCAACACCGATGCCCAGGCGCTCCTGAACTCGAAGTCTGACATCAAGATCCAGATCGGCAAGAAACTCACTCGCGGTCTCGGCGCGGGCGCCCGTCCGGAAATCGGGCGCCAGGCGATCGAGGAGAACCGCGACGAGGTCCTCCGCGTGCTCGCCAACTGCGACCTCGTGTTCGTGACTTGCGGTATGGGCGGCGGCACCGGAACCGGCGCGGCGCCGATCATCTGCGAACTTGCGCGCGAAGCCGGAGCGCTGACGGTCGGCATCGTCACCAAGCCCTTCCTGTTCGAAGGCCGCAAGCGCATGCGCCAGGCGGAGGAAGGCATTGCGGAGATGGCCAAGCACGTCGACACGATCATCGTCGTCCCGAACGAGCGGCTGCTCGCCGTCGTCGGGAAAGGCATCCCGTTCCAGGACGCGCTCAAGAAGGCCGACGAGGTGCTGTTGCACGCCACGAGCGGTATCTCCACGATCATCAGCGGCTTTGGGATGATCAACGTGGACTTCGCGGACGTACGCACGGTGATGAAGGACGGCGGCGCCGCGCTCATGGGCACCGGCATCGGCCGCGGCGACAACCGCGCGATGGAAGCGGCACAGCAGGCGATCTCCAGCCCGCTTCTCGACAACGTGTCGATCTCGGGCGCCACGGGCGTCCTGCTCAACGTGACGGGCGGACCGGACCTCTCCATCGGCGAAGTGAGCGCGATCGCCGAGATCATCCATGACGCCGGCGGCGACGACGCGGAGATCATCTTCGGGGCCGTTCAGGAGCCGTCGATGCAGGGTGAGATCCGCGTGACCGTCGTTGCCACCGGGTTCGGCAAGTCCGTGTCACAGGCCGCGTCCTCGCGTTCGCGCATCTCCACCGGAACGCCGGTGATCCCGATCGACGGCGGACGTCCGCGGCCGGTCATCGGGAGCGCATACCAGGGCCAGTCGGGTTCCTTCGGCGGTGCGTCGCCCGCGCGGCGTCCCGCGCCGCAGCCCGCGCCCGAGCGCCGTCCGCAGGCCGACCTCGACGACCTCGAGATCCCGACGTTCATCCGGAGACAGATGGATTGATCGCGCCGCGAACGCGCGTCGTCCTCTGGGGACTCGGCGCGGCGGTGGCCCTCGTGGCCGCCGCCGCGCTTCTTCGCGTTGGGCCGTCGCCGCCCCTCGCGTTCCCCGGTACGCCGGTCACGAGGGCCGGTGCCTGGAGCCGGACCGACACGCTCGGCAAGGGCGAGTCGCTTGCGGCGGTGCTCGCACGAGCAGGACTTGGGGGCGACGACCAGACGGCGGCCATCCGCGCCGCCACGACCGTCGATCCGCGAAAGATCCCCGCGGGCATGGAAGTCCGCCTCAGCGGCGACAGCACGAACGGCACCGATCCGCGCCCCACGCGCGTCGCGCTGCTGCTCTCGGCCGATCGCACGGTCACCTTGCTCCGTACCGGCGACGAATGGTCCTCGCGCGAGGAGCGCACGCCTTGGACCACGGACACCTTGGTGATGCACGGGGTGGTGCACTCCAACCTCTACGACGCAGTCAACGCGGGGTCGGGAGCACTGCTCTCGAGGGGTGCCCGGGCGGAGTTGGCCTGGACGATTGCCGACATCTTCGAGTACCGGATCGACATGAGCCGCGAATTGCAGGATGGCGATGCGGTTCGTGCCGTCTTCGAGCGCTCACGGTCGCCCGGGGGCGCCATGCGCATCGGCGCGATCCTCGCGGCCGGCCTCGAGCGGGGCGGAACGGAGGTGCAGGCGATCCGATTCGTCCCGGAGGGCGAGACGCGTGCCCAGTACTACGACCAGAACGGAAGGTCGCTGCGGGCGACGTTCCTGCGCGCTCCGCTTTCGTTCCGCCGGATTTCGAGCGTGTTCGGCATGCGTGAACACCCCATCCTCGGCGATTGGCGATCGCACAAGGGAACCGACTACGCGGCGGCGAGCGGCACCCCCGTGCGCTCGATAGGCAATGGGGTCGTCTTGTTCGCTGGCACGCGCGGCGGCTACGGCAACAGCATCGACGTGCGGCATCCAAATGGATTCGTCACTCGGTACGGGCATCTGAAGGGGTTTGCGTCGGGCGTGCGCAGCGGCGCCCACGTGTCGATGGGGCAGACGATCGGGTACGTGGGCATGACGGGTCTGGCGACGGGCCCGCACCTGCATTTCGAAGTCATCGTCGGAGGGGAGCAGCGCGATCCACGCACCGCACTCAAGTCCAACGCCGGACCGCCGCTGGCCGCGGGCGAACTCGCAGCGTTCGATCGCATCCGCGTCGAGTCGGTGGCTCAGCTCGGCCAGCCGGCGGGCGTGCTGCGGGTCGTCGTCCCGGGCCACTGAGCCGGTCCTGATGCGGCCGTAGCTCGCACCGCGGGCCCCCGCGATTCGCGGCCGCAGCGCGTACTTTACACCGATGCTCATCTGGCTGTTCGCCATCATCGCGGGATCGGCGCTCGCCGTCGTGCAGTACCGTTTCGGCGGCGCGTCGCGGGCCACGGTGCCGCGTGCGTTGCGCGCCCTGGCGCTCGGCATCGTGCTCGCGCTGTTGTTCGACGCGCCCGGCGGCCCGTCCCGGCGCCTGAGGCCATACGCCGCGCTCGACGCGTCGGCAAGCTGGTTGTCCTCGGGCGACTCCAGTCTCTGGAAGCGCGCCGTTCGCAGTGTCGACTCGCTGAGCGCCGACACCGTGCTCCTGGTGGGGGACTCCGTGCGGGCCGGCGCGCCGCCCGCGGTGCCGGCGGACCGTGCCACGCGCGTCGCGCCGCTCGTCGAACGCGCGCTCGGCGCGGGACGCGCCGCCATCTTCGTGACGGACGGCCGGGTGGACGATCCCGGGCGCCTCGCCGATCTGCCGGCCGGTTCGCGTGTCGTCACGCTCGAGGGAACGTCGCGGGTCGATGCCGCGGTCGTTTCGGTGGACGGCCCTGCGGCCATGGTGGCCGGTGACACGGCGGAATTCAGCGCGGTGATCGCGGCGGGTGGGGCGGGGTCGCACGCCGGCCGCCTCTCGCTGATGCAGGGGGCAGCGACGCTCGTCTCGGCGCCGGTGGACTCGCTCTCCTCATACGCGGAGCGGACGGTTCGCTTTCGCACGCAGGTCGGTGGCTCGCCCGGACCGCGCCTGCTAAAGCTCGTCCTCTCGACGGAGGGCGACGCGCTCGCCGCGAACGACACGCTCAGCTTTGCGCTGGACGTCGCGCGCGGGGCATCGGCGGTGTTCGCGTCCACTGCGCCGGATGAAGACGCGCGGTACGCGCTCGACGTGCTGCGCGGTACGCTGGCCGTGCCGACGCGGGGGTATTTCCGGGTGGCCCCGGGCCGTTGGGTGCAGGACGGTTCGCTGGTCGCCGTGACCGAGGACGACGTGCGTCGCAGTGTCGCCCAGGCTCCGCTCGCGGTCCTGCACGGCGACACTGCGATCTTCGGCGCACCGCGCGCGTTCACGAGAGGGGCGCTCGCGCTGGTGGCGCCGCCGGCGCAGCGAGGCGATGACTTCTACGCTGTCGGCGCACCGCCTTCGCCTCTGCTGGCCGCGCTCGCGGGACTCCCCTGGGATTCGCTCCCTCCGGTCGATGCCGGTGTCGCTCCGGGCGACGCGGAGTGGACGGCGGTGACGGCCCGCCGCGCTCGACGGATGGACGAACGGCCGCTGGTCTCGGGGAGTTCGAAGCCGCGCCGCGTGGTCGTCGTCACAGCGGCCGGACTCTGGCGCTGGAAGTTTCGCGGCGGCCGCAGCGCGGACGCGTTCACGGCGCTCTGGGGATCGATCTTCGACTGGCTGACGGCCGACGTGACCGACGCCCGCGCGGCGCACCCGGTCGCGCCGTGGGTGCGCGCGGGCGAGCTCGTGCGCTGGCG
>OCZT010005599.1_pt1 | contig 12510 bp, 9 predicted proteins | sample 1539031 | NCBI WGS metagenome assembly OCZT01 (sample SAMEA3539308, study PRJEB22396) | soil metagenome | biome: tundra; feature: field; material: soil | place: USA | collected 2010-05 | depth 0.15 m | reverse complement strand
ATGGAATGTCCCTGTTCTATCAATGCATTAAAAGAAGTGAGTAGTTTTTTTATGTCATTAAAATGGAGTCCAGTTGTTGGCTCATCAAAAATAAACAGCACATGCCCCTGACTTTTACCTTTTCCAAGAAATGATGCAAGCTTTACTCTTTGTGCTTCTCCACCGGAAAGTGTATCCGATGATTGCCCGAGTTTTATATAACCTAAGCCAACATCACTTAATGGTTTTATTTTTTTTGCAACGGCCCCCTCCTGCCCTCCCCCGGTGGGGGAGGAAGAGGAGAAAAATTCCATCGCTTCATCAACACTCATCTGCAGAACATCATAAATATTTTTTTCTTTGTAGGTAACTTCCAGCACTTCTTCTTTAAATTTTTTACCTCCGCAAACCTCACATACCAAATGCACATCTGCCAGGAACTGCATCTCTACAACCTGCTCGCCCTCACCTTTACAGGTATCACATCTGCCTCCTTCCACATTAAAAGAAAAATGCTTTGGCAAAAAACCTCTCATCTTACTTAATGGCTGTTTGGCAAACAGGTCTCTTATTTCGTCGTACGCTTTTATATAAGTAACAGGATTGCTTCGTGATGATTTACCGATGGGGTTTTGATCTATCATTTCAATTTGAGTGATATAATCCACATCACCTTCAATACCTCTGTGCAGTCCAACTTTATCAGCAAATTCTCCTTTTATCTTTTTTAATGCGGGATACAGAATTTGTTTTACCAGCGTTGTCTTTCCGCTGCCACTAACACCGCTTATAACACACAAAACATTTAAAGGAATAACAACATTAATATCCTGCAGGTTATTTTGTCTTGCTCCCTGCACAATTATAGAGCGATTCCATTTTCTAATAATTTTCGGAGGTTCAATTTTTAATTCTCCTTTTAAATATTTTCCTGTAAGGCTTTTTTTATTTGCGATGATCTCATCATAATTTCCTTCAGCAACCACTTCACCGCCCAGATGACTTGCCAGTGGTCCCATATCAATTATGTGATCTGCCTGTCTCATCATCATCTCATCATGCTCAACCACAACAACCGTATTTCCAAGATCTCTAAGCTCTTTTAAAACAACAATTAATCTTTGCGTGTCTCTTGAATGTAAACCAATAGAAGGCTCATCTAAAATGTATAAAGAGTTGGTAAGATTACTTCCCAAACTTCTTGTAAGCTGTATGCGCTGGCTCTCACCGCCGCTTAATGAATTTGCCAAACGGTTTAAAGTAAGATAGCCAAGACCTACGTCCATCAAGGTTCTGATACGATTGTTGATCTCGATCAATATTCTTTTGCCAACCGTTTGATCATATTCATTTAATTCAAGATCAGCAAACCATTTTTGAAGATCTTTCACCGGCATCTCACACAATGCCCCAATATTCTGATGTGCAACCTGAACATACAAAGCTTCTTTCCGTAACCTATAACCATTGCATTCAGGACAAACAGTTCTGCCACGATAGCGGCTTAATAAAACACGGTATTGAACCTTGTATAAATTTTGTTCAACCTCTTTAAAAAAATCATTGATGCCTCCAAAATGATCATTGCCCGTCCACAATAAATTGTATTCTGCGGTTGTAAGATCAAGGATAGGTTTATGAACAGGGAAATCAAAACGCTTTGCGGTTCTTATCAATGCTTCTTTCCATAAGCCAAGCTTTTCTCCACGCCACGGCGCAATAGCATTTTCATAAACGCTTAATCTTTTATCAGGAATTACCAGGTCAGGGTCAATGCCAAGCACCAGTGAAAAACCACCACATGTAGGGCAGGCGCCATAAGGGTTGTTGAAAGAAAATAAATTTGGCACCGGCTCTTCAAACCTTAATCCATCTAATTCAAACTTATTGGAGAATTGCAAAACGTTGTCACCATTAATTTCTAAAACAACTTCACCTTCTCCTTCATAAAAAGCTGTATTAACAGAATCAGATATACGATGTATATCATCTTCATCAAAATCTTTCACCACTAACCTGTCAATAAGAACATATGCTGTGCGATGCTGGAAGTAAGATTTAAAATCTTTCGTTTCCATTATGTCCTCTATTCTTAGAATTTGTTTATCTACATAAATTCTTGAAAAGCCTTTTTGCATCAGGATATTTAATTCTTCTTTTATATCTCTTTTATGATGTTGTTTAAAAAGAACTAACAATAAAACTTTGTCTCCTGTTTTTAATTTGATAATTGCTTCTACAACATCTTTTACATCATCTTTTTTCACCTCTCTGCCTGAAATTGGAGAGATAGTTTTACCTAACCTTGCAAACAATAATCTCAGGTAATCATAAATTTCAGTCATGCTCCCCACAGTAGAGCGTGGCGTACGTGTTGTAACTTTTTGTTCAATTGCGATAGCGGGGCAAAGTCCTTTTATATAATCCACATCAGGCTTATTCATCCTTGCCATAAACTGGCGGGCATAAGAGCTTAAACTTTCGGCATACCTTCTTTGCCCTTCTGCAAATAACGTATCAATTGTTAGTGATGACTTACCCGAGCCGGAAACGCCTGTAACCACTATTAATTTATTACGGGGAATTTCTACCGTAACATTTTTAAGGTTATGCATACGGGCACCTTTAATAAGGATGCCGTTTGTTCGCTCATTCTTTTTAACTGTGGGAGTTGTTGTTTTAACTGATTTTACTGTACTCATGCGGATTGCAAAAGTACTTCCAATTAATATTTTTTAGCAATGCGTATGCAATAAGAAGGATTTAAATTTATTATGTATCAAAAAAATATTTTAAAAATAATTATGAAAAAACTTGTTTTTATGAAAAGTTTGTATAATTTCACTCCTCCAATATCTCAAGTAAAGATGAAAAACTATTTCGCCTATCGCAATAGCTTCTACTCTTCCCACTTATTTATTGGTAAAATTTTAAACAATATCCAATAAACCAAAATGTAGAAGTTTTATGAAATCCCTTACGAATCTTTCCGACCAACAGCTTATTCATTTGTACATGGATGGCGACACTGAATCCCTTTCAACCCTTGTATTGCGTTATAAGGACAAAATTTACACCTCAATTTATTTACTGGTAAAAGACAAATATCTTGCCGAAGATATTTTCCAGGATTCTTTTATCAGGATAATTGACACCCTAAAAACCGGCAGGTACACGGATGAAGGTAAATTTTTACCATGGGCTATGAGAATAGCACACAATCTTTGTGTTGATCATTTTAGAAAAGTAAAACGCACACCTGCCATTAAAACCAATGATGACCGTGACATTTTTGAAGTAACTAATTTTTCTGAACCCGGCGCTGACCATCGTATGATGCAAAGTCAAAGCCACGACAGGGTAAGAAGAATGCTGGAATTACTGCCGGAAGATCAAAGAGAAGTTATCATTATGAGACACTATGCTGATCTCAGCTTTAAAGAGATTGCTTCGTTAACCAACTGCAGTATCAATACAGCTTTGGGACGCATGCGTTATGGTCTTATTAATTTAAGAAAGATGGTGGTTGAAAAGCAGATAGCTTTATAAATAACTTTGTAACCCCCAATAATTATTAAATCCTTTCTGCATTGCGGAGAGGATTTTTTTTATGGAAATCTCTTTTTATTCTCAGCCTTCACATCATTTAAAATTTTTACAAAGCGATCAACATCCGATTCATAACCGCCGGCATTTTTAATAATTTTTCCCTGCTCATCAGCAAAAATATATAATGGCTGTGCATTGGAGTTGGCAATGGTTGCTTCAAAATCAAGATTTTTAGCGCCTACATTTTTTATAACAGAGTTATCAAACTTAGAAGTATACTTTTCACTTTCAGGCAACTCTCTTTTTTCATCAACATACAATGATGCAACAATAAAATCTTTATGAAGCATGTTGCTTACATCAGGCTTTGATAAAACCTCTGCCTCCATTTTACGGCAATTGGCGCAGCTATGTCCCGTGAAATCTATCATTATAGGGTGTTTCATTTGTTTGGCTGCAGCAACAGCTTCTTCAAAATCAAAAAATGTTTCAACACCGGGTATTTCTGATTCTAAAATATCAATATACTTTTTTGGCTTTATAATTAATTCAAAGGAATTATTATTTTGAATTGAATTACTACCTGAAATCTTATTACTTCTTATCAATTTTTCCAGGTTAAAGTCCTGTGTTTTATTTTCAGGAAGCCACCCGCTTATTCCGTTTAATGGAGCACCCCACAAACCAGGAATCATGTAAACTGTAAAAGCTAATGCACCAATGGCAAAAAATATTCTTGTTACTGATAAATAAGGAAGCCCATAATCATTCAATGGTAAATAATCATCATGTTTAAATTTTAATTTTCCTAAAAGATAAAGACCGAGCAAACCAAAAAGAATTATCCATAAAGAAAGATATACGTCACGGTCGAGCAGCCTCCAATGATAAGCCAGATCAGCATTTGAAAGAAATTTTAACGCCATTGCCAGTTCAATAAAACCAAAAGAAACTTTTAAAGTATTAAGCCATCCTCCGGATTTTGCGATCTTATTTAATAAGCCTGGGAAGAATGCAAAAAATGCAAATGGCAATGCAATAGCAATTGAAAACCCCAGAAAACCAACCACAGGACCTATTCTTTCTTTTTGCTGGCTGACATCTATCAACAAATTACCAATAAAAGGTGCAGTGCATGAAAATGAGACAAGGACTAAAGTGAGCGCCATAAAAAATATTCCCGAAAAACTGCTGATATTGGCTTTGGAATCTACTTTGTTTGTCCATGATGCAGGCAATGTAATTTCAAAAGCGCCAAGAAAGGAAATTCCAAAAAGAAGAAACAATAAGAAAACAAAAATATTAAAGATTGCACTGCTGGAGATCTGGTACAATGTATCTCGCCCAAATACAATTGTAAGCAGCAAACCAAGTATTGTAAATATTGCAACAATCGAAATAGAATAAAGTGTTGCATTTTTTATTCCATGTGCTCTTGTATTACTACGCTTTAAAAAAAATGAAACTGTAACGGGGAACATTGCATACAAACATGGCTGCAGTACAGAAATAAATCCCCAACGCAACCCATCAAGAAAAGTATTAATCAAAGATTTTGGTGCTATTTTGATCTGATTTGTTGTATCTGTTTGTGCAAAAACGATAAGAGCGGAAATACAAAACAAAGCAGTTAGAAAAATTTTTAATCTTTTCATACAAAGCAAGATAAAAAAATAGGATAACAATATGCTATCCTGTTTTTAAAACAGGTGTCTGACATTTTAGAAATGTCTGACACCTCCACATCACATTTTTATTTTAAACTCCACTTCTTTTGGTGGCAGACATTGCCTGTCGTTACAAACCATATAATTAATTGTGCCTGTAATTTTCTTATTTCCCGGCTTTAATTTAACTAACTGCACAAAATCTACCGAGCTTTCAAAATATTTTTGATTAACGTTAAACTCTTTTTCAAATGCAGTTTTCAATTTTCCATTCTCTTTAACAGCACCTACAATCTTTCCATCATTAATCTTTATCTCGGTAGCCTGTGCGCCTCCATCAGGATTCTTTACAGAATAGATATGCCATTTAGGTTCTATCATTGCTTTTACATGAACCTCATACAGATCATTTCCTTTTTTTACAACTGAGTAATTAAACGTAACAGGATTTAAAATTTGTGCATAGGAAGCAGTTAAGATACACAACGCTACCAAAGTAAAAATTAATTTCTTCATATTATAACTTTACACAAATTTACAAGTATCAAAGTAGATAAGAGGTGTATTGAATAGAATATCAGGTTTTTAACTTTAGTTTATAGAAAACAGTTCTTTAAAAAATTTTTTGCCATCAATATTGCCTAATGCTGTGCTGCAGGCTCTTTCAGGGTGGGGCATCATACCAAATACATTTCTTTGTTTATTGCAAATACCCGCAATATTTTCGGTAGAGCCATTAGGATTAAGATTCTCATTCATATCTCCCTTCTCATCACAATAGCGATATAATATTTGTTTTTGTGAACTCAGTTTTTCCAACGTTTCTGCATCTGCATAATATCTGCCTTCACCATGTGCTATCGGAATTTTTATTACTTCTCCTCCTTCATTCTTAATAAAAACATTTTTACAAACAAACTGCATGTTGGCATTTCGTAAAAGAACACCGGGAAGTAAACCGCTTTCGCATAATATCTGGAAGCCATTGCAAATACCCAGAACTTTACCGCCATTGTTTGCAAATTCAATTACACTTTGCATCATAGGACTAAACTTTGCTATGGCGCCACAACGTAAATAATCACCATAACTAAAACCTCCGGGTAATATTATACAATCCTCTTTTGAAAATTTGGATAGATCACTATCCTTATGCCACAGCTCAATAACTTCCTGTTTCAATTCATCCCGTAAAGCGCTTATAACATCCCGATCGCAATTTGAGCCGGGAAAAACAACAACTCCAAATTTCATTACATTTTTTTTAATAGTGTAAAGATAAGTTTTGTAATTATTTTAAACCATAACTGATAACAATAACAACAATCACCATCAGCCAATGCAATAACAATGGCAGCCATCTTTTTACCGGATATAAAAACCCACATCCTACATAAGCAGATAATGGAATAGCAGTTAATATCCAATATTCAAAAGTATGGGTTGCATTTATAAAAGGCACAAACACGGCAACTACCAAATACAGTAAAATAAGACTCCATCTTTTGCGAACCTGCACCAGCTGCTTTCTAAAATTAGCCTGCACAAAAAATCCGCCTATTAAAAAAGAAATCAACACCAAACAAATACCGGCCAATTCCCAATAATTTTTATGGAAATGCGGATAACTGATCTCAAATTGAGGGATCTTATACCCATCTAATTTATCAGTTAAAAATAAATATGAAAACAAAAAATAGTAAGGAGTTAAAATTCCTAAAAATGAAATAATCCACTCTGCTAATATAAATGGCCGCGAAACTATTAATGCAAATACAATTAATAAAACAAAGGCAAGAGAAGGAAAATAAAAGAATGTAGAAACGCCGATCATCATCCCGATATTAAAAAGCGTTGACTTGGGATTTGTGTTACTATATAAAGTGCTCATTCTTGCCCAAACCCAGATTAACAAAGTGTTTATTACCAATGGAGCAGTTAATACATTCCATTCGCTAAACATAGATGTTATCAGTAAATAACTCATTGCCGGCAGGTAATTAGCCCGCTGCATCATCTTTTGATCGTTAATTAATTTATTAAAAGTAATTGCCTGCGTAAATATTAAAAAATATGTTATAGCAGGATAAATTAAAGGAAACTGTGCGCCGGTATTTTCCAATTTGGCAAGTATTTCCCTGAATAAGAATCCATCCGTTTTTTGTGCAATGGGTATATGAGGATGTACAAACCAGGCAAGCTTTAAAAGCAATCCGTAGATAAATAATAAAAATGTATTAAAGGGATTGTTGGCTTTAAAAATGCCTACCACAGTACGAGTTTAAAAGGTTTAAAACGTTTAAGACGTTTAAAGGTTTGTAACAATTGATTTTGTTGTTCGGCAAAAGATAATCTCTAACTTTTAAACCATTAAACTATTAAACCATTAAACGTTTTCAGTAATCAATTTTTGCAAAGCAAATATAGTTTCTGTACATACACGGCACAATGATTTGTTTTGCACTTACCTGCTTTGCAAACCTTGGCATAAACTGGTAACCCTTATCCAGGCTTTTTAATGTAGGATTTCTTGTTAATTTACCATCAGGGTCAATGCTCTGATCAGAAATAAGCTGGTCCCTTCTTTCCAGTTCATTAAATAAAAAGTGGAGTTCACCTCCTGCATTCATTATCTGGTACGAAAGAAAATTATCATCACCATCATCATATTGATCCTTGCGTATAACATTCGTCCACACTAGTTTCCCGTCTTTATCTATATTCATAATCACGATATTGTTATAATAATACCTGGTTAAAGAGTTGGTATTTCTTGGCCTGTAATAATACCAATCAGATGAGCGGGAATACAGGTAATAATCATAAGAGGAGATATAGGGATAACCATATAAATAATCCATACGGTTCCATGGACTGGACCGTGATTGCGAACTAAAATCTTCAGCAGATAAAATAAATCCGCCATCTTTTTTTAATACAACATTGCGGATAAAAAAATCATTATAGGCAAACCTTATTGACCCGTCTGATTTTGCTTCTCTCTTCATTGAATCGCTGAATTCTGCCATATTCTGCACAAGTAATTTGTTTGCCTGCTTATCCCAGATAGCAGTGTACAATCCATCAATATTCCCACGCTTTTGATTGTAGTAAAATGAATTTAAAAGATAGCGCTTATTAACATTATCCACTTTTAGTGCTACCTCATCAAGGTAAGTTTTATTGAGAGGAAGTTCATTTTCATTAAACTGGTCTGACAAAGGTGTTTTTGTAAATAAAAATAATTTTGAAACTAATTCTCTGCTGCCATCCTTTATGCTTTTTGCAAAAATAAAAGTGCCGTCATTGTCCACAAAAAAATCACTGAATGCATCTCTGTGGTCATCATAAGGCATTTGCATTCTTGATGTATACTGCAATTGTAATTGGGAATTAAAAAGAAGCGTTTTGAAATTAAACTTATCATACTTCTTTTGAATTTTAAAGATCATTATCTTTTGCTTATCCTCACTGTTAACCATATTATAGATCTTATTATCTGCAAAAATGCTAATCTGTGCTGTATCCAGTTCCACAGGCTCTCCTATCTTTTTAGCATTACCATCAATTTTGGCAGCCATGCAATGCAAAATGTTTCTTTTTTGATATTGATAAATTATATAACTAAAATCCGGATAAGCTATAAACTCTGCATTAAGCGTTTTATCCGGCATAAAATCCAGGTTAACTCTTTCTTTTAAACCCATATCATTATTATATACACTTACCGCATATCTATTTCGTACGTTTTTATAAACTAGAAAATTGCCACTCACCTTGCCAATAATTTCAAAATCCAGGCTTCTTGAATCTTCATTTTCGGGCTGTGAATAAGTAATGCGTTGAGAAACACTAATCAGCGGAAGCATAAGCGTTAAAAAAAGTAACCTTCTAAATTTCATACGGTATTATTAAGATTAAATTTACTAAATAATTACTGATCAATAACATCAACTAAATTACTAATTATTATGCCTGTAGTGCTGATAACGGGTGGAACGGGACTTATTGGAAAGAATTTAACAAGACATTTAACCAATAATGGATATGAAGTAATAATTCTGAGTCGCAGTCTGGATAAAACTTCTGAGAATGAAAAAATAACGTTTGCCAACTGGAATATTGATGAACAACAAATAGATGGTGATGCAATAGCAAAAGCAGATTATATTATTCATTTAGCCGGTGCAGGTGTGATGGAAAAAAAGTGGACCAAAAAATATAAAAAAGAAATTGTTGAAAGCAGAACAAAGAGCAGCGAACTTTTGATCAGGGCTTTACAGGAAAATACTAATCATGTAAAAGCAATTATCTCTGCTTCCGCAATAGGATGGTATTCCCTCACCCCAACCCTCTTCAAAAATGGAGAGGGAGTAACGAACAAATCATTTATTGAAGGTGATCCGCCAGGGAAAGATTTTTTAGGAGAAACCTGCAGGCTATGGGAGGAAAGTATAGAGCCTGTTACTAAACTTAATAAACGATTGGTAAAATTCAGAACTGGCATTGTATTAAGCAATGAGGGTGGTGCCTTTGCTGAATTTAAAAAACCTTTACGCTTTGGTATTGCCGCTATTTTAGGAGGCGGTAAACAAGTGCTTAGCTGGATACATATAGATGACCTTTGCCGTATGTTTATCTATGCAATAGAAAATGAACAATCATCCGGAAGTTATAATGCTGTTGCACCATTGCCTGTAAATAATAAAAAACTCATTTTGAAATTAGCCAAAATGATGAGGGGACAATTTTACATTCCTGTTCATGTACCGCAATTTTTATTAAAATTAATTTTGGGAGAAAGAAGCACAGAGATATTAAAAAGCGCAACAGTAAGTTGTGAAAAAATAAAAGCTGCTGGTTTTACTTTTTTATATCCATCCATCGATGCAGCTCTGAAAAAACTAACAGACAATAAATCATAATCCCAAAATCTTTAAATCCCCGCCTGACTGACGCCAGTCGGGCAGGCTATAAACCTGCCTGCGGCAGGCAGGTCATGGTTCAGACAATTTATAGATCCTGCGTTTGAAATTTTCTTACAGAGAAAAAATAATATAAAAAAAGATACACTGCACTTAAGCCGAGCAAAATATAAAGAGATGGTTGCGTACCAAACTGCACAATGTTTCTGAAGAAAGGAAAGGGAATTAAATTATCCGTTGTATTCAGCGGAAGATAATCTCCCGGACCGCTGGCACTTTTAATACCACCCATATTATTCAGAATAGCGCCTAAAAAATTTTCAATGATAAAAGAATATAAAAAGAAAAGTCCGATGGAAAGCCCTGACCGTTTTATTAATACACTAAGCAATAAAGCCAGCATGCTATAAGATAATGCCTGTATAAAATAGTATCCTATAAATTCAATTTTATCCAAACTAAAAGTACTGCCGGCAAGTGAACCATAGAGAAGAGAAGTTAAAAAAACAAATACTGTAGAAAGAAACGAAATGATAACAACCAACGCAATTTTTACATGAATGAATTGCAACCTGCTCCAGCCATCAATTATATTTTGGCGATGCGTTTTGTAACTGTATTCATTGGTGATGGAAGTAATGATCATCAGCCCCGGTATGAATAATAAAAAACTTGAAAAATAAGTTACCGTATGCCATACATTGGGAAAATCAAACGGGCTACCGATAAGAGCATTTGCCTGTACACTGCCCTGCGATATATTTTGCTTAATATTAAAAACAAAATAATTAAGCCCTAAAATACTCACCAAAAATAGTGTGGTAAGTACCCAGAAAGTTTTATACCCTTTTATTTTAAGCCATTCTATTTTTAATAAATTCATCATGACATTTAATTATTTGTAAGTTCAAAAAATTTAGCTTCCAGGCTTTTCTTCTTTAAGTGAAGATGATTTAAAACAACCCCGTTATTAAAACAATGTTTATTTATTTCGCCCAGGTTTGCAGTGCCTACCGGGTAAAATAACTGCAATAAATTATCTGCTTCTTTTATGTTGCTGTAATTATTTAATGACTTTAATATCAGCAATAATTTTTTATTATCCTCCGAGCCTATTTCAACAATATCTTCATTAGCCAGTATCTCATTTACATTTCCTGTTGTAATCAATTCACCCTTTTTTAAAATAGCAACATGCGTACAAACTTTTTCAACCTCATCCAACAGATGACTTGCCATGATGATGGTTTTGCCCTGTTGATATAACTTTTTTATCAGCTCCCTTATTTCTGCAATACCCACAGGGTCTAAGCCGTTTGTAGGCTCATCAAAAACCATTACCAGCGGATCACCCAAAAGGCAGGATGCTATTGCCAGCCGCTGTTTCATGCCAAGAGAATAGGTACTGAACTTTGAATCTTTCCGCTGGGTAAGATTTACAATTTCCAATACACGTGGAATATCTTCCATGCTCACACCTTTTATGGCAGCAGCAATTTCAAGATTTTTTTGAGCAGAGAGGTAATGATAAAAATTAGGTGTCTCAAGCAATGTTCCTATCTGCTTTCTCTGATCTGCTGTAGGTGCTGCATCAAACAAACGGTAAGTTCCTTTCGTTGCTTTCAGTACATCCATAATAATACCCAGCAAAGTTGTTTTACCGCTGCCGTTAGGTCCTAATATCCCGAACACTGAACCTGAAGGAACGCTGAAGCTTACATTTTTAAGCGCCTGCACCGAGACATAATTTTTATAAAGATTTTCAACAGTTAAGATGGGCATAGCAGATTATAATTTTGTAGCAGATTTTAAAGATATGGAAAAAGTGGTAAGTAATAAGAAAGGAAGGATAAGCGGGAGTTAGAAAAATATTTTTGTAGCCATCTGCAGATATTTCAATCAATTTCATTGGCAGTTTATCCTGAGTTTATCGAAGGACACTCTTGTACACAAGTTATTTATTCAGCAAGGCTTCGACAAGCTCAGCCTGACAAGCATTAGTACAATAAATAACAATTAGTTGTCACTCTGAGCCTGTCGAAGAGTTGTTGAACAATGATAAAAAGTTGAAGTGAGTGACATCCCGCAATTTCGGGACTATGAAATGCAAATGCCGGCTACTAAATTATTTTCACTTACTCAATAATGAGATTGCCACATCCCGATTCCCACGCACAAATCATTCATCGGGATTCGCAAAGGACGATACCTCACTCCCCTTTAGGCCCGCCCGTGCCGGTACGGACGGGGGTTGGGGGTATATTCTGCATAAAATAATCCGTTACTTTTTGATAAAGATGTGCCCTGTCTTTACCCAACACATTGTGCTCATGACCGGGATAGATCATATAATCAACCTGTATATTTTTATCAATGGCGGCTCTTACAAA
>OCZT010005597.1_pt1 | contig 12511 bp, 9 predicted proteins | sample 1539031 | NCBI WGS metagenome assembly OCZT01 (sample SAMEA3539308, study PRJEB22396) | soil metagenome | biome: tundra; feature: field; material: soil | place: USA | collected 2010-05 | depth 0.15 m | reverse complement strand
AGATCTACACTCTATCCCTACACGACGCTCTTCCGATCTGCGCATCCTGTTCGCCCGCGCGGACTCCACGTCGGCGCGCGCCGGGCTGACGATCGCCCGACAGTTCGAGAATCCGGCGCTGTCTCTCTCGTACACGAAGGACACGCCGCAGCAGCACGTCCTCATGAGCGTTCCGCTCGACTACCCGTGGCTTCGCAACGCCCGCATCGGCGCCGCCGCGTCGGGGCTTGGCGCCGCGCGCTACCGGTTTGAGTTCGAACGCGCCGCGATCGCGTTCGAGGCGGACACCGCGTACACCAGCGCGCTCGCCGAAGCGAAACGGGCCGAGTTCTCGCGGCGCACGGCGCGTGAGGCCGACAGCGTGCTAACGCTGGCACGCCTTCGACGCGACGCGGGTGACGGGAGCGAGCTCGACCTTCAGCTCGCATCGGTGAGCCTCGGACAACTCGCGAATGTCGCGGCTCGCGACTCGCTCGATGCCATCGCGGCGGTCCTTGACGTGCAGGCACTCATGGGCCTCCCGTCCGACGTCGTGTCTCTGGTGATGGCGGACACGCTCGAGGCGAACGGTCTTCCCGCCGACACACCCGCGGGAACACAGCTGCTTGTGGCGGCCGCCGAGGAGGACCTCAGGCAGACCGATCAGGCGCTGACGCTCGAGAAGCGGCTGCTCTTCGGTGCGCCGTCGCTCGCCGTGGGCTGGGACCAGCACGATCCGACCGACCCGAAGGCCGGCGTCCTCCCGACCGTCGGTATCGCTCTGCCGCTGCCGCTGTTCAACCAGAACCGCGGCACCATCCTCCTCGCGCAAGCGCAGCGCGACCGGGCGGAAGCCGCGCTGGCGCTCGCCCGGCGGGAGGGTGCGCAGCAGCTGGCGCGTGCCCGGCGTGAGCTTGCGCTCGCCCGTGACCGCCTCGGGCGGAGCGAGCGGCTGGTCACCTCGGCCAATCAAGTCGCTCAACTGTCGCTCCTCGCGTATCGCGAAGGGGCCTCCGCTCTTCCCAACGTGATCGAAGCGCAACGCATCGCGCGCGAGACGCTCGCGCAGTACGTGAACGACGTCGCCGCCGTGCGAAACGCGGCCGGTATCGTCCGCCTGCTCACGCTCACCGTGCATCGAAACGACCAATGAAACGACAACTCCTCATCGCCTCGCTCGTTCTCGCGGCTGCCGCGTGCGCGAAGAAGGCCGACGTCAGCGCGGAAAAGACGCAGGCGGTGGTCAGCGCGCAGGTCGTTCCGGTGGTCGCGCAGCAGTTCATCGAGACGGTGGATGCAGTCGGTACGGTCGCCCCTCGCGCGGGCCACATCGCGTCGCTCGCGGCGCCGTCGCCCACTCGGGTCTCGAAGGTGTACGTCTCCTTCGGCGCGCACGTGAAGGCCGGTCAGCCGCTCGTGGAGTTCGAGCAGCCCGCGTTCGACGCCGCCGCAAAGGGCGCCGACGCGTCGCTCGCGGCCGCCGAGAAGGCGATGGAGCGGACGCAGCGCCTTGCGGATGCCGGCGTGGTCCCGCGCAAGGATGCGGAGGTCGCGGTGGCGGATCTCGGAGTGTTGCGGCTCAACGCGGTCAACGCCAGGCGCGCACGCGAATTGTCCACGCTGCGGTCGCCGATCGACGGGGTCATCACGCGCCTGAGCGCCGTGCTCGGAGCGAGCGCCGATCCCACGCAGGTGATGGTCGAGGTCTCGGATCCCACGACGATCGACGCGACGCTCACGCTGTCGCCAGCCGACGCCGCGCGCGTGAAGGTCGGCGACCGGGTCGCGCTTCACGCCGGAGCGGCCGCGTCGGGTGCGGCCATCGCGAGCGGACGGGTGGCCGACGTTTCGGCCGCCGTCGACACCACGAGCCGCGGAGTCCCCACCCGTGTCGAGATCGTATCCGGATCCGGCGCGCTTCGGATCGGGCAGACGCTGTTCGGGCGGATCACGATCGCGGAGCACGACAGGGCCGTGGTGGTGCCGCTGGAGGCGCTCGTGCCCACCGGGGAGGGATTCAAGGTGTTCGTCGTGGACGAGAAGGGGATCGCGGAATCGCGGCCGGTGAAGATCGGCGGCCGCACGGATCACACCGCCTGGATCACGGACGGACTGAAGGCGGGTGAGCATATCGTCACGCAGGGCGCATACGGCGTGGACGACAGCACGAAAGTGCAGACGGGGCCCGCGACCGCGAGCAAGAAGCCGTGAGCGGTTCAAGCGGCCGCTGGGCACTGTTCGACGTCATCGCGTCGCAACGGCGTTTCATCTACCTGGCCGTCGTGCTGATGAGCGCGGCCGGCGTGTGGAGCGCGTTCCGGCTCCCGTCGGCCGTCTACCCGGAACTGAGCTTCCAGAAGATCACGATCGTCGCGCAGGGCTCGCCATTCTCTGCGCGGCAGCAGGTATTCGCGGTCACGCGGCCCATCGAGGAGGCGGTGAGCCTCGTGCCGGGGGTGACGCGCGTCCGCTCGCGCTCGATCCGCGGATCGAGCGAGATCCCGGTCACGTTCGCCGAAGGCACGGACATGCCGTACACGCTGCAGCTCGTGCGCACGCGGGTCGAGCAGATCCGCGGCGACCTGCCGGCCGGCATCGACATCGAGATCGAGCGCATGACGCCCACGCTCTTCCCGATCGTGCAGTACAACATCGAGGGCGGGGACCCTGCGACGCTGTACGACATCGCACGCTATCAGATCAAACCCATCATCTCGCGCGTGCCAGGCGTGGGACGCGTGGACGTGCAGGGATCGGACGTGCGCGAGATCGAGGTCATCGCCGATCCGGCCCGACTCGCATCCGCCGGCCTCACGTACGGCGACATCGCCGGAGCCATCAAGCAGGGAATCGCCGTCGACGCCGTCGGACGGGTCGCGGCCGACTACAAGCAGTATCTCGTGATCTCTGCGCAGGAGGCCCACTCGGCGGAGGACGTCGCGAACGTCGTCGTGAAGGGCGCGATGCGCGTGCGCGACCTGGCGACCGTGGTGCCGGGGACCGAGGATCACGTGCGCATCGTCGCGGGCGACGGACGCCCCGCGGCTCTCATCAACATCACGCGGCAGACGGGCGGCAACACGGTCGCGATCTCCGACAGCGTGGCCGGCGCGATGGCGGCGCTGTCCCGCACGCTTCCCCCCGGCGTGCGCCTGAAGAACGTGTACGACCAGGCGTCGCTCGTGAGCGACGCCGTCCACTCGGTGCGCGATGCGATGCTGATCGGCGCGTTCCTCGCCGTGGTCGTCCTGCTGCTCTTCCTGCGCCACCTGCGCATCACTGCGATCAGCGCGACGGCCATTCCGCTCACGCTCACGATCACCGTGCTGCTCATGCGGATGTTCGGGCAGACGTTCAACCTGATGACGCTCGGCGCCATGGCGATCGCGATCGGCCTGGTGATCGACGACGCCGTGGTGATCACGGAGAACATCGTCCGTCACCTGCACCTCACTTCCGATCGCACGGCGGCCATCCGCGAGGCAGTGCAGGAACTGATCTGGCCCGTGACGACGTCCACGATCACGACGGTCGTCGTCTTCCTTCCCCTCGGGATGCTGGAGGGCGTGGCTGGGCAGTTCTTCGCGGCGCTCTCGCTCACCCTCACGGTGAGCGTGCTCGTCTCGCTCGTGCTGGCGCTCACGATCATCCCGCTGCTCGCCGAGCAGTTCCTCACCGCGGCGGACGCCGAGCAGGAGGCGAAGGCGGCGCCGCGCGGTGTATTCGCGCGGATCGGGTCCTCGCTCGACTCGCTCGCGGACAGGTACGAGCGCGCGCTCGGCGGCGCGCTCCATCATCCGCGCTTGATGATCGTGGCGGCGCTCGTGCTCGTCGGGCTCGGTGGCGGCGCATACGTGCTCGTCGGCACGGGGTTCCTGCCGGACATGGACGAAGGAGCGTTCGTGCTCGACTACTGGAGCCCGGGCGGTACGTCGCTCACCGAAACGGACCGCCAGCTGCACACCATCGAGAAGATCCTCGCCGAGACGCCGGAGATCACGGGCACCTCGCGGAGGCTCGGCGCGGAGCTCGGCCTTTTTGCGACCCAGCAGAACCGCGGAGATATCGCGGTACGCCTGAAGCCCGTGTCCGAGCGCAAGCGCGACATCTTCGCGGTGATCGACGAGGTTCGCGGCAAGGTGGCCGTCGCGGTGCCCCGCTTCCGCGTCGAGTTCGTCGAGATCCTCTCGGACGTGCTCGACGACGCGTCAGGGAACGCCCGCCCGCTCGAGATCAAGCTGTTCGGCTCCGACCTCGTCGCGCTCGAGAAGTACGCGAACGCGCTCTCACAGAAAGTCGGCAAGGTCGACGGCCTCGACGACTTCTTCGCGGGCGTCGCGGAACCGTCCGCCGAGCTGGAAATGAAGATCAAGGGCGCCGAGTCCAGCCGGCTGGGGCTCACGCCGCAACAGGTGAGCGAGGAAGTCAGTGGCGCCCTGCTCGGCGTGAGCGCGGGCGAAGTCCATCTCGACGACCGTTCGATCGGCGTCCGCGTGCGCGCGCCGGATTCGGTGCGGTTCAACGCGCAGCGGCTCGGCGCCCTTCCCGTGTTCTCGCCACAGACCCGGCAGGCCGCGCCGCTGGCGACGCTGGCGGACTTCACCAAGAGCGACGTGCGCAGCGAGCACCTGCGCGAGAACCAGCAGCAGATGATCGAGCTGACCGCGACGGTCAACGACCGTCCACTGAGCGAAGTGATGGCCGACGTGAAGGCGATTCTCGACGCGCAGCCTGCGCCCGAGGGAATCCGCGTGGAAATCGGCGGCCGCTACGCGAGCCAGCAGAAGGCGTTCGTCGCGCTGCTCCTCGTGCTCGCGCTCGCGGCCGTGAGCGTGACGGCGGTCATGGTGGTGCAGTTCCGCTCGTTCGTCGAGCCGCTCGTGGTCCTGCTCGCCGCGCCGCTCTCGTTCGTGGGTGCGCTCGCGCTGCTGCTCGTGACGAAGACGGCGCTCAACGTGGCGAGTTTCATGGGGCTTATCCTCCTGGTGGGGCTCATCGTGAAGAACGGCATCATCCTGCTCGACTTCACCAAGCATCGCATGCAGACCGGCGGCGTGGACCTCGAGACGGGCATCCGCGAAGCCGCCCGCGTTCGCCTGCGGCCGATCCTCATGACCACCCTGTGCACGCTGTTCGGCCTGCTGCCGCTCGCGCTGGGCCTCGGCGCCGGGAGCGAAATGCAGAAGCCTCTGGCCTTGGCGGTCATCGGAGGGCTCGCGCTCTCGACGCCGATCACGCTCTTCGTCGTTCCCGTGCTTCTCGTGGCAATCCGTGGCCGAACCTATCGAATGGAGTCGCAATGACGCGCACGAAGACTGTTCTGATCGCCCTGCTCGCGGCTGTGGCCGCCGCCCCCGCCCTCGTCGCACAGGGCGTCAAGGTCGAGGAGAGCAAGCCGGGCCTCCTCAAGAAGGCGAAGATCACGTCGGAGGCGGCAATCGCCACGGCCCAGGCGAAGCTCCCCAAGGCGAAGCTGAAGGCCGCCGAGATCGAGGAAGAGAACGGAAAGCTGATCTATTCGTTCGATTTCGAGACCGCCGGCAAGACCGGCATCGACGAGGTCAACATCGACGCGCTCACCGGCAAGCAGGTCGGCAAGGTGGAACACGAGTCTCCCGCCTCCGAAAAGAAGGAAGCGGCGGCGGACTCCGCCAAGGCGGCCAAGGCCAGGGCAAAGAAGCCGTAGCCCGGCTACCTTAGAAGGCATGCGCCTTCTCGTCGTAGAGGACGAACCGGAGGTCAGCGCGTTCCTGCTGCGGGTACTCCGTGAGGCGGCCTGGGCCGCCGACGTGGCGCGCACGGGCGCGCAGGCGCTCAAGTCGCTGGCATCGCTCGAATACGATCTCGTCATCCTCGATCTCGGCCTGCCGGACATGGATGGGTTCGAGCTCTGCCGGCTCATTCGCGAGCGCGGAGACCGGACGCCGGTGCTCGTGCTCACCGCGCGTGATGCCGTGAACGATCGCGTCCGCGGCCTCGACGCCGGCGCGGACGACTATCTCGCGAAACCGTTCGCGGTGAGCGAACTGCTGGCGCGGCTTCGCTCGCTGGCCCGACGCCCCGCGATCGCCCTGGAGCCGGTGCTGAAGATCGCCGACCTGCAGCTCGACCCTTCGACGCGAGGTGCGCGGCGCGGAGACGTGGAGATCGCCCTCACGTCGCGCGAGTACGCGCTGCTGGAGTACCTCATGCGCAATCCGCGCAAGGTGCTGAGCCGGGCGAAGATCCTCGGCCACGTGTGGAACGACGAGTTCGAGCCCGTCGCGAACGCCGTCGACGTGCTCGTGGGGCGAGTGCGGCGCAAGGTCGATCTGCCGGGGATGACCGCGCTCGTGCACACCGTCCGTGGTTCGGGCTACGCGATCACCGACCGCGCGCGGAGCGCGCCGCATGGCGCTTAGCCGGCTTCGGCTTCGGCTGGCCGCCGGGTTCGCGTTCGCGTTTCTGCTCGCGCTGGCGATACTCGCCACGGTCGCGCTCGGGTACCTCTGGAAGGAATCGACGCGACGGCTCGACAAGCGGCTCGACGCCTCCGCGGATGCCGTGGCCGCCCGGGTCGGTCGCGACCTGCAGGAATCACCGGCCTCACCGCTCGCGCTCGCCGCGAACGAAGTCGCGCGGGAGTGGCCGCCCAGCGGAGACCTCTTCGCAGTCGTCGACGACGCCGGCACGATGGTGGCCGGTGTCGGGCCCCGTGACGTCATCGACCGGATGCTCGGCGCGTGGGCCGTGGCGCGCTCGGCGCACTTCGACGTGGTGAAGCCCGGTGACGATTATCGCGCCTCGGGACTGCGCGCGACCTTGCCGCGCGCAGGCGGGCCGCCGCTCCGGTTCGGCGTGCTCGCGTTCAGCTCCATCGAGGGAATCGACAGTGACACGCGCCTTCTCGCCGGCGCTCTGGCCATCGCAGCGCCGCTTATCCTGCTCCTGAGCTTGGCGGCGGGTTACGGGCTCGCCCGGCGCGCGCTGCGGCCCGTCGACGATCTCGGCCGGTCAATCGCCGGCATCGCGCCGACCGACCTTTCGCGTCGCCTTTCCGTTGAGGGGCCGCCCGACGAGGTCACGGCGCTGGCCACCGAGTTCAACGCGCTCCTCCAGCGGCTCGACGATGCGCAGCGACGCAGTCGTGGATTCGTACGCGAAGCCGCGCACCAGATCCGTACGCCGCTCACGCTCGTGCTCGGCGAGGCCGGACACGAACTCGCGGCGACGAACACGACGGCCGAGCGGATGCGCGGCACGCTCGGCCGGATTCGCACGGCGGCAGAGCAGATGCGCCGCCGTGTGGACGAGCTCTTCCTGCTCGCCGAGGCACAGGCGGGGGAAAGCGTCCGGCTCGAGGACGACGTGGAACTCGACGGACTCGTGCTCGAGTGCACGGACCTCATGCGCGAACGCGCCTCGTCGCTGGGGCGCTCGCTCGCGATCGGAAAGGCCGAGCACGTGATGGTGCGCGGGAGCGCGTCACTCCTGCAGGAGGCACTCGTAGAGCTGATCGAGAACGCGTGCCGGCACGGAGACTCGGAGGTGCCGGTCACGGTCTCGTGCGGCTCGTCCGGCGGTTTCGCGGCGCTCGAAGTGACCAGCGGCGGCGAGCCGTTCGTAGGTGCGCGCCCGACCGAATCGGGAGCGCCCGGTGGCCTGGGGCTCCCGATCGTCGAGTGGATCGCGCGCGCCCACGGTGGCGCGCTTCAGGTCGTGCGAAACGGCTCGCTGAACGTCGTAACGATGACCGTGCGGTCGGCCGTTTAGCGGGCCGTCGTTCTATTTGCCGCTGGCCACGGCCCAGATCGCCGGCAGACAGCCGCAGACGAACAAGATGACGGCGGTGATGGTCGCCTTGGACTTGTCGAGCTTGCCCGCGTGCATCAACCCGATCGCCACCAGCACCGTGCCCCAGATCGAGAATACGTCGATCTGTCCGAGCAGCTGGTAGAGCCCGTCCGACATCGAGGCCGGATCGAAGAATCGGGAGGCGGCAACCTGCAGTTGATAGGGCGACGTCATCCTGCTCACGTCCATCGTCAAGCCTTGGACCAGGACGATCACGCTTTCGAGAAGCCTGGGGAACCACGAAAACGAGCTGATCAGCAGCGCCGTGCCGAACGTGAGCGTGCTGCTCATGAAAAAGCGGCCGACGATCCACGTCACGAAGCCGACGATCAACAGCAGGATCGGCACGCCGATGGCGCCGCCGATCGAGGTCGCGATGTTCGCGAACCCCTTCGCCTTGTCCGCCATCTCCTGCGTGAACTGGGGATTCGTCTTCATCTGCAGCGCCATCGCCTTCTGGATCTGCGCGTCGAAGATCGGCTGCAGGACGTTCTTGCTCGCGAAGAAGAGCGCGATCATGACGGCACACACCACGAGGAATGGCACCATGGGGCTTGCCTTCGCGCGCCTCGCGAACACCTTCGCGGGCGACGCGAAGATGTCGACGAAGTCCTCGGCCATGCTGGCGTTGTCGATAGGGGTCGGTGCGGCGGTGGCGGGTTCCGTCATCTCGTCCTCGAGTCGAAGGGGTGGATCTGCGTAGCCCTAACTCTGCGCCTTCGTCGCGCTGCCGCGCAAGCACCCGCAGCCGTTCGCGAAACTTCCGAGGGCGGGGTCGAGTAAGACAACTGCAGGCACGACACCCCCGGGTACCGCGCCTGGCGGCACCTCCGTTTCGACTGCCCTTCGCTAGATTGAGACCATGCTCCAAAGCCCGCTGCTACACCGTCTCGATGACCGGGACCGGGCGCTTTACCTGCGCTGGGTCATTGGCGAGTCGACGTCGCGCGCCACGCTCTTCTTTTGGACCGCCCTCACGCACATGGGCGGGGTCACGGCGAGCGTCGCGTTCGCGCTCGTGCCGCTGCTCACCGCCGAAGGCCAGCTGAAGGTCTCGGCCGTCCAGGCCGCGTGGACGCTCTCGCTTTCCCTGCTTATCGTGCAGGCGATCAAGCGGCTGGTGGTCCGGACGCGGCCGACGGAACGCGTGAGCCAGAGCGCGCACGTTCAGCTGCCCGATCGATTCTCCTTTCCGTCCGGGCACGCCGCCGCCTCGATGAGCGTCGCGTTCATTCACGCGGCCACGTTCCACTCGCTCGGGTGGCCCTTGCTCGTGATCGCCGTGCTCGTCGGCGCCTCGCGCGTGCGGCTCGGCGCGCACTATCCCGGCGATGTGCTCGTGGGCCAGCTCATCGCCATCGCGACCGGCGTCGCGGTGCGAGCGCTCTGGTAGGGCGGTCTCAGCGGGTGACGGAAGCAACCCGGGCGGAGGGGAACGCGGCCGGGCTGCGCCTCGCGCTCTTCACGGACACGTACCCGCCACAGATCAACGGGGTGGCGCCCACGCTGGGGCGCCTGGTGAGGGCGGTCGAATCGCGCGGCGGTGCGGTGCGGGTCGTCACCGTCAGCGATCCCGAGGCGACGAGCGACCCTCAGGTCGAGCGCTGGCCAAGCATCCCGTTCTGGGCCTACCCCCAGCTGCAGATGGCCGCGCCGCGCCGTGGCAGGGCGCTCGATCTCATCGAGAAGTGGAAGCCGAATCTGATTCACTCGACCACGGAATTCGGTATCGGGCTCGGGGGGCTGATTGGCGCGCGCGAGAAACGAGTGCCCTTCGTCACGAGCTACCACACGCACTTCACGGCGTACCTCCGGCACTACAACCTGAACGTGCTCGGCGCGATCGCCTGGCCGTACCTGCGCTGGTTCCACAACGCCGGCCGCCTGACGTGGGCGCCCTCGGAGATCGTGCGCGGAGAGCTTGCGGCGAACGGCTTCAGGAACACGCGTATATGGTCGCGCGGCGTAGATCCCGATCAGTTTCACCCGCGATTCCGCTCCCGCGAACTGCGCTCGAGGCTCGGCGTGGCGGAAGACGGCGTACTCGTGGTGTACGTCGGTCGCATGGCGCCGGAAAAGGGCATCGACGTAGCGCTCGAAGGGATGCGGCGGGTGATGGCACGCTGCGGCTCGACGGTGTCGTTCGCGCTCGCGGGACATGGTCCCGACGAAACTCGCTGCCGCGCAGCTGCACCGGCCGGCGCCGTGTTCATGGGGCGGCTCACGGGCCGTGCGCTGTCGGAGTTCTACGCGTCGGCGGATATCTTCGTGTTCCCGTCCATCACGGAGACGTTCGGCAACGTCGTTCTCGAGGCGATGGCGAGCCGCCTCGCGCTCGTCGCGCCTGACCGGGGTGCCACGACCGAGCTGGCGACGACCGAGACCGCCCTGCAGTTCCCGGCGCACGATCCGGCCGCGCTCGCCGATCGGGTCGAACAGCTGGTGAACGACGCAGTGCTGCGCCGCCGGCTGGCGGACGCGGCCTTCGCCGTCGCGGAAACGCGAACGTGGGACTCGGTGTTCGACCGCCTCATCGCGGACTATCGCGAGGCGTTTCAGGCGTAGCTTCGCGGGCCGCGGGGCCAGCGTGCGGAACGGCCCTCATTGCGGCTCCTCGGCAACCGATACAGGCAGTCCAACTGTCTCATCCAGCGACAGTGTCCGCAAATCGACACTTGTGAAACGTTCGACCATTCCGGGAACTTTCGAGGTGCTCGCAGCGTGATATGACACGACCGCGTCGTACACCCGTGAGTTCGTTCGCGAGGGGTGGCAGGAGTGCGCGACTTTCCCGAATATGGGGTACCGCGGAGGCATGAGACGAATGCGACATCGGTGTGCCGCTGGATCCCGTGGACGGAGACCGACCGGGCGATGCGCCGGCGCGAAGGTAGCGCTGCTCCTCGCCCTGGCCGCGCCGTTCACGGCGGTGCATGGCCAGCCCTCCGTCCGCACCGCCGCGCCGGACTCCCTGCCGGTCGATTCCGTTCTTGTCGCCGCGCTGCCCGCCCGCCCGGTCTGGGACATCGATGTGCGATCGTACGAGACCCGCGAGCGCGTGCAGCACTTCATCGGGCTCTTCTCGGGCAAGGTGCGCGAGGAATTCGCGAAGAGCCTGCAGCGCCAGACACGATACGACGCGATCATCCGGCAGAAGCTGCGCGAGGGCGGGCTGCCGGAGGACATGACCTATCTCGCACTGATTGAGAGTTGGTACGATCCCAACGCGATCTCCATCGCGGCCGCCGTCGGGATCTGGCAGTTCATGGCCGGCACCGCGCGCGGGGTGGGATTGCGTGTCGACTGGTGGGTGGACGAGCGGCGCGATCCGGTGCGATCCACGGAGGGGGCGGTGAGGTTGCTGTCGGGACTGCGCACGCAGTTCGGCTCACTGTACCTGGCTGCCGCGGCCTACGACGGCGGCGACGGGCGCATCGCACGCGGGCTCGTGCGCTATGCGAGCCGCCTCGGCGGCGTCGAGGGAGAGGACCGCTTTTTTTCGCTCGCGGAAACGAAGTTCCTTCGCCAGGAAACGCGTGACTACGTCCCGAAGATCATCGCAGCCGCCCTCGTGGGTAAGGAGCCGGCGCGGTACGGTGTCACGGTCGATTCCCTGGCGCCGCTCGCGTACGACACGGTCCGCGTGCCCGGCGCGACGTCGCTCGCGGCGGTGGCGAACGCGGCCGGGGCGAGCATGGATGCGGTGCACGGTCTCAACCTGCACCTCTTGCGTGGCATGACACCGCCGGGCGACTCGATGTGGGTTCGCGTACCGGTCGGCGCGACCGAACGGTTCACGGAACGCTTCGACGCGCTCGATCCCGTGAAGCGCACGGCCGTCACGATTGTCATGACGAAGAAGGGTCAGTCGATGGCGTCGATCGCGCGGCCGCACGGGCTCTCGGCCCGCCAGCTCGGATGGTACAATCCGAAGGCCGCGCGCCTCAAGAGCGGGAATCTCGCGGCGGGCCAGACGCTTCTCGTGCCGACTCGCGAGACGGTGCTTGCCGCCGCCGACGTGCCGAATCCGTCGCTCGAGCGCTATCCAAGGCGTCCAAAGAAGTCGGCGAAGAGACCCGCGAAGGAACCCGTGATCGAGCAGGTGAAACAGCCCGCGCATCCGGTCCGTAAAAGGGCGTCACCCTGACGTGAGGCGGCGCTGCGCTCAGCGCGCGTGCCACGCTCCGCTCTTACCGCCGGTCTTCTCGAGCAGCCGCACGCGCCCGATCACCATCCCTTTGTCCACGCTCTTGGCCATGTCGTACACCGCCAGGAGCGCGACCGAGGCTGCGGTGAGCGCCTCCATCTCGACGCCGGTCTGCGCCACGGTGCGCACGCTCGTCTCGACGCGAATGCCCGGGAGTTTCGAGTCGATCGTGAGGACGACCTGCACGTCGGTGAGCGGAAGCGGATGACAGAGCGGAATGAGCTCCGCCGTGCGTTTCGCGGCCTGGATGCCGGCAAGCCGTGCGACCCCCAGCACGTCGCCCTTCTGCACCGAGTTCGAGCGTATCGCGCGCAGCGCGGCGGCGCTCATCCGAATCCGCCCTTCGGCGCGCGCGAACCGCGCGGTGGGCGGCTTCGTCCCGACGTCGACCATGCGCGCTTCGCCGGCGCGATTCACGTGCGAAAGCGAGCGTGCCGGCGCCTTGGCGCTTCGCGCGGCCCGCGCCTTCGCGGCCCGCGCCTTCGCGGCCCG
>OCZT010005596.1_pt1 | contig 12512 bp, 6 predicted proteins | sample 1539031 | NCBI WGS metagenome assembly OCZT01 (sample SAMEA3539308, study PRJEB22396) | soil metagenome | biome: tundra; feature: field; material: soil | place: USA | collected 2010-05 | depth 0.15 m | reverse complement strand
CTAAAAATAACTTACCTCTTGATTTTATAAGCACTCATTCCTATGGTGTAAAACAAGGTTATCTTGATGAATATGGCAATTCGGGGACCATACTTGACAAAAACCCTATGAGCGTAAGTGGCGACGTGTTGCAATCCCGTAAGGAAATTACTAATTCCTCAAAACCAAATCTGGAGTTACACTATACCGAATGGAGTGCATCCTATACTCCGAGTGATCCAATTCATGACAGTTATCATGAGGCAGCCTATGTACTGTATAAACTAAAACAGACAGGTAATGCAGCAAACTCAATGTCCTATTGGGTTTTTACCGACATTTTTGAAGAATCAGCTCCCCGCTTTACACCTTTTCATGGAGGTTTTGGAATGTTGACTATCCAGGGAATCAACAAACCGGTATTTTATTCTTACCAGTTTTTAAACCGGCTCGGGAATATCGAATTAGAAAATAATGATTCCAATTCATGGGTTTGCAAAGACTCAAAAGGTAATATTCAGGTATTGGCATGGGATTTTACAAATACACATCCAGGTGATTCAGTCAACAATCAGGTATATTATATCCGCGATTTGCCTTCAAAATCAATAGGGAAGTTAAAAATCAATATTACTAATATACCGGAGGGCACTTACGTACTCGAAGTTTACAAGGTAGGATACAGGTGCAACGATGCTTATTCTACATATCTCTCCTTAGGAAAACCTTCACAACTTACCAAACTGCAGGTAGAACAAATAAAGAAACAAAATGACGGGTCACCAATTTCAAATGAGATCATTGCTGTAAAAACCGGAACTCCCGTTTCAAAAGAACTTGAAATTCGCGAGAATGATGTATTCTTTTTAAATCTGATCAAACTATAAGGAGAACTTTTAACCCTTAACATTTAATATATAAAAGTATGCAGACAAGTTTTATAGCACTTTTGGTCTGTGTAGGTTTGTAAGAATTATTATGAAATTGCATTTAATTAATAAATATTTCTTATTACTACTTTTGTGTTATTCAGGAATGAATATTGCATTCACACAGGTTGTCAGTATTACAGTAAATGCCACTCAGAACAAAAGAGTAGTATCGCCATACATATATGGGCGCAATAACGATTTTACCGAAACAGCGACATTTTATAAAGATGCCGGTTTACGTTTTTCCCGCACAAACGGCGGTAATAATGCAACCAAATATAACTGGCGCAGAAAGATTACAAGCCACCCCGATTGGTATAACAATGTTTATGGTCGTGATTGGGACGATGTGTCCATAAAAGTGGCTTCAAATAACCCCGATATGCAGGTAATGTGGGCATTCCAACTCATCGGAAAAGCAGCTTCGAGTACAAGCTACAATTTTAATGACTGGGGTTACAATCAATCACAATGGTGGGAAGGTGTAGCTCAGAACCTGGCCGGAGGAGGCATCGTGAATACAAGCGGTGTAAATCCAACCAAGGCAGCTGTAGAGGGTGATATAACTAAATACCTTATGGACTGGCCGGCCGACTCAACTGTAGAGATTTTGAATCATTGGTTTGGACCATTAGGTCTTGGATTGAATAAGAATCAATTCACTTACTGGAACATGGATAATGAACCGGATGTGTGGAACGGTACTCATGATGATGTGATGCCTACCCTGATATCTGCTTCGGAATTTATGGATCGTTTTATAACTGTGGCCAAAAAAGCCCGTGCTTTGTTCCCCGGAATTAAAATTTGCGGCCCGGTTACTACCAGTGAATGGCAATGGTATAAATGGGGACAGGAAAGTATAAATATAGGCGGAAAATATTATTGCTGGCTTGAATACTTCCTGAAAAGGATAGCTGACGAGGAAAAAGCAAGTGGTATCAGACTGCTCGATGTGGTGGATATTCACAATTATCCGAGTGCAACATCCGATTTAGATGCCTTACAACTCCATCGGCTTTATTACGATAAAAATTATGTATATCCCGGAGCTAATGGCGTGAAAACAATTAATGGTGGTTGGGACAATTCGCAAACAAAAGAGTACATTTTCAAACGTATCAACGATTGGCTGACACAATATTTTGGTTCAAATCATGGCATCACTGTTGGTCTTAGCGAATGGGGACCATCCACTTCGGATCCGAATGTCTGCTCAGTGGTGTACGGATCGCTGCTTGGTACCTTTGCCAACAATGGTGTTGAATTCTTTAGTCCCTGGGTATGGGAGACAGGTATGTGGGAAACATTGCATCTTTACAGCCGGTATGCGAAAAAGTACAGCGTGTCAAGCATTTCCACACTCGAAAATACGGTTTCGGGTTATACCACTGTGGATGAAGCAGCTGACTCGATGACTGTAATTATTGTGAATCGCGACATGAACTCAGCACGTAACGTAACAGTAGGTCTCAATGGATTTTTAGTAACCCACGGAAATTACACAACATTAGAGTTGTCATCGTTGCCTGTAAGCGAAACTTTTGTATCGCACAATAACAATGCTTTGAAGCTTAATTCGGTAGCGGTTAGTTCAAATTCGTTTAATATAACAGTGCCTGCGCTTTCGACAACCGCAGTTTTATTGAAATCAGCAACAACCGGAATTTCTGAATACAAGAATCAGGTTGATGGAATAAAGATTTTTCCCAATCCGGCAACAGATAAACTAAATGTCAGTATAAGTTCGAATATCGCAGAACCTACAGAAATTTCTATATATAGCCAGGGAGGTCAGAAAATCCAGTCTACGATAATAAATTATGATGGATTTTCACTATTCACTGTGAATTTGTCGACTCTTTCAAACGGATTATATTTGTTGTCAGTAAGAAACAGACATTATGCATCTACCAAAAGCTTTACTGTTATCAGATAATATGTTTATTTCATTTATTAATAAATACAAAAACAATGAAATTAAAATTCAACTATTTATTTGTCACGATTGTAATTTTTTTCCTTTTTAATCTGAATGGAAATTCCCAGGTACTTTATGTGGGCGCCAATTACCATCCGCATGATGATAAAAACCCTGAGAAAATTAAAAAAGATATTGAGCTAATGAAGGGTGCCGGACTAAATGTTGTTCGTTTAGGTCATTTAGCATGGGATAGCTATGAACCTTCAGAAGGGAAGTTCGATTTTGATTGGTTCGACACCGTTATGAACATGATGGACAAGTCTGGTATCAAAGTTATTCTGGATATTGCCATCCGTCCTGCCCCAATTTGGTTGCATCACAAATACCCTTCTATTGACATTAAAGATGCAAATGGCGATGTGCAATATCCAAATCACCGATATATGGAAGATATTGGAGATCCGATGTATCAAAAGTATGCCTTGCGTTTTACAGATACGCTTACAAAACGGTATGGAAAACATCCGGCATTGTTAGCTTTCGGCATAGATAATGAATCTGGCGATGGGCGTATATCATACTCTGAAACAGCAAGACAAAGATTCATTTCCTGGTTAAAGAATAAATATTCCAACCTTGAAAATTTGAATAAAGCATGGGCAACCCAACGGTGGTCAAGAAGGATTAACCAATTTGAAGAAATAGGCTTCCCTGTAGCAACCCACCCTACCGATGTGCCTGAAAGAATGCTCGATTTCAGGCGTTTTGTTTCTGATGAAATTAATCAACTTCTTTTTAAAGTAATTGAGAAAGTAAATACCAATGCACCCAATGCCTTAGTTAATACAAATGCATGGTATTACAGCCCGATGAAGTATTTTGACTATTCCCAAATAGCTTATTCCGGAAAAATGACACGCGAAGGCTGCGGCTTCTATCCCGGTCTTTCGTTAATAACCAATTATGGTGTTATAAATGCATTGTTTGGAATTTCCCGTATTCAATTCGAAAGCACTAACCCTTTCTGGTGTACAGAGTTTACAACAATGACAGCCGTTCCAAATTCCATCAGAAAATCAGCTTATTCATCATTAATGTATGGCAACCAGATGGTTTGCGGATGGACCTGGCAAAGTATGCACTCAGGCGAAGAACAGTATTTGGAAGGAATGATTGACTGGGATGGAATACCAAACCGCAAATACGATGAATACAAGAAAATTGCAACCGAATTTAAAAAGATCGAAAAATTCTTCCCTTATAAGCCTCAGGCAGAAGTCGGTCTGGCTTTTTCATTTCCCAGCCAAATTGCAAGCAGCTATTTCCCCGAACAACATGATAACCAATTACAAGCCTGCTTCGATTTGTTTTATTGGCGCAACATGGATGCCCGGATTGTTGAAATTAGCAGAAGTTCATTAAATTATAAATTATTGTTTGTTCCCGGTGTTGCGGTAATGGACGAAGTAACAGCCACTAAAATCAGTGACTTCGTAAAAAATGGCGGAACAGTTATCATGACAAGTAATTCGGCTATCGTTGACGAAACCGGAAAGGTGTTTGCTTCCACCCACCCAGGCCGCTTAGACGATGTATTTGGTATCCGCGTTGGAAGTTACGAAGAAACTGAAGCCCTTAATGAAATATCCCGCAAGTCATTTAAAGGTAAAAAAATCGAGTTTAATTATAAAGGAAAAGCCATTGATGCAGAATCATCTAGGTTTGATATTATTGAATCGAAGGGGGCTGAAATCATTGGTAGCCTGACTAGCTTAGACAAAGATTACCCAATAATGACTTCCAATAAATATGGTAAAGGCAGGGCAATTTATGTTGGCCTTCCGGCAAGCGGCAATGTACTTAATCCATTGCTGGATGATTTGATAAGCGAGCTGTCTATAAAGAAGGGTCCGGATGTTCCTTCAGGTGTAATGGCGCGTCAAATAGATAAAAACCATTTCCTGTATCTGAATGTAAGTGGTGAGTCAAAAGAGATTCAAATGAAGGGAAACTCACGGAGTATCCTTTTTGATAAAGATTATAACGGCAATTTTACAATTGCTCCTTACGAACCTGAATTAATTGAGACTAAGTAATTTATTACAACTTAAATATCAATTAGTTATTATTTTATCCTCCATCTCCTTTCCGGCACTCCGGCACCTTCACTAGAGGGGGTGTCCTAAAAGTCCTTTGTGACCTTAGTGAAACCGCCGTCGCGGCAGTCTGGCCTCTGCGCTAAAATAGCCTTCAAGGCTATTTCTTAACGCTCGAGCCTCTTTGTTGTAAAATACAAATCAATGAACCACAAAGGATAACGAAGGAAAAATGTAAGTAACACAAAGGGAAAATGAGCAGATAGATAACTTTTTGGGGGATAACGAGTATTCACTTTCACTGAAGATTCGGCGCAGAAGCAAGAAATAATCCTTTTTTTTTACTTTTTTGTTTTTATTACTTAAACTTGAGGAAAACAAAATTTCAGCAAGGATTTTGTTGGCAAAACGACAGGAATTTTAAAAATAACAAGTAAAACATACGCCAGATGAATATTGAAAATATTAATAGGATTGAACTCACCTTTGTAAATGCTTACCTGGTAAAAGTAAATGAAGGATTCGTATTAATTGATACCGGTTTGGCGATGCATTGGGAAAAACTGGAAAGAGAATTACTATCTGCTGGCTGTTTGCCTGACAATTTAAACCTTATTATTATAACGCACGGCGATTTTGACCATACCGGAAATTGTGCCAGACTGCAGGAAAAATATAAGTGCAAAGTAGCCATTCATAAAGATGATTCTTTAATGGTGGAAAACGGACTGCTCCAGAAACGCAAAAGAAAAACTCTGTCAGCAATCGTGTTATCTTTAATAAGGATGTTATTCAGAAGAAAATTCACTTTTGATAAATTCAAGCCGGATATTTATTTATCAGACGGGCAAAACCTGAAAGGATATGGTTTTAATGCCACTGTGGTTCATATACCGGGTCATACAAAAGGGTCAATAGGAATTTTAACAGACGATGGGTATTTCTTTGCCGGAGATACTTTTATTAATAGAAGAAATCCTGAGATTGCTAATTTAATAGAGAATCATGTTGACCTGGAAAAAAGCATAGCCAGGTTGAAAAAGATGAATATCAGGATGATTTATCCCGGACATGGCAGACCTTTTAAAATGGAAGAAATAGCCCGGAAATTATAATTCACACTGCACATATAAATGTCGGAAGTTAAATTAAATAAAAAGAGACCTTCGGGACTTGTCGCAACTTTTCGTTCCTTTCAATACAGAAACTATCGTCTTTTCTTTAGCGGACAAAGCATTTCGCTGATCGGGACCTGGATTCAGCGAATCGCGACTCCCTGGTTGGTATACCACCTTACCGGTTCTGCATTATTACTTGGTGTTATTGGTTTTGCCGGTCAGATTCCTACTTTTATTTTAGCGCCATTTGCCGGTGTTATGACTGATCGCTGGAACCGGTATCATATCCTTATAGGTACTCAGATTGCAGCAATGATACAGGCTTTTATTCTTACTATTCTCTATTTCTCGGGAACAATTACGATATGGCACATCGTTCTTCTGAACATTTTTCTTGGCTGCGTAAACGCCTTTGATGTTCCGGCAAGGCAGTCATTTGTAATTGAAATGGTAGAAAAGAAAGAAGATCTGGGAAATGCTATTGCACTAAACTCTTCCATGGTTAATGGCGCCAGATTACTCGGTCCGTCAATTGCCGGTGTACTAATTGCTTTCACAGGTGAAGGAATTTGTTTTTTGCTTAATGGCATAAGCTATATATTTGTAATTGCTTCCCTTCTCTTAATGAAAGTTAAACCAAGAAAAATAAAAGTCAGAGATACGAATGTTTTAAAAGAACTTAAGGAAGGATTTTCATATGCGTTTAGTTTTCCTCCTATAAAGCATATAATATTTTTACTGGGTGTGGTAAGTCTGATGGGAATGCAATATACGGTCCTGATGCCGGTTTTTGCAAAAGAAATACTTCATGGAGGCTCACATACTTTCGGCTTTCTTATGGGAGCTTCTGGTCTGGGTGCCCTGTCGGGAGCTCTCTATCTTGCCTCCAGAAAAAATGTTCTGGGACTTATAAAGATAATTCCTATGGCTGCCGCACTATTTGGTTTAGGGCTGATTGCATTTTCTTTTTCGCGGATCTTTTTGCTTTCGTTAGCTCTTATGATAATAATCGGACTTGGAATGATGTTGCAGATGGCATCAAGCAACACTATTTTACAGACAATTGTTGATGATGATAAACGCGGCCGTGTCATGAGTTTTTACACAATGGCATTTATGGGTACAGCCCCCTTTGGTAGTCTGCTGGCAGGGAGTCTGGCAAAAATCACGGGTGTATCAGTCACTATTTTAACTGGCGGAATATTTTGTATTTTGGGTGCTATTGTCTTCGCATATAAACTTCCCGGACTTTCTAAGATCGTTAATTCAGTATACTCGAAACAGAGATTATCGATGACTGAACCTATATCAGAAATTCAGGCAACAACATAATAGGCTTTCTATTCAAATATTCTTCAGAATAATTAAACAAAATGTTACGGTAAATCGTTTATATTTGCAATTCGATTTTAAAAATTTCTCTTAAGTTAAAAGCAGAAAATTTTCAGGAATGAAATATTTCTTCAAAAAAATAGATGGGAAAGATCCTCGGCTCATTAGGAACAGGTATTGGCTTATTTATCCGCTATTTCTTTTTATTCCAAATTTTATATCCGGTCAGACAAACTATGATACGCTTTCTTCAACTGTAACTTTATCGCAATGCATAACATATGCGCTGACTAACCAATCTTTGATTAAGCAAGCACTGCTTGATGAGGATATTAATAAAAGAAACATTAGAATAGCTTTGTCGGGTTGGTATCCTCAACTGGAGCTTGATGCAAATGTTCAACATTTTTTTCAAACCCCGGCTTCCTATTATCCAAATCTGAACAATCCTCCAGAGTATACTCCTTATATAACTTTACGCTCCACACCAACGAATACATCAACAGGTATATTTTCTGCTAACCAGACTTTATACAGCAGTACTCTGTTTTTTGCGGCCAGAACTTCCAGGGAACTTAGCACTCAGGCTTCGGAAAACACGGAGAATTCTAAGATTAATACATATGTTGATGTAACCAAAGCTTTTTTTGATGTGTTATTGACAAAGGAGCAGATCAATGTTCTGAAAGAAGATATACTGCGACTTCAGAAGAATTATAAAGATGCTTACAGTTATTATAAGAGTGGTATCACAGATAGGATAGACTACCAGCGTACTGAAATATCACTCAGCAACGCCCAGGCTCAAAAGAAATCAGCGGAAGAAGCATTAAGAGCCAAATATTCCGTGCTGAAACATCTTATGGGAGTAGTTCCTGAAAAGCAATTAACTGTTTCATATGATTCTACCAAATTTGAAAATGAAATATTAGTTGATACAACAAAGATTCTGGATTACAATAATCGCATTGAATATCAGCTTTTACAGACTTCAATGAAGCTGCAGAATTTTGGAATAAGCTATTACAGGTGGTCATTTCTTCCGACTTTGTCTGCTTTTTATGATTATGATCCGGCATTCTCAGGCAGCCGGATTTCTGATTTATATAATTACAACAATCCGACTTCACTCCTTGGTTTGAAATTAACGCTTCCCTTGTTTCAGGGAATGAGCAGACATGAAAATTTTATCAAGGCAAAGCTTCAGTACCGGAGGCTCGAACTGGGAATGGACTATCTGAAAAGTGCGATAAGCAGTGAGTACACACAGGCTCTTGCGGGGTATAAAGGCAATCTCAATGAGTTAAAGGTCGCAAAAAACAATGTCGTTGTTGCCAGGGATATCTTTAACACTGTGAAGCTTCAGTACGATAAAGGAATAAAGGCATATCTTGAAGTCATAGTATCTGAAACAGACTTGAGGACAGCTGAACTTAATTATTTGAATATACTTTTCCAGGTTCTTACAAGCAAGATGGATTTGGAAAAAGCTTCAGGAGATATAAAAATAAACTGAAAATGAACAATGAACAATGTTTTACTGTATGCTTATAGCCGACAATAAATTTTTAACACTATGCATAAAACGTCTCACATAATAATATTCTTTGCATTTATTGCTGGTTTGCTGTCGTGCACTGGAAATTCGGCAAATAAAAAGGCTATAGTGCCTGCAATACCAGTTACAGTTTCCACTGTAAGTCTGGTAGAAGCTGTATTCTACAATTCATACCCCGGAAATATAACCGCATTAAAAGAGGTAGAGCTTCGCGGACAGGTGAGCGGATATATAACAGGAATTTATTTTACTGAGGGGAAAGAGGTTCATTCAGGAGAGAAGCTTTATGAAATTGATCGTCGTAAGTATGAAGCAACTTATAAGGAAGCCCAGTCAAATGTAAAAATTGCAGAAGCCAATCTTGAGAAAGTTCAGCGTGATGCTGACCGGTACACCGATCTTGCAAAACAGGATGCCGTAGCAAAACAAATTCTTGATAATTCGATGACAGATCTTAACAATGCCAGACAGCAGGTAGAAGCTGCAAAGTCAGAAATGGTTAAGGCTAAGACCGATTTTGATTACTCTTTAATCAATGCCCCTTTTGATGGCACAATAGGTTTTTCAGGTGTAAGGCTAGGGACTCTTATTACTCCCGGACAGACCCTTCTTAATACTGTTTCTTCAGATGATCCTATGGGTATTGATTTTGAAATCAGCGAAACCGAGCTAAGCCGTTTCCGTCAACTGGAAAATGCAGGAATTTCAGCTAATGATACAACATTTAAAATCACTCTTCCCGATAATTCAATATATCCCTTTTTCGGAAAGATAAGTGTCATCGACAGAGCAGTTGATCCTCTGACAGGTACAATCAGGGTCAGAATAACTGTGCCTAACCATGAAAAGATACTTAAGCCTGGTATGAGCTGCAAGGTTCTTGTATTGAATGCCTATGCTGGTCAGCAGATAATTATTCCCTTTGAGGCAGTGCTTGAGCAATTGAGCGAATATTTTGTCTATACAATAAAAGACAATAAGGCTCAACAGGTAAAAATCTCTATTGGTCCGCGGGTTAATGCCAATGTAATTGTATTGAAAGGGCTCAAAGGTGATGAAACAATTGTAGTTGATGGTATACAGAAGCTACACGATGGATCAGAGATTACAATCGCCCAGCCCCAAAAACAGCCACAGCACAATTAAAGAAAGTAAACACTTAAAGTCTGAATCTTAATTCATGATAGCCGATACCTTTATAAAACGTCCAATCACAGCCATAGTGATTTCATTGGTCCTGGTGATTGTAGGAACATTGGCCATACTTAACCTGCCTGTGAGTCAGTATCCGGATATTACTCCTCCTGTGGTACAGATATCAAGCCAGTACACAGGAGCTGATGCTACAACGGTTGAACAAACAGTAACTACACCAATAGAAATACAGGTAAATGGAGTTCCCGGCATGAACTTTCTCCAGAGTAACAGCACTAATGATGGCCGTTCGACTCTGAGCGTATATTTTGATATAGGTACTAACATTGATATCGCCACGACTGAAGTTCAGAACAGAGTGAATATTGCAACCCCCGTTCTGCCTGAGGAAGTGAAAAGGCTGGGTATTACGGTTCGCAGGCGTAATCCGAGCGGACTTTTAAATGTAGCTATCTATTCTCCAAAAGGGACCCATAGTATTCAGTTTCTCGATAATTATACTAACATATTTGTCAGGGATGCTCTTTTGAGGGTTAAAGGCGTCGGTGATATTTTTGCAAGAACTGATGATTTCAGTATGCGTATATGGCTCAATCCTGATAAAATGGCAAGCCTTGGATTGACTGCCAGTGACATTCTTAATGCTGTTCAGGATCAGAATGTGCAGGTAGCAGCCGGCTCGATTGGTACCCCCCCTCAACTATCAGGACAACCCTTTGAATACACTGCCAGGGTTAATGGAAGACTCAGCAATGTGGAAGATTTCAAGAATATTGTCGTCAGGTTTAATCCGCTTGCCGGTTCAATTGTTTATTTAAAGGATATTGCCCGTGTTGAATTAGGTAAATTCAACTATTCAGGTGTAGCATATGTTGACAAACAACGTGCTTCATACATGTTGATCTACCAGACACCGGGCAGCAATGCTCTTGAGGTTGCGGATGGCATATACAAAGCATTGGATCAGCTAAGCAAATCTTTTCCAAATGATGTCGCTTATAAAGTGCCATTCGAATCAGTCACAGTTGTAAAGGAATCTATCAGTGAAGTCGTCAAAACTTTGCTTGAGGCATTGGCACTGGTGGTACTGGTGGTATTTATTTTTCTGCAAGACTGGCGTTCTACAATTATTCCTGTTATTGCAATTCCTGTCTCAATAATAGGTACATTCATTTTTTTCATTCCTCTTGGTTTTACTATTAATAAACTTACACTCTTCGGCTTTGTTCTTGCAATCGGGATAGTCGTTGATGATGCAATAATAGTAGTTGAAGCGGTACAGCGTTATATGGAAGAACAGCATCTTTCTCCAAAAGAAGCTGCTCACAAAGCAATGGCAGATATTTCAGGACCTGTTGTTGCCATTGCCCTTGTACTTGCTGCTGTATTTGTCCCTGCAGGTTTTTTGCCCGGCATTGTCGGCAAGTTGTATCAGCAGTTTGCCATCACAATAGCTATTTCGGTCCTGATATCGGCATTTGTTGCTCTGTCTCTTACCCCTGCTTTGTGTTCGTTGTTTCTGAAATCTCATCATATTGATAAATCTTCCAAAGGACTTAACTACATATTCTTTCATTTTAATAAATGGTTTAACAGGAGAACAGAGGGATATACAATTAATGTCAGGAAGGCTATAAAGCATTCACGTTATATTGTTATCCTGCTGATTTTGATATGCTTTGGCGCTTATGTTATGCTTGTCAAAAAACCTACAGCTTTCATTCCACTGGAGGATGAAGGACGATTGTATATTACGTTCGAGTTGCCTGAAGCTTCTTCCACATCCCGGACGGTGGAGGTGCTGAAAAAAATAATGGATATATTGGCTGATATCAAGGGTGTTGACCATTATTCTGCGATCTCAGGACTCAATGTAGTTTCCGGCGCTACCAAAACCAACAGTGGCACTCTGTTTTGCCTGTTGAAACCATGGGATGAACGTAAAAGCAAATCCGAACAGATTTCTGCCTTAATGGCTCAGATGCAGGCAAAATTCGCAGCCATAAGAGAGGCTAACATTCTTGTCATAGCTCCACCTGCCATACCAGGACTCGGCGCTACCGGCGGATTTACTTTTGAGTTGCAGCAACGGGAAAGCAATGACGATGTGAAAACCTTCGAGCGAAATGTAAATGCATTCATGGCTGCAGCCAATAAACGTCCTGAAATTTCTCGTGCAATCACTTTCTTCAATGCACGCACTCCCAATTATCTACTCACTGTCGACCGGGATAAATGCGAAAAGAGGGGGGTAAACCTGTCTGAAGTCTTTAATACAATTCAGACATTTCTCGGCAGCAGCTATATAAATGACTTCACTATATATAACAGGAATTTCCATGTAATTGCCCAGGCAGATACTCTTTTCAGAAATGACATCGTTGATATGGATAAATATTATGTCCGTAATCAGCAGGG
>OCZT010005595.1_pt1 | contig 12517 bp, 11 predicted proteins | sample 1539031 | NCBI WGS metagenome assembly OCZT01 (sample SAMEA3539308, study PRJEB22396) | soil metagenome | biome: tundra; feature: field; material: soil | place: USA | collected 2010-05 | depth 0.15 m | reverse complement strand
CTTCGATCAGGACGTCGATCTCGCAACCGGTCGCGAGCTCGCCGCTCTCGACCAGCGCGACGCGTCCGCTGCGCGCGACGTCGTTCGCGGCGCCCGCGCTCGCCGCCGGCGCCAACGCATCGGCAGGCCAGCCGGCATTCGCTGCCGCGGTGCGCGCGCGTTCGGCGTCGAGATCGGCGAGCACGCACAGCCGCACGCCGGTCATTAGCCGCAACTGCGCCAGGATCATCGTGCCGAATTTCCCGGCGCCGATCAGGCCGACGCGGACCGGTGTGCCGTTCGCTTCGCGCCGCGCGAGCGCTCGCGCGAGGTTCACGGCCGGTCTCCGTGCGCGCGCAGGCTCGCAAGGATGCGGTCGCGGCTGCCGGTCAGGTGCGCGCTCATCCGCTCCACGGCGAGATCCGCCTCGCCGTGCGCGACGGCGTCGGCGATCGCCTCGTGATCGTCCCACGTGTCGACCGGATAGTCGCCGGCTTGGAAGTAGGCGTGCATCACGCGCATGATCTGCGACCATTGCGCGCCGAGCGCGGCGACCAGGTGCGGGTTGTCGGACGCGGCGGCGATGTCGGCGTGGAAGTCGCGGTCGAGCCGGAACAGCTTGGTGAGGTTGCGGGCGGCAATCGCCTGGCGCGCCTGGGCGTGGCGCGCCTTGGTCGACGCCCGCAGGTCGGCGTAGCGCTCTGAGGCGCGCCGCAGCGCCAATGCTTCCAGCGCCAGCCGGAGGTCGTAGAGGTCGACCACGTCTTTGGGCGCCAGCGGCCGCACGATCGCTCCCCGGTTGGGGCTGATCACGACCAGGCCCTCACCCTCGAGCCGGCGCAGGGCCTCGCGCAACGGGATGCGGCTCATCCCGAACGCCTCGGCGAGATCGTCCTGGACCAACCGGGTACCGGGTGCGTACCGGCCGGTCAGGATCGCCTCGCGCAGGGCGTCGACGAGGCCCTCCGAGCGGGGCTCAACGCTCCGGGCGAGGTTCATTGCCATGAGATTGTATACACCTTCCAGGAGGGCTTGACCTCTGTCATCATAAAATTGTATACAATCTAGACCGGAGGTAACCCGAGCGTGCAGACGACCGAGAAGACCATCGCCGACGAGCTACGCGAGTGGGAGCATCAAACGCTCCTGCCGTTCACCGAGCGGCGCCCCGAATCGCGCGAGGTGTTCCGCACCCAGGGCGGTGCCGCGCTCGAGCGGGTCTACACCCCCGCGCACGTCGAGGACGTCGACTTTGCGCGCGACATCGGCTTCCCGGGGCAGTTCCCGTACACGCGCGGACCCTACCCGACGATGTATCGGGCCCAGCCGTGGACGATGCGCCAGATCGCCGGCTTCGGAACCGCCGACGACACGAACGAGCGCTTCCGTTTTCTCATCGCCCAGGGCCAGACCGGGATCTCGACCGACTTCGACATGCCGACGCTGATGGGCTACGACTCGGACGACGAGCGCAGCGAGGGCGAGGTCGGACGCGAGGGCGTCGCGATCGACAGCGTCGACGACATGCTCGACCTGTACGCGGGGATCGACCTCGAGAAGATCAGCGTCTCGATGACGATCAACCCGTCCGCGTGGATTCTGCTCGCGATGTACTTGGTCACCGCCGAAGAGCGCGGTTTCGACCGCAAGAAGCTCTCGGGGACGATCCAAAACGACATCATCAAGGAGTACATCGCGCAGAAGGAGTGGGTGTATCCGCCGCGCCCCGCGATGCGGCTCGTGCGCGACTCGATCACCTACTCGGCGGAGCACTTGCCGCGCTACAACCCCGTCAACGTCAGCGGCTACCATGCGCGCGAAGCCGGCAGCACCGCCATTCAGGAAGTCGCCTTCACGCTGGCGGCCGGGATCGCGTACGTCGAGGAGGTCGTGAAGGCCGGCATCGACGTCGACGACTTCGCACCGCGGCTTTCGTTCTTCTTCGTCTCGCAGATCGACTTCTTGGAAGAGGTCGCGAAGTTCCGCGCCGCGCGCCGCGTCTGGGCGCGCGTGATGAAGGAACGCTTCGGCGCGAAGAAGCCGGAGTCGATGCGGCTGCGCTTCCACTGTCAGACCGCCGGCGTCTCGTGCACCGCGCGCGAGCCGCTGAACAACATCGCACGCACCGCGATCGAAGCGCTGGCCGCGGTCTGCGGCGGTGCGCAGTCGCTCCACACGAACGGTTACGACGAGGCGCTCTCGATCCCCAGCGAGCCCGCGATGAAGATCGCCCTGCGCACGCAGCAGATCCTCGCCGACGAGGTCGGCGTGATCGGGACGATCGACCCGCTCGGCGGCTCGTACGCGATCGAGCGGCTCACCACCGACATCGAGAAGGGCTGCTTCGACTACTTCGCCGAGGTCGACAAGCGCGGCGGAACGATCAAGTGCATCGAGGACAACTTCTTCCAGATGGAATTGGCCGACGCGGCGTACGATCTGCACCGCCGCAAGGAAGCCGGCGAGCGGCACATCGTGACGGTGACGAAGTACCGCGACGAGAGCGCGAACCCGCACGTCGAACTGCACCACGTCGACGAGGCGGCGTCGGGCCGTCAGCTGGCGCGGCTGCGCAAGACCAAGGAGACGCGCGACGCCGCCGCGGTCCAGGCGGCGCTCGACGAGATCGTGCGCGTCGCGAAGACCGACGAGAACATCATGCCGGCGACGATCGCGGCCGTGAAGGCGCGCGCCACCGGCGGTGAGATCATCAAGGCGCTGCGCCCGGTGTTCGGGACGTACGTGGAGACGCCGGTCTTTTGATCGGGCACCGCGTCCACCGCGACTTGGCGCGCGCCATCTCGGCGGTGGAGAACGGGATCACCGACTACCGCGGCGCGCTCGCGCAGTTCGCCGCGTTCGGCGGCCCGCCGCGCGGATCGCGGCGCGCCGACGTCATCGGGATCACCGGTCCGCCCGGCGCGGGGAAGTCGACGCTCGTCGACCGGCTGATCGAAGGGTTCCGCGCGGACGACGCGACCGTCGCGGTGATCGCCGTCGACCCGTCCTCGCCGTTCACCCACGGCGCGGTTCTCGGCGACCGCGTACGCATGCAGCGCCATGCCGGCGACCCCGGCGTGTTCATCCGCAGCATGGCGTCGCGCTCGGCCGGCGGCGGGCTCGCCCCGGCGACGCGTGACGCCGTGCGGCTCGCCGATGAGGCCGGTTTCGACATCGTCATCGTGGAGACGGTCGGCGTCGGTCAGGTCGAGCTCGAGATCGTCGCGGTCGCCGACGTGATCGTGGTGGTGACCGTCCCCGCGCTCGGCGACGGCGTACAGGCGATTAAAGCCGGACTCACCGAGATCGCCGATATCTTCGTCGTCAACATGGCCGACCGCCCCGGCGCGAACGCCAGCGCCGTCGATCTCAAGCACATGGTGCGTGAGGGCAAGCGAGACATCCCCGTCCTGCAAACGATCGCGCAGGACGGCACCGGGGTGTCGGAGTTGCTCGAAGTGCTCAACGCGAAGCGCAACGGCGAAGACACGAACGCCGTGCGCGCCGTCCGCTTCGAAGTCGTGCGCCGCGCCCGCGACGAGGCGGTACGGCGCGCGCTCGCGACGCTCGACACCCCCGACGCCGCCGCGGTCCTCGACCGCCTGCGCGATCACGAACTCACCCGCAACGACGCGATCGACGCGTTAGCGCTCATGCTTGGAGGACCCGCTCATGCCCATTAAGGTGCTCGTCGCGAAGCCCGGCCTCGACGGCCACGACCGCGGTGCGAAGATCGTCGCGCGCGCATTGCGCGACGCGGGGATGGAAGTCGTCTACACCGGCCTTCATCAGACGCCGGAGATGATCGTCAACGCAGCGATCCAGGAGGACGTCGACGTCGTCGGCGTGAGCATCCTGTCCGGCGCGCACATGACGATCTTCCCGAAGATCATGACGATGCTCTCCGACCGCGAGGTCGATGACATCGCGGTGGTCGGCGGAGGCGTCATCCAAGAGGACGACATCCCCAAGCTCAAGGCGATCGGGGTCCGGGAGATCTTCAACGCCGAGGCGTCGACGCAGGACCTGATCGACGGGATCGAGCGCATCGTCGCCGAGACCGGCCGTGCTTCGACACGCTCAGCACAGGCTCTCGCTGACGGCACCCGCGTCCCTGATCCCGCGCGATGATCCACGCCGCCGAGGCTGCCTGGCCGCTGGCGTACGATCCCGCGTACCGGCCGCCCAGCGACGTGCCGTACTGGGACGTGGCGCTCGAGACGATGTCGGAGGACGAGCGTGCGAGCGTCATCCTCGGGAAGATCCAGCGCGTGATGGCCTGGGCGTACGAGCGCGCACCATTCTACCGCACGCGCTGGCAGGCCGCGGGGCTCGAGCCCGGCGACGTGAGATCGCTCGACGACTTCTCGCGCGTACCGACGATCGCCAAGGCGGACCTGCGCGCCGATCAAGCCGCACATCCACCGTTCGGCTCGTACCTCTGCATCGATCCGAGCGAGATCTTTCACATCCACGGGACCTCCGGGACGAGTGGCCGGCCGACGGCGTTCGCCTGGAGCCGCGACGACTACGACCGCATCGCCGAGTCGCACGCGCGCATCATGTGGAGCTTCGGCCTGCGGCCGAGCGACACGGTGTTCGTCGGCTCGATCTTCTCGCTCTACGTCGGCTCGTGGGGGGCGCTGGCGGGGATCGAACGGCTGGGCGCGGCGGCGTTCCCGTTCGGCGCCGGCGTTCCGGGGATGACGCTGCAAGCCGTCTCGTGGATGCAGCAGATGAAGCCGACCGCATTCTACGGCACGCCGTCCTACGCGATGCGAATCGCCGAGACCGCGCGCGCCGAAGGTATCGATCCGCGCGATTTCGGCCTGCGCATCATGTTCTTCTCCGGCGAGCCCGGGGCGGGGATTCCCGCGACGAAACGGCTGATCGAAGAGACGTTCGGCGCGATCTGCATCGACAGCGGGAGCATGGGCGAAGTGACGCCATGGATGAACATCACCGAGTGCGAGCACCGTACCGGGATGCACCTCTGGCAGGACATCGTCTACACCGAACTGCTCGATCCGGCGACGATGAGGCCGCTGCCGTACGGCGCGACTGGGACGCCGGTCTACACGCAGCTCATGCGCCGTGGGCAGCCGATGATCCGGCTCGTCTCGGGCGATCAGGCCGAGTGGACGAACGACCCGTGCCCGTGCGGACGCACGTACCCGCGCTTCCCGCGCGGGATCATCGGCCGCATCGACGACATGCTGGTGGTGCGCGGCGAGAACATCTACCCGAGCGCGATCGAAGACGTGCTGCACGGTTTCCCCGAACTGGGCATCGAGTTCGAGATCGTCGTCTCGCGCCCCAAGGCACTCGACGAGCTCGCCGTGCGCGCCGAACTCGCCGCGCCATGCGATGAGGGAGAGCTCCGCGAGCGGGTGATGGCGCAACTGAAGCGCCAGCTCGGGATCCGTGCGGAGATCGCATTCGTCCCGGCCGGCGCGATCGCGCGCACGGACCTCAAGTCCCGCCGCGTCCGCGACGAGCGCCCTACGGGATAATAGCGGCCGCGTCGCGTTCAGCGAGACGCGCTAGCGTGAGCAGCAGCTTGCGCATCATCACGAGATCACCCCACGCCAGGAGCGATGTGCGGAGTCGCCCCAGAACGCCGGGCGCCGGAGTGACCCGCAGCTTCGCCAGCAGTCGGCACGTCGACGGCGAGGTCGGGACGACCGCGTAGGTTACTGCGATTTCGCCGAAGAGCCGGCGTCCGCGCGGCGCCGTAAGCCGCACCGTAAGGTGTTCGTCTCGACGGAACCCGACCAAGGTGAAGATCGCCATCATGCGTTCGCCGACCGCCAGATCGTCGATGCCGGCGATGAGTTCCCGCGGGCTGCGGCGCCCGCGGTTGTCGAGCCAGTCGTAGCTGTACGGTGCGACCTTCACATGGCAGAGCCTGCGGTACGTGACGGCGGCGGGCGCGGCGACATCGACTCCGCGGAACAGATCGTCCGCGGGGTCGATGATCTCATCGCACGGATACGCCCTCGCCCGCTCGGCAGCCGTCGTACCCCAGGTCCGAGCGATGCTCATGCAACCGTTCTAACCTAACGGACTTGAGTAACCCTCGCTCGCCGCCGGCCTTGTTTGAGCGTGCGGCCGTGGGATTGACGTCTGAGGATCAGATGTCATGAAATTTCGTGAGATACGCCGGCTGCTGCGTAAGGATGGCTGGCACCGTGTACGCTGCGAAGGGAGTCACGAACAATGGACGCATCCACGCAAGGCCGGGAAGGTCACGGTCGCGGGACACGACAGCGCCGAGGTCGCACCGAAGACGTTGCAGTCGATCCGGCGGCAGGCCGGATGGAGATGACGATGCGGTATGCGGTGATCTACGAAACGACATCCACCGGGTTCAGCGCGTACGTTCCAGATCTGCCCGGGGTCGCCGTTGCCGGCGATAGCCGCGAGCAGACCCGTAACTTACTCCGCAAAGCGGTCGCCTGGCACCTCGAAGCGATGGCCGCTGACGGCCTTCCCATCCCGACGCCGACAACCGGCGCGGAGGAACTGGAACTCGGACCGGAGGCAGCCTAGCGCGTTGGCGTGGGGCTGCCGAGCCCGGCGGCTCCCGGAACCCCGGCTTAGCACTCTGGGTTATAGAGTGCGAATGAACGTAGAACGCATGACCCAGCGCGTCCAGGAGGCGCTGAATGCGGCGTACACTCGGGCGCTCTCGGAGCATCACACCCAGACCAGCCCGGAACATCTGCTCGCCGCGATCCTGGATCAGTCCGAAGGCGTGGCGGCCCCGATTCTTCAGAAGGCCGGCCTCGAGCCGCAGGCCGTGGAGCAACGGCTCCAGCGTGCGCTCGAAGCGTTGCCGCGCTATCAGGGCGCGAACGCCGACCAGAGCCACGTCACCGTCGCGCCGGCGCTCACGCGCCTGCTCGGCAAAGCCGACGACGAAGCGAAGTCGCTGAACGACGACTACGTCTCGGTCGAGCACGTGCTGCTCGCGATGACCGTCGACGGCGGTGCCGTCGGCAAACTCTTCCGCGACCTCGGCCTCTCCCGCGAGAAGCTGCTCGCGGCGCTGCGCGAGGTGCGCGGCAATCAGCGCGTCACCACGCAAAATCCCGAAGGCACGTATCAGTCCCTCGAGCGCTACGGCCGCGACCTGACCAAGGCCGCGCAAGACGGCAAGCTCGACCCGGTGATCGGCCGCGACGACGAGATCCGGCGCGTGATCCAAGTGCTCTCGCGACGCACCAAGAACAATCCGGTCCTGATCGGTGAACCCGGTGTCGGCAAGACCGCGATCGCCGAAGGGCTCGCGCAGCGCATCGTGCGCGGCGACGTCCCCGAAGGGCTCAAGGACAAGAAGCTGATCGCGCTCGACATGGGCTCGCTGATCGCGGGCGCGAAATATCGCGGCGAATTCGAAGAGCGTGTCAAGGCGGTGCTCAAGGAAGTGCAGAGCGCGGCGGGCCGGGTGCTGCTGTTCGTCGACGAGCTGCATACCGTCGTCGGCGCAGGCAAGACCGAAGGCTCGATGGACGCGGGCAACTTGCTCAAGCCGCTCCTCGCGCGCGGCGAGCTGCACATGATCGGCGCAACGACGCTCGACGAGTACCGCAAGTACATCGAGAAGGATGCCGCGCTCGAGCGCCGGTTCCAGCCGGTGCTGGTCGATCAGCCGAGTGTCGAGGACACGATTTCGATCCTGCGCGGCTTGCGCGAGCGCTACGAAGTCCACCACGGCGTGCGGATCAAGGACGCGGCACTGGTCGCCGCTGCGGTGCTCTCGAACCGGTACATCGCGGACCGCTTCCTGCCCGACAAGGCGATCGATCTGGTCGACGAGGCGGCGGCGAAGCTACGCACCGAGATCGACTCGATGCCGACCGAGCTCGACGAGGCGTCGCGCCGGATGATGCAGCTCGAGATCGAGCGTGAAGCGCTGCGCAAGGAGAGCGACGACGCGTCGAAGGCGCGCCTCGAAAAGCTCGAGGGCGAGCTGGCCGAGCTGCACGAGCAGACCGACGGCCTGCGCGCACGCTGGCAGATGGAGAAGGACGCCGTCGCGCGGATGCGCGAGCTGCGCGAGCAGATCGAGAGCACCAAGCTCGACGTCGAGCGCGCGACGCAGGCCGCCGACTACGCGAAGGCGTCGGAGCTCAAGTACGGCCGCTTGGCCGACCTCGAGCGCCGGCTGCGCGAAAAAGAGGCGGCGATCGGCGCCGCTCAGTCGCGACTGCTCAAGGAAGAGGTCGACGAAGAAGACATCGCCGGCATCGTCAGCCGCTGGACGGGGATCCCGGTCAGCAAGCTGCTCGAAGGCGAGATCCAGAAGCTGCTGAGCCTCGACAAAGAGCTGCACAGGCGCGTCATCGGCCAGGACGAAGCGGTCACCGCGGTCGCGGAAGCGATCGTGCGGGCACGCTCAGGGCTCGGTGACCCGAACCGGCCGCTGGGGTCGTTCCTGTTCCTCGGACCGACCGGCGTCGGCAAGACGGAGCTGGCGCGAGCGCTCGCGGCGTACCTGTTCGACGACGAGCGAGCGATGGTGCGGATCGACATGTCGGAGTACGGCGAGAAGCACAGCGTCGCGCGACTGCTCGGCTCACCGCCTGGATACGTCGGCTACGACGAAGGCGGTCAGCTGACCGAAGCGGTCCGCCGGCGCCCGTTCTCGGTGCTGCTCTTCGACGAGATCGAGAAGGCGCACCCCGACGTGTTCAGCGTCTTCCTGCAAATCCTCGACGACGGTCGGCTGACCGACGGTCAGGGCCGCACGGTCGACTTCAAGAACACGATCGTGATCATGACCTCGAACATCGGCTCGCACCGCATCCTCGACGCGGGTCCGGAGATGGGCGCGGTGGATTTTGCCGTGATGCGCGCGACGGTGCTCGACGAGCTGCGCCAGAGCGTGCGGCCCGAGTTCCTGAACCGCATAGACGAGATCGTGGTGTTCCACAAGCTCTCGGAAGAGCAGCTCAAGGAGATCGTCGAGATCCAGCTCGACCGCGTGCGGACGCGCCTGCGCGAACGCCGCATCGTCCTGGAGATCACCGACGCAGCGGAGACGCACCTGGTGCGCGCGGGCTACGAGCCCGCGTACGGAGCGCGTCCGCTGAAGCGGGCGATCCAGCGCGAAGTCGAGACCCCGCTCGGCCGCAAGATCCTGGCCGGCGAGGTGCGCGACGGCGACGTCGTCCGCATCGACACCGACAGCGACCGCGGCGAGCTGACCTTCAAGGTCGTCGAGGCGCTCCCCGACCTTCCCGCCTTCCGGTAGGTCCCGGCGTTCGACGCGCCGCAACCCCTCCGTTATTCGCAATCGTAACGGAGGGTTCTTATGCGTAGACTCATCACCGTAATCGCCCTGGCGGCGATCGCCTCGACGTTCGCAATCATCCCGGTCGCGGCGTCCGCGGACCGCAACGACCACATGGGCCATCAGCGCTGCCCGCGCGGTTCGCATTGGGTGGCGCCGCATCGCAACAAGCAGGGTACCTGGGTGGTCGGACACTGCTCGCGGCACTGATCCCGGCGTGACCGATCAGGCGGACGAGCTCAAGCGCGCGGTGTCGTTCGCCGCGGTCGACCGCTACGTGCGCGCCGGCACGTGCATCGGCCTCGGGACCGGAACCACCGCGCGCTGGGCGATCGTTCGTGTCGGCGAGCGCGTAGCGCGCGGCGAATCGATCGTCGTTGTACCGACGTCGGGCGCGACGGAGCGGGAGTGCCGCGAGCTCGGCATCCCGCTCGCCGCGCTCGGCGAGCGGGAGATCGACGTGGCGATCGACGGCGCCGACGAAGTCGCGGCCGATTGGTCGCTCACCAAAGGCGGCGGCGGAGCGCTGTTCCGCGAGAAAGCCGTCGCACTCGCGGCCGGCACGTTCGTCGTCGTCGTCACGCCCGAGAAGCTGGTCGCGCGGCTCGGCGCCTTCGCGACGCCGGTCGAGGTCGTCCCGTTCACGCTGCGCATCGTCGCGCGCGCGATCGAGGCCGCGCATCCGGAGGTTCGCGTCCGCCGGCGGGGCGACGATGGCGCGCCGTTCGTCACCGACAACGGCAACGCGATCCTCGACTGCAGCTTCGGCCCGATCGACGACCCGCTCGCACTCGACGTCTCGCTGCGCGCGATCCACGGCGTCGTCGCGACCGGGTTGTTTCCGTCGGCGCTGACGAGCGCGGTCCTCGTCGCCGAGAGCGGCGGCGTTCGCGCGCTGGGCGAACCGCACGCGCGCCGAACGTAAAGTACCGGCCCTAGATTTCGTACTCCCAGGAGTTCCAGAACGGCGTCACCGCGTGGGCGGGTTTGTAGTTCTTGAGGTCGACGCTGGCGATGTCGAAGCGGCGGTTGAACCACATCGTGAGGAAGGGCACCTCGGCGACGATGAGCTCCTGAATGCGATCGTACGCCTTCTTCCGCGTCGGACGATCGTAGTGGGTCAGCGCGGCCTTCTCCAGCACGTCGAGCTCTCGGTCGCAGAAGTGAAAAAAGTTCTGACCGTTCGGCGGGAACTGGTTGCACATGACCGTCGTCGAGTCGTCCGGATCGGTGCCGTTGACCCACGCCGAGAACTCGGCATCGAACTTCCCGGATTGGAGTATCCCGCCGGCCGCAAAGCTCGCGAACATCATGGCCGAGGCGTACGGCTTGATCTCCATCTCGATCCCGGCGTCGCGCAGTGAGGACTGCAAGAGGACGCCGATCCGCTGGCCGAGCGCACTTCCGGTCGTCGTCACGAAGACGAGGTGCAGTCGCGTGCCGTTCTTCGCCCGGATCCCGTCAGGACCGGGCGTCCAACCGGCCGCGTCGAGCGTCGCCTTCGCTTTCGCGATGTCGTAGGGGATCGGCCGCAACGCCGCATTGTACGCCCACAGGAAGCGCGGCTGATCGGCCTCGCCGGGCAGGTTCACCCCGTACGTCGCAGTCTCGATCAAGCGTTTGCGATCGGTCGCGTACGCGATCGCCTTGCGCACCGCCAGATCGCCCGTGATCGGCCGCGCGAGGTTGAACCCGAGGTAGCTGTACTGCACGAACGGTGTCAGCAAGACGTGCGTGTCGGCGACGTGCGACGCCGCGGGATAGGTCGCCGAGGATGCGCTGTACCAGAGGTCGATGTCGTGCGACTTGATGCTGGTGGTCAGCGTGTTCTCGTCAGGGATCGCCTGATAGGTGATCTCCTTGAGCTTCGGAGCGCCGCGCCAATAGTGCGGGTTCGCAACCATGCGCAGCGTCTGCCCACGGTGCCACTCCTTCACGATGAAGGGCCCGGTGCCGATCGGGGCGCTGTTGAACGGAACGCGGTTGATGTCCGGATATTTCGCCAGCACGTGTTTCGGCAGCACGGGATACGATGTCGCCGCCATGGTCAGAAACGTGTTCACGAACGGCGAGAACGCGTGCGCCAAATGGACGACAGCGGTGTACTTGTCCGGCGTGTCGATGGAACGGATCACATCGTACCCGTCGCGCGTCTGCACGTTGTTGTTCGGGTTCATGACCGCCCGCCACGTGAAGACGACGTCACCTGAGTCGAACGGCACCCCGTCTTGCCATTGGACGCCGCGGCGCAGATGGTACGTGATCGTCAGGCCGTCCTTCGCGATGCCGCCGTTCGCCAACGTCGGCACTGCGGTCGCCAGCTCCGGATAGAGCTCGTCGCGGTCGCTGTAGTTGAACAGATAGCCGCCCCAGAACATCGAGAGGTCCGTGTCGACTTGAAACGTCCCGAGCAGCGGGTTCAGCGTGTCCGGATCGTTCAGGCTGGCGATCCGCAGTATCCCCGGATGCGTCCAGCTGTGGCGCTGCCCCGGCGCGCCCGAGCCGCCGGTGCCCGTGTCCGGCCCCGACTGCGTCGTTGCGACGCGCGCGCACGCGCTGAGGGCGATCGCCAGTGCGACCGCGAGGTAGCCCAGACGTTTCACTCGGCGGCCGTTCTCGCTCGGCCGGGCGGGTCATGCTACGGCAGCGGTTCGACCGCGAGGATCGCGAGGTCGTCGTCGATGCGACCGCGCGTGTAGCGCGCCACCAGCGCGAGCAGCTCGTCGACCAGCTCTTGAGGAGTGCGGGCTCGCGCCTGCGCGATGAAGTTCGTGATCCGTTCGATCGGAGCGAAGGCACCCTGCGGCGTTCGTGCCTCCGTGAGCCCGTCGGTCGCGAGCACCAGCAGATCACCGGGGGCCAGACGCGTCCCCGCGGCGCAGAACGTCGAGCCGCCCAGCCCGACGATCGGCCCGGTCGGAGCGAGCGTTTCGATGCGCGTCCCGCGGCGAACCCAACACGCTTCGTGACCGGCGTTGGCGTAGAGCAGCGACCCGTCGCGCCGGTCGTGGATCCCGACGAACACGGTGACGAACGATTCCGGCGCCGGGTTCGCGTCGCGGTAGAGTGCGTCGAAGCGCTGCAGCACGGCGTCCGGAGGGAGGCCTTCGGCAGCCAGCGCACGGATCGCGTAACGCACGAACGTCGTGTCGACGGCGGCGACCAGCCCTTTGCCGCTGACGTCGCCGATGACGATCAGTGTCCGGTCGTCGTCGAGGCGGTAGACGTCGTAGACGTCAC
>OCZT010005594.1_pt1 | contig 12518 bp, 11 predicted proteins | sample 1539031 | NCBI WGS metagenome assembly OCZT01 (sample SAMEA3539308, study PRJEB22396) | soil metagenome | biome: tundra; feature: field; material: soil | place: USA | collected 2010-05 | depth 0.15 m | reverse complement strand
CGAGATATTGGCGTGACTGGAGTTCAGACGTGTGCTCTTCCGATCTAGTGTCACCCGCAACCGGCGTTTAACGTTTTGCCTCGATAGCGCGGAGCGCGAAATCTACGACGTGAATTTGGAAGACTACCACTAGGAAGGGAAAAACTGAACGCCATGCCCATGAAGAACCCGCCCCATCCGGGAGATTTTGTTCGGACGGAGATAATCGAGCCCGCCGGCCTGTCCGTAACCGCGGCCGCAGCAGCTCTTCAGGTTTCTCGGCCCACCCTGTCAAGCTTGCTCAATGGTAGGGCCAGCCTTTCCGGAAGCATGGCTCTACGCCTTGAAAAAGCCTTTGGGGTAAAGATGGACACACTCCTACGGATGCAAGCCTCCTACGACATCGCACAAACTCGCAAGCGCGCGAACCAAATCCACGTCCGGCGCATTCACCCGCTCGCCGAAATTCCCGCCTGAACCCCGGCGGACCCGGCGCTTGCCATGTCCCATCACCATCCATCCTATCGAGTAGCTAAAGAGGAGTTCACCACAGGGGCACAGAGGTCACGGAGAGCAGGCAGAGAAAGACCGCGGTCAATAAACCAGGAGCCGTGATCATTGCCCGTGCAAGCAGGAGCGCCTTTCTCTGTGGACTCCGTGCCTCTGTAATGAATTGTCCTTGGTTGGGGAGGAACGAACCAGCCCCAGATCACTTCGAGACCCCGCTAGGAGGAAGGAGAAGTTACCGGACCGAAGATGGAGACATCGGTAAGAAGAAAGTGTACGATTCGCCGAGGTCCCTTATAATTCATGCGCCATGCTGTTGACCATCACAAACACCAAAACGCCAGCAAGTGATCTCGGGTACCTGCTTCATAAGAACCCGACGAGATGGCAAACGTTCGAGCTCGCGTTTGGCAAAGCCCACGTTTTTTATCCGGAGGTGTCATCCGAGCGTTCCACGGCGGCTCTCTTATTGGATGTCGACCCGGTGGGCTTAGTTCGCAACCATCGTGGGCCAAAGAGTGAGTCCGGCACGCTCGACCAATATGTGAATGACCGCCCGTATGTCGCGTCGTCGTTTCTGAGCGTGGCCATTGCCAGAGTTTTTGGTACTGCCTTGGCGGGAACCAGCAAGGACCGGCCGGATTTGGCAGAAGAAGCTTTACCTGTTGAGGCAAAAATTGCGGTGCTTCCGTGCCGTGGAGGGGAAGACTTTCTGCGCCGCCTCTTTGAGCCGTTGCGCTACGAAGTTATCGCCACCCACCATCCGCTGGACGAAAAATTCCCCGAGTGGGGTGAAGGCCCGTATTACACCGTCAAGCTGCGGGCTTCCGTCCGGTTGCAAGACTTGCTAACTCATCTTTATGTTCTTATTCCCGTGCTCGACGCGGAAAAACACTATTGGGTTGGCGAGGATGAAGTTGAAAAGCTCTTGCGTCACGGTGAAGGTTGGCTGGCGACCCACCCCGAGAAGGAAGCCATTGTATTTCGCTACTTAAAGCGTTATGGCCGGTTAGCCCGCGAGGCCCTGGCGCGATTAAGCGATGAAGACGTGCAGGACCCTGACGCCGTGGAGGAGGAACGCTCGCGTCAGGAGACGGTTGTCGAAGAATCTCTAAAACTCAATGATCAACGCATCGGCGCCGTAATGGCAGTGCTGAAGAACAGCGGAGCAAAGCGTGTGTTGGACCTTGGTTGCGGTGAAGGGAAATTACTCAAGGCACTTTTTGAAACTCCGGCATTCGAGGAAATCGTTGGCATGGATGTTTCCTATCGGAGCCTTGAGCGGGCCCAGGACAAGCTGCGCCTTGATGACCTTCCCTCGTAGCGCCGTGCGCGGATCAAATTGATTCAAGGTTCACTGATCTATCGCGACCAGCGGCTAGCCGGTTACGACGCGGCGGCGGTGATCGAGGTTATTGAGCATTTGGATCCCTCGCGGCTGGCGGCATTCGAACGGGTTTTGTTCGAGCAGGCGAAACCACGAATGGTGGTTCTCACCACTCCGAACGTCGAATATAACGTTCGGTTTGAAACCTTGCCCGCAGGTCAGTTCCGTCACAAGGACCACAGATTTGAATGGACGCGTGCCCAGTTTGAACAGTGGGCGCGTGGAATAGCTGAACGGTTCAAGTATTCCGTAAACTTTCTGCCCGTTGGACCCCAGGATCCGGCAGTCGGAGCACCGACCCAGATGGGAGTTTTTACCCTGTGAAGATTACCGTGCCGGAACTCTCCCTGGTGGTGTTAATAGGCCCTTCGGGGAGCGGCAAGTCAACTTTCGCCAAACAGCACTTTAAGCCAACGGAGGTTCTCTCCTCCGATTTCTGCCGGGGTTTGGTGTCCGACGATGAGAACGATCAGGCGGCGACCAATGATGCCTTCGATGTCCTGCATTTTGTCGCGCGCAAACGTCTGGCCGCCGGCAAATTGACTGCAATCGACGCCACCAACGTGCAACAGGAATCGCGGAAATCCCTGGTGGCGCTGGCGCGTGAATTCCATCTGCTGCCGGTGGCTATCGTTTTTGACCTGCCCGAAAAGATTTGTCACGAGCGCAATCGCACTCGCCCGAATCGGGATTTTGGACCCCATGTGGTGCGTTCGCAGGTGCAGCAAATGCGGCGCTCTCTTCGTGGTTTGGAGAGGGAGGGGTTTCGCCACGTTTTCACGCTTTCATCTCCGGAAGAAATTGAGTCTGTAACCATAGAGCGGCAACCCCTCTGGAACAACCTTAAATACGAACACGGCCCATTCGATATCATCGGCGACGTTCATGGTTGTTTCGACGAACTTAGAAGCCTCTTGGAAAAGTCAGGTTACAGAGTGGAAGGGGAGCAGGTAATTCCTCCGGAAGGGAGGAAGGCCGTCTTTTTGGGTGATTTGGTGGATCGTGGGCCGAAAATCCCGCAGGTTCTACGACTCGTAATGAAGATGGTGGAGCAGGGCACGGCACTCTGTGTCCCTGGGAATCACGACATCAAGCTGTTGCGTAAGCTCAAAGGTCGCGATGTGCAAATCACCCACGGTTTGGCGGAATCGCTGGCACAGCTTGAGACTGAACCACCTGAATTCAACAAGGAAGTGGCCAGATTTATCGATGACCTCGTCAGCCATTATGTTTTGGACGACGGGAAATTAGTGGTGGCCCATGCGGGAATGAAAGAAGAGATGCAGGGGCGCGGCTCCGGCATCGGCAAGCGGTTGGTGCAAACGCGACTCAGGGGAAACATTACCATCCGGGAGGAGAACGCGGTCACGGCGCTGGAAGTGATGAGCCGCTTCGCTGTGAATCCCAAGTGGCTGATCTACCTGCCGCCGACAATGTCACCGCCAGAAACAACCCGTCAAGAAGGCTTGCTGGAGCACCCAACCGAAGCGTTCGCTTACTTTCGGCACGAGGGCATTCCAAAAGTTATCTGCGAAGAGAAGCACATGGGATCAAGGGCGGTCGTCATCGTCTGCCGCGATCAAGACGCCGCCCGAAAGCATTTCGGAATTGTCGGTGAGGGCATCGGAATCTGCTACACACGCACCGGTAGGAGGTTTTTTACCGAGGCAAATCTGGAAAACGAATTTCTCCAGCGGGTGCATTCGTCCCTGGACGCAGCGAAACTCTGGGATGAATTGACAACTGATTGGGTGTGCCTTGATTGCGAACTGATGCCGTGGTCCGCGAAGGCGCAGGAACTTTTGCGCCAGCAATACGCCCCTGCGGGCTCCGCCGCGTGCGCGGCACTGGCCGAGGCGGTCACGGAGTTACAGAGAACAAGCCAGCACCAACCGGACATTGCGGCTTTGCTCGATCGCTACAGTTCGCGTCTGGAGCTAGCGGGCCAATTCGTGCAGGCCTATCGTCGTTACTGCTGGCCCGTGCAATCATTGAACGACCTGAAGCTTGCACCCTTCCATCTGATGGCTTCGGAAGGGGCTGTCCATCCTGATAAACCCCATACGTGGCACATGGAGATCGCAGCACGTCTCGGGAAGGAAAGCGAGGGCCTGCTGCTTTCCACTCCGTCTCTGGTGATTGATCTTACCGATGAAGCGAGTCAGAAACTGGGAATCGAGTGGTGGGAGGAACTTACCGGTCGAGGTGGCGAAGGCATGGTGGTGAAGCCAATCGACTTCATTGCCAGGGGGCGCCGCGGTTTGTCGCAGCCGGCGGTGAAATGCCGCGGCCGTGAGTACCTTCGCATCATTTACGGACCTGAATACACGCTGGATGAAAACCTCCAACGCCTTCGCTCGCGCGGCCTGGCTACCAAACGCTCTCTGGCTCTTCGTGAACTTGCCCTAGGCATCGAAGCCCTCGAGCGCTTTGTGCGCAAGGAACCACTGCGACGAGTCCATGAGTGCGTCTTTGGCGTTCTGGCTCTCGAAAGCGAGCCTGTTGATCCCAGGTTGTAAACAGCCCCAGGTGGCCTGGGGCCGACCATTATTTTCCAGGACTGCTGCGACCTTTCACCTTCCCCTCCACTCATTCTTGTCTCGACGGAGGCGGCGCGGTTTGACATACTACGGCAATGAGCGAACGGCTACAAAATCTGCTGGCTGAATTGCGGGTGCGATTAGATGCTTTGTACGGCCCGCGCCTGCTGCACCTGATGCTCTATGGCTCGCGAGCTCGCGGCGATGCCGAGCCCGGCTCGGATATTGATGTTCTCATTGTGCTGGCAGGCCCGGTGCGCCCGGGTGAGGAGATCAGGCGTGCAGGAGGCATCACGGCCGCCTTGTCACTTGAAAACAACATAGTGATCTCCTGCGCGTTCATTTCCTCCGACCGATTTGAGAGTGAGGAGAGCCCGCTGATGATTAACGTGCGCAGAGAAGGGGTCACACTGTGAAGTCCGAACAGGCCGATCTGCTGCGGAAATCAAGGCAAAGCCTGGAGGCCGCCAAGCTAATGGAGCAGCAGCACTATAACGACTTCGCCGCCTCGCGTGCATACTACGCAATGTTTTATGTGGCCGAAGCCTTGCTGCTGGAATATGGGCTCTCCTTCTCGAAGCACTCCGCCGTCATCGCCGCTTTTGGCGAGCGATTCGCGAAGACCCGCTTGCTTTCACCAGAATTCCACCGTTACCTGATCGAGGGTCAGGATAGCCGGAATGTGGCCGACTACGGCCTCGGCCCTGAGCTTTCACAGGCCGATGCCGCTTTGCAAATTGCCCGCGCGGAAGAATTTCTGGATGCCGCGGTCCAACATCTGGGGCCGATTCCACCATCTGATCCGCCAGGACCTTGAATGGGCGCCACGATTTTCTCTAAACCAGCAATTGGCATCGTGTCGCCACACTGCGTACACCAACCAACCTCAACTGTCGCAGACACTGTGTTTTCGCACGCCGGAACAAGCACACCACTCTTAGCCCCAGTTTTCCGTGCCTTTAAACTTGACACGAATCACCGGGGCTGTTAACTACCTTAGCCGGCCATTCTCATGAGGGTGCTGCGACGATTCTAGTTCGAGATCCATAAATTCCTAACCAAAGAGGGCTTCAGCAATGAACAGGCGGACTTTTAATGAGCTGGTGGGTCTGGGTGTACTGGGAAGTGTGGCGCGGCCGCAAGCTGGTGAAGCGCAGCAGGGCGCGGCGGCAGCAGAAATAAAAGCACCGGGGCGCCGTCCGCGCTGGCCCGATCAGGTCTATCGCCGCAGCCTGGTGGACATGCACATCCCGGATTGGGACCCCGCGCTGCTCTCCAAATTTGATGCCGCCGATATTGTGAAGACCATCGCCGACGCCGGCTTCCAGTCGGTGATGCCCTACGGCAACTCGTGTACGGGCCTGACCTATTGGCGCAGCAAGATTGGGCAGATGAACGCCAACATGAAAGGCCGCGACTTTTTCGGCGAGTATGTGCAGGCTGCCAAGAATAACGGCCTCTACGCCGTCGCCTACTACTGCCTGATTTATGACAACTGGGCGTATGAATACCATCCAGACTGGCGCCTGGTGCCGGACGATGACAGCATCCCCTCGCACCCGCAGCGCTACGGATTCGCCTGCCTCAATTCACCCTACCGCGACTTCGTTCTGGCGTGCCTGCGCGAACTGGTGGGCAACTATGAATTCGAAGGCATTTTCGTTGATATGCCGCTGTGGCCCGACGTCTGCTATTGCGCCCATTGCACGGAGCGCTTCCGCCGCGAAGAGGGCGCCGAACCGCCGCGCATCGTCGATTGGGACGATCCCACGTGGCGGAAATTCCAGGCTGCCCGCCAGCGCTGGATGCTGGACTTTGGGACCTCGGTGTACCGCGCTATTAAGGATACCAAGCCCGTCAGCGTTACCCTGAACTACGCCGGGGCGCTCCACAACTGGAGGTTCGGCTCGCCGCTGGAATTGCACGACGCCATGGACTACGTGTGCGGAGATTTCTACGGCGGCGCGGCCCAGCACTCACTGGTGTGCAAAACCTATTACGGCTTGACCCGCCACCGTCCCCTGGAATTCATGACTTCGCGCACGCGCGATCTGCGCGACCACGTCACCACCAAACCGTTCGACGAGATCAGGAAGGAGTCTGCTGTCGCGCCGCTGCATTCGGCCGCCTTCATGATGATCGACGCTATCAACGTGGATGGCACGCTGAACCACGACCTCTACAAATTTCTCGCCGGGTTGAATGCGGAGCGCGCCCCGTACGAGCCTTACCTCGGCGGCGATCTGCTGGCGGACGTTGCCATCTACTTTGACAAGGAATCGGTGTACAACCCGCTGGAACAGAAGATCCGCGTGGGGCAAATTCGCAATCTGGAAGATTGTCCCCATCGCGACGCGGTGATCGGCCTGGCCCGCATCCTGCGTGAGGCCCATGTTCCTTTTGGCGTCGTCACCAATGCCAACCTCGACCAGTTAAAGAAATACCGGGCCGTGCTACTTCCCAATGTGCTGGAAATCACTGCGGCGCAGGCAGACCAGTTCCGAAGATTTGTGGAAGCGGGCGGAGTGCTGTACGCGAGCGGTCCGTCATCGCTCGACCGGTTTGACAAGAACGGGCCGCGCTTCCTGTTGGAAGACGTTTTCGGCGTGCGTTACACCGGGACCGTGGGCGGCAAGCTCCAGGTAACTGCGGGCGGCTCGGGTGGCAGCTTTTCCGGTGAAGCGACTCCGGAAGCATGGCGCACCTCGTGGACTTATCTCTCGCCCAAAGACGAGGCGGTGCAGAAACTGCTTTGGCCCCAAAAAGAGTTGAGCTTCCCCGGACCGATGCTGAGGGCAACGAGCTTGCCGGGTGCTGAAGTGCTGGCCACCATCACGCTGCCCTTTGCGCCGCCGGCACAGGGAAGGCCCATCGGCAGCCGCTTTGGCGCCATCCACAGCAATCCCCCGGCACTGACTCCGGGCACGGACCCTGGGCTTGTATGGAACACCTTCGGGAAAGGCAGAGCGATTTGGGCAGCCGCCCCGATCGAAAGCAGCAGCGAAGCTGTGAACGCCCGCTTGGTTCTGGCGCTTCTCAAACGCTTGCTGCCTCCGCCGTATCACTTTGAAGCAGACACCCACCCTTCGGTGGAGATGACGCTGTTTCACCAGGCAGATAAGAAACGTCTGCTGGCGGGGCTGCTAACCATGCAGCAACAGTTGCCGCCATTTCCGGTGACTGCAACGGTGAAGGCGCAAGTACCCAGCGGCAAGAAGATCACCGCGGTCACCCATCTACCGGAACGCAAGCCGCTGAAGTTCAAGACCACGGGCCCTTATGTGCAATTCGATCTGGAGCCGTTTAATGCCCTCTCCATGGCGCTGATCGAATACGAGTAGAGCAATAATCCCGGAGCGTCAGAATTATTGTTGAGGCGGGCTTTACGATGGACGTGAAGCCCCCTGCTTTGGCTCACCCACCACAGGCTTCAATTCTCCCACAATGAACCCATAGGCAAAGATGCCCGCCACCAAGATTCCTGTCGCGAGCGCGAAGGCGGGAAGGTAGGCGCCTGTGCGTGCAATCAGGAAACCGGTGACGACGGGTGCCAGCACCCCGCCGATGTTGCCGGCAAAGTTCTCAAAGCCTGTCCAGATGCCCACCTCGTTGGGTGGCGCACAGCTCTGAAGAATTGCGAACATGTTGCCGTTGGCCAATCCGACGAACGAACCCCCAACGAGGAAGGCGAGAGCGCTCAGGGGGCTTCCGGCGCGTGCGGCGGGAATCAGCATCAGACCGCATAGAAACGCGGCCCCCAGCATCGTTTTGCGCGTGCGAGTCTCATTCCAACCGCGCCGTATCAAGGCATCAGCGACCCATCCGCCCAGCGGCTGGCAGGCCCCAAAAACAAAATAGGGCAAGGCTGCATAGAAGCCGGCGCGCACCAGCGTCAAGTGGCGGACGGTGACGAGATAGTCGGGGATCCAGGTGACGTAGAGGTACCAGTAGTAGTCGAAGCAGAAGAAACCCAGACACATTCCGAAAAGATTACGGTTGAAGTGAATTCGCCGTGAAGGTGGCAGGGCGCCACCCGCGGGGACGCTCGGCACACTTTGCAGATTCCTGGGGGCAGCCAGGAGCCACGGCACAACCCAGAGGATCGCCGTGAATCCCACCAGCCCAAACATGTTGCGCCAACCGAAAAACGCGATTAGAGCGGCGATCAGTGGCGCCCCCACGGCCAATCCCAGGCGCGTGCCACTATCGAAGAGGCCGGAAGGCAAGCCGCGGTCGGCAGAAGGGAAGAGCAAGCTCACGATTTTGGTTCCGCCAGGAAGATAGATGGACTCACCAATGCCCAACATAATTCGCAGCAGAAGCAAGACCAGCAGGCTGCCCGCACATCCCGTGAATCCGCAGGCAAGCGACCAGAGGGCAAAGAGGCCGGCGTAAAGCCAGCGGAGATTCCATCGGTCCGCGCACCAACCGACGGGTATTTGCATCAGGGCGTAGGACCAGAAGAAGGCGGAAAGCACCAATCCCTTGGTTTCCGGACCAAGATGCAAATCGACGGAAATCAAGGGCAGGGCCACGGAGATGGTGGCGCGATCGAGATAATTGATGAAGGAAGCGACGAAGAGCAGGCCAATCAGCGTCCACCGCCGGGAGTTCGAGATCGGCAGAAGACCGGCGCCGAATGCGCGCTCAACCGCAGGATCATGGACTGGTTTGTTCATCGCCCTCTCTCTGGCAAAGTTGCGGCAGCATATCGCAATTTACGGGAAGGTCAAGAAAATTTCGATCCGGCTGCCATATCCCCTGGTGGGGAAACACCTGCGCGCGATGGACTACGTGGAGAAGCCGCTAGCGTCCACCGAGGTGGAGCATCTGGTGACCACATACTGGCAGCCGCGCATGACAGCATGGCCGAACAGCGCTTAGCGAGAGAAGTTGGCCCTCCTGTGCCGCATGCCCCACTTTTGTGCACTCGGTGCCGCAGCCGGTGGTACCTCGTATCTCACAAATAGAATCAACCAACATTGGAGCCTACGGAGACAATGGTCGTGCAAAATCACAGGTGCAGACATAGATGTGTAGATACGAAAAATCGGCGCTGCATGAAGAAGAAAAGGATATAAAATCTTACTTTAGTGTTTAATATTTCAACACAGTTGTCTGCGGTTATGCAGGTAAGGCATTTAATATCTATAGGTTAATGGGATGTCGCCCTTCGATTCTCGCGCGATTATTAAATAAAAAATCACTCGACAACTATGTATACAGCAATTACTCTTCGTGGGTGCTTGGCGCTCTGCTGCAGAGTTATCATTGTCAGATAATTGCGGTATGAAATGGTCCCGCACGAAGGATCGTTGATGAGTCCTCTAACTCCCTCGCGGTTTCCATAGCGACTCAGCGCAGAATCACCCCGAGCGAATTTTAGGATCTGGAAACTTTTCGTCGAACGCATTGACAGCTCGCGCCCGTCCCGCGAATTGTCCATCTCGCATGTGGTTGCCAAGTGGCAAGGATTGGAGGCACCTCCTGGGTAGGTCCACCACTCATAACTCTCACTGCCACACTGACATTCATTCCCGCGGCTTGGCAGGTTCTCCTTCCCACACCCAGGAAGCAATTATAGTCTCCTCGCGCTCGACAAAATTTTCGGATTAATGCAATCAGATCGGATTCCCCGGTTTCAACTGTGGGAAGGGTGAGCCTTCTCTCCGCAAGCCGGGCGCAACCATCACAGGATTTGGATAAGGCGTCAGCCCAACTCAGCGTGGAGAATTTCCATGACAAGCGACATATTCGCACAACAAGGAATCGAGTGTCCAATTCGATCTAAAAAGGTCCTTTTGGTCGATGAGGAAGCAGGCGATTTGAGGATCTTGCGATTGATTTTAGAAGGCCAGGGCTTTGAAGTCTTCACCTGCACCAGCTTTGAAGCCGGCATTCTATGCCTGGAGGCGGAGCCATTTGACTTTGTGGTGGTGAGTCAGGGCAGCCATGCCTTTGAGGGGCGCACGGTACTGGACCGCGCCATGCAGTTGGACCGCCGCCGGCCCGTGCTGGTGCTGACACGCTGTATTGATATGCACTGCTATCTCGAAGCCATGCAGATGGGCGCGATCGATTACCTGGAGAAGCCGGTACCACCTGCGGACTTATTACGGTTTGTGCAAGCGCACATTGCTAGCACGGAATTCAGAATCAATGAGACCTCGGCTTGAGATATCGGGTGGGTTCTGTCAAGGCTCGTCACCGGCCTGCGGACCGAGAGCAATATGGACAGGCTGGGCCTCTCTCCCCGTGGGGAGCCAAACGACCCCGTCCACATTCAATTGTAGAAAGTACGAGCCTCAATGGCTTATAGAGGTTATCCTCGATATTTCCTCAGGGAGGACTGTAACTTCCTACCCCACGATATAGTAGAATGGAATTGGGCACAATCCGTGCCTTGGGAATTTACCCCATTTCCATGCTCTGAAAGAGTCCCGCTTTGGCGACCGGAGCGCGGGCAAGGGTTGTTCCACAGGCAATAGCAGAGAACATGTCCCAATCACTTCCTGCTGTACCACCGCTCTCGACGTTAACTCTCAGCGCACAGGCCGGATTCCGCCTGAAGCAGATCCGCGAGCGGTTTGGCTTGACTTTGCGCCAAGTGGAGGAGGCCAGCCTGGAAATCGCGGACGCGGAGCGGAGTTCTGAGTACGTGGTTTCCACTGCACGCCTCAACCAGATTGAAAACGACGGATCGCTCCCCAGCATTTACAAGTTCTATAGCCTGGCGGTGATTTACCGGCTGAGCATCGAAGAAATGATGGGGCTGTATGGAATCAATCTTGCCAAGATGGAGCAGCACCGCCACGCCACGCTCCAGGCTTCCACCCATCTATTTACCGTCGAGGTCGGGGACCCAGCGCGGCTCATCCGCTTTCCCATCCGTTTTGATCCGGGGTTCCGGCCGGAGAAGACCGCCTTCCTCTCCCGCTTGATCGAATCCTGGGGGGAAATTCCCGCGGGACTGCTCAGCCAACTCGATTTCAAGAAGTACCGCTATGGCTTTATCGGCCTGGAAGATCAGATGATGGTTCCGCTTCTGCGACCGGGATCCGTAGTGCAGGTTGACGACACGCGACGCAAGATTGTGAACGCAGGGTGGCTCACCGAATACGACCGCCCCATCTATTTTCTCGAACTGCGATACAGCTACGAATGTTGCTGGTGCTATCAACGCGGCAAGGAAGTGACCCTGCTTCCCCACCCGTTGTCTCCCGTCGGGCCGCAGACCATCCGCATTCCCGATGATGGCGAGGTGCTAGGGCAGGTCGTTGGGGTCGCCATGCGCATCGTGCAGTAAGGGCCACAGATCGGTTTCGCGCAGAATCCTCAGCATGATTTCAATGTTCTTGTCAAAAAGCTCCCGCGCCAGCGGATGACAACGCTCCGGGGCAAGGATCTGGTAAGACTTTAGCCGCTTCCAAACCACCACCAACCGCGTTTTATCTTCCTTTAGGGATTCGAAGAAATTTAGCAGATCTTCGGTTTGCTCCTTCAGCGGCAGGGCCACGAGTTCTTCAAAAACCCGCACGTGGCAATGGTGGAGGCCTTCGTCCACCGCTTCCAGCGCATAACGTGACTCCAATCCATAGTGGTGATAGCGCCCGGTGTTGTAGTCGCGCAGTGATGCGAGATAGACCAATCGGCTGAATTGCCCCTCCATGCCCGCCAGCGTGCGTTCCTCAAAATCGCGCACCAGATGCTCCAACTCTTCTGGGTTGGCGCCGCTCTTCGGATTTGGAAGTAATTCGTCCGCCATAACTTTAGGTAGCTGGCGGGGAGGCCCCGCCGATTGACCTCGTAGGCATTATACATGGGGAAGGCAAGGTGGTTGCCCCGCATAGCATACCCCATCATCATCGTGCGCGAAGGCTTGCGTTCTTTGTCGTCACGTCCGCAGGGCAAAGCGAAAACGCGTGTCTTCACCAAACCATTGCAGATAGTTTGTTCCCCAGGCGTTGTTGAACAGGCTGAAGTGGATGCCCTTGGCCATGTCGGGTTGATCTCTGGAAAAATAGATCGGCGACTTTTCCCCCAGTTGGACTACGGGCGCATCCAGCGTCTCAATGGAAAAGCTCCCTTGCGCATCCTTGTAAGAT
>OCZT010005593.1_pt1 | contig 12519 bp, 12 predicted proteins | sample 1539031 | NCBI WGS metagenome assembly OCZT01 (sample SAMEA3539308, study PRJEB22396) | soil metagenome | biome: tundra; feature: field; material: soil | place: USA | collected 2010-05 | depth 0.15 m | reverse complement strand
GCGCGCCGCCCGTATCGGGCGGCGCGACCCTCGTGTCGCAGCTCAATCTCCTCGAGCAGCAGAACGCCACGCGTCCGTACACCGAAGACGCCGCAACTCTGCACGCGATGCTCGAGACGTGGAAGCTCGTGCCCGGCGGGCGAGGGCGTATCGCCGACCCAGGCCTCTGGCCCGTACGGCTCGACGCATATCTCAGCAAGGACTCGGCACGCGCGCGCTGGCGCTGCTTCGATCCCCATCGCGTCCTCTCGCCGAGCGATATTCGGGGCGACAGCCTTCCCTGCGCCAGGCTGGGCACCCGTGTGTCATCGCTTTCGGCTGGCGATGAACCGGAATCGCAGTGTTCCGATCACGACGCATTTTCCGCCGAGCGCTTCTGCCACAAGACAGGCACGACGGCGTTCGCCGTGGCCGACGTGGATGGAAACGTCGTGAGCGTCACGCAGACGTTGGGCACGTGGGGCGGCAACTTCTACGTCTCGCCCGGATTGGGCTTTCTCTACAACGACAAGCTCAATTCCTACGGCAGCGATCCCGACGAGTATGGCGCCCGCCTGCCGAACGCGCGTCACGGCAGCACCCTCGCGCCGACGATCGCGTTTCGCGGCGAGGGTGCATCGCGTCGCCCGGTGCTCGCTGCCGCAGCCGCTGGAAATTCGTGGATCACATCCGCAGTGTATTCGGCGGTCATCGGTGTGCTCGACCAGCATCTCGACGCGCAACGTGCCATCGAGCTTCCGCGTTTCCTCATGGGCCAGCGGCGCGGCGAGACGCGCAGCGAATTTCTGATTCAGATCGAGGACGGCTTCTCACCCTCGGTGATGCGAGAGCTCACCGCCCTCGGTCACTCGTTTCAGCGGATATCCCTGCCCGGCGAGCTGCGGATGGGCTACGCGGCGGTGATCACATTCGGCGACAAGGCGGTGACGGCGGGCGCGGATCCGCGGCGTGCTGGAGAGGCGGGCGCGGTCGGATGTTCGGGTGACAAAGGCGAGGGATGCCGGCAGTGATCGCCATCTGCGGAAGCGAACGGCGTTGCTCGTTGGGAACGCAGCAGGAGTTCGCCGGGGAATATCTTACAGGGCGCAGCAGTATCCGCGAGGATTCTGTAGATCTGCGTTGATCCGCGTTGCCTCCGGACAACGCCGTCGAAAACGCCTATCCGGCTCGATCTGCCGATACGATGGAGGCCCAGCGCTCCTGATCGATGTTGCCCCCGGATATCACCACTGCGATCGGCCCGGCCAATCCACCAGCCCGCGCCGAGAGCAACGAAGCCACCGCGACCGCACCGGATCCCTCGACTCTCAGGTCGTGCGCGCGCGCGAGCCACGCAATCGCCTCGGCGATCTGCGCTTCACTCACGACTCGCATCTCGTCGATCGCGAACTTTCCAATCGCCAGCCCCTCGTCGTCGATCTGACCCGCGAGCCCGTCGGCGAGCGTCGGCCCAACGTCGATCTCCACGCGATGGCCTGCGTCGAGCGATGCGGCCATCGCATTCGTGAGATCGCTCTGCGCACCGACGATTCGCACCTCAGGCGCAATGGCGCGAATCAACGCCCCGATTCCGCCCACCAGGCCACCGCCGCCGACCGGAACGACGATGGTTCGCACGTCGGGCAACTCCTCGAGAATTTCGAGCCCCACCGTGCCCTGACCCGCGAGGAGCGGCTCGCCGGCGCACGGATTCACGAACGTCAAGCCGTTCGCTTCTGCATAGGCCACTGCGGCGTCATGCGCCTCGTCGTAGTGCGGCTGTGTCTGATCGACCTCCGCGCCGAGCGCGAGAATTCCGCCCCGCTTCACCGCCGGCGCGTTGCCGGGAACGAAGATCCGCGCGCGCATGCCGAGCAGTCGCGCCGAGTGCGCGACTCCGAGCCCGTGATTCCCCGCTGACGACGCCACGATGCCGCGTGCGCGAGATTCGGCCGGCAGCGTGGCGAGCACATTGTATGCGCCGCGCAGCTTGAACGACCCCGTCCGCTGAAGATTCTCGCACTTGAGATAGACGTCAGCTCCCGCGATGGCGCTGAGAGCGCCTGAGCGAACGAGCGGCGTGCGCTCGATGACGCCGCGCAGGCGATGTGCGGCGGCGAGGATCTCGGCGGGAGTGGGAAGCATGACGAAAGCTACAATGGGTCTTTCTCCAATCTGCTCAGCGTTTCCCGACGAACAACGCCACGTTGTTGGGCGCCGGTCGGCGGATGTGACGCGCTCGCCAGCCCGTCGTCCTGTTGACAGTGGGGGACGTCCGGTTATGTTTGAAGCAGTGACAGCGGCCCCGCACGGTTGCGGGGCCGTTCCTGTCTGATAAACCCAAGTTCGCGGCGGGTCGCTGCCCCGAGCCCGCGATACTGCGGGGCTGTAGCTCAGCTGGGAGAGCGCGCCGTTCGCAACGGCGAGGTCAGGGGTTCGATCCCCCTCAGCTCCATTAATGATGAGTACAGTTGGCTCGGATTTCGCCAACTTGATATTTTGCCCGCCGCTGTTCGGTAGGACGCAGAGTTCCAATGACAGCGAGCGTGGCAAGCTTTTCCGGTTCGGCCGGTCGGCTGCACCACAGATGAACGCCGCGATCCTCTTCAGGATCGCGGCGTTTTGCTTTACGGCGTCAGCGCCCCGCGGGCGTCGTCGCGAAGGCCGAGAAAAACCTCGCGCAACCACTGGTTTTCCTCGTGCTCCACGCGCGCGCCGAAGTCGTCCATCGCCCTGCTGGTGAGCGAGTTGACGAATTTGAGGATCGCGCTTTCCTGCACCCCGAGTCGGCCCTGTCGCACGAGCACCGTGGGCTGATCGCCTTCACCAGCGCGGAGTCCCAGACGGAAGAGCGCGCCCTCTCCCGCGAAGGGATAGCGCAGCGGAGCGCGAATCAGCCGGGCCGCGATGAGCGGCAGATTCCACTGCGGCTCCTTTCGCGCCATGACGATCCAATCCCGCTCATTATCACTGCGCGCCGAGTTCACGAAATCCATCGTGAGGTCGTGAAAGCCGACGTTGAACATCTTCATCTTCACCGTCAGGTCGGCGATGATGACGAGCGAGTCGGGCATCGGTTTTGGCGGTCCACTAAGCGGCACGAGGTGTCCCGCCCGCGTGCGCAGCCGGATCGTGAGAAAGCGATCCTTCCCCTGCGCCTCGAGGTAGGGAACGCCCGCGGCATCGGTGAGCACGAAGCGAAGACGCGCCGGATCGACGTAGCGATGCACGTAGTCGCCAAACGCGGGGAATCTCTGCTTGAGCTGCTCCGAGTGCACCGAGATTCCGAGCGTGACGGCGGTCGTGCCATCCTGCAGCGGCGTGGGCCGCAGCGAGTCGAGCGAGAAGACGTTGCCAAGCACCGCGGCCGTACGCGGCACGCTCTTGGCCAGATCGGCACGGGCCTCGCGCTCACCCAGCCCCTCGCCGGCCGCGAGCAGTCGCGAGATGACGAGCGCGATGTCGTTCGGGCGCGCGTTGCCGAGTGCGAAGTCGACCGTCGTGTCCCAGCGATACTGATTGTCCGAGAGCCGGCTGAGTGTCGTGACGTGTCGCCCGTCCGCAGGCTTGGCGGGAGCAGGCACTCCACGCCGCGAGTTCATCACGTACTTGTCGTCCACGTGCGAGGCGACGGTCTCGAGGATGCGCACGACACCCGATGCCCCGGTCCACGCCGCCGTGTCGTCGAACACCCGAGAAGGCGAGAGCGCACCGCGCGCCAATTGCACGCGGGCATACTCGTACTTCGGATTTCTCACGATCTCCACGTGCCGGTCCGCGAGTGCGCCGAAAAACTGATCCGCCGTCACGCGTGCATGCAGTCCCGCGCCAAAGCCCGAGAGGCTCTCTCGGCAGGCGACGACGAGCAATGGCAGGCCCGCAAGCGCCCAGCCGAGTGCGCGGAAGATGATGCGACGGTATGCGAGACGCGGGCGAGGGGTCAGGAGAACTCCAGCGGAGGGGACGGAAGGGGTTGAAGCAGCATCCTACTCCTACTATTTTACACGGGTCCCGCCTGTGCTGCACAGCGATAGGCGGTTTTTTGCAGCCCCTTGGTGTAACTGGCAACACGTCTGCCTCTGGAGCAGAAGAGTCCTGGTTCGATCCCAGGAGGGGCTATCCCAGCAATAGTAGAGCCCCGTCCTCACCTCGGTGACGACGGGGTTTTGTCGTGTCGCGGTGACGAAGGGCGGTCCGTCCGAGTTGTGCAATACAGACTCCCGAGGTGCGCCCGATGACTCTTCCACGATCCGTTCGCATCGCCGCGCTCTCGCTGAGCGCGGCGAGCGTCGCCCTGTTCGCCTGCTCTTCCTCGGGTATTGCTCTCCCGCCCTTCGACGGCAAGCTCGCGCTCGGTACCTGGGGCGGTGACAACGCCGGCATGCTCGTGAGCGATATGGCGATGCATCTCACCGTCGGATGCACCTACGGCGACGTCTCCGGTCGGATCACGGTCGCCGTCGACGGGAGCTTTGATGTGGCGGGCAGCTACATGCTGCGTGCCTACCCTGTCGCCTTCGGGCCCACGGTTCCCGCGCGCTTCAGGGGGCAGCTCGATGGCGCGACCGCTACCGTCACGGTGACGGTGGACGACACCGTCCAGCACAAGACGGTGGTGGAGGGGCCGGTCAGCGTGAAGTACGGCGACCAGCCGCGCATCGGGCCATGTCCCATCTGACGGCGGCCGATCCGCTCCCTCGGGGCGACAACGTTCGCTACTCCCGTCAATAGAAAGCCCCCTTGCGCGACGACCCGGTTCAATTATCTTAGTACTAAGATGAACATCACCAAGACTTCCAAACCGATCAGGCGAGTCGCTCAGCATGACGGCAACCAGGCGGTCTCACTCAAGCTCTGGATTGTACTGGCTCGCGCCTATGCCGCCGTGGGCAGCAAGGTGGACGCCGACATCGCACGGAACGATCTGACGACGACGGAGTTCGGCATTCTCGAGGTTCTGCATCACAAAGGTCCGCTCCTCCTCGGCGAGATTCAGCGCAAGATCCTCGTCACGAGCGGCGGCATCACCTACCTGGTGGATCGCCTCGTGGAGAAGGGCCTCGTGAAGCGCGAGGAGTGTCCGAACGACCGCCGAGCGCGGTACGCAGTGCTCACACCGGCGGGTGACGCACTGATCCGTCGGGTCTTTCCAGGCCACGCAAAGCGTATTGCACGCGTTGTCTCGGGCCTCACGATCCGTGAACAGGCGGAGGCCACAAAATTGCTCCGCAAGCTCGGGTTGGCCGCGGCCGAACTGCCAAACGAATAGCGGCAGGGCGGATGAATAGGACGTCCGGCACAGATATCTCAGTACTTGGTTACTTAGTAGTTCACATTTCACGAGGCACGATCATGACTGCTCCAACCACTGGATCCACCTCCGTCTGGAAGCTCGATCCCACTCACAGCAACATAGAATTCTCGGCGAAGCACTTGATGCTCACCACGGTGAGAGGTCGTTTCGCGGACGTCGAAGGAACCGTCACTGTGAAGGGGGCAACGCCCGACACTGCGGCAGTCGACGCGACGATGAAGGTCGCCAGCATCGATACGCGCACCGAGCAGCGCGATCAGCATCTTCGTTCCGCCGACTTCTTCGACGTCGAGAACTATCCGGCAATCACCTTCAAGAGCACCAGGATCAGTGGCAGCAGGGAGCGCTTCACGATCACCGGCGATCTCACCATCCGCGGCACAACCAAGCCGGTGACGCTCGACGTGACGTACGAGGGCACGGGCAAGGATCCGTGGGGCGGCGAGCGCATGGGCTTCAGCGCGGACGGAAAGATCGATCGCCGTGAATTCGGGTTGACCTGGAATCAGGCGCTCGAGGCGGGCGGCGTGGTCGTCAGCAACGAGATCAAGATCCACATCGACGCGCAACTCGTTCGCTCCTAGCGGATCATGCAACTGACCGGCATTCATCACCTCACTGCCGTCTCGGCGAAGATTCGCGACAATCACCTCTTCTTCACGCAGACGCTGGGAATGCGTCTCGTGAAGCGGAGCGTGAATCAGGATGACGTGAGCGCATACCACCTCTTCTACGCCGACGCGAAGGGGACCCCCGGCACCGATCTGACGTTCTTCGACTGGCCGGTGCCGGCCGAGAAACGGGGCACGAGTTCTATCGCGAGGACAAGCCTGCGCGTCGCGGGCGCTGACACGCTCGAGTGGTGGGCGGCTCGCCTGCGCGAGAAGGGTGTCACCTCTGGACCGATCGTCGAGCGCGACGGCCGGATCATCCTCGATTTCGAGGATCCCGAAGGTCAGCGCCTCTCGCTCGTCGATGACCAGGGCGTCGGAGAGGCACATCCGTGGGAGCGCAGCACAGTACCGGCACAACATCAGATACGCGGCCTCGGTCCCATCGTGCTCAGCGTGCCCGACCTGCACGGCACGGATGCGATTCTGCGGCAGGCGATGAAGATGCGGCCGGTGCGGCAATACGCGCACCCGGATAATGCGTCGCACACGGTGCATGTCTACGAGATGGGCGATGGTGGTCCCGCCTCGGAACTCCACGTTGCGGTGCAACCGGGCCTTCCCGGCGCGCGCCATGGCGCCGGCGGCGTGCACCACGTCGCCTTTCGCACACCCGATGCGGACTACGAGGCGTGGGCCGATCGTCTGCGCACGCTCGGCATTCCGAACAGCGGCAAGGTGGATCGCTTCTGGTTCCGGAGTCTCTACTTTCGCGAGCCGAACGGCATTCTGTTCGAGATCGCGTCGGATGGACCGGGCTTCGGTGTGGACGAAGATGAAGCGACGCTCGGCGAGAAGGTGGTGCTACCGCCATTTCTTGAGCCGCATCGCGCTGAGATCGTCTCGCAGCTGAAGCCGATCGACTGAGGGCAGGGCAGGGAGGATGTTTGTCGACATCGACAATCCCCACCCCCGAGCCCAGGGAAACGGGAACGGTCCTTGCGCCGTCTCGTCTCGCGTGATGGTGAAGGCCTTTGGGTCTCTTCGGTCATCTTATTTCAGCAATAGGCGACGTGGCCTCTCGAACGTTCGAGGATTCAGCCGGAATTCTCTGGGAAGTATTCGAGGTGCATCGTACCTCGGAGGTACTGCGCGGCGTGTCCGCAGGGCTGGAGAAGGGTTGGCTCGTCTTCGTCAGTGCCAATGGGAAGCGTCGCCTAGCGCCCTTTCCCACCGAGTGGGAGAGTGTGCTGGAGACCGAACTGGAGAGACTGTGCGCGGTAGCGCGCGTCGCGAATCCCGCGCACTATCCGCTGCAAGTCCTGCGCGGTCCCGGTGAGAACACATCCTCGTCCTTTGTGGACAAAGCGGGGCGAGCACAAAAGCCCGAGTCGGAGCCAGCCGCCAAGATGGAGCAGGCGGAGGAGAGTCTGGTGCGCGAAGTTGTACGAGTCTTCGCGCAGGAAGCGCGGACGAACAAGCTGCCGGCGATCGAGGCGATGGTGCGTCTCAAGGCCCTTCTCCTCGAGCGATACGGCGGGGACGAAGTTGAACCGGCTACCCGAGCCGATGCCACCGACATGCGGAGCGTGCGCAGATGGTTCGTCGAAGCGTTCTACTTCGAGCGTCCGGTGTAGCTCCTGTCGACGCTGCTACTCCCGGTAGGGCGATTCGTGATACGGCGACTCGTCGTCGGTCACGAGATCGTCGAAGGTCTCTTTCACGCGTGGTGCAACCTCGCCATCAGGCGCCAGTGCGCGCACGAGATCGACCAGCATGGGGCTCAGGTGTGCGCCGTAGCGGCGCAGCATCGATGACCGCTCGCGCTTCCGGATAAGGAAGGCGAGGATCGGCATATCGGCTTTCGCGCCATTGCAGTCGGCGCAGGCGAGCACAAGGTTGTCGCGCCGATCGTAGGCACTCTGGCCGCGCCGAGGCGCGACATGGTCGAGGGTGATCGTCGTCACGGGGACGCGACGACCGCAGTAGGCGCAGACCGGGCCATGCTGCTGAATGAGCCACCGCTTGGTTTCGGCGTATGCGGTGCGGCTCGTGGATGTAGACGTCAGTTGGGTGGCGGCGGTGCCGCGTCCCCTGCGTCGGGTGGAGCGTTTTCGTGGTATCGTCACAACGGAGGGAAATTCGCGACCGGTTTTCTGGCCGCTTCAAGAAAAAAAGAGATGTCGATCGTAGGACGACCGACGGTGCGACGGCGCCACGATGAGCCCCGAGCGCTGCCGTAATCTTTAAAGCTACACTCACGCGACAGAGGTCGTTCCCATGGCGAGCTGGACGGAAGATCGCCAGTGGTGGCGAAACCGGGGCGCGGCGGGTTAGAGTGAACAGGCGGTCACCGGGCGCACTCAGGTCCATTTGACGCAAAGGAGCATGCTCCTGCGAACTCGATCGATTCTCCTCCTGGCGGTGATCGCCTCCGAGGCCTGCCGCAGTCAACCGGGTGCTGCCTTCTCCGGGGCGTCCCTCCTCGCGCCCCTGCCGGAGGCGGAGGCGGCGCATGACGAGCTGCTGCGCGCCGACCTGGGACGCGCCGACTCCGTGACAAGGCTCGGCTTTGCCGACGGCCTGTCGAGCAGCTTCGCGGACGACATCATCTATCTACGCGGCGGACTACCGATCCTGCGCGGTAAGCCCGCAGCCCGGGCGGTTGTCGCGGCGGAGTCGATCGGAACCGGCTCGCGGGCGCGCTGGCAGCCGGTTCGCGCCGAAGCGAGCAAGGATCGCTCGAGCGGATACACGTACGGCTACGCCATCTACGGCCAGCCCCAAGCGGGCATGACGTCGCTACGTGTCGACCGGTACATCGCCTTCTGGCGCAAAGAGACGGTTGGCTGGCGAATCGCCGCCTATGCGGAGACATACGGCACTCCGCCGGCTCCACTGGCTCTCCCCGCTGGGGCAGCCGTCGGCGTGTTGGCGGACGTCGCCATGTTGCGCACGCGTGCCCCGGTGGATGCGATTCGCGCCGCGGACGCCGATTTCTCCCGCGACGCGATGCGGTTGGGGACCGGCGAAGCCTTCGGCCGCTATGCCGCCGCCGATGCGCAGATCTTCTCTCCGTTTGGCGAGTTCGTCACAGGCCCGGACGCAATCACCGCCTCCTTCAGCCCGCCGATCGGAAAGAGCTCGTTCGTCTGGCACCCCGTGGAGGGCGAGATGGCAAAGAGCGGCGATCTCGGCTTCACCGTCGGCAACGCGGTGATCACCCGAGAGCGAGAAGGCGGCACACCGGTGGTGCGGTACTCGAAGTACCTCACCGTATGGAAGCGTCAGCGAGACGGCACCTGGCGGTATGTGGTGGACGGCGGGAGCGCGAGGCCGGAGTCGGAAGAGAAGCATTAATGCTCAACTGAGGTGAGCCGCGCGGACGCGCGCAGCGGAGTCGTGGGTCCGGTGATTGTGCCATTCACGATTGCCGCACAGACGGACGCGGTGGCAACGGGTTGGATCGACCTCTTCCCCGCGGCGTCCGCCGTGTTGGGCAGGCCGAAGTCGACGAACGCTGGCCCCGTCACCTCGAGTATCACGGGCTGGTCCTCACAAGGGGGGACACGCGATGTCCGAACGTAAGGAAATCGTCATCAGCAGTGGTGACCAGCTGCTGAAGCAGACGACGCGACGGAAGTTTCTGGGAGTGTTGGGGATGAGTGGGGCAATCATCTTCCTGCCGAGCGTGTTCACGGCGTGCCTCGACGGGAACGGCATCAGCGGGACGGCGGGCACCGCGGCGCAGTTCACGCTGGACCTGTCGAATGACACGGGGATTCTGAACTACGCGTATGCGCTGGAGCAGCTCGAGGCCGCGTATTACACGGCCGCGCTCTCGTCGACAGGCTTCAGTCAGCTTAGCGATAACGAGAAGGAAGTGCTGAGCGACCTGCGGAATCATGAGGTCATTCATCGCGAGTTCTTCGCGCAGGTACTCGGGAGCGCGGCGATTCCGACGATCATCTTCAACGCGACGACGGTCGGATCACTGACGGCGAATCGCGATGTGCTGTTGCGCACCTCGCAGCTGTTGGAGGATACGGTCGTCTCGACGTACAACGGGGCGGGAAAATATCTCACCAGTGCAGCCAACCTGCTGCTGGCCGGAAAAATCGTGTCGGTTGAAGCGCGTCATGCCGCCGCTATTCGCGATATCCGCGACGGGAACAACGGCCGCCTGTTCGCCGGCGATGACGTCGTCAAGGCTCAAGGGCTGGACGTGAAGGCCGAGCCGCGCACCGTGCTTGCCGCCGTCGTCAGCCTGAACGTGGTGGACGTGGTGACCAGCCCATTGACCATCGGCACGCAGCCGACCGGTACGGCGACCGCCGACGCTCCCGCACCCACCCCGGTTTAACCGTCGCTCAGTCGACCTGGAGATTATCACATCATGGAAAACCAGCCAATGCTGGACGCGATCGACCCGGAACTCGTCGAGCGTCTCGCCAACCGGAAGGCGGAGATCGATCGCGGCTCTTGGGCGAGCCCAGGTGTTATCGGGGCGCTTGCCATCGGGTCCGTTCCCATCGCGCTCGCAGCACTGAGCAAGGATCTCTACGCACAGGGCCTTCCGTCGCAAATCAAGGGCGTGCTCGACTTCGCCCTCGCGCTCGAGATCTTCGAGGACGAGTTCTACCTCGCAGTGCTCGGTCAGAGTGCGTCCGCGGCGCAGAACGCGGCCTTCGCACCGGTGCGTGCTCTCGCGTTAACGGTGCCCGGCGCGATCGCTACGCTGACCCAGATCGAAAAGCACGAGAAGGCGCATCGCGCCACGCTGCTCGCGACTGGCGCGACGAATGTGTTCGGACTCACTGAAGCGAGCTTTGACTTCACCGGCGCCCGGGGCGCCAGTAATGGTCCGTTCGCGAAAGCGACGACGGATCTCCCGTTCCTGCTCGAAGTGGCGCAGGGCGCGGAGGACACCGGTGTCCGCGCATACAAGGGGCAGGCGGGCAATCTCATGTCCAATTCGGCAATTCTCGAGGCGGCACTGAGAATTCATTCCGTAGAGGCGCGCCACGCATCGCGCATCCGGCGCATGCGCCGAGCTGCGGCGGGCGCGCCAACCACGGTTCGCTTCAGCGGCACCGTCCGTGGTGGAGAGCGCGCCGCAGCAGGTGGAACGGATCTAGGCCCGAATCCGTCGGCAGTCGGCAGTGCGTTCGACAAGATCTACGGCGCAGGTGCCAATGCCGTGACTGCTCCGTCCGAAAGCAACACGACGCAAGCGGGCGTCAACATCATGTCGCTTTCGAACGCGCAGTTCGGCGTGGATGCGGCGACGGAAGCGTTTGACGAACCTCTGGATCGTGCGGATGTGGTCGCCATCGTGCAGCCGTTCTTCATTCCGACGATCAGCTAATTCTCGGAGGGATGCACAAACGACCAAGGGCGGCTCTGTTGGGGCCGCCCTTCGTCGTTGCTCGGGCTGTCCCTCAGGTCAGCTACCGTCGCCCGTGCGTGTCGAGTCCGTCTGGCTACCCGCGACCACGCGACGCACGCCACGCCATGCGCGGACGAGGGACGACGAGTTGCGACCGATGTCGCTCTCGATGACCCGGCCGGCGCCGCTGCTCGCGTGCACATAGCGGCCGCCGCCGATGTAGATCGCGATGTGGCTGACGCCGCGCTTGCCCTTGCCAAAGGTGAGCAGATCGCCCGGGCGAAGGCGCGTCGTGTCGCGCCCGACGGCGAGTCCCGACAATGCCTGCTGACGCGCGGTGCGCGGCATGCTGACCTTGAGCGCGGCCATCACGTAGCGAACGAGTCCGCTGCAGTCGAAGCCACGCTCGGGGGATTGCCCGCCGCGAATGTACTTCGTGCCGACTTGCGCACGGGCGAGCACGACCAGCGAGTCGCGAAGGGAATGCACCGAAGCGCTCATCGCGGCGAATGGCTTCGCAGCATCGAGCGTTTCGGCATGTGCCTGCGCTCCCGCCGGCGCCGCACATGCGATCACGAGTGCGCATCCCGCGAAGGGGCGCAGCAAGCGATGACGCAACGCTGTCGTGGCGGGAGAGGGCATGAGGTCGATTGGGAACGGCGCTGGCACTGGAAGGCTCGGTGCCAGGGAAGAGCGGGTCGGGCACGTGTGCCCGGACCAGAGTTCTGGGATGCTATCGCGCCAATCCGGCGAGGTCAACCTTTAACATTCTTCCGCAACCGGTCCCGTTCAGGCGTCAATAGCGTAACGCTTTGTGAATCAATGCGTTACGCGACACTCGGCTGGCTCAGCGAATCCCGAGCAGCTTGTGCGTTTGAAGGCTCAGGCGCCACTGCGGGTGCGCGAGACAGTAGGCAAGCGCTGCCTCCGTGTTCGCGCGGGTGACCTCCGCAGTGGGCCCATCCATGGGCTGCAGGAAGAACGTGTCGAACGCCAGCGACGCGAATCGCTCTGGCTGAGCATCCGGCTGAATCTGCGGATACACGAGCTTGAGCTCGTGTCCGCGCTCGAGCACCAGCGGCGCGTCGGCCTTTGGGCTGACGCAGATGTGATCGATCCCTGCCGGCGCCGGCTGCGTGCCGTTCGTCTCGACGGCGACAGCGAAACCAAGTGCGTGCAGGGCGTCGATCGCGGCCTCGTCGAGCTGCAGGAGCGGCTCCCCCCCC
>OCZT010005592.1_pt1 | contig 12520 bp, 6 predicted proteins | sample 1539031 | NCBI WGS metagenome assembly OCZT01 (sample SAMEA3539308, study PRJEB22396) | soil metagenome | biome: tundra; feature: field; material: soil | place: USA | collected 2010-05 | depth 0.15 m | reverse complement strand
GCGGCGCCGACCTGGCGCGAGGCCATCTCGCCGCCCTTGAAGATCATCAGCGTGGGGATCGACATCACGCCGTATTTCGAGGCTGTCTTCGGGCTCTCGTCGACGTTCAGCTTCACGATCTTGACCTTGTCGCCCATCGCGCCGGAAATCTCGTCGAGCGCGGGCGCGATCATGCGGCAGGGGCCGCACCATTCGGCCCAGAAATCGACCACGACCGGGCCGGTCGCGTTGAGCACTTCGGCTTCGAAATCGGCGTCAGAAACCTTGCCAACGGCCATCGGGTACCTCGTTTAGTTCTAAGGAAAGACGCGGCTGCAAGAATCGCCGCCGGGATCATGCAAGCAACCTATGAACGCTGAGTTGCCGGGTCAAGCTTGGTCACGTCGAGATGATGGATGCGAGCTGCGCGTCCAGCGCAGGAGCAGAAATCTCCATCAATTCAGGCGTTTCGGTCCAGAGCAGCGCGGCGCGGACCGGCAGCTGGGGATAAAGCTTCCGCAGCACCGCGCGGTAGAGCGCGAGCTGGCGGACATAGGCGGAGGGGGCCTCGGCGGTGGCGGTCGGCGGGGCGTGGTTGGTCTTGTAGTCGACGATCAGGACCTCGCCCGGCGTCACCACCAGGCGGTCGATTTGTCCGGAAACCAATGCTGGCGGACGCCCCAGCCGATCCAGCCTTCCCGCGATCGAGACCTCGGCGCGGCTGCCCGTCGCAAATACCGATGCGAAGCGGGTACCGCCGATCAAGGCCAGCACTCCTTCCGCCAGCGCCTCGCGGTCGCCCTCGGTCCAGCCGCCTGCATTGCGGCTGAGGTACCGAAGCGCCGCGTCGCGGCGGCGCTCCGCTGCGACATCGGGCAGGGATTGCAGCAGCCGGTGCACCAGCGTGCCGCGCTGCACCGCGCGTGCGCGCAGCCGGAGAGATTCGCCGGTTCTGACGCCGCGACCTTCAGCCTCGGCAGGGTCGGAAGGGCGCAGCAGGCTGTCGGCGGGGGGTTCGGCCGGAGCTGCCGTGCGCAACCATTGCGGCAGCCCGGCCGGAGCGCTGGTCGCCGGAGCCGCGGCTACGCTTGCGGGAGCCGTGACATCCTCGAGCCGGCAGTAGCGCTTCACCGCGCCGTCCGGTGTCTCGATGGTCTGCTCGTGCAATCCGGAATTGCCGAGGCCTTTGACGATCAGGTCGTACCAGGAGAATCTGCGCACGGTATTCATGTTGCCGGGCATGCAGCCGCCGACGATCAGGCGGTCGGCCGCACGCGTCATCGCCACATAAAGCAGGCGGCGATATTCATCCTCGGTCTCGGCCAGCATCGCCGTGCGGGCTGCGGCGACCGCGGCCGGGTCGTCGGCCTTCTTGCCGGCCCAGACCACGACATCAGGCGCGCGCGGCGCCGCGTTGCCTTGCGGAAGATGAATGAGTTTCAGGCGTTGCGTATCCGAAGGCGACGAGGTGGTGTCGACCAGAAAGACGACGGATGCTTCCAGCCCCTTGGCGCCGTGCACGGTCATGACACGGACTTCGTCGCGGGAAATTTCCATGTCGCGCTTCACCTCAAGATCGGCCGCGCGCAGCCACGCCATAAAACCCTGCAGCGAGGCGGGCGCCTTGCGCTCATAGCCCAACGCAAGTTCGAGAAACTCGTCGAGCGCATCGTTGGCTTCATGTCCGAGCCGCTTCAGGATTCGCGCCCTGCCGCCGTCGCCGCCGAGCAGCCAGGCATAGAACGCAAACGGCGTCTCGGTGTCGAAACGGCGCTCGCATTTTTCAAGGCGCTTCAGCGCATCCTTGAATCTGCTGTCGGTCGCGGCGTGCAGGCTCAGGGCGCTGCGCAGCGATCCCTCGCGCTGCCATGCCAGCTTGAACAGATCGTCGTCGGTGAGGCCGAATAGCGGGCTCTTCAGGGCGACCGCGAGCGCCAGATCGTCCTGCGGCAACAGCAGCGCGTCGGCGAGATTCATCAGATCGATGATCGCAATGTGCTCGGTCAGCTTGAGCCGGTCGGCGCCGGCGACCGGAATATTGGCGTGCTTCAGCGCCTGGATCACGGCGTCGAAGGCGTTGCCGCGCCGCCGCACCAGCACCAGCATGTCGCCGTAGCGCAGCGGACGGCGGTCGCCGGCGCGGCCGGTCATCGTGCCGCTTTCGACCAAAGACCTGATCTCGGCCTGAATGCGCTTTGCGAGCCTGACTTCCGGGCTCGTCTCCGACACCGCATCGAACGGCGCGCGCCAGCCTTCGAGGTCCTGTCTTGCGTCCGGCAGCTGCAATTCCCAGAGATCGATCAGGCTCGGCCCGGCGTCGGCGAGCGCCTCATGCGGGGGCATGCCGTCCAGGTCGGAGGTGATGCTTTGGTAGACTTCCTGGGTCTGGAAGGCGCTTTCCACCGCTCGCAGCACGCTCACCCCGGACCGGAAAGAGTAGGTGAACGAGACCGGATCGAAGCTCAGGCCCGCCGCCTTGAACCTGGTCTGGAAATGCTGCCGCTTATCGGCGAATTCGCGCGGTGCTGCGCCCTGAAACGAAAAGATCGACTGCTTCTCGTCGCCGACCGCGAAGATCGTTCGCGTGACGCCGTCGCGGGCGCCTTCGCCTGAGGTGAATTCGGAAATGATATGGGCGACGATATCCCATTGCCGGGGGCTGGTGTCCTGCGCCTCGTCGATCAGCACGTGATCGACGCCGCGATCGAGCTTGTAATGCACCCAGCCGGAGGAAACGCGGTCCAGCATCTCCAGCGTCTTGTCGATCAAATCGTCATAGTCGAGCAGGCCGCGCTCCTGCTTTTCGCGCCGGTAATTCGCCGCCGCCGCGGTCGCGATCTGCAGCAGCGCTTGCGTGCGGTCGCGGGTCGTCACCGCGCGGCGCCGCTCGATCAGCGGGCCGATGCGGCCGCCTTCCAGATCGAACAGGCGCGCGATTGCCGGATTGGTGTCGCAGAATTTTTTCGTTACCACCGTTTTACGGAGCGTGCGTTCGTCTGTGAGAAAAATCCCGAGATATTCCTCCACTTGGGCGCTGCCGATGGATAGCAGCGCTTCGCGAAGCCGGGCTGCGTGGCCTTGCTCGGACTTGCTGCCGGTGTCGAGGATAGCGGCGATTTCCTCCCACCGCGATCTCGGCAAGTGCGGCCCGTCGGCGATCGCGCGCTCGACGTCTTCGATGCGCTCACTGGGATCGACGCCGAGGGCTGCGGACATCTGCGCTGCCGCGGCATCGGCGCCGCCGGCGCTGTCGGTCCACGCCATGAAGTGATCGCGGCTGAGGCAAGCCTCGCGCACCACATCCTTGAAGGTGACGTCGGCGGCGTTGGCCATGGCAGTAGTGAGCGCGCGGCCCGCCGCGCTATTGGGATCGCGGGACGCGTCGAGCAGCACCGCAAGATTGGCGCGCTCCATCATCTCGTTCTGGTCGCGCTCGTCGAGCACCGCGAAACGCGCAGGAACATTTGCCTCGAACGGAAATTGCTGCAGCAGCCGGGTGCACAGCGCGTGGATGGTCTGCACTTTCAGGCCACCCGGCGTCTCCAGCGCGCAGGCGAACAGCTCGCGGGCGCGCATCCGCAATTTTACATCAGGCCGCGCGATCCCCGCGTCAACGATCGCTTCATCGAGCGCGGTGTCGTCGAGCGTGACCCAATGGCCGAGGGTGGAGAACACCCGCTCCGCCATATTGGCCGCCGCGGCCTTGGTGAAGGTGATGCAGAGAATTTTCTCCGGCGGCACGCCGTTGAGCAATAGCCGGATCACCCGCTGCACCAGCACGTGCGTCTTGCCCGAACCGGCGTTCGCCGAGACGAACGCCGAGGAGGCGGGGTTCGATGCGCGCGCCTGCGTGGCGCGAACCGCGTCGGGGATCGGGCGCGGAGCGGCTACCATTCTTCGATCCCCAGGCCGCCGGCCGCGGACCATTCCTTGATGCGGGCGAGATCGTCGTAACTGCCGTAGCGGTTCGACCACATCGACAGATTGAGCGAGGTATAGGCCTGGGTTTCGTTCTCGAAGGCGCGGATCAGCGCTTCGAGCTTGCTTCGCGCCTCGGCGGCGGCGACATCAGGCGGCTGCAGCTGATCGCCCTTGTTGATCTTCAACTCCAATGGCCTTTGCTCGCCGGGCGGATTGTTGCCGCTCAGTCTGACATAGGTGAGTTCGCTGACCGAGGAGCCTGCCGGAATATCGGCAAAGCCGCCTTCCCTGAGGATTGCCGCCTCCAGCGTAAGCTGCGGCGACAGTCCCATGCGCACCTGTTTGCCGGTCGGCGGTTGCCCGGTCTTGTAGTCGAGTATGGCAAACGTCCCGTCATGACGGCGTTCGATCCGGTCGGCGCGCGCCGACAGAACGAAGGTGCGCTCATTGTCGAGTCGGATCGGGATTTCACCCCGGATCTCGGCGGCGATCGCGCTGACATTGCCGCGGCGCACGATTTCCCAATCCGCAAACCAATTGGCGATGCGCAGGAAACGCGGCCACCACAGCGCCCGCGCTTCCGGCCGCTCCATCAGCGGCGCGAAATATTTTTCGCCGATGCCGCGCAGGGTCAGCGCGGGATGGTCAGGAAGCGTCGTGGAGAAGGTTTGGGTAAATTCCCCGAGCGCATCGTGGATCGCCGAACCGCGGTCGGCGGCCGACAGCGGCATGTCGACGGGATCGAGCGGGGCCAGCCTCAGAATGTATTTCGCATAGATCGTATAGGGATCGCGCAGCCAGTCCTCGATCGCGGTCACCGACAGTTTTAACGGCCTGACCGAGCGCGGCGGCTTTGGCGCGGGCTGCGGGATCGGTTCGACCTTGTCGGGGCTATCCAGTTCATCGGCGAAGCGAACATATTTCTCGCCCGCCGCGACAGCGGCGTTCCAGCGCACTTCGCCCGCGACCGCCTCCAGCCTGTGCAGGAAACGCGATGCCACGGCGGGCGCGCCGCCGACTTTTGCCGCGTGACTGAGGATAACGTCCTCGGTGCCGAGCAATTGCGCAAAATCGTGCGCGGAGAGGCCGATGCGCCGTTCCGGCAGATCGAGGCCCAGCTCGTGCCGCATCGGCCGGCTCAGCCACGGATCGATCCGCGGCGCCGGCGGCCATACGCCCTCGACCAGCCCGCCAACAATGACGCGGTCGGATTGCGTCAGCCGCGCTTCCAGCGGGCCGTAAATTCTCAAACGAGCGTTCGCCGCCTCCGGCCGCCGCACCACGCGGTCGCCAAAGGCGGTTTGGAATACTTCCGGGTAGTCGCCGAGCTGGACCATCAGGCCGCTTTGCGCCTGTCCGCCGAGCAGATCGTCGAACGCGGATGCCAGCGCCGATCCCTGAGGGCCCTCGAAAGCCAACGCGACGTCATGCTGGTCGCGCGACAGCGCCATCAGGACGCTGCGATGGCGTTCCGCAAGCTCGGCGAAATCATACGGTTTCGAGGTGCTGAGACTTTCAAGCGGCGAAAGTGCCGCCTGCAAGCACCCGATCAGCTGATACGCTCGATCGAGTTCCTCATCTCCAAGCCGGGTCCTGGGTTCGGAGGCGTGCAGCGAGGACGTCCCGCCGCTCCTCAGTCTTTTAAGCTCAAGGCGAAAGCGATCGAAGTCCCGCATGAGGCCGCTGCTTCCCGCCTGCGGTCGCGTGCCGCGCAGCAGCGCCAGCTCGAGCACCTCGGCGGCGTCCTTGAATGCGCCTGGCGCGCCGCCCAGCCGGCAAAGCGGATGTTTCAGCAGCGCCAGCAGGGTCGGCGGCTCAAGCTGTTTCGCCACCGCCTCCGCGGCGAGCCGCGCGAAAATTCCCGCTGACGTGTCCATCAGCGCGTCGCCGCCGGAATCGTCGAATTCGAGGTTCCAGCGTCCGAGTGCCGCGATCACGCGGCGCGCCAGCGCGCGATCCGGCGTCACCAGCGCCGCCGATTTGTCAAGATGCCGCGCCTCGCGCATCGCGACCGCGATCGCGAGCGCTTCCATCTCGGGATTGTCAGCTTGGATGACGGCGAGATTTGTCATGCCGCCCGAAATCTTCAGGGCGATCTCCGGCTGGGCCAGCCGACGATGCCATTGCGCTGATGCGTTCGAGGGCCGCATCGCCTCGGAGACCAGTACATCGCGTCCGTGCAGCGCCGGGTTCCCCAGGATTTCGACATCGCCGCGCTTGATCCCAAATCGACGCAGCAGCGCGTGCATCGCGAACTGCGGATGGTTGGAGGCCGGCGGCGCAGTGAATTTCCCTTGCGCGTCAGTGACGCCACCGATCAGTTGCCACGCGTCGTCGTCGAGATCGGTATCGAGCCCGGGCAGCACCACCGCGCCTTGCGGCAGCGCGGCAACGGCGTGGAGGAATTTCGCGGTCGCCGGCATCGAACCGGTCGATCCCGCGGCGATCACCGGGCCGTCGTGATGCGCGGTCAGGCGCTTGGCTTCCGCCTCGATCAAAAGGTCGCGCCGCGCCGCCGGCTCGATCTTCTCGATTTCCTCGAGATGAGCAGGCCACGCCTGTCGCGCAATTCTGAGGAATTCGAGCGAATGCTGCCAATATTGATCCAGCTGATCCGGCACCAGGCCGTCGAGCGCTTTCCAGTCGACGCCGCGGGTGACCATGTCGTCCATCAGGCGCGCCAGATCGCCAGCCAGTGCAAGCGTCGAGGCCGGGCCGCCGACGACCAGCGGCGCCGATACCGGACTTTTTGCCCACGCCGCGACCAGTCTTGCCAGCGTGAGCCTGCGGTCGATTTCGCCGAGCTTCGGCGGAATATCCAGCGGCGCCGCCCCACCATATTGCTCGGACTCTTCCGCAAACGCCAATTCGTCTTCGTCGATGTCGCCGAGCGCGACAATGCGCGGCAGCAGCACCGCGTCGGTCTTCAATTCATCGAGAAGGATTTCCCGCGCCATGCGTCCGGCGCGCCGGGTTGGCAGATAGAGCGTCGCCTGCGCCAGGTCAGCCGGATGCGCGCGGGCGTCGAAGCCATCGACCAGTCTGCCATCGACCAACGCGGCGATAACGGTGCGCAAGAACGGTACTGAGACGGGAACGCTGAAAACGCGCATGGGCTTCCTGATTCGCGATCAGGCTGCATCATGGCATGGGCTGAAGCGGGGAGGGAGTCGACAAGGAGTCAGGCGACGCTGGCGAGAAAGGCGTCTTCCGCGGCGTGAACCGCGTCGGGGGTTCCCACATGCATCCACACGCCGTCCAGCCGCAGGCCGAACAGCCGCTCCTGCTCGTTGGCGCGGTCGAACATTTTCGTCAGCGAGAATTCGCCCGATGGGGCATCGGCGAACAAAGACGGCGACATGATCGCGGCGCCGGCATAGACGAAGGGGACGACCTGATGTTCCCTGCGCTTGCGCAGCGCGCCATCGGGAAGCATCGCATAGTCGCCGCGGCCGCCGTAACCGATGCTGCTCGTCGTCGGCGCCATCAATAGCAGGATATCCATCCGCGCGGGGTCGAAGGCTTCTGCCAGCCGCGCCAGATTGGGCCGCACGCCATCGATCCACATGGTGTCTGCATTGACATGGAAAAACGGGGCACGGCCGAGCAAAGGCAGCGCCTTGACGATGCCGCCGCCGGTGCCGAGCACCTCGTCACGCTCATCCGAGATGATCACGCGGGGCCGCGCGCGGGCGGCGGTGTGATCGATGATCTGGTCGGGCAGATAGTGCACATTGACGACGGCTTCGCTGACGCCGGCGTCGCCGAGCTTGTCGAGCACATGATCGAGCAGCGCGCGGCCCGCGACGCGCACCAGCGGCTTTGGCAACCGGTCCGTCAAGGGGCGCATGCGCACGCCAAGTCCGGCGGCGAGGACCATGGCTTTGGCGGGCTTGACCGACATTTCAGGAATTTCTCGGATCGTTATTCTTGGGTTGCGCGGATCATATCACGATGATTCGCGCGGCGCATCGATGGTTGATGCCATAACCGCCCCTCATGACGGTTATGCGACCAGGATAGGATGTTGCGGCGTTCAGACTTCCGCGCCCTGCGTTGTACTGCGCCGCGCGGCCTTTTTCTTCTTGTCGCCCGTTTTCAGGAAATTGACGCCGATTTGGTCGCCGTTGACCCAGGCCAGCTCGCAGCGGCGGTAGGCGAGGCCGGTGGATGACAGCAGCAGGAAGAATTCCTTGAGATGCAGCCCCTCGACGGAGCCTTCGACGGTGAGTTTCGCGCCGGTCTCCGAAATATCTTCCATCGTGCAATCGCGCCGCCAGGTGCCGTCGATGCCCATCATATGCGCGCTGATGCCGCGTTCGAATGTGACGCGCTCACCCTTGCGACGTTCTGCCACCATAGATTCGCTCCGCCCTCAAGCAGCTGCCCCGCTCCAAGGCAGGGTCTGCCCCAGATTAGAGGGAAGTGGCTAACAAGCGGTAAATTACGGGACCGGCGGCGGGACGTTGGCGGAATACCACTCCCGGGCGCGCGAGAGCGCGGGGTGAGCCAGCGAACGGTTGAGATAGGTCCAGATTCGGGGCTGATGGCGCAGATATTGCGGCTTGCCGTCACGCCGGTTGAGCCGCGCAAAGGTGCCGAGCAGCCGCGTGTTGCGCTGCGCCGACATGATTGCGTAAAGCTCGGCGAAACCGGCCGGATCGAACCTATCGTCGGACGCGCGCCGCGCCTTGATATAGCGCGTCAGCAGCGCAAGCTCGAGCGATTCGGGTATATCGATCCGCGCATCCTGCGACAGCGACACCAGATCATAGGCCGCCGGGCCCAGCACGGCGTCCTGGAAGTCGATGATTCCAACTCTCGCAATATCGGACCGCTCGCCGAGCCAGATCAGATTGGGGGAATGAAAGTCGCGCAGCACCCAGGTTTTTGGCGCTGCCGCGGGCTTGCTCAACAAATCGCGCCACATCATGACGAATTCGGCGCGCATGTTGTTGGTCGGCTCGGCCCCGCGGTCCGGCAGATACCATTCGAGCATCAGGCAGGCCTCGACCAGCAGCGCTTCGGTGTCGAAATTGGGTATGGCGTAGGTGATCTGCGGCGCCAGCGGCAGAATTTCGGGCATTGGTTCGCGATGCAGCGCCGCCAGCATGTCGGCAGCGGCTTGATAACGCTCCGCGATCGGTCGGGGTGGATCGCCTTCGATAAAACCCGCATTGCCGAAATCCTCGGTGATCAGGAATCCGGCGTCGAGGTCGGCGTGATGGATTGCTGGCGCCGAGAAGCCGCGCTCGCGCAGGCCGCCTGCGATGGCGACGAATGGCTTGACGTCCTCGGCCAGATGCACGGCCGCGCTATAGGACTTGCCGTCATAGATCGCCGGCCCGTCGGGCCGGCGCGGCGAATTCATCAGGATGACGACGCCATCGTCGCGGATCAGCCGCGCATAGGAACGCGTCGACGCGTCGCCGGCCATGCGCTGGCGTTTTGCGTCGGCATAGCCTGCATCAGTCAGAAACTGCCGCAGCGCCTTGAATCGAGCGACTTGTGCGGCCGCTTTTCCGTAGCCGGTGATTTCGGCGGCGCGGGCGGTCGATCCCAGCGCCGGACGATGGTTCAGCGCGATGTCGATTCGGTCAGCGGGAAGTGCGGCGGCTGCGCGCTCCGGCCATTCGATCAGCGCCACCGTGCCCTCTGGCAATGGCGACAGGCCGATCTCTTCCAGTTCCACAGGATCGTTGACGCGGTAAAGATCCGCATGAACCAGCGGAAATGGCGGCAGATCGTAAGTCTGTGCGAGCGTGAAGGTCGGGCTTGGAACTTCGAGTGTGTCGTCGCCGGCGAGATAGCGGATCATGGCCCGGGCGGCCGCGGTTTTCCCGGCGCCGAGGTCGCCGGAAAGGGTAATGACATCGCCGGGGCCGATCAGCAATGCAAGATCGGCCATCAAATGCGCGGTCGCCGTCTCGTTCGATAACGCAACCGAGAATGTCGCGGGAACGGTCATTCCGCGGCGTTGCGATGCGCGGCCTGATCGATCGGAAAGTCGCACGTGACGGTCGTGCCTTTGCCGACGATCGAATCGACGCGCACCTTGCCTCCGTGCAGTTCGACAAAGGAGCGCACCAGCGACAGGCCGAGGCCGGCGCCGCGATGCCGCGAGCCGTGGGAATGACTTTCGAACCAGTCGAACACCTTGTCCTTGACGTCAGGCGGAATCCCCGGACCGGTATCGGTCACGGTGAAGACAACGCTGTGTTCGGTTCGCCTGGCGCTCAGGCCGACGGTAGCGTCCTGAGGTGAAAAGCCGACGGCATTTGCCAGCAAATTATACAGCACCTGCACCACGCGGCGTTCGTCGCCAACGAAGTTCCCGATGCTGGGATCGACGTCGACCCTGAGTTCGATCCGGTCGGTTGCGAGCCGGTCCTGGATGCCTTCGGCCGCGGCTTCGATGGTCTTGCGGATATCGATGGGGCCGAGATTGAGCGACATCGCGCCGGCGTCGATGGTCGCGAGATCGAGGATGTTGTTGATGATGGCAAGCAGCGCATTGGTCGAGGCGGTGATGTAGCCGAGATACTCGGCCTGCTTCGGCATCAGCGGACCGGTAACCGGGTCGCTCAGGAAATGCGCAAAGCCGATGATGGTGGTCAGCGGCGAGCGCAGTTCGTAGGAAACGTGGTGGACGAAATCGACCTTCATCTGGTCGGCGGTCTCGAGCGCCTCGTTGCGCTCGCGCAGTGCACGCTCGACGTTCTCGGTATCGGTGATGTCCTGGAACGTCAGCATGGTGGCGCCGTCAGGCAGCGGCATGGTCATGCAGTCCAGCACGCTGCCATCCTTGCGCTCCAGCTTCAGCGGCACCTCGACCCGGTTCTCGATCGCGGTAACGGCTTCGCGGAGCGTCCGCCAGGTGGCCGCGTCATCGAACAGCGGCCTGCACCAGGTTTCCACGGTCTCGATATGCGGCTGCTCCCGCAGCGCCTCGGGCGACAGCTTCCACATCCTGGCGAACGCCGGATTGAACAATTGCGCGCGGCCATTGCTGCCGAACACCGCAACGGCCTCGGCGAGATTGTCGAGCGTTTCGCGCTGCACCCGGATCAGACCGTCAAATCGCCGGGCGAGGTCCAGGCTTTCGGTGACGTCGTCGAACAGATAGGTGACGCCGCCTTCCGGATTGGGCGTGGTGACGACGCTTACCGCGCGGCCGTCGGGGAGATACCAGGTATCCTTTTCGGGCTCGACCGCGCGATAGGCCTCATGCAGCTTCGCCTTCCAGGCCCGGAAATCCGGCTGTTCCGGAACCTTGCGCGCGGCGCGCAGCCGGTCGAGCACGCTGGAATCGTCGGGGTTGCTGTCGAGAAACACGCGGTCCAGGTCCCACAGGCGGCGATAGGAATCGTTGTAGAACGCCAGCCGCCGCTGGGCGTCGAATACCGCTACCCCGGACGACAGTTGATCGAGGGTGCGGCGATGCGCCTCCGCCATCCGCACCAGCGCCGCGCGCAGGGCCGTCGCTTCGCTGGCGTCGATGGCGATGCCGACGCTTCCGCCGCCGACATTCAGCGCATGCACATCGTAGATGCGCCGCTCGCCGCCGACCACGATCGGCAGTCGCGCGGTGAAGGCGGTCGCGCCGTTCAAGGCGCGGTCCATATAGCTGCGGTCGGCGCTGTCGAGCAGTTCAAGGTCGCGACCGATCGCATCCGCGGCGCTTACGGCCTCGGTGGCCCGCGCATAGGCGGCATTGGCGTAGCTGAGACCGCCTTTGGCATGTTTGGTCCAGATCGGCCACGGTGCGGCGGCCACGAAACCGCGCAGCATCTCGGTTTCTTCTGATAGCGCCTTGTGCCGCAGGTTCGTTTCCGCCAGTTCCTTGCGCAATCCGCTGAGTTCGCGAATCCGGACAATGGCTTGGCCGCCGATGGCGCGGCCCATGGCCTCGATGGCGTGACCGTTAGATGTCGTCAGATTGAGCAGAAAGCCCTCGCCAGCCTCGCGCAACGCGTCGACCGCATGATCCATCTGCAGCGCCGGCTCCGGCGGCAGCCAGGTTCCGAAGGCAAGAATGCGCTGCGCCTGATATTGCTGGGGCTCCTGCGGCATCAGAAGCGAGGTATCGCCGCTGATTTGCGGGCGATTGTCGCCAGCAGCCCAGGATATCAGGATCTGTGGCTCCGCGAACAGCAGCGCGCGGAAACGGTCGGCCTGGAGCTGCAGCTCCCCGATATCGGAGCGCAGCCGCGCCTCGCTTGCTGCCGCGCGAAGGCGCGTGCGCATCAGCAGGATCGCCGCCACCACCGAAAAGCCGAGCAGTGCCAGTGCCGTCGCCAGTACCGCGATTTCCTGGCGGTTAAGATCGAAGAAGCTCGAGATCGCATTCAGCAGAGCCAGATCGCCGGCACGGGCCGGTGCGATCGAGACCAGGGTGGCGGCAAGGACGATCAGGCCGTTGCGCGCCAGTGATGTGCACGACAGCAGGGTCCGACGCATCGCCACGATCACGCCCGACATGGTTTGCCCCAAACCGCACGATTTTACGCCCGGCGCTTCACCACGCCGTTCGCGAATCGAGTGACAATATCCCCAACGGGAGTCGGCGGGTAAGAGTCCAGACCGTGAACGCAAACCGCATCGCGAAAAAATGCGGTAT
>OCZT010005591.1_pt1 | contig 12523 bp, 10 predicted proteins | sample 1539031 | NCBI WGS metagenome assembly OCZT01 (sample SAMEA3539308, study PRJEB22396) | soil metagenome | biome: tundra; feature: field; material: soil | place: USA | collected 2010-05 | depth 0.15 m | reverse complement strand
ATGCGCTCCCAGGGACGTACGGTGCGGTTCGACGGACAAGGCCGCCCGCTGGATGACGATCCCGACGACAAAAAGCGCTGGAACTGAGACGGGGTGTCCCATTACAAGGACTTTTTCGGCGGGTTGAGAGATTACAATTCTCTCTGAAATGCAAAAAAAAATAGCCTTTCTCTTTCCGGGTCAGGGTTCGCAGGCGGTTGGCATGGGCCGCGAACTGGCCGAGCAATTTCCTGTCGCCGCACAGACTTTTGCCGAGGCTGATGAGGCCCTCGGCTTTTCGCTTTCACGACTCTGCTTTGAAGGGCCTGAAGCGGACCTGAAGCTCACGGAAAACACGCAGCCGGCCATTATGACGGTAAGCGTGGCGGCATGGCGTGTGCTGGCGCGGCACGGCGTGGAACCGGCATTGGCTGCCGGGCATTCATTGGGCGAGTGGTCTGCCCATGTGGCCGCGGGAACCATCTCCTTTGCCGATGCAGTTCGCTCCGTGAAGGCTCGTGGGCACGCTATGCAATTGGCGGTTCCTGCCGGGCAGGGCGCGATGGCGGCGGTGCTGTCATTGGCTCCGGAGTTGGTGGCCGAGGTGTGCGCGGAGGCCGCGGCTGAAACCGGCCTGGTGGTGCAGGCGGCGAACCTGAACTCGCCCGGGCAGACCGTGATCTCAGGCGCGCTGGCGGCGGTTGAAAGGGCGTCGGCGTTGGCCAAGTCTAGGGGCGCGCGGCGGGCCGTGATGCTTCCCGTAAGCGCTCCCTTCCATTGCGCGCTGATGCAGCCTGCACAGGAAGAAGTGGCGCGGGTTCTGAGCGGGCTTTCGCTTGCCGACCCGAAGATTCCGGTGGCGGCGAACGTCACCGGTGGCCTGGTGACCACCGCCGCGGCTGCGCAGGATGTACTGATCCGTCAGGTAACCGGCGCGGTGCGCTGGATGGATTGCGTGCAGGCGTTGGTTGGCGCGGGTGCCGAGGTCTTTATCGAAGTGGGGCCGGGCAAGGTGCTCTGCGGCCTGCTGCGCCAGATTGACCCGGCGTTGAAGTCGCTGAACGTGGAAGACGCTGCCAGCGTGGAGGCTACCTTGGCCGCTTTGGCGTCGGCTGAATCCGCCGGATAAGGCTCGGGACTCGCGCGTCAGACCTTCTCTGTTGCTTACACCTTGGCTGCCTTTTCCTTTGCCTCGGCCAGTTGTTCGGTGTGCTTATGTGCATTCTCTGAGAGCTCGCGAGCTTGCTTGCTGAGTTCGTGAGCGGTCAAATGGTCAGCTTTGCCGTGGGCGGCGGCTGCGGCGGCGTGGGCGTGGGCTGCCTGATTGTGAAGTTCCGCAGCTCGATCATGGGTGCTTTGGGGCATGGGGTTCTCCTCGCCTGTTCGATGCAATCCATCGGGGAAGAGGCTCGGGGAAGCTTGCAACCTGCCCGGAATCAACGAAAAGACTCTATCCCCGCCGCAAATCTCGCTGACCCGCTGCCTCCGAGGCCCAAGGTAATGTTCAACGCCCCTGTGAAAATGCCAGCGTCTTTGTCTTCGGATCGTACTGCAGGTTCAGGGCCTTGCTCTTGCGGCCGTTCATCAGGGTCGTCACCAGCAATCCACTGCCATACCTGCCCGCCAAGTGGTGTCCCAGGTCTCATCCGCCGCGGTCCGCCACGGCGGAAGACCCTGGGACACCCGGCCCGGTGGGGCGGCGCCGAAAGGAGGACGTTGCCGGCGTCGAGCGGCCTACGGAGCCATGTAGTACTCGTCCACGGAGAAGTTCAACGTGTGCGCGCCTCGGTCGAAGTCGAGGTAGAGTGCCTTGTCTCTGCGGCCGTTGATCTGGACTCCCACGGCGAGGACGTTGCCGTAGACGTGCGCCATCTTGAGCACGTGAGTGCGGATGACGCCGTAGTCGTTTTCAGGGGCGTTGGGGCCCCAGTCACGCTGGAAGCGGTCAAAGGAGTAGGCGTAGCGGGCGGGATGCTGCTGCCAGTCCTTGTCCTGGTTCCAGATGGCGTAGGCTTCCTGGAGATTGTTCTTCTCAACGGCGCGCAGGAATTGATCGACCGCGATGGTGCCGGCACGATGGCTGTTCCAGGTCCAGGGCCAGTCAAAGGGCGCGCCGGACGCGAGCCAGAAGCCGCCGAAGACGGCCCCCAGCACAGTAACGGTGAGGTAGATGACGATGCGCCGGCGGCGGTCTCCCGCGGTGTCGAAGTTGGGCGCATCGAGAAGGGTCATGGGGCGCTATGGTCCCTCATAAAACTCGACTCCAGGCGGCGAGAAGTTCAGCGTCTTCGCCTTGGGGTCGTAGTCCAGATATAGCCCCTTGCTCTTACGCCCGTTGATCAGGGCTTCCATCATCAACACATTGCCGTACATGCGCGCCTTTACGATCTTGTGGGTCTGGATAATACCGTATTCGTTCTCCGGACTGGTGGTGCTCCAGTCCTCCTGGAAACGTGAGAAGGGGTAGGCGCCGTTCTGAGAAGGATGCTGCTGCCAGTTCTTGTCATGCACCCAGATTCCGTAGGCGGCAGGAAGGTCTTTCTTTTCCACGGCCGTCAAAAAGGCGTTTGCCGCTATCCTGCCGCGCAGGTGAGCGTTCCAGTTCCAGGGCCAGTCTACGGGGCGCCCGGCCACCAGCCACCAGGCGATAAAGAGCACAAGGAGCAGGCTCCCGGCGCTGTAGAGAGTGATGCGGCGACGCCGGTCGCGAACTTCGTCAAACACAGGAGCGTCGAGCAGGGTCATTGGAGTGTCTTCCTCGAAACTAGGATACGGCAAAGCAGGGAATAGGGAACAGGGAATAGGGAACAGCATGCGAGTTCGTGCCAACCGCGCGAATCCTGCTCTTCATTCATCTCCCAATTCCTGCTTGGTTAGACACCGGCGACGGGCTTCCTGTTCCCTGTTCCCTGTTCCCTATTCCCTGCCTTTCTACTCTTCCCGGCTGTACGTATTCCTGCTCTTCTCCGCGTGGCGCTCGATGGCTAGCTCGATCAGGCGGGTGATCAGGTCTTTGTAGCTGATTCCGGTGGCTTCCCAGAGCTTGGGGTACATGCTGATCTGGGTGAAGCCGGGCATGGTGTTTACTTCGTTGAGGAAGATGCGTCGCTTGCCGTCGGGCTCCATCAGGAAGTCAACACGGGCGAGGCCGGAGAGGTCGCAGGCCTGGAATGCGGACACGGCCATCTCGCGTATCTGTTTGGTCTGCGCCTTGGTCAACGGGGCGGGGATCACCGGGATCGAGCCTTCTGACAGATACTTCGCCTCGTAGTCGTAAAATTCCTTGCCGGGGATGATCTCGCCGACCACGCTGGCCTTGGGATCGTCGTTGCCAAGCACGGCGACCTCGAGTTCGCGGGCCTTGAGTGCCTGCACGCCTCGGCGGGCCTTTCCACCGACGCCGGCTTCGATGACGAGCTTGCGGTCGTATTTTGAGGCCACGTCGAGCGCGGGGCCGAGTTCCTTGCGGTTGTGCGCCTTGCTGATTCCAACGGACGAACCGAGATTGGCGGGCTTAACAAAGACCGGGTACCTGAGCGTGGCCTCCACTTTCGCAACAGACTTGCGCGGGGATTTTTCCCACTCGGCGCGAAGCAACGTGACGTGCTTGACGATGGGGAGTTTGGCGTTGGCGAAGAGGCGCTTCATCACGTCCTTGTCCATGCCTGCGGATGAGCCGAGCACGCCGGAGCCTACATACGCGATGCCTGCCAGTTCGAAGAGGCCCTGGATGGTGCCGTCTTCGCCGAAGGTGCCGTGCAGAACGGGGAAAACGACGTCCAACATGGAAGCGGCGGGGTGGGCCATATCGACTGCAAAGGCCGCCGGCTCGGGCGCCATCAGAGTGGGAATACCTTCCTGGAGCAGCTTGGCGCCGGGCGTGGTGTCGGGATCGCCTGCGCGGAGGCGCCGGGAAACCGCGCTGTGATTGCCTTCCAACAGGTCATGCGCGTCGCCGGCCGCGAGCCAGTGTCCCTGCTTGGTGATGCCGATGGGGACGACGTCGAATTTGGTGCGATCGATAGCCTTCAAAACCGAAGCTGCGGAGAGGAGCGAGACCTCGTGCTCGCCGCTGCGCCCGCCAAAGAGGATGCCTACACGGAGTTTTTTTGCCATATCTTTTCTATTGTCGCTCATCGTGTCGGTGATCGATGCGCTGCGCTCGCGTTTCGTGGTTCGCGATACGCAGCATATACTTGCTGCAAATTCAGTTCGCATTTCTGACGGGGACTTTGCACGAGCGGACGATCGTGGCGTCCCATGAACACTGAGGGAAAGGCGGAAGAGATGAGTCTTGGCAGGCGTGAGTTTCTTGCTGGATCTGTGGCGGCATCGATTGTGGCCGGGCGCAAGGGGTTTGGCGCAACGGGTTCGATGGCGGATGCCGGAATTGAACCCGGGCTACCGATCAAGGGAGTCACGGTCAGCGCACCCGCGAAGGTCGCCGACAACGGGGGTGACACGTGGATCGCCGCATGGGCGGACGACGACCACCTCTACTCGCCCTCCGACGACACAGCCGGGTTTGCCAAGGCCTGCAACGCAAACGTCGCTTTCAATCGCATCGAAGGAGACGATCCACTGCACCTGACGGGCACGACGATCAACGTCATGAAAGAGTACGGCGGGGGCAGCGAACGCGGGCCGGATGGATGCACATGGAAATCGATGGGCTGCATCTGGATCGATGGCGCTCTCTACCTCGCCGTTTCGCGGCATCTCTACGGGGAGGAAAGCGGCGATCCTAAGAAGCGCCAGACAGCGGAGAATGCCAGCATCATCAAAAGCACGGATCTGGGAAAGAACTGGACTCGAGCGGCTCAGGAAAACTACGACAGGCCTATGTTCCCAGGCCGGCGGTTCGCTACACCCTACTTCATTCAGTACGGATATGGACACCTGCCGGTAACCGCCGATAATGCAGACCGCTATATTTACGCCTCATCGAACAATGGCTTTTGGGATTGCGGCGACGACATGGTCCTGGGCCGGGTGGCACGGTCAAAACTGGCCAGACTCGATGGCAAAGACTGGGAGTACTACATCGGCGGCGATGGGCTGAAGGCTGAGTCCTGGTCGACAAAGATGTTTGAAGCCAAGCAGCTTCTCGTCGCGCCGTGGCAGCTGGGAATGACCGGCGCGGTCTATCTTCCCGCCTTGCGGCGCTACTTCATGATCGCGTGGAACTATCCGGCTGGAGGTGGAAAGATGCCGGGGGCGGGAACTCGCACAATCTGGAACTTCTACGATTCTCCCCGCCCGTGGGGCCCCTGGACGCAAATCGGCTCATACGAATCGACCCCTGCGGGGCTCTACTCACCTGAAGTCTGCCCGAAGTTCCAACGCGAGAATCGCATCTACGCCCTCGCCGCCGGCTACTGGGAAAATCCGCAAGAGTACCGCCTGACGGTTGTGCCTCTGGACCTTGAAACATAGTCAGCAAGTTCCTGACGTCAGAAAGAGGCATCGCAAGGCACATTCACAGAATCTTCTTGCCGAATGCCGAGCAGGCTAGTTCTACCGCCAAATCAGCCGTCCGGTTGTGCTCGTCGATTACGGGGTTTACTTCGACCATTTCAAAGCTGACCATGCGGCCGTGGTCGGCGATGATTTCCATGGCCAGGTGAGCTTCGCGATAGGTGGCGCCGCCGCGAACCGGGGTGCCTACGCCGGGAGCGTCTTCAGGGTCGATCCAGTCCATGTCGAGCGATACGTGATAGCCAACTGTTCCCTCGCTGGCGGCGCGCAGAGCTTCTTCCATCACTGTGCGCATACCGCGCTCGTCGATGTCGCGCATGGTGAAGACCTCGGCTATGCCGGCGCGGCGAATGTTGTCGCGTTCAGCGGCGTCGATGTCACGCACGCCTATGAGGACCGTGTTTTCAGCGGCGATCTTGGGAGAGTAGCCGAAGATGTTGCCGAGCGATTCCGGCCCCAGGCCCACCAGGGCGGCGAGCGGCATGCCGTGAACGTTTCCGGATGGCGATGTTTCGGGAGTGTTGATGTCGGAGTGGGCATCGATCCAGAGGACGCCGATCTTCTCACCACGACGGCGGTAGAACTCTGCCACGCCCGAGACGGAGCCGACAGCCAGCGAATGGTCTCCGCCCAGGACCAATGGAATGATGCCTTCCTGGAGGGTTTTGAGTACGGCCTCAGCGGTGCGGGTACATGTTTCGGTGATCTCTTTCAGATAGCGCGCGCTTTTGTTTCCGGAGGCCTGGGTTTCGGCAATCTCGACACGGATATTGCCGCCGTCGGTGACCTGGTGACCCAGCGCTTCCAGACGGGCCTCGAGGCCGGCTACCCGCATTGCGGAGGGTCCCATATCGACACCGCGACGGCTGGCTCCCATGTCGAGCGGAACGCCGATTACGCGAATGGTCCGTGGCGACCGCGGTTGCGAACCGGCAGGCTGTTGCAAAGGAACGACGTCGGGATTTTCTACGTGCCTTGTCATGCAAAGGACTCCCCGGCCGGAGGTCGGCCTGACCCGCTGCGCAGACAATCAGACCGGCTGCAGCGGCAGCCTCAATCGAGTCGTTACTTCTCTGGACGCAGCGGAATAGTACTTCCGTGCCCCAAAAGGGTTATTAAAGCAGAATTATGAAGGAGTAAAATGACTAAGTGCAGAATTCCTGCTAGTTTGAGCTGCGCGCGCGTCACATGAGAGTGCTGATTGCCGGGATTACAAGTGAAGCGCGCTGTGGGCAGGGCAACGCGAGGGCCTAAAAACTCGGAGCTGCCACGGCCGAGTTCTATCCGATGAAGAGACTAGTACCATCGCTTGTGTTGATTCTGGGATGGGCCTTGGCTGCGCCGGCGGCAGAGCCCGGCACGCTTACAACGCTGCGCGCCATTCACGACCTCCCAAGATACCAAGCAAGCAAGGCTTTGCCGGTCTCCTTCGAAGGAACCGTTACTTACTACCACCCCGTTTTCCGCTATCTCTTTGTGCAGGATGATGACGTTGCCATCTTTGTATTGACTCCCATTGGCACAAAGCTGGCTGCCGGCGACCGGGTCCTTATCAAGGGAGTCACACACTCGGAGTTCCGCCCTGACGTCCTGGCCGACAGTATTACAGTGCTGCACTCCGGAACGATGCCGAAACCTTTGCCGGTGACCTTCGACCTGTTGATGAGCGGACAGCTCGATTGCAGGCTGGTCACAATCCGGGGGCGCGTCCGTGCCGCGAACCTGGTTTTGCGCCCGGACGTGCGCAGCCCAATTACATTCACGACGCACCTTGCCTACCTTGAGTTGCTCACCGAGGGGGGATACTTTGATGCACTCATAAACAGCGATGATGAGAGCCCCCTGAAGGATTTGCTGGACGCCGACGTGGAGGTGACCGGAGTACAAAACGGAAAATACGATGGCAAGTGGCACCAGACCGGCTCCGTGATTCGAGCCTGGTCGTTTTCCAGTGTCAAGGTTCTCAAGCGTGCCAATGCCAGCCCATGGTCCCCCCCCACCCCGATGGACGAAGTGCTCACCGGCTATCATATTCGCGATCTAACCCGGAGAGTCCGCGTAAACGGGACCATCACCTACTATCAGCCGGGCTACTATCGCCCGGGATCAGCCGTCGTCCTGCAGAACGGGACCGAGAGCCTATGGGTGGAAAGCCTGACCGACAAGCCACTGCGAATTGGCGACCTGGCGGATGCAACAGGGATTCCATCTGTAGCCAGTGGATCTCCAATCCTGACCCACGCCGAGGTGGAGGACAAGGCGGAGTATGCTCCTGTTGCACCGTTGAACGTGACCTGGAGCCAACTTGGTGCCGCGGATATGGCGGGCCAGCACCACTACGACCTGGTCTCCATCGAGGGCCAGGTGGTAATGGAAAACCGGGGCGCCTCGCAGGATGAGTATGTTCTGACCCACGGCGGACAACTGTTCTCCGCCCTCTTTCACCATCCGGACTCAACCAGCCTGGCCTCGCTTCCGCCGATGCGTGAGGTGCCGCTCGGCACTACGATCCGCATCACCGGGATCTGCATTCTTCAGGACACTACACTCTTTTCCGGAAAAGCGCCGTTCGATATCCTGCTGCGTTCGTTCGACGACATTATCGTGATCGCCAAACCCTCATTGCTCAACACGCGCAACCTGATTCGCGTTGTGAGCGTGCTGCTGCTGGTCGTGGTTGCGGTGGCGGTTTGGGGCTGGACGTTGAGAAGGAAGGTTCTCCGCCAGACCGCTGCGCTGACCGAGCGGATTGAGGCCGAGGCGGCCCTGGAGAGGCGGATGGCGCAGCTTGAGCAGCGCCGCAGCCGCATCCCTGGAGGACATTAACGGAACCGAGCCACTGGCTGGAATTCTCGAGGAAATCACCGAGATGGTTTCTTTCCGGCTCAACGGTGCCCTATGCTGGTGCGAGGTCACCGACGGCGCGCGACTGGGGAACTATCCGCCGGTGGCGGCTCGCCTGCGTGTCATTGCCAATGAGATTCCCGGCCGCACCGGTTCCCCACTCGGCAAGCTCCTTGCCGGATGCGCTCCGCACACTGCGCCCACGGCCAATGAAGCAGACGCGCTATCCGTCGGGGTTAAGCTTGCCGCACTGGCAATAGAGACCCGCAGGCTTTACGCGGACCTGGTACACCGTTCGGAGTTCGACCTGCTGACCGATATCCTCAATCGCTTCTCCATGGAGAGAAGCCTAGAGGCGCAGATTGAAGAAGCGCGGAAGGATGCACGAATCTTCGGATTGATCTACATCGACCTGGATGACTTTAAACAAGTGAACGACCAGTATGGCCACAACGTCGGAGACCTGTACCTCCAGGAGGTAGCGCTGCGCATGAAGCGGCAGCTGCGGTCCCACGACCTACTGGCACGGCTGGGCGGCGACGAGTTTGCCGTGCTGGTGCCGATGGTGCGCAGCCGGGCAGGGGTGGAAGAAATTGCGCTTCGGCTGGAGCACAGCTTCGACGAACCGTACGCGCTGGAGGGATATGTGCTGGAAGGCTCGGCCAGCGTGGGAATTGCACTTTACCCTGAAGACGCTACGACCAGGGATAGCCTGTTGAGCGCAGCCGACGCCGCGATGTACGTGGCCAAGCATACCAGGCATCAAGCGCCTGAAACGCAAGACAATCCCGCACTGATGCCTGAAGATCGAGGTTAGGCAGAGCACGGTGCAGCCGCCTGCCGGAACTCTCCGGCACCCACAGAAAATCCTTATTTCCTTTAGTAATGATTGGCCTGGGCCATCCGGTCAATAAAGACAACCTGCGTTCGAGAAACGCCGTACCATGGTTGACAGGTTCTCCTCAATGAAAAGGTTGTTCCTCGCGTTGGCCGTGTTGGTGGGTTGGGTCTCGGCTGCCTGGTCAGCGGCGCCTGCGCCACTGACCAGCTTGCGCGCCGTTCATGCGCTCACCAATGCAGAGGCCAGCCGCTCATTGCCCGCGGCGTTCGACGCTACCGTTTTGTATTCGCGCGAATATGAGAACCTGCTCTTTGTTCAGGACGAGGACGCTGCAATTTTTGTACGGCGCCCGGCGGGCCCCAAACTCTCTCCCGGCGATCGCGTTCTTGTACGGGGAACCACTCAGGAGAGCTTTCGCCCTATCCTGGTTGCCCATGACGTAACCCTGCTTCACCACGGCATGCTACCCAAGCCTGTACCCGCCACTTTCGACCAGTTGATTCGTGCCCAACTCGATTGCCGGCTGGTCAGCGTGCATGGAGTCGTCCGCGCTGCCGACGTGATCGTAAGCACGGTGGCCCCGGTGCGGAGCGCTCGGTTACAGATACTTACCAATAGCGGTCCCATCGACGTTAGTGTCGATAGCGACGATGCCGGTGCGCTGAAGGGCCTTTTGGATACCGACGTGGATGTCACCGGGGTCGCGGGGGGAATATTCGACGACAAGATGCAGCAGACCGGGATCGAAGTCCACGTCTCGAAACTGGCGGATATAAGGCTTCGCAAGCGCGCCGCCTCCAGTCCGTGGTCATTGCCGGTCACGCCGATGGACCAGATTCTGGCCGTCTACGATGCGCGCGACCTCACGCCCAGGGTCCGGGTCCATGGAACCATCACGTATTACCAGCCCGGCTCGGCCGTTGTGCTGCAAAGCGGCTCCAAGAGCCTGTGGATCGCGACCCATACACAAGAGCCCCTGCAGATCGGCAACCGGGCGGACGCAACCGGTTTTCCAGACGCACACGACCGTCTGTTGACCTTGACCGAGAGCGAAATCCAGGATACCCACATTCTGGAACCGATCACGCCCCAACTGAAGACCTGGCACGAATTGGCGCTCTGGAGCAGCAACAGCCCCGATGGCCATCAGAATGACCTGGTCTCCATTGAAGGACAAGTCGCGACCGAAGTCCGGGAAGCGTCGCAAGACGAATATGTTCTGGCCTCCGATGGCAAACTGTTTACCGCGATCTATCGCCACCCGCCCAAGGCCGCCGTGCTTCCGCCGATGATGCAGATTCCCCTGGGCTCCAGAATCCGCGTCACCGGAATCTGCATGATTCTGATTGCCAATACAATCCACCCGGGCGACGAGGCGCCTTTCAATATTCTGCTGCGTTCCTTTGACGATATTACGGTGGTGGCCAAGCCGTCCTTGCTGACCGTTCGCAATCTGATCCTGGTTGTCGGTCTGCTGCTGCTCGCGGTGGTTGCTGCAACAGGTTGGGGCTGGATCCTCAACAGAAAGGTGGTCCGGCAGACCGCGGCTTTATCCACCCGTATCGAGGCCGAGGCCGCGATGGAACGGGAGGCGACTGTGCGCGAACAGCGGCGCAGCCGCATCCTCGAGGCTATCAACGGAACCAAGCCGTTAGCTGGCATTCTTGAGCAGATCGCCGAGTTGACCTCTTTCAGGCTGGATGGCGCCCCCTGCTGGTGTGAGGTGACCGATGGCGCACGGCTGGGCCATTGCCCGCCGGAGTCGGAACTCCTGCGCGTAGTTCGCGCCGAGATTCCCGCTCGCTCCGGTCAGGCATTGGGCAGTATCTTTGCCGGTTTCCCAGCGGGTTCGCAGCCCGGCGCGCACGAAGCCGATGCGCTCTCAGTGGGAGCCAAGCTGGCAACGTTGGCCATCGAAACCCGAAGGCTTTACGCCGATTTGCGGCATCGCTCGGAGTTCGACCTGCTCACCGACATCCACAACCGCGGCTCACTCGACCGTCTGCTCGACGCGCAGATTGAGGGAGCGAGAGAGACAGCCGGCATCTTCGGTTTGATTTACATCGACCTGAATGAGTTCAAGCAGGTGAACGACTTGTACGGCCACAAAGTCGGAGATATGTATTTGCAGGAGATTTCGCTGCGCATGAAGCGGCAGCTTCGCCCTGGTGACCTTCTGGCACGGCTGGGTGGCGACGAGTTTGCCGCGCTGGTGCCGGTGGTCCGCAGCCGTGCTGAGGTCGAAGAGATTGCATTCCGGCTGGAGCGCTGCTTCGACGAGCCGTTCGCTATAGAGGGGTATGTTCTGCGCGGCTCGGCCAGCGTGGGCGTTGCCCTCTATCCGGAAGACGCCGCCACCAGGGACAGCCTGCTGAGCGCGGCCGACGCATCCATGTACGTAGCCAAACACACCAGGCATCAAGATGACGAGGCGCAAGACAATCCCCGCCCAGGCGCCTGAAGACCGCACATAAGAAGAGGCCCGGCTTGCGCCGGGCCTCACTGACCACTGTCCACTAATCACTGTCCACTGTTTTACTCGGCAGCCATCTCTTCGGCTTCGCCTTCCTGACGCATAAGTTCCAGTTCGCGCTCGGCGGCTTCTATCTCGGCATGGACTTCCTGCTGTACACGGGCAGCCGCTTCTTCCAGTTCCGGTGAGAGCTGAACATTGCGGTAGTATTCGAGACCCGTGCCTGCCGGGATGAGGCGGCCAACGATCACGTTCTCCTTCAAGCCGCGAAGGTTGTCGATTGCGCCGTTGATGCTGGCCTCAGTCAACACGCGCGTCGTCTCCTGGAAGCTGGCCGCGGAGATAAAGCTGTCTGTCGAGAGCGATGCCTTGGTGATGCCCAGCAACAGCGGACGCCCGATGGCCGGGCGGCCTCCGTTGTTCAGCACGCGCTCGTTCTCCTCGCGGAAACGGAAGCGGTCAACCTGCTGCTCGAGCAGGAAGCTTGTGTCACCCACTTCGTCGATGCGCACCCAGCGCAGCATCTGCCGGACAATGACTTCGATGTGCTTGTCGCTGATGGCCACGCCCTGCAGCCGGTAGACTTCCTGGATTTCGTTCACCAGGTACCCCTGCAACGCCTTTTCGCCGAGCACGGCAAGAATGTCGTGCGGGTTCAAAGGACCGTCCATCAGTGGGTCGCCGGCGCTGAGCCGCTCGCCTTCCTGCACGTTGACGTGGATGCCGCGGGGCACCGAGTATTCCTTTTCGTCGCCGTTGTCCGCGGTCACGTAGATTTTGCGCTGGCCCTTGGCCACTTCGCCAAAGCGAACCACGCCGTCGATCTCGCTGATGATGGCCGTCTCACGCGGCTTGCGCGCTTCGAACAGTTCCACCACGCGCGGCAGACCGCCGGTGATGTCCTTGGT
>OCZT010005590.1_pt1 | contig 12523 bp, 10 predicted proteins | sample 1539031 | NCBI WGS metagenome assembly OCZT01 (sample SAMEA3539308, study PRJEB22396) | soil metagenome | biome: tundra; feature: field; material: soil | place: USA | collected 2010-05 | depth 0.15 m | reverse complement strand
CCGCGCGGTACGGTCGCCGCCCAGAATACGGTTGGACTGCTCGGTGGAAAAGCGATCGTGGCCGGCAGGGACCGGGGTGTGGGTGGTGAAGACGCACTTCTTGCGCACCTGTTCGATGTCGGATTCAGTGGCCGCCCCCAGTGGACCGCCGCCCAGTTGGCGTTCAAGCAGCGCAAGGGTGAGCAGCGCTGCGTGGCCCTCATTCATGTGGTAGACGTTTACGCGGTGGCCCAGCGCATGCACCATGCGCACGCCGCCCATGCCCAGCACGATTTCCTGCTGCAGGCGGTAGTTGGTGTCGCCGCCGTAAAGATGATCGGTAAGGCCGCGGTCCCATCCTGAGTTGCCGTCAATATCCGTGTCCAGCAGGTAGATGGGCACAACATGCCCGTAGCGGCCCACCAGGTTATAACGCCATGCGCGCACCTGCACGATACGGTCTTCCACTGAGACAGTAACCCGCACCTTCTCCTCGGTGCAAAAGTCTGAGGGGTTCCACGGTTGCACGTCCTCGGTCTGCACGCCGGTTGGTCCCAGGTGCTGCTGGAAGTAGCCCTTGCGATGCAGCAGGGTGAACGCTACGAGGGGAACGCCGAGATCAGCTGCCGAACGCAGCGTATCGCCGGCTAGCATGCCTAAACCGCCCGAGTAGGTAGGCATCGCGGGGTTGATCGCGATCTCCATGGAGAAGTAGGCAACAAGTCCTGAACTGGGGAAGGTTTCGTACGAGAATGGCTTGGTTGATGTCGGTTGCATGCTGTTCTTTCTCTCCACGGCGCTTCCCGGGTAGCAAAGCGGCGAACTTGATATCTAGAGTCCATACGGGCCCGGGCTTTCGACATGCCTTACGACCCTTATCGGGGCAAATACCTTCCGATTTTAGCAAGGAACCGCTCTATTCACTTTTGGTTTGATGATGAGTGTCCCGTAAAGGGAAACACCTCATAAAAATCAAGGAGTTACGTTCGAAATTGTTCGCGGGGTCATAAAACGGCCGGGGTGGATTCTCTCCAGTGAAAGAATCCACTGTCCGGCCTGGATTGGAAACAGCTAATAAATCCCTATTCCAGCTTGTGAGCCCCGCCCGAGGCGTGGCAAATGTGGATCTGCGGTACGATGCCGGTTTTTGCGGTATAGCGTTTTCCCAACTCTGCTGCGAAGGGCTTGGCCTGAGCCTGTTCGACCAAATTGATGGTGCAGCCGCCGAAGCCGCCGCCGGTCAGGCGAGCGCCGATCAGTCCGGGAATGTCCTGGGCCAGTTCGACCATCAGATCTGCCTCGACGCAACTGCCTTCAAAGTCGCCACTATAGCTTTTGTGCGCCTCGGCCATGAGCCGGCCCAGTTCCTTGAGGTCACCCTTTTCCAGAGCCTTTTCAGCGGCCACGGTGCGCAGGTCTTCGCTGATGACGTGACGGGCGCGCATGAGGGACTTGGGCGCCATCTCGTGGCCCCATTTTTCGAGATCCTCAAGCGTGGCGTCGCGCAGGAAAGGAACACCCGGCCGGTGGCTGGCGATTACTGCGCAGGCGGCCTCCGACTCCCGGCGGCGCGTGGGGTAATCGCCGCCGGCAATGGAGTGCTTGACCATGGTGTTGGCAATGACCAGCGCCACATGGGCGGGAATGGGCGCGAGGCGGAAACTGAGGTCGCGGCAATCCAGCAGCAGGGCGTGATTCTCTTTGCCGTTGACGGAGATGAACTGGTCCATGATGCCGCAGCTTGTGCCGACGAACTCGTTCTCGACACGCTGGCAGAGGCGCGCGAGCACCGGACCCGGATAGCTGGCGCCGATGAGCGACAAAACGGCAATCGCCGTGGCCACCTCGACGCTGGCTGAACTGGAGAGGCCGGAGCCGAGTGGCACGTCGCCCCAAAGGCTGAGGCTGAAGCCGGGAATCTTGTGGCCCTCGCCGGCGAGGATGACAACCACGCCGAGCGGGTAGTCGGTCCAGTGCTTGCTGGCGGTTTTGGGCGGCGTGGCGGCGTCAAAGGTGCAGTCGCCATCTTCGGAATAGTTTTCCGAGTAGAGGACGATTTTGCCGTCGGTGCGGGGCGAGATGGCGGCCAGTGTGGCAAAGTCGATGGCCACGGGCATCACAAAGCCCTCGGCGTAATCCGTGTGTTCGCCGATCAGGTTGACGCGTCCGGGAGCCACAAAGACGGCTGGCTCGGCCTTGAAGCGTTTAAGGTGCATGGAGCGGAAAACGGCGGGATCATGCATGTCAGATAACACCTCAGATGGATTCGATCTCAACAATCATGGGCCAGGTTGCGGCTTGGCCGGGAGCTAATATGCGGGACCAGGGGCCGGTTTGGGCCAGCGAGTCATGGGCCGTGGTGGACGGCTCAAGTGTGACGCAGTTCTGTTTGGGCCCCGGCCGGTCAGGCCAGCCGCCTTGGCAAATCCACAGGCCAAGATAGGGTGTGGCCGCTGGATTAAAGCGAAACCGGATGCGCAGGCGAGCGCCGGGCCGCTCTAGTGCGGCCCAATTCTCGTGTGCTGCCAGGGGACCGGCAAAGAGTTTTTCACCAATGCCGGATTCCGGCGGCTCAACGAGGCTCAGGTCGGTGTGCTCGCCTTGCGCCAGTGCAGCCATAGGCCAACTGACCTTGGCATCTTCCTCGCCAAGCCGTCCACCACGGGAGTATGCAAGCCTTAACTCGTGAATGGACTCCGGCAGGACGATGCGGTCTCCCGTCTCTACCGCGAAGGAGGGATGCGCTGTCCACGACCAAGGCGCCGGGTAGTCGCCGGAATTGGTGACCTTGTAATCGGCACGAAGGCGCCACCCTTCGTCGGTTTTGAGCAGGGTCGTCGTCCGCTGCAATTCAAGAGGCAGCGAGAAGCACTGGGCGCGGAAGGTGGCGCACATTGAACTGGACGTGACCAGATGCCACGGAACTCGCCACAGGTCACCGTGGTCGGGAACCGAGGCAGGGCCGGCGGGGGTATTGACCGTGCAGGCGTTAACGGAAGGGAAGCACTCGTCCCATCCGCTGGCGTCGCCCTCATCAAAAGCCATGGTCTGGGTGCGGGGGCCGTAGGGAGCCAGGGGGCCTTGAAGCAATTCGAGGCCACGCACGGAGATGGAAGCGATTTTGCCGCCCAGCGCGGGGAGGAAGGTGACGGAGCAGTCCCCGGACTCGATGAGAACGTTTTCTTTCCCGGCCGGACTTTCGCTCCACTCCGTCATACGATCTACCTTTCCAGGACTTCCGCGGTCGCGGCGGCCAGTCTCTCCCAAATTCTACCCAGCCAGGCCTCGTGTTCTGGCTTCATCAGCACTGAGCGGAGGCAGGTGACTGTGGGCGACTTGGCGCCGTTGAGCTTGCCACCCGCTAACTCATGCTGCGACGCGGGCTCAAACCACGCCAGCGGCAATTCTACAAGGGCCAGGTGCAAATCCCGTGCTGCGCAAGCTGCAAAAATGCTTTGCGCCAATTCGGTAGCGCGCCGGGGAGTTTCAGCGCTCAGCTTCCAGACCACGATGTCGAGTTCCGGATGACTGGGGAGCGGTTGGAAGCGGGAGTCGGCGCCGAGGCGGCGGTCCAGTTCAAGGGCGGCCGCGCGGCCCTGCGCCAAGCCACGGGCAAACTCGCCACCGGGAATCAAGGGAAGAAGCTGCTGGGTGGTCCACAAGGCTACGGCAGAAGCGCCGGCACGCGAGCACTCCAGGCTGATTTCGCCCAGGTGCAACTGCTTTGAGGTGAAGTACGTATAGGGGGAATCGTGCTTGTAGAAGCGGCCGACGGCGGGGTCGCGAAAGAGGATGCAGCCGCATCCGTAAGGCTGCAGGCCGTGCTTGTGCGGATCGACGACGATGGAGTCGGCTTGATCGATGGCCGAGTAGGCGCGGCGAGCCCGTTCATCCAGAGACTCGGGAATCAGCCGGAAATAGCCGCCGTAGGCCGCATCCACATGGACCCGGAAGTTGTACCGATCGCGCAGGGCGAGGATTTGGTCCAGAGGGTCTACAGCGCCGATTGCAGTTGTGCCCAGGGTAACCACCACCGTGCCCACATCGCCTTTGCGCAACGCGGTTTCCAACGCTTCAAGGCTCATGCGCCCGTGGGAATCGGCGGGAATCTCGGCGTAGTTCAGATTAAGAACGGCGGAGATGCGCCGGTGGGTGTAGTGGGCCTGTTCGGAGCCCAGAATCCGTGTCCGGCCTCGCTTGCCCGGCGCCACCTGCCCGGCCACCCACAGCGCTTCCAGGTTGGCGATGGTGCCACTGGTGGTCAGGTGGCCCAGAAACTCCGTCCAACCGAACATGCTCGCGATCTCACGAACGGCCTCGATCTCCATCTCGGAGCTTGCCCGGCCGCCGTCCCGTGCGTGGTTGTTGGGGTTGATGGTCATGGCCAGGGCATAGGCTGCCCGCGCCACCGGATGCGGCGGCTTGAGCATCTGCCCGGCGTAGAGGGGATGGAAGTAAGGGTAGTTGTCGCCGAGGCGGTGAGCGGCGGTCGCCAGCACTTTGGTAACGGCAAGGGTATCGATCTCCGGCGCGGAGGCCGGCAGGGAGCCAAACGCCTGCTCAAGTAACTCGGTGGCGCGTGCTAACAAGGCTGGGACAGGATCGAGAGGCATAGCGACCTATCAAAGTAACACACTGGAAGAGGCAGTTTTAAATCCATATTGGTCAATGCGTTCCAGAACGGTCAAAAGGGGAATGGGACGACTGACAAGTTTTCCTGCGTATCTTATTCAAAGGAATGGTACACTACGTCCAGCGTTAGAGCGGAAGCGGGCGTGAGCAGCACTCGCCCAACCAAGCAAGATTCTGCCAGTGGTCGTCCGGTTCACCCAGCGCAATTCAATCCAGGAAACACGATCAAATGGAACAAGGTACTGTGAAGTGGTTCAATGACGCCAAGGGGTTTGGTTTCATCTCGCGTCAGAACGGTGAAGATGTGTTCGTGCACTACTCTGCGATCAACTCGAGTGGTTTCAAGAGTTTGCAAGAAGGTCAGGCCGTGCAGTTCAACGTAGTGAAGGGGCCCAAGGGATGGCAGGCAGCCGACGTGCAGCCGCTGTAACCTGAAAGGCCGGGTTTGGGGCAGAATCTAGCGAGCAAAACGCGAGGGCTGGGAGAAATCCTGGCCCTTGTTTTGTTTCAGATCCGGCAACTGTGTGCGGTCCGGTCCTGAATCGGACGGTGCCTGCCTTCCGCAATTCCAGTTCTTCTCCGCGCGGGAGTATTCTGAGGCGTTGAAGAAAACGGTCCATGGGAGCCTGCAGCGAAGAATTGAGCCGCTGACGGGTTTATAGAAACCGTGAAATCCTGCGAAATGAGGGTGTTTGCGGAGTCTGCACTCACTCTGAAAGGCCGGCGGAGTATGAAAGTCTCTTCACGAAATACTGCACGATTTGTCCTTCGCATTTCCCGTTGGTTTGTTCCCTGCATGTTGCTGCTGGCCACTGCCTTTCCGTTGTTCGCTGCAGAGCACTTTGTTACGCGAACGGGAACGCGGCTGATGCTGGATGGAAAGCAGTTCCGGTTTGCAGGAGGCAACCTGGACTACCTGGCGCTGGCCGCTGACAGCTTTGGCAAGATCGGCGCCACAGACATCTACTATCCGTCGAAGCAGATGATTGACGATGCGTTCGCCACGTTGAACAAGATGAACGGCACGGTGACCCGCGTGTGGTCGTCGGCCAGCCAGGGATGCGCGCTGTGCATCGAGCCCGAACGGGGCAAGTTCAACGAGGCGGCGCTGCGGCAGCTTGATTACGTTGTCTACTCGGCGGGCAAGCACCATATCCGGGTGATTCTTCTATTCGTTGACCCGTGGGGATACTACACAGGCGGAACAGTGCAATATCAGAAGTGGCGGGGCGGCGGAGATTTCTTCCGCGACGCGGCGCTGATCGCGGACTACAAGACCTACGTTTCCACGCTGATCAATCGCAAGAACACGTACACGGGGGTTGTGTACCGGAGCGATCCGGCGATTCTGGCCTGGCAGCCGGGCAATGAGCTTCGCGATGCGCCGATCGAATGGGAACGCGATATCGCGCACTACATCAAGTCGCTCGATCCGCATCACCTGGTCATCAGCAGCAACGACTACCACAGCGTTGAGCAGAACTGGGCCGCCATTCCGGATATTGATATTGTCAGCCGGCACTATTATCCCTTCTTCGGCAAAGACACAGACTGGACGTTCGAACGCGACCGCGAGGCGCCGAAGCTGGCGAACAAGGTGTTTGTCGTGGACGAGTTCGGATGGGATCGCGGCAACGCCTCGGTTGAGCAACTGAAGGACCGGCTGAACCAGATTCTCGCGGATCCCAACATTGGCGGCGACCTGTTCTGGGCGTTGCGGGGACCGAAGGACGGCGGAGGCGCGATGGTCGTGCCCGGCGCGGGTGGCGAGTGGTGGGCGCTCTATTATCCTGCCACCAAGACGCCGAACAATACGGAAGAAGACATGCGGCTGCGGACACAAATCTTGAGCGATCACGCAGCGGCTATGTCGCGCGCTGCTAAGCGTTGAGATCGATCCCTTAGAATTGTGTCGATCAGCTTACCCAGCAAAAGGCAGCCCGGGCCTTGGTTTTTGAGGCGGCCTGATCTGCTTACGGAGATTGCCAATGAAACCACGTGAACGCTATCTGACAGCACTTACGGGCGGAACACCCGACCGTGTACCAATCGGCGACTACATGTTCAGCAACAACCTGTGCGAGAAGGTGCTGAATCACAGGCAGGTTTTGTATGAGGCCGCAAACCAGGTAGAGCTGGCAACCAAGCTGGGCCTGGATTGCATGTGGGTGGGAATCAACGGATTCTGCGGGCTGGAAGAAGAACCTCACGCCGAGGGCACAAAGTATCAGGACGAGTGGGGCGTGACGTACATCAAGAACGGCTGGCCCATCATGGCGCAGACGGATACGCCCATCAAGACGCGCGCCGACTGGGAGAAGTACCGCATGCCGTCGACTACCGCGCCGCATCGCTTCAACATGCTGCGCGCAGGCATCAAGTCCAACAGCGGCGACCTGGCAATCAAAGCCGGTGTGCTGGGGCCGTTCACCATGATGTATTGGTACCTGATGGACATCGAGACGCTCGCGTTCACCATTCACGACGACCCCGACCTGGTGCGCGAGATGTGCGACGCGTTTGTGAAGTACACACTGGAGACGGTGCAAGGGGCGAAGGACCTGGGCGGCGTGTCGGTGGTCGAAATTTCAGACGACTGGGGCGGCACCAAGTCGCTCTTGATGTCTCCGAAAAATCTGCGCGAGTTTTTCATTCCGCCCTTCCGTGCCATGGTGCAGGGCATGCGCCAGATGGGACTGCCCGTGGTGATGCACAACGATGGCAAGATTTGGGAAGTGCTGGACGACCTGGTGGACACCGGCATCAACGGAGTTCATCCCGTGGAGCGCGCGGCGGGGGGTGACCTGGCCTGGGTGAAAGAGCGCTACAAGGGCCGCATCTGCCCGGTCGGCAACGTGGACAACAAATATGTGATGAGCACCGGCTCGGTGGAGGAAGTCGAGAACGAAGTGAAGGAGTGCATGCGCATCGCCAAGCCGGGCGGCGGCTACATTCTCTCCACGGACCACTCCATCCACGATGGCATGCCGTACGAGAACATCATGGCTTATCTCGAAGCTGGCAAGAAGTACGGCGTCTATGAACCATGAAACAGGGCACCGCAATCATTATCGGAGCGGGCCCGGCGGGGCTCACCGCTGCGCTCGAGCTTGAGCGGCGCACCGGAATCAAGCCGATCGTAGTTGAGTCCTGCCGCGAAATCGGCGGTCTTGCCCGGACGATTGTCTACAAGGGCAACCGCATGGATATCGGCGGGCACCGTTTTTTCTCCAAGTCCGACCGCGTGATCCAGTGGTGGCTTGACCTGATGCCGGTTGAGGCTGGGCACGGCAGTGAAGGCCAACTCGGGTACCGTGGCCAGCGACGCGATGTGCCGGCGTCAAATTCTCCCGATCCGCAGACGGACGATCTCGTCATGCTGGTGCGCCAGCGCCAGAGCCGCATCTATTTCCTGCGCCGTTTCTTTGACTACCCAATCCAACTCACGGCGGACACGCTTAAAAAGTTGGGAACGGTTCGCACCGTGCGCGCCGCCGCGAGTTATCTGCGCGCGGCTGTGCTCCCTCGCCGCCCGGAACGGACACTTGAGGATTTTTTGATCAACCGTTTCGGCAGGCAGTTATACCTGACATTCTTCAAGCCCTATACGGAAAAGATCTGGGGCGTGCCTTGCAGCGAGATCAGCGCCGAGTGGGGAGCGCAGCGCATCAAGGGCCTGTCGCTGAAAGGCGTGGTCGCGCACTTTCTCAGAAAAACTTTCGGCCCGCGCAACTCAGGCGGCCTTGCGCAAAAGAAGACCGAAACCTCGCTGATTGAAAGTTTCCTCTATCCCAAACTCGGCCCAGGACAGCTTTGGGAACACGTGGCGAGCCTGGTCGAAAAGGGCGGCGGCGAAATCCGTCTTGGCGTTCGTATCGACCGCATCCATATTGAAGGAAACAAGGTCGTCTCCGTTGAAGGCGTGAACGATGCCGGAGAGCGCGCGACCTATGCCGGCGACTACTTTTTCTCCACCATGGCGGTCAGGGATCTGATTCGTGCAATAGCTGCGGAGGTGCCGGCGGAGGTTGTGGAAGTGAGCGATGGGCTGATGTACCGCGACTTCATCACCGTCGGCCTGCTGGCGAATAGACTCTCAGTGACTGAAAATGACGGCACTCCGCTCAAGGACAATTGGATCTACATCCAGGAACCGGATGTGAAAGTAGGCCGGCTGCAGATCTTCAATAACTGGAGCCCTTGGCTGGTGGAAAGCACAGGAAAGGTGTGGATCGGCCTCGAATATTTTTGCAACGAAACCGATCCCTTGTGGAAGCTCTCCGACGAGAAAATGACGCAGTTGGCAATCGAAGAAGTGGCCCGCATCGGAATCCTCAAGGCCGAAGACGTGGAAGACTCGCACGTGGTCCGCGTGCCCAAAACATACCCCGCGTACTTTGGCAGTTACAGCCGCTTCGACGTGATCCGCAGGTACACAGACCGCTTTGAAAACCTCTTTCTGGTTGGACGCAATGGCATGCACAAGTACAACAACCAGGACCACTCGATGCTGACTGCAATGGCCGCGGTCGAAAACATCGTGGACGGCATCACTGCCAAGGAAAACATCTGGGCCATCAATACCGAGATGGAGTATCACGAGGAGAGGTCGGCAGGCTGACTCCGATCCGATTTGGCCGGACGCCGGACAGAATCTAGTTCAGCCGCCAGTAGGCCCCATTCAGTACAGATGCAAACGTGACCCAGGCCAGGTAGGGAGCCATGAGCCACGCCGCAGTGGGCGCGACCCGCGAAAAGACCAGGGTAGTGGCCCCGATAGCGGCCCACATGAACACAACCTCAACCAGCGCAGCGCCGATGGCGTGCTGGCGAAAGAAGATCAGCGACCAGGCAAAGTTGAGCCCCAACTGCACGAGAAACAAGACCAGCCCCCAGGTGCGCATGGGTGAAGCGGCAGACTGCCAGACCTGCCACGCCGCGATGGCCATCAGCGCGTAGAGCAGCGACCACACCGGGCCAAAGATCCAATTGGGCGGAGCGATGGCCGGCCTGACCAGGGTCCGGTACCAACCGGGAATCTCGCCGGCGGTCCACTTGCCGCTGATGCCTGCCACTGCAAAACAGAGTGCCATCCAGAACAGCAATGAAATCCAGCGCATGTCGGCCTTCCTTTCAATGCGAGCCAGGTGATTCTACTCTCGCGAAAGAGGCTCGATCTGTTCAATCAGAAAAGGCGATGCCGGCAGCGATGACCTCGAAGGGCATAGTCGCTGGCCGGCATCTGAAGCACAGCCGATTCTTGAGAGTTCAAGCTCGTGCCCGGAGCTACGAAGTGAACTGGATCGTCCTGAGGTAATTCCGAGGCCTGAACCTTTCTTCTGTTCTTATCTGCGTATTGTTTCTGCCGTTCAGTTCATGCCGTTGTCTTAAAGCTGCGTAACGCGAAGAGAACCAAGTAGCCAAAGAGAACCAAGTGAGCAAAACGAACCAAGTACGCGGAGAGAACCAAGTAACACAAGATGGATCATTAAAGTGCCCACGATGGTGCATTGCCCAGAATGGCTGCGCCTGAAAAGGCGATGGGACCGTTCCACTCGGGAACCAGGAAACCTGCTGTGGGGTGGGCATGAGGTCCAGCCGTCATGCGGTGGTGGCTGAGGAGAATCTTTTGAATCTCGCGGAGTGCTTCGCTGCGTTCCATCCGCGACTGCCGCTCCCAGAACATGACGAAACCCTGGCTGCACACAGGGCATTGTGTTTCAGCGCTGCCACCGGTGATCTTGCACAAAACTTGCATTTCACTTGCCTCGTTCTTGACTGGCCTTTGCCAGCCAACAAAACGACAATAGGCGACTTCTCACATCGCTGGACATTCCCCGTCCGGCGGGTCGAGCGCTCTTTCGGGGGAGCCGCCTATCCCCTGTTCGGGGGAGGGGCGACTTCGGAACTCATTATGGGCTATTTTGTGAGCGGAGGAACTTGGGCCTGGTCAAAGAGTTGCAAGTTTTCGCCCTTCCACTGCATGGCGGAGTGGATGCGGTTATAGCCGCTGGGATGGTCGAAGAAGAGCCATTCCTCCACCGGGCCGGGACGCATTTTGCGGTATTCGCCAAGGTGGATAGCGGCCTGGGCAAAGCCGTCGGGCTGACGGGCGGCGTTGAGACCGAACATGTCCGCCTCTTTCTCCTGGGTGCGCGTCTGGGTATTCAGCACCGGGGTGAGCACAAAGAAAAAAATTCCGGCCAGCAGAAGAGCCAGCGGCAGTCCGGCCGGGTCACCGACTTCGTGAATCTGCCAGCGGTCTCCCCAACGCTTGAGCGCCCACTGCATTCCCCAGAGCAGGTAAGCGAAGAAGAGCACCACCAGGATGACCATCTCGACCATGAACTTGGGAATGTGGTTCAACACATAGTGGCCCATTTCGTGGCCCATCACCGCCTGCACCTCCTCGGGCGATGCGCGACGCAACAGGTTGTCGTTGAGCGTGATGCGCATGGTGTTGCCGAAGCCGCTTACGTTGGCGCTCATGCGCGTGGTCTGGCGGCTGGCGTCGATCTCGTATACATCGTTGGTTGGAATCCCGTTGGCGTGGGCCATGCGCAGAATGGGGACGGTGATCTTTGGATCGTCGAGCCGATGGATCTTGTTAAAAATGGGCTGAAGGTACACGGGCCCAATGGCGACCGTGAACATCATGAATAACATGGTGGCCACTGAACCCCAAATCCACCATGTATTTGGCAATTTACGCACAATGGCGTAGATTCCGGCAACGGCAATGCCGCCCAGCACCAGCGCCAACAGCAACGACTTGCCTTCATCACCCATCCATGGGCCAAAGGTCTGGGTGGCCAGGCCGTACTTATGTTCACGCACAAAGTTCTGGTAATACTCAAGCGGAAAGCCAAGTACCGTCGTCGCCAGCAAGTATTCCACCCAGTAAACGAGCGTCTGCAAGAACTTGAATCGCGTGATGCGCTGGGCCAGGTCGCGCATCCTTGCCGACCAGCGCGTGTTGAGCAGCAGCAGAGAGACTGCCGAGCCATAGAGAAAGCCCCAGAGGATAAGCCAGTAGCCGCCCTCGAAGTAGGCGTTGGAGCGGGCGTAGGCCGCGGGAGGGATCATGGCCAAATAAGCTTCAGTTGCGGCGTCGGGGTTGAAGTTCGGCGAGGGCTGGGCCGCGGCCGGGACCTTGGTGATGTCTGCCGTGGGCTGAATGGCGGGTTGAGCCTGGGCAGCGCCAAGGCCGAAGAAAGCTAACAGGACAAAGACCGCGAAACCGCGGAAACGCCAGTGCATAGGGGAACCTCATGTTGATGCCGGAATCTCTGCGCCCTCGCAGATGAGTGGGGGAAGAACGGCAACACAATACCAGATTTGCCGTCAGGTTGTATTTACGCGCCACAGGACGGGATTGTTCCGGCTGCGTCCGGTATATCCTGAAGTGTTGCCACTTAACCGGACCACAGCGTGGCCGGGAGACTCAGGACATCCTTACCATGAGCACGAAGACAATCACCGTACACCTGCCCGACGGAGCCGTTCGCGAAGTTCCCGCGGGCACGACGCCCCTCGATATAGCCAATTCCATCTCGCCCCGGCTGGCTGCGGCCTCCGTGGTGGCCCGCTTGATCCCGTTGAGCGGCGCGGGGGGAAAGGCCTCGACCGATGAGCACGCGTCAGAAGCCGCGATGTATGCCGCCGAGGATGCCGGCGCGGCAAGGTTGGTAGACCTGGCAACTCCGCTGACGGCGGATACGCGCCTGGAACTGGTGACCGAGAAGGATCCCGAGGCGCTGAGGGTGGTGCGGCACTCGGCCGCGCACGTCATGGCCACCGCGGTTCTGGAACTGTTTCCAGAGACCAAACTGGGCCACGGTCCGGCCACGGAGTCGGGCTTCTTTTACGACTTCTATCGGCAAAAGCCCTTCGTGCCCGCAGACCTGGCGGC
>OCZT010005589.1_pt1 | contig 12524 bp, 12 predicted proteins | sample 1539031 | NCBI WGS metagenome assembly OCZT01 (sample SAMEA3539308, study PRJEB22396) | soil metagenome | biome: tundra; feature: field; material: soil | place: USA | collected 2010-05 | depth 0.15 m | reverse complement strand
GCGCGCCCGGCTGGCGGTGCGCAACGGCTTGAGCGTGCTGGGTGCGCCCGTTAGTCAACCGCCGCCAACGCCTGTGCGAACTGCGCCTGGTAGAGGCGCGCGTACGCGCCGCCAGCCGCCAGGAGCTTCGCGTGCGTGCCCTGCTCGACGATCTGCCCGTCCTCCATCACCAGGATGAGGTCGGCGTCGCGGATGGTCGACAGCCGGTGCGCGATGACGAAACTGGTCCGGCCCTGCCGCAGCGATGTCATCGCGCGCTGGATCAGTACTTCGGTCCTGGTATCCACCGAGCTGGTCGCCTCATCCAGGATCAGGATGGCCGGCCGGGCCAGGAACGCCCGCGCGATGGTGATGAGCTGCCTCTCACCCATGCTCACGTTGGCGCCCTCGTCGTCCAGGACGGTGTCATAGCCGTCGGGCAGCGTCCGCACGAACCGGTCGACGTAAGTCGCCTTGGCCGCCTCTGCGATCCGCTCGGGCGTGGTACCGGCTGATCCATAGGCGATGTTGTCCGCGATGGTGCCGCCGAACAGCCAGGCGTCCTGCAGCACCATCCCGGTCAGCGACCGCAGCTCGTCCCGGCTCATCGAAGCGATGTCGATACCGTCGACGGTGATCCGTCCCGAGCTGATCTCGTAGAACCGCATCAGCAGGTTGACCAGCGTGGTCTTGCCGGCCCCGGTCGGCCCGACGATCGCCACGGTCTGGCCGGGCTCGACCTTCAGCGACAGGTCCTCGATCAGCGGCCGGTCCGGCGCGTACCGGAAGGACACGTGCTCGAACTCCACCCGGCCGTGCACCTCCGCGGGCCTGACCGGCTGGGCGGGATCCGGTTCCTGCTCGTCGGCGTCCAGCAGGGCGAAGACCCGCTCGGCGGAGGCGACGCCGGACTGCAGCAGGTTGGCCATGCTGGCCACCTGGGTCAGTGGCTGGCTGAACTGCCGGGAGTACTGGATGAACGCCTGCACGCCGCCCAGGGAGAGGGCGCCGGTCGCCACCCGCAGCGCGCCAACCACGGCGACCAGCACGTAGTTGAGGTTGCCGACGAACATCATGACCGGCTGGATGGTGCCGGAGATGAACTGAGCCCGGTAGCTGGCCTGGTACAGGGACTCGTTCTGCTCGGTGAAGACCCGCATCGCCTCGTCGCGCTGGCCGAACACGCTCACCAGCGAGTGCCCGGTGTACATCTCCTCGACGTGGCCATTCAGCTTGCCGGTCGTCGACCACTGCTTGATGAACTGGGGCTGAGCGCGCTTGCCGATCCTGGCCACGACGAAGATCGAGACGGGTACGGTGACCAGCGCGATCAGTGCCAGCAGCGGCGAGATGAGAAACATCACCGTGAGCACGCCCACGATGCTCAGCAGCGAGATCACCAGCTGGCTCAGCGTCTGCTGCAGCGACTGAGCCAGGTTGTCGATGTCGTTGGTGACCCGGCTGAGGATCTCGCCCCGCGGCTGCCGGTCGAAGTAGCTCAGCGGCAGCCGGGACAGCTTGGCCTGGACCTGCTCGCGCAGTCCGAAGACGATGCGCTGCACGACCGTCGCCGTCACCCGGCCCTGCATCAGCATGCCGGCTGAAGAGCCCAGGTAGACCAGCAGGACCAGCAGCAGTACCTGGCCGACGCGGGTGAAGTTGATGCCCTGGCCAGCGACCACGTGAATCGCCGACAGCATGTCGGCCTGCGTGCTGTGGCCCTCGCGGCGCAGCCGGGCCACCATCTGGGCCTGGCTTACCCCGGCCGGGATCTGCTTGCTGATGACGCCCGAGAAGATCAGGTTGGTCGCGTCGCCGAGCAGCCACGGCCCGAGCACCGACAGCGTGACGCTGACCGCCGCTAGTACCAGGCCGGCAGCCACCAGCAGCCGGTGCGGGGCCAGCGTGCCAAGCAGCCGCCGGCTGGAGCCGCGGAAGTTGAGCGATTTCTCGGTGGACATCCCGCCCATGAATGCGGCCGGGCCACGGCCGGGACCGATGCCTCCGGCCGGGCCGGGCCCCCGCTTAGGCGTGGCCCGCTCCCCGGCGCCGTTACTGGCGGCACCGCGCCCCTCCGGCTCGCTCACGCTGTGTCTCCCGCTCGTCTCCGGGGCGCCTTAAGGCGCCGCCTTCCCTCGTCGCTCGTCCCTCGCTCCTCAGTCCAGGCGGCACCGCGCCCCTCCGGCTCGCTCACGCTGTTGCCTCCTGCTCGGTCAGCTGGGAGAGCACGATCTCCCGGTAGGTCTCATCGGTGCTCATCAGCTCGTCGTGCGTGCCAGCTGCGACGATGCGGCCCGCGTCCAGCACGATGATGCGGTCCGCATGCCGGATCGTGGCGACCCGCTGGGCCACGATGACGACGGTTGCCTGCACTGTCTCGGCGGCCAGCGCGGCCCGCAGCCGCGCGTCGGTGGCGTAGTCGACGGCCGAGAACGAGTCATCGAACAGGTAGATCTCGGGCCGGTGGACGAGCGCCCGCGCGATGGCCAGCCGCTGCCGCTGCCCGCCGGACACGTTCGTGCCGCCCTGGGCGATGCGGGCGTCCAGGCCGCCGGGCATCTGCTCGACGAAGTCGCGGGCCTGGGCGATCTCCAGGGCATGCCAGAGCTCGTCGTCGGTGGCTTCCTGGTTGCCGTAGCGTAGGTTGGTCGCCACGGTCCCGGAAAAGAGGTAGGGCTTCTGCGGTACCAGCCCGATCAGGCTCGACAGCAGCGCCGGGCTGAGCTCGCGGACATCGACGCCGTCAATGAGCACGGCCCCGCCGGTGACATCGACCAGCCGGGGGATGAGGCTCAGCAGGGCGGTCTTGCCGCTGCCGGTGCCGCCGATGACCGCGGTGATCTCACCGGGCCGGGCATCCAGGCTGATATCGGACAGCACCGGCTTCTCAGCGCCGGGGTAGCGGAACTCCACTGCCCGCAGCTCGAGGTGGCCGTGGCTGTCGAGCTCGATCACCGGGCTCGCCGGCGGAAGCAGGTCAGGCTCGGTGTCGAGCACCTCCATGATCCGTTCCGCGGACACCTCGGCCCGCGGCACCATCATGAACACGAAGGTGGCCATCATGACCGACATCAGGATCTGCAGCAGGTAGCTGAGGAACGCTGTCAGCGCGCCGATCTGCATGCCGCCGCTGGCGACGAGGTGGCCGCCGAACCACAGCACCGCGATGCTGGACAGGTTGAGGACCAGCATCACCGACGGGAACATGAGAGCGATCAGGCGGCCGACGCCCAGCGAGACATCGAACAGATCCGAGTTCGCGGTGCCGAACCGCTCGCGCTCGTGCGGGTCACGGACGAACGCCCGGATCACCCGCACGCCGCTGATCTGCTCGCGGAGCACCCGGTTGATGACGTCGATGCGCGTTTGCATCAGCCGGAACAGCGGCCGCATCCGGCTGATGATGAGGCTCACGATGATGCCCAGCACCGGAACGGCCACCAGCAGCAGCGAGGACAGCGGCACGTCCTGGTTGAGGGCCAGGATGATGCCGCCGATGCACATGATCGGGGCCGACACCAGCAGGGTGAAGGTCATCACCGCCAGCATCTGAACCTGCTGCACGTCGTTCGTGGTCCGGGTGATCAGCGACGGGGTGCCGAGCCGGCCGACCTCGCGGGCTGAGAACGCCTGTACCCGGCTGAATACACCGTGCCGGACATCCCGGCCGAGCGCCATCGCGGTCTTGGCCCCGAAGTACACCGCGCCGATCGCGCAGGCGATCTGGACCAGGCTGATGGCCAGCATGATGCCGCCGGTGCGCATGATGTAGCGGGTGTCGCCAGTGATCACTCCCTTGTCGATGATGTCGGCATTCAGCTTCGGCAGGTAGAGGGTCGCCAGGGCCTGCACCAGCTGCAGCACGGCGACGGCGGTGATCGCCTTGCGGTACGGGCGCAGGTAGGTGCGCAGGAGTCGGATCAGCATGAGCGTCTCTTTTTTGGGGGCGGAGTCGGCGGCACGGGCTGGGAACGCGGGTACGGGCGGGCGGGGAAGGCGAGCGGCCGAGATGCGGCGGCCGGACTCACCTAAGGCGCCCGGCGCGCCGCCACGTTAACCCGGAGCAGTCATCGGCGGCTCGCCATTTTTCGGCGCGGCGGCTTTCGGCAGGACAGCGAGCATGTCCTCGGCCAGCTCGCGCAGCGCGTCCTCGATGACCCGGGCGAGCGCGACGGGCGGATCGGCGAAGAGCCAGTGCTCGGTGGCCGCCTGGACGACCGCCGTGATGGCCCCCGCGAACGCGCGGGTGAAGAACGTATCGGCCGCCGCAACGGCACCGGTGCGCTCGGTGATCGCCTCAGCCAGCTCGTACTGCATCATCGACAGGGCCTTCAGGTACTCCCCGCGCAGCACCGGCGAGCAGGTGACTAGCTGGATGCTGGCGATGACCTGGGGGTCTGGCGCCTCGCTGGCCGAGCCATAGACGGCCAGCACGGCGTTCCTGACCGCATCCCACAGGCTCTCGCTGGCGGGCCGTTCCCGCAGCGCTTCCCCGATCTGGAAGGACCGGTCCAGCGCCAGGGCGCAGATCGCCTCGTATTTACTGGCGAAGTAGTTGTTGAACGTCCGCGGCGACACCTCAGCTGCCGCCGCGATGTCTTCGACGAACACGTTCTCCAGACCGCGCTCGACTGCCAGCCGCATCGCCGCCGCGCCGAGCGCCTGCCGGGTGGCGAGCTTCTTACGCTCGCGCAGCCCAGCCGGGCGGCCGGGCCGGGCCTGCGCTGAGTACTGGCCAGGACCCTGGGACGGCACGGTCGCCGGGGATGGCACTGACCCCGGCAGCCTCTCTGCGGCAGCAGTTGACATGTGCGCAGAATACAAGATTCTGCGTGACACGCAAATTTGCTTACTGCGAACATATGACATCCACCCGGGCCATGAGGGTAGCTACGTCGCGGCATCATCCACCCAAGACGGTACGCCCGGTCCGCCATGCCGGTGGACGAGACCTGCGCGGGGCGCCGGCGTGGCTAGTGCCGGCTGTCCGCGGGGCCTTTCTGGGCTACCTGAGCCAGGCCCTGGGTCATCCATGTGAGCATCCGCGGGACCTCCGCCTGCCACGTCGCCATGTTGTGCCCGCCCCCCGCGGTGAGCGCGAGCGGCACATCCGCCTGCCGAAGCCCAAGCTCCTGCCAGAACAACTCGGCGTCAGCCACGTCCAGCTTGTTGTCTGTCCCCGCGCCCAGCCAGAAGCGGGGAATGACCGCTCCCGCGGGCAGTTGCTGGACCTCGTCCAGCGGGGTGTTGTCCCGCTGCAGCACTCGGCTGCCGCCGAACGGGCTCACCAGCCGGATCGGGTGGGCCAGCTGGTTCTCGAACGGGCTGAAGTAGCCGCTGAGTACCCCGGCAAACCCGTAATGGTACCGAAATTGCAGGGCCATGTTGGCGGCGCAGAAGCCGCCCTCGGAGTATCCGGCCACGCCCCATCCAGAGCCGGGCGGCTGCACCCGGACGACATGCGCGATCCGGTCGGGCAGGTCCTCGGCCAGGTAGGTCAGGTCCTGCGGGCCGCCCACCTGGTTGAGGCACTGCAGCGAGACATCCTTGCCACCGTTCGCGTCGGGCATGACCAGCACGACGGGCTGAGCGAGGTCCTCGTTCATGAGGTGGTCGAGGGTCATCGTCACGCCCACCACAGTTATCCAGTCCTGCGGCTCACCGGGCTGTCCGTGGATGAGCTCGATCACGGGGAACCGGTATCTCTTGTACGACGACCAGAAGTACTGCGGCGGCAGGTAGACGTACACCGCCCTGGTGAGGTGGCTGCGCGAGCCGGCCACGGCCAGGCGCAGGATGTATCCCTGCCGCCGCGCCAGCCCGCTGTTCATCTTCCGGCTATCGGGCGTGCCGGGCTGCGGGCGGGATGGGAGGCCACCGTGGGGCACCTGGGGTGCCGAATTGACGCCCTGGCTGGTGAGGTCCCCCATCATTGCGCCCCAGGTCGCGTAGTAGCCGAAGTACTTGTTGACGGCCAGCACTCCGAAGACCACCGCGAGCGTAAATGCCAGGCACGCGGCGAGGACGCGAAGAACTGCCCGGCCGGTGACGAGCATCCATCCCATCAGAGCGCCAAATGTCACCACCAGCAGGACGAATAACGCCGTGCTTTGGGGGTCCAACATTCCGGCCTCCAGATCCGGGAGGAGAGTCATGCGCTGGCGATCACACCGGGCCCGGCAGGCGAGGGGAGGCGGCGGCTCCCGCCCCACGGGTATCGCCTGACTGTCATCGCATCTAACCCCGGGAAAGTGCGCGTTACGAGCCCCGGTCGCCATTGTGCCCGGACACGGGGACATCTACCGCGTTGACCGCCGTGCGGCCGGCGCCGCCCGCCTCCGTGGCTGTTGTGTTCATGCCCCCAACGTGCCATCGCTAGCCCGGCCTGGGTATCAGGAAGAACCCCAGTTCAACCCGGATCAGCTATCGGCCTGCCGGGGATTGGGCCTGGAGAGCCCCGGCGCCCGCGCAGAGCGTCCACTCGGCCCGTTGGTGCCGGTCGGGCCCGCCTTGTCAGCCGCAGGGTGGCGCGGCACGGTGACTGCCGTACGATGCGCCGCGCCGACGAGGGGTCATGTGGCGTCACGGCCCCCGTCCACGGGCAGCACCACTCCGTGCACGAAGCTGGCGTCGTCACTGGCCAGGTAGGCGATGGCGGCGGCGATCTCGCCGGGGGAGGCGACGCGGCCGGCTGGCGCGAGCGCCGCCAGCTGGTCGAGTGCCTCGCCCATCATCTCGACGCCCTCGGTTCGCGTGGGGCCGGGGGAGACGGCGTTGACCCGGACACCGCTCGGGCCGAATTCCGCCGCCCAGGCCTTGGTCAGCAGGTTCAGCGCGGCCTTGCTCGAGCCGTACAGGGCCATGCCAGCGTTGCCGAATCCGCCGACCATGGTCGTTACGTTGACGATCGCGCCGCTGCCCCGTGCGGCCATGGCCGGCGCGAGTTCGGCAACGAGGAAGAACGGGACCTTGACGTTGATAGCGAACGTATCGTCGAAGGTCTCCTCAGTGGTGGCCTGCGTGGGGCCAAACGAACCGCCGCCGGCATTGTTCACGAGGATGTCGACCCGCCAGCGCATCGTCGCGGCGGCGGCCGATCTGATGTTCGAGCGCGGCGTCGCCGGGACGACCGTGGAGGACGTCAGGGCAGCTGCCAGGGTCAGCAGCTCGCAGGTCTATCACTACTTCACCGATAAGCACGCGCTGGTGCGGGCCGTCATCGAATACCAGACCGACGCCATCGTCGGCGGCCAGGAACCGATGCTCGCCAACCTCGACTCCCTGCAAGGGCTCCGCGCCTGGCGTGACTTCCTCATCGACCACCAGCGCAAACTGCATTGCCGGGGCGGCTGCCCGATCGGCTCCCTGGGTGGCGAACTCGCCGAGACCGACCCCCAGGGCCCGTTCCGACGTGGCCGCCAGCTTCAGCCGATGGGAGGCCGGCATCCGTAACGGCCTGCGCGCCATGCACGCCCGCGGCGAGCTCAGAACCGACGCTGCCCCCGACAACCTCGCCCTCGCCACGCTCGCCGCACTCCAGGGCGGCTTGCTGCTGACGCAGATCCAGCGTCAGACCAGGCCACTCGAAGTCGCCCTCGACGCCATGCTCGACCACGTCGCCTCGCTGACAGCCCCCGCCTGAGAGACCGCCGCGTCGAACCGCGTACATCAGGGCAGGCTGGCGACCGCTTCCTCCGGGTTCTCGACGGTGACGACAATCCGGTCATACGGCTGGTCGGCCAGGTCGAGCACGACGGCCGGGCGGCGGCCATGGCAGACCGCGAACGTGACACCGTCACTGTCCCGCCACGTCCCGACCATGATCACGCCGGGGAACCCGCTGCCGGGCATCCGCAAGCCATGGACCTCTGCCATACCGTCCGGCACCGATCGGACCCGCACTACGGCTGTCCGCGGCACCCTGATGTCACCGTGCAGCGCCTCCGCCTTTTCGAGCACGGACAGCGCGACGGTGACAGCATTGTCGTCAATCAGCAGGTTCGCCACAAAGCCTCATTCCTCTAGCAAGCCTCCGGGGGTCACCGACAAGCATGCATGCCGATAGGCGGTCCGCGCATCCAGGATGTGACAGCCTGGGGTGGTGGAGGAAGCGCAGCCAGTGGCGAGCGCGGGGCTGGCGGCCAGCGGGATCGCCCGCATGCGCGCGGTCATGGCCGGTCATGTCGAGCGCGGCGCGATGCCCGGTCTCATCACACTCGTGGCACGGGGACCTCACGCGCATGTCGATCCAGGCGGCCGAAGAGCGGCTGCAGTTGCGCACGCTCGGCCCTCCGTGGCCACCGACACCGCACACCCCTGACGAATGGATGCGGCACTTCGGCGCGCTCCCGCTGATGCATCAGCCCGGCGAGCAATGGATGTACAACACCGGCGCGCAGGTGCTCGGCGTCCTCCTCCTCCAGCGGGCCACCGGACAGCCGCTGGAAGCCGGTGTGGTGGCGCGGGCCGGATCCGCGCCGGTTGATCGCGCGCAGGATGATCGCGCCCGGGGGTGGTCTCTACTGAGGCGGCCCGGGAGGGCTGGGGATGTCCCAGCGGGACTCGATGTTTCCGAATCGCCACACGGCGAGGGCTACGGCCCAGATGACAACGAACAGCCCCGCGATCGTGAAACCAGCCTTGTTGATGTCGAAGCTGGACAGGAAGCCCCAGAGGGAACCGCGGAGGTGCAGCTCGGTGGTGAGAACGCCGAGGATCTCGACCGTGCCGATCAGGAAGGCGGCGGCGATCGACAGACCGGTGATGACCAGGTTGTAATACACCTTGCGGACCGGCCGGGCAAAGGCCCACCCGTAGGCGAAGTTCATGAAGCAGCCGTCGAGCGTGTCGAAGAGCGTCATCCCGCCCGCGAAGAGCAGCGGCAGGGCGAGGACGGCGTAGAACGGCAGGCCGGACGTGGCCGCGTACACGGTCGCGGTGAGCAGGACGACCTCGGTGGCGGTGTCGAACCCGATCCCGAACACCATGCCGACGAAGAACATCTGCCAGGTGTGGTTGATGGACCGCATAAACCGGCCGAAGAACCGGTACATGAGCCCGCGCGCCTGGAGCTGGCGCTCCAGCTCCTGCTCGCTGTACCGGCCGCGGCGCATGTCACGGAAGACCCGGGCTATCCCGACCAGCACCACCAGGTTCAGCGCGGCGATCAGGTACAGGAAACTGGCGGCCATCAGGGTTCCGGCCATCCCGCCGAGCGTCTCGTACGCGGAGCTGGGATTGACCACGGCGCCGAACACGGCCCTGGCGGCGAGCGAGATGCCAGCCCCGACCGCAACGATGATCATGGAGTGACCTAGCGCGAAAAAGAACCCCGTACCCAACGGCCGCTTGCCCTCGGCCATGAGCTTACGAGTGACGTTGTCGATAGCCGATATGTGATCGGCGTCGAACGCGTGGCGGAAGCCGAGGGTCCACGCGGTGATGGCAACGCCCAGCCCGACACCGAGCTTGTCGTAGCGGAAGTGGTGCGGCAGCACGGTGAGCACGAAGATGCCCCAGCCGGCGACGTTCAACGCGGCGATCACCGCCGCCATGGACCCCAGCCGGCCTCGCTCGGCTGGGCGGAGGCTCACCCGGCCGCCCGCCGGGCTGCGCGTGCCGCACCGACCAGCCTGGCGGCGGCATGCGGCACACCTGCCCAGTGCAGGTGCAGGTAGGACGCGAGCAGGCCGGGACCGGCCCAGCCGTGCCTCGTGCCGTCGGCGAGTTCCCACGCGGGCCCGTGCCCGTGCTCGCGCTCGTGCCCGTGGGCGGGCTCGCTGACGGTGTGGTGGAATTCGTGGGCTCGCACCCGGGTGCCGGCCGCGACCAGGGGAGTGTCGCGCAGGGCGGTGGCCTCACGGTAGCCGAGGGTCAGTTTCCCGGTCATCCGGGCGCGGGCGGGCAGCACCGCGCACTGGGGGTGCGCGTCGAGCGTGCGGCCGAGCCAGAGCAGCCCGGCGCACTCAGCCACGATCGGCATGCCTGCCGCTGCCCGCTGCCTGACCTGGTCGCCCAGCGCGACGTTGGCCGCCAGCCGGTCAACATGAACCTCGGGGAAGCCGCCGCCCACCACCAGGGCGTCGGTGCCCTCCGGCAGCCCCTCGGCGACCAGCGGGTCGAAGGTCACTACATCCGCCCCGGCCGCGGTCAGCAGCTCGTCGTGCTCGGCGTAGCCGAAGGTGAAGGCTGGCCCCGCGGCGACCGCGACCCGCGGCCGGGCGGACCGCGGTCCCGGGGAGTTCTCTGGTGGCTGGCCCTCCGCCGACCACGGGCCCTCCGCCGACCACGGGCCCTCCGCGGACCACGGGTCGGCGACGAGTTCTGGTGCGCTGCGCGCGATGCCCATGAGCAGGTCCAGGTCGAGGTGGCGGGCGACCATCTCGCGCAACGCGGGGAGCCACGCGTGGACCGATGCGGGACGCTCTGCGGCGGGCACCAGCCCCAGATGCCGCGACGGCGTGCGCAAGGCCGCGTCCCGGGGCAGGGCGCCGAGCACCGGGATGCCGGCCGGCCCAAGCGCCTCCCGCAGCACAGCCTCGTGACGCGGCGAGGAGACCTGGTTGAGCACCACTCCGGCGAGCCGGACACTGGGGTCCCACCCGGCGAAACCGTGCACGATCGCGGCGATGGAGCGGGATGTCCCGGCGGCGCCGACGACGAGCACGACGGGGGCGCCGGTCAGCCGCGCGACGTGCGCGGTGCTGGCGTAATCCCCGCGTCCCGCCGCCCCGTCGAAGAGGCCCATGACGCCTTCGATGACAGCGATGCCGGCGCCCTGCGCGCCGTGCCGGAGCAGTGGCGCCACCAGCTTTTCGCCCACCAGCCAGGGGTCAAGGTTGCGGCCGGGTGCTCCGCACGCCGCCGCGTGGTAGCTCGGGTCGATGTAGTCGGGCCCGACCTTGTGCGGGGACACCCGCAGTCCGCGGGCGCGGAGGGCCGCCATGATGCCGGTAGCCACCGTGGTCTTGCCGTCCCCCGACCGGGTGGCGGCGATGACCACACGGGGCAGGTTCACCATTCGATGCCGCGCTGGCCCTTGCGCCCGGCGTCCATCGGGTGCTTGACCTTGGTCATCTCGGTGACCAGGTCAGCCGCCTCAGCCAGGGCCGGGCTGGCCCGGCGGCCGGTGATGACAACATGCTGGACGCCCGGGCGCGCGGCCAGGGTGGCCAGGACCTCGTCGATGTCGAGGGTGCCGTTGGCTAGCGGGTAGGTGAACTCGTCCAGGACGAGCAGCCGGTAGGTCTCGGCCGCCAGGTCACGCTCGACCTGCTGCCATCCCTCCCGGGCCGCGCGCGCGTGATCTTCTGGCGGGGTTCGCAGCCACGACCAGCCGGCCCCCATCCGGTGCCAGGTGACGGGTGCTCCCTGGCCGGTGGCCGCGTGCACCTCGCCGAGAGCCCGCAGCGCGTCCTCTTCGCCCACCCGCCATTTCGGGCTCTTGGTGAACTGGAACACGCCGATGGGCCACCCTGCGGACCAGGCCCGCAGCGCGAGCCCGAAGGCCGCCGTGGACTTTCCCTTTCCATCCCCGGTGTGCACGATGAGCATCGGCTGCGCGCGTCGCTCACGGGTGCTGAGCCCGTCGTCGGGCACCACGGCGACCTGGCCTTGTGGCATCAGGATGCCTCCTTTGCGCGGATGAGGCTGGTCAGCGTGTGGCTGGCCTGATCCCGGAGCGGGCCGGCCCGGGCTGCGAGGCCAGGGACTGTCACCAGTTCGGCCGTCAGGTGGCGGGCCACCACACCAGCCAGCCCGAGCCGCACGGGTCCCTCCTCCGCGTCCACGACGATGCTGGTGGCAGCGGTTCTGGCCAGCGCGGACGCGGCCCGTTTCGCCTGCGCCACGGCATCGCCGTCGCCGGTCGCGCGGCCGTCCGTGATCAGGACGAGAATCGGGCGGCGGGCTGGATCCCGCCAGCCTTCCCGGCGTATCAGCTGGCGGACGGCCTCAAGTCCCGCCGCGAGCGGGGTACGGCCGCCGACCGGGAGATCCCGCAGCCGCCGGGCCGCGAGCTCGACGGAACCCGTCGGGGGGACGACGACGGTTGCCTCAGACCCCCGGAACGTCAGCAACGCCACCCGGTCCCGGCGCCGGTAGGCGTCGCTGAGCAGTGACAGGGCAGTGGTGGCCACTGTGGCGCTGCGCCTGCGGGCGGCCATCGAGCCGGAGGTGTCGAGCAGCAGCACGATGAGGTTGGACTCGCGGCCCCGGCGCAGGCTGGCGCGCAGGTCGCCGCCCGTGACCGTGAAAGCCGCGCCCGGCCTGGCCAGCACGGCAGCGCGTATCGTGGGCAGCAGCTCGGGCCGCGACGACGAGCGGACGCTGGCTATCGGCCGGCCGTGCGGCCCGCGGGAACCCGACCGGCGCCCTTCGTATCCCGATCCGAGCCCGCTGGCCTGGATGTGCCGGACCCGGAATGCGGACCCCGGGGGTGCCGAGGTGCCCATGGGAGTACGGACTGCCCCTGACGTGGCTGCCGCTGACGTGGCTGCCCCTGATGTGGCTGCCCCTGATGTGGCTGCCCCTGATGTGGCCGACCC
>OCZT010005588.1_pt1 | contig 12524 bp, 13 predicted proteins | sample 1539031 | NCBI WGS metagenome assembly OCZT01 (sample SAMEA3539308, study PRJEB22396) | soil metagenome | biome: tundra; feature: field; material: soil | place: USA | collected 2010-05 | depth 0.15 m | reverse complement strand
GTCCACCTCGCCTGCCTCCACATGCTCCTCAGACATTTATGAGACTGGTTCTAGTCCTTTGCGGGTCATCTTTACTTCCACTACCACATGCTCGGGCTTAAGCAGAAAATCCATCCTGCTCGCGTTCCCCGCGTAGGACGGCGTCCATTCTTCCGGCCGCACGTCCGTGAAATGAAGTTTAAGCAGAGCACCGAGGAGATCCTGGACATCGTACTCGTCCGTGACTAAGACGGTAGCACTGTTGTCGTGCCGTTCGGCAAGGGCGTTGGCAAAGATGGCGAATCGGTCACAGAGGGCTCGCACAAGTGCGGTGGCAGCTTGTGTATTGCGCGGCGCTTTCCACGTCTCCTCGACGCTTGCCTGGATGGTGCGTTCGACAATGCTTTCCGTGGCATACAGAATGAGTCCTGCGTCCGCCAGGTCATCGCAATGATTTTGATTTAAGAAAGCCATCCGAAGCTCGGCGGCGGCAAGCTCTTGCTCGTTGAGCGTCAGGCCGATGCTGGTCGCGAGAGCTTTTTGGCTGATGATCCAGTAGAGAAGGCTGAGACTTGCGAGGGAAAGATCCTGTAGCCGTGGCGTGCTATGCATGGTCCAGGTCACGCCGATGTGGTTCGCAGCCACGGCGCCAAGATAGTGCGCGCGGGAATGGTCCGGGAGCCGGGCCGCGCCGTTCTCTAGGATTGCTTTGAGCCACTGTCGGTCGTTATCCGTAAGCGCAAGGCACGATTGCGCGCCGATGCATATGCCAAGGAGATCAAGCGGTCGGTAGAAATAGGATTCCCGGTCGATGGGAAACGCTTGCCGTTGCGCGAGGCGCTTGAAGTGGCGCACCCATTCTTGATCGTACTGCGAGTTTCGTTGAAATCGCAGATTGACATACTGGTAGCCCGCTGCGGCGAGCATCGGGGCCTCGTCAAGTCGGTCTGTTACGAGGGATCGCAGTGGTGCCGTGTCGCTTGTGGTGGCCCGGAGATAATCGAGGAATCCAGCTTCCGGGCTTGACCATACGGCCTGGCTGGTTGATGCCTGGAGATGGGCACGGAAGAGCGCGAATGCGGTGGCGAGCCCGGTCATAGGAACCATCTGCTCGCCCGGAGACGCGTATTAAGGACGGCGGGACTCCAGCCCGGAACATTGCGCAGGCGTCCCAGCAAACCCGCGATGAGTTCGGAATAGTAGATGCTCACGGGCTTCTTGGCCGGAAGCGTGGATCGCCAGCTGAGCCCAGTGAATTTGAGAACCTGCTCGCTAAGGTAGGTCAAATCGTTAAAGGTTGATCCCTTGTGTATGTGCACGAGCAGCGGCGCGGGCAGCGGCGCGTTCTCATGCTTGATGAGAAAAGGACCGTTCGTGCACACGAGCCGCGTATACCGCCCCAGCTGAGTTATCGTGCCGCGTTCCGGCACAAGGATTCCTTTGGCATTTCCTCTGTCGCCATATCTACTGGTGATGCCGGGTTGTTGCGGATCGACAAGAAGGAAAGGGTGCTCGATAGTGACGGTGAGGAAGGCAAACTCGATAGTTTGCTCACTGCCGACCGCGAGGGCAGCGCGTTTCGCGATTTCAGCGATTTCGATGGACTTGAGCGGCTTGTAGGTGTGAAAAATCAACCGGACGTTGTCGCCGGGATTCCAACCGTTGCGCTGCTTGATTTCCTGGAGAAGTCGCTCCGTGCTTTCCTGAAGAACCTGGGGATATTCCTCATAGGCGCATTCCTTGCCCACATGGCTGAGCAGGTAGTTCCCATCTCCCCGGAACACCGTGGTGATGCCGACATAGCGGGCGCGATCGCTGAATCGGTTTTTCCGGACTTCACGCGTGCCAATTCCGATTATCAGCTCGTCGCTGATCGTCGTGTCCTGGTTAACCGTCCAGGGCGTGCCGTTCATTTTGGCGTACAGCGCGACCGCAAAATTGGCGAGTAGGTATTGCAGTTCATACGGTAACTTCGTGAAGCGTGAGACTTTGATTTCCTGGGCGGGAATCCCGGCGAGCATGAGCGTCGCCTTGGCGGTGAGATAGGGACTGTTCGTGTCCGGAAGCTCGGCATGCTGGTCCATGAGGACACGATTGCCGCGTCGATGTTTGAGTTGGCGGCAAGCGATTCCTCGATGGCGCGCTGATACGCCATCGCAGGATTGGTCGTACTAACCAGCGGCACTTTGCAGAGCGTGAACGTCGGATTGAGCAGACCGAAGAGTTTTGCGAAGCCGCCTTCGTATTGTGGCTTTGGCGTCGCGAGGCCATTGCGAAAACTATTGAGGAATTTTTCAGTCGCGCCCTGTGCCGTGTCCGGAAACACCACGAGGATGGTGGGCGTGCGTTTCGGGAATGTGTCCTTGCTGAATGGCCCGTACGGCTTGATTCCGACCCAGGGATAGGGGCTTGCCTTTGTGCGCGCGGAGTCGAAGTGGTATTGTACCGGCGGAGCCTGGTGAATCGTGTGGTACGCATTCGTATTGGTGAGTTTCAGATGCTCGCCAATCGTGACCGTGAGTTGCTCCGTTAGCGGAAGGGCTGGGTCTTTTCGGAAGAATTGATGAAACTGCCCGACCATCTCGTTGACCGCCGGCCCGCTGAGGAGTTTCGCTTCTTCGCGCTGGCGGGTCTGCTCGAAAAATTCGTAGTCCCGGCCGAGGAGAGCTTTCAGGCAGCGGGCAAAGCTCGTTTTTGACCCTTCGAGAAAGACCTCGTCAGCACCAATGGTGGTCCGGTCATCGTAGGCGGCGCTCAGATGGACTGTGGAGCCAGTGATACTACTGATTTGGCCGACGAGGCGTCGTTCACCCGGCAGAGGATTGCGGCGGACTACATAGAGCCCGAGAGATTCGCTCCGGCCGCCTCCAGCGCGGAGAGATCGGCGGTGGTTTCCCACCTCGTGTTGATCGTGAGGAATAGCCCGATGGTGGTCTGGTCCGGGACTGTTTCAATGATTTTTGCTTCGAGGATGAACGTCGGGCGGATAGTGAAGTACTTCAGCAGCGCTGGTTTCGTGCGTAGTTTCGCCGCAGAGGCACTAACGAGTTCGTCCTTCTTGCCCGCAAAGGCGAACGGATGTCGGCGGAAGGCATCATAACCCGGAAATTTCTTTGGAAGCAGAGAGTCAATCAGCGAGACGATAAACTGCAGATGTTCGCTGCATTGGAGGGTGACGGGGTTGCCGATACTTGTTCTCGGCGAGTCGCTGCGCGGAATGGCATACAAGAATCCTTCACGCCAGTAAATGAACCAATCCTCGTGTGCGCGTCGGAGTTCCTTGAGTTGCTTGTTGTCCGGCAGCGCCATACGGCATGCCGAAAACGTTTCGCTGGACAGCGAGAGGTGGAACCCGTTGAGGAACAACTCGTGGACTGGGGCCATCCCGGCGGGCATTCCTTGAGCCTTGAAGGTTGTGCTCATGTGCTGCTTTCAAAAACGTGCACCCCCCAACTCCTAATCTTGGAATGATGGTTTTTGGGGCGTTATGCAACAAACTCCAAAATAAATCCCCTGCGGCGCAGAAGGCATGGTCACACCTGATCTTTGAAGAGTGGCCATTTGTCCGCGATGTACTGTTCCACAGCTTCTCGAACGACCCAGGCCAATGACACTTTCTTCTGTTGTGCGATCCCTTCGAGGATTTGGTAAAGATCATGCGGAAAACTGATGGTCGCGCGGACGGACGAACTGGCGGCCGACACGGACTTCGTTTTTCGCTTCGCGCCTCTGATCACCTGGTAAGCTCGCTCATTCTGGAGTATAGCACCACAATTCACCATAGCGGTGAATTGCGAGGAGGCAACATATATATGTGATCGCACGGTGAGAGAGTTCACCCGGTTGCGTTAGACCTCGGTCCTCAAGGGGTCGCCTGGCGAGGCAGTTGTTAGGCACCCATGCGTTGTCGGATTTCACGTGTGGCGGCGAGAAGATTGCCACGAATGAGAAGCTCGTTGACGACAATGAATTGGATATCGCTTGCCTTCTTGCGCAGCTCTATGATGGATGACTCGGCGGGATGATCGGTCGTCAGCGGGCCGGAAAGCGCGATTGCAAACCGCTTCCCGCTCTTCGTAACGGCAAGTATCGGGACTTCTGTATCGTTAGCACCGGCGACATTGACCAGGACGTTTGCTTTGAAGTCGATGCTTCCATCGTCCTGCCGCAGAAGATCCCGGTAAAGCAGCGCGGTCGAATTCTTTAGTCGTTCTGCATCGAATTCAGGTAACGTGCCCGTTAGAAGATATTCCAGCAGTTCCGCCGCAACATGCCGGTCAAGCACGCCATGCTCAAACTTGTTCTTGAAGCTGCGTAGGCATCGATAACACGAAGTATCGCAGTTCTCTGGGCACGTTTTACCAGTCGGAGGGCCGGCTGGAATAGCTCAGTGCCGCGTTCGACCAATTGACTGGAGAAGCCGGCGCCTCCGGGCAGGGTATCGTACAGGAAGACTTCCGCCTTCAGGCCATCGCGCCCCTCGGGAGTAAGGGATGGTCGGTATTCTGCCATGAGCTCGCCCGGTTCAATCTCAAGTATCTGGCTTGCGGCTTTTGCTAGTGCTTCGCTGACGGTACGAAGCGCGACAGCCGTGGGATATTGTCCTGGTCGCAACCGCAGCGGTAGTTCTACGTCCATCGAAAACAATGCAATATCAGTGATGAAGTCGGTCCCAAGCACGATGTGCCGAGTGGTCCCCGCCCCTTCACACATCGGCTCCTTTTCGTCCGGGAAGGGCTTACGGTGAGGAGCCGCGAGCAACGGTGTCGGGTCGCTGCTCGCTTCTATACGACCGCACTTTACGCAATAAGAGTAACCATCTTTTTTCGGCCCCGTGTTCGACACGAGAAGAAGCTTACGTTCCTTTAACACCCTGACCCGCTCATTCACCTGCGTCCACTTTGAGTCGTCCGATGGCGTCTCCATCGTCAGTTTCGCGCGGGTTGCATAGCTCGTCTCCGGCATATCGTCCGGGGATGTGACTTCTTCCACATCTACGGGATGAGCGAAGCCAGGCGGGCGTAACCAGTAGCGGGCTTCGCCGAAAGTGTCTTCAGTTCCGCACGCGCGACAGTCCTATTTCTCTCCGCGATCGATTTCCCCGATTTCGAAGGTCCTGGCAAATCCGCAGGCGCTGCATTCGCAATAGAGGCGCTTTGATTGCCAAGCCTCGAAACGATCATCGGCCATGACGGAGTAAATGGCACCCGAGGAATAGCACTTTCCGGATATCCAGATCTGCTTGCCCGGAGCGTATTGGCTCAAGGCAATCGGTAACCCCTGAGATGGCGCAAAGCGCATGATCGGCCGGAAGCGGCTTGAGAGGGCCTGGTCGAAAACATGAAGGGTCGCTACATCTGTGGGAAAGGCGTAACGAGGAAGGACGCCTCGGTAGAGAAGCCGATCGAGCAACTGGCCGCTATTAGGTACCTCGGTGGGCTTCTCCTCGTCGCCTTCAGGAGAATCCTCCGAAGGCTCTTCGTCCTGAACACTCTTCGCCGGTGTGTCCTCTTTGGGCCCGATCCGGATGGCTGCTTCGATAGCACTAATGCAATCGTCTTTCAACTCGGCCAAAAGAATGGAACGATCTTTCGGGGAAAGCTCGCTTGGAATCCAGGACGCTACCCTTTCTTGCAGAAGTGCTTCGTTGGACGTAAGCCAGGCACGAAAATCGTGGATATTGAGTATTGCGGTTCCGTCGCGAAAACCAGAAACACTGCCGAGAACGGAGAACAAATCGTGAGGCTGCGCGGGGTCAAAGTTCGGCAACCGATCCTGATGATACCTTTGGAGCAGGAAAGCTCTGATGTGACGCCGCGTAATTTCGCGGTTATCAAGCGTCAGCTTTGGATCGATAACGCTTCCACGGATCATTCCGTCAGGTTCTGCAAAATAGTGCTCATCGTGGCTGTCTGCGCTGCCGAATGCGACTACGGTCGCAACAGCATTGCCACGGCGACCAGCTCGCCCTGCACGTTGTTGATAGTTCGCACGCCCTGGAGGCATATTGCGCAGGGCCACGCCGGATAGTGCACCAATATCAATACCTACTTCCATCGTTGTAGTGCTGGAAAGAACGTCAATAGCAGTTGCGCGGTGGGCCTTGCGTCCCAATGCAGGGGCAACGTCCTGAAATAGCAGCTCATTTTCTTCCGCTTTTGAAAATACGTCCTCATTTTGTGGTGCATTAAGCTGTGCGGTGTGCTCTGCCGCAATGATAGCCATCGGTTCTTCAGGCGGGTCTCCCAGCGCCGCCATCACCGGGCGGCGATAGTAACCTTTCCGCGCCAAAAAGACGGCATCATTCTCCGGATCAAGGACGCCGATGGCTTCGCTGCCGCAATCAAGGCAGTACGAAAGGCCCGGCACAGGCCGGTGCACTGACTTGCAGACAGAACAACGCACCCACGGTCCAGCAAAAAGGAGCGACAGTTCGCTTCCCCGCAACTGATACTCACCTCCATGTCCGAGCAAAAGAGCGAGAGGAGTTCGGGTGTCCATTTGTCGTTGAAAAGCTTCCGGGCGCTCTTGTCCTTGATTACTCCATTCATTGCGTCAAATTTGCCTTTACCCTTTTTCCCTTTGACGCTGACACCTTGAACTCTCGGTCGGTTCCACCATGTGGTCGGCATTGGGGTGCGTAACTCGCTTCGTGGAAGCTTGCTGTTGCGCAAATGACTTGAAATCGTTCTGGGGGAATATCTAGCCGGTCTCGAAGTCGCCTGAGCAACAGACCTACCTCGGCGCCTGCACCACCTCTATAAAGGTGCGCTTCGTCAAGGACGATCAAAAATCTCTCGCGAGGATTCTTGGCCAGCCAGTCACGCGTCTTATCGAAGACGGGCCGCTCGATGGACCGCATGAGCATGTATTCAAGCATTGAATAGTTTGTAACCAGCAGATCAGGCGGCGCTACCTGTACTTCGTGTCGAGTTACAAGTTCAACGTCATCGGGAAGCGTGACGGCTCTTCGGAATTCTTGGGTCCGTCTGTCCTGCCATTCGGTCCCTTTGTCTCCAAACCAGGCTGGCAGATCAGGCTTGGCGGGCCACTTCCCGCGCTGCTTGAGCTGATCCAACAGGGTCCGGGCTTGGGTCCGCTCTTCCGACGGCGGGCCATCTGCCTAACCCCACCACGCGCAAGAACGGCGCGCGTAGGGGCTTCGCTACGCCCCTGGGCTAAAATCAATTCCGCCCCCTGCGGGGATGGGTCTTGCACAATCGTTGCAACCTGCCAACTCAGTGCGAGTTGTCATCACGAACGGCCTTTAGGCCGTGAGGGATCTGCTGTTTCCCCAGCCGTCGTTCCACGCGCAAATAACAGCAGATTCCTCGCTTCGCTCGTAATGACAATTCCAGAGCGTAACGACAAATCCAAGGCGAACCGTCGATCCCAAACAGCCCCAATGGGAAATTCCTACGCAGCGAACTATAGTCGGCGGGGAATCTGTGGTTCCGGTCTCCAAGCGCGACGTCAGCATCGCTATCCACGGCTCTTCAGCAATCCCTCCATCGCTTTACGATTTTTCACCGGCAAATTCATCACTGCGCTCCTCGCCAATGCGACGTACACCGCGCGTGCCTCGGGAACTGCCTTCAACTCCTCCAGGTGTCGGCGAACCGTCGCGACATCTCCGCGAGCCAGAGGACCGCTGAAAGCGGAAGCGGCATCGTGTTGCAAGTAATTACGCAGGGTCTGCCACAGCAGCGGGACCATCATGGTCTTGATATCGTCAGGCTTGATCCCGGCGGCCTTCGCCACCCGCTCCAGCAAAGCCATCAGGGCGATCACCAAGGGCGAGGCAAAGCTGCCAAAAGCGTGGTACAGCACCTTGTTTCGCTTGTTGATCGTATACGTCGTACCGCCCCAGGCCTCCACGATGCGTTTAGCCACGCGAGTGGCAGCGGGATCTCCCTCGACCGCAAATGCCACTCCCAACATCTGCGGCGCGGGGCCTCGCACAAAGGTCATGCCGGGATGCACCGACGCCACCTTGGCTCCTTGCTCACGCAGCGGAGCCAGTTCGTCGCTGGTCAGGGCGCCGCTGGAGTGGAAGACGATCTTCCCCTGCCACTCCTGGGTTGGCGCTAGTCGCAAGGCAGTTGCGGCAATCGCGTCGTCGGGTACGGTAATCCAGACTAGATCGCTGTCAAGCGGCTCCTTGCCCAGCGTGATCAGTCGCGCTTTCACGCGCCGCGCCAATCCTATCGTCTCGGCGTTGGCGATGTTCTTGGGGCGAGCCGCAATGAACTTCACCTCGTATCCGGCAGAAGGCAACGTCAAGGCCAATGCCGTCCCTAAATTCCCTGGACCGACGATGCTGACTGCCAAGGGACGGGTGGAGTTCGATTGTTTAGGCACGGCGGGCAGAATAGCAGATTTCGCGCGGAGCCACAGCGACCCTAGTCAGAGCGCGAAACCGTTGCTCCAACGGACAACAGCCTATGCAACCAGAGGACGTACATCGCGCTCAATGGTGCGCTGCAGTTCGTCTTGTGCCACTTCAAGCTCGTAGCTGGATTGGGCGTTCATCCAGAAGCGCGCGCTGGTGTTGAAATAGCGTCCCAACCGCAGCGCCGTATCGGGAGTGATGCCGCGCCGCTCATGCACAATCTCGGCTATACGAGTCACCGGGACACGCAGATCCAGCGCCAGCCGATTCATGCTGATGCCCAACGGCTTCATAAAATCTTCGCGCAGAATTTCGCCGGGGTGAATGGGAGGAAGTCTTTCGGATTTGGCCATGGGTCCTCCTAGTGATAGTCCACGATTTCCACATCGTAGGCATCGCCGTCGCGCCAAACAAAACAGATGCGCCACTGGTCGTTGATGCGGATGCTGTGCTGCCCTTCTCGATCGCCTTTCAACGCTTCCAGGTGATTGCCTAGTGGAGACTTCAAATCGCGAAGTTCGGCGGCGATATCCAACTGCCGTAGCTTACGCTGGGCCACGCGCTCGAAGGCCCGAAAGCGTTTGACTCGCTGCCGGGCATGGAGCTGCCCCGTCTCAGGCGACCGGAACGACTTGATCACCCTCTCAGCGTATAACGCTTAGCGTTAAATGTAAAGCGTAACGAAAGAACGGCAAGGTATTACGACAGCAACCGCGCTATTACCGCCTGCACATGGATTTGCGTCGTATCCAGCAACGGAATCCCGCATGCCTGCTCCCCGTGGAGAATCAACGGCAACTCGGTCCCGCCCAGAATGACGGCCTGAATCCGATCCCACTGCTTCATGCTCTCGATGATTTCCAGCAGCCTCTCGCGCGTTTCCGGCAGGAACACACCCTTTAGCAACTCGCCCAGGTACTTGTCGTGAATGTAATTCTGCTCGTCCTCCTGAGGAACGACTAGCGTAATTCCCTTCCTGGAAAACACGTCCGGATAAAAGCGGGCCTGCATGGTGTAGCGGGTCCCGATCAAGCCGGCTTTGCCGATCCCGCGCTTCTCAGCCTCTGCGCAGGTTGCCTCAACGATGCTGATCAAAGGGATGGACGAACGCCGCTGAACTTCATCGAAAACAATATGCGGGGTATTGGCGGCAATTATGCCGAAGTCGGCTCCCGCCCTGGCCAGCTTTTGAAGTTCGTCAACCAGGTAGTCGGTGACCTCGCTCAACTGATTTGCACCCATCCAACCGAGCAACTTCGTCACATCGATACTGTCGATGATGATCGAAGGATAACTTCCGTCCTGTCTCAGGCGGCGATAACCGGCAATCAACGAGCGGTAATAATCCACCGTTGATTCCGGCCCGATTCCGCCAAGCATCCCGACGGTTTTCACGCGCTCTACCAAATGCGCACGCGATCCGCTGGTGCGAGGTAGAGCGTTTCTCCGATCTTCACATCGAACGCCGCATACCAGGCGTCGATATTGCGAACCGTGTCTGCGCGGTACTCGCCGGGTGAATGCGAATCAACCGCGATCTGCTGGCGAAGCGCGGCTTCCCGCGTCTTCGACCCCCAGTTCTGGCCGAAGGCGATAAGGAACTGCTGGTCCCCAGAGAAACCATCTTGCACGGGCGCTGCCTTGCCGGCGAGTGAAGCGCGGTACCCGTCATACGAAGCTGAGATACCCGCGACGTCGGCGATGTTCTCGGCCAGTGTCTGCTTGCCATTGAGGGAGAGGTCCGGGAAAGGCTTGTAGGTGTCATACTGCGCGGCGAGTTTGGCCGTGGCGGCTTCGAAATGTTCAAGATCGGCGGGCGTCCACCAGTTGCGCACGCGGCCCTTGGAGTCAAACGCGGCACCCTCGGAGTCGAAGGTGTGGCTGATTTCGTGCCCAATGACGGAGCCGATGGCGCCATAATTGGCGGCCGCAGGAGCCAGCGGATCAAAGAAGGGAGGTTGCAGGACCGCGGCTGGGAAGTTGAGTGCGTTTTGCAGTGGCAGATTCACAGCGTTGACCGTCTGCGGATCCATGGACCATTCATGGCGGTCGACCGATGCACCCAGACGCGCGACGTCGCGGTGGTATCTAAAAAGATTGCCGCGCCAGATATTGCCAAAGATGTCATCCGGCTTCACTTCGTAGGCTGAGTAGTCAATCCACGTTTCCGGGTAGCCAACCCCCACATACAGAGTGTTCAACTTGGCTTGAGCTTCGGCCTTGGTGGAAGCGGCCATCCACGGGAGCGCCTCGATTCGCTTCCGGAAAGCGACAACGATGTTGGCCACCATCGCCTGCGCCTGGGCTTTCGCTTCCGGCGAGAAGTAGCGTTGCGCGTAGATTTGTCCCACATCGTCGCCGAGGTACCGATTGACGACTACCACGCCACGCTGCCAGCGTGGCCGCTGTTCCGGCGTACCTTGGAGTACCTTGCCAAAGAAGGCGTAGCGCTCGTCAGCCACGGCTTTTGGCAGCACGCCGCCGTATTCTTCGATGAGGTGGTACGCCAGCCAGTCTTTCCAGGTGTCCAGCGGAGTGGAGGCCACAAGAGCGGACTCGCCGGCAAAGGCGGTGGGCTGCCAGACGGTGAAGCTGGCTTGCTTGCTAAGGCCAGCGCCGCGAAAGTACTCGCCCCAGTCGAGGCCCGGGGCTTTCGCGGCGAAGTCGGCCTGCTTCCAGGTGTTGTTGGCTTTGTGGATGTCGTCGTTCTCCTCCAGACTGAGATGTTTTTCCGCGATGGCATGCTCCAAGGCGACAATGCGCTCAGCACGGGCGTCCGTGTCCGTAAATCCCGCCAGCTTGAGCATGGCTGAGACGTGCACCTGATACTTGGTGCGGATGTCACGCATGTGCTCGCTGTCAGAAAGGTAATACTGGCGGTCGGGCAGTTGCAGGCCGCCCTGCATCAGGTAAGCGGCATACCGATCGGAATCGTTGAAGCCGGGAGCGACCCACAATCCAAAGAGGTGCGAGGTATGGAAGTTGGTGTTGTTCAGCGCGTCGACATCGGCGCGCAGGCTTTCCCCTAACGCGACGGCCAACTCCTTCTTGTTGTTGATGGCGGCGATGGCTTTGAGGTGAGGCTCGAGAGGCGCAAGCCCTTTGGCCTCGATGGCGGCCTCGTCCAGGTAAGAGTTGTAGAGATCGGCGATTTTGCGCGCGCTGGAGCCGGCGGCACCTCCGCTCTTGGCAGCTTCTTCAATCAGGGCGGCGGTGCGCTTGTCGCTCAAGTCGGCAAGAGTCGTAAAGACGCCTATCCCCGCCCGGTCTGGCGGAATCTCGGTGCGCTTGATCCATTCGCCGTTGCAGTACAGATAGAAGTTATCGCCCGGCTTGACCGAGCGGTCCATGTTGGCGACGGCGATGCCATGAGTCTCTTGTTTCGGCGCGTCCTGCGCGTACGCAGCGAGAAGACCGAAGGCGACAAATGCAAAAAGTTTAAGGGCCAAATTCAGGAATTTCGGGATGAGGTTCATTAGAAGGGCTCCAACGGGCATCTGCTTGGGAACACAGGCTCTAACTACAGACGGGGGACAAAGCAAGAGGGTAGCACGATGGGGAAGGTAGGTGCAGTGACAGTCTTTTCCAATACAAGATGAGCCTGAAGGAGAAGGCAGTTTCCAATACAAGATGAGCCTGGAGCGGATGGCATGCTGAGGATTGACAACCAGCGTGCACGAAGCAGAGAAGTTGAACCTGGAGCAGATCGAGGCTTTTCTAAAAGCCAGCGAAGGCATCCGGTTCGAAGGCGAAAATCGCCAGCAAGTTTACGGCTGGGTGGAGCAGGTTCTGCGCCAGCAGCTATACCAGAACCAAGGCCGCCGGGGGCGCGGCTTGTTGCGGCGCTACCTGGGAAAGATGACCGGCCGGAGCCGGGCCCAGGTGACGCGGCTGATCGCCCGCTATCGGGCCCACGGAGAACTCCAGCCCGTCCGCTATCGGCGGCACCGCTTCCCGCAACGCTATACCCGCGCCGACGTGGAGCTGCTGGCCACGGTCGATGCGGCGCATGAAAGCTTGAGCGGACCGGCCACGCGGCGCATTCTGGAGCGCGCGTATGAGCAGTACGGCCAGACGGAGTACGAGCGGCTGGCCACCATCTCGGTGGCCCACCTGTACAACCTGCGGCAACAGCCGCGTTATCGCGAACGCC
>OCZT010005587.1_pt1 | contig 12525 bp, 11 predicted proteins | sample 1539031 | NCBI WGS metagenome assembly OCZT01 (sample SAMEA3539308, study PRJEB22396) | soil metagenome | biome: tundra; feature: field; material: soil | place: USA | collected 2010-05 | depth 0.15 m | reverse complement strand
CCTGGATCAAGGTGTTCGCGTGCGGTTCACTGGGCGTGTGTCTTATATTATTCTCATTTTCGCGTAACTTCTGGCTTTCGACGGGGATACTCATACCCCTCGGCTTTTCAATGATGACTCAAATGTCGTCGTCGAACACCTTGATCCAGGCAATGGTTCCGGACCATCTTCGCGGCCGTGTGATGTCAGTTTATTCGATGATGTTTATGGGAATGGCACCGCTTGGAGCTCTCCTCGCGGGCGTGCTCGCCGGAATCCTCGGTGCACCAGAAACCGTTGCACTCGGCGGGGTGGCGTGCATCATCGGTGCTGCCGCTTTCGGGTTCTACCGGCCACATATCAGGCACGCCGCGCGGCAAATGATCGTCTCAATGCAAATGACCGGCGGCGAACCGGCATCCAAAGCATATAGCCAGCCCCCGATCCCGGCGACTGAGAAATCCTGATACCGCGGCTTTCAAAGATCATTCGTCCACGGTTAATGTAAAGAAGATATTGAGTTGCGCTATACTTTTCCTCATCTCGAAGAAGGAGTAAATCGAATGGACAGGTTTCTTGGACGGTATTCGTCCTATATTTACGCGATATTTCGGATCGTGTTCGGTTTTATGTTCCTGACTTACGGAACCCAGAAGCTGTTTGGCTGGCCGGCACCTAAGCAGGCGATGCAGGTCGCAGGCCTACTGATGGTCGCCGCGATCATTGAGGTCGTGTGTGGGTTTCTGGTCTTGATCGGTTTTCTCGGCAGCATCGCGGCCTTTATCGCTTCGGGCGAGATGGCGGTTGCGTATTTTGTGCAACATCAGCCGCAAGGGTCGTTGCCCGTAATAAATCAAGGCATACCGGCGGTGCTCTTTTGCTTTGCCTTTCTTTATATAGCAACACGCGGGTCCGGGGTCTGGAGTGTCGATTCCCTTTTTCGAAGCAGCTCATCGTCCGGTACCTGATCATTCATTGCTGCCAACCCGCACATCCTTCGACGGAATCTAAGGGTTGAGGAATTATGCAGGAATTCAGTAGTACGTATGACACATCTGTTGCGGACGCAAGGCCGGTCGAGCGCGCGGCGTTTATCCGCAAGACATACACTTTACTTGCGCTGGCAATACTCGCGTTCGTCGGCGTTGAGTTCGTTCTTTTCGGCTCGGGGATCGCAAGCGTTATAGCGTTGGTAGTATTTTCCGGCGGCAGCATCGGATGGCTTGTGGTTTTGGCCGGATTTATGCTCATATCGTATCTTTCCAATCGTTGGGCAGTTTCCGACACATCGAACGCGGTCCAGTATTTTGGTTTGGGGGTCTTTATCGTGGCTGAGGCGGTGATCTTTGTCCCGCTGCTCTACATAGCCGCCTATGCGTCGGGTGACCCTAGTGTGATATTCAAGGCGGGGATCGTTTCCATAGGTTTGTTTCTCGGATTGACGTTAACGGTGTTTGTTACGCGGTCTGATTTTTCGTGGCTAGCGCCGATCCTCGGGATCGGAGGTTTTGCGGCTCTCGGCTTTATTGTCGTAAGTGCACTTTTTGGTTTTACGCTTGGCAATCTATTTGCTTTTATAATGGTAGCGTTCGCCGGCTCGGCGATACTCTACGAAACGTCTAACGTGCTTTACCGGTTTAATACCCGGCAGCATGTTGCCGCGGCTCTGACGCTGTTCGCAAGTGTGGCCCTTCTCTTCTGGTACGTACTTCGGATATTCAGTTCGCGGCGGTAGAATTCTTGTTGGGGGAGAAAATGAAAAAATTTGTATTGAGCTTTGCCGTTCTGGCATTGATGGCGGGAGCGGCGCTTGCTCAGGGTGGCACACCGGCGCCGACGCCGCCGCCGATGAAGTTTAAGGTCGGCGATATGGCTCCGGACTTTGCTTTGAGAGATAGTTCCGGAAAAGATGTTAAGCTGAGCGATTTTCGCGGCAAAAAGAACGTCGTGCTTGCTTTCTACGTGCTCGCGTTCACCGGTGGCTGAACGAAGGAATTGCAAGCGTATCAGGCTGATATCGCGAAATTCGAAGCAAACGACACACAGGTCCTTGGCGTTAGCATGGACAGCGCACCATCAAACAAAGCATTTGCGGAAAAAATAGGCGTAACATTTCCGCTGCTGAGCGACTGGAAACGAATCACTACCCAGGAATACGGGCTATATGACGAAAAGTCGCAATATGGCCGGCGCGCATCCTTCGTGATCGATAAAGAAGGAAAGATCCAGCACATTGACGCGGGCAGCGTTGCTATAGATCCGACGGGTGCTTACGAGGTGTGCGAGGGTCTGCATAAGGGTAAAACCGGCGAGACCAAACCATAACGGCTCTTGAGGATCGAACTAGGGTTCGATCCTCAGTTTCCTACTCAGTTCGTAAGCTAGCGGGGTCGATCTCGGCCACCGTCAGTTCGGCATTGGCGTCCTTCATTAGGATCTCGATGCGGCGTTCGGCTTTGGCAAGCCGCTGGCGGCATTCGCGCGAGAGCTTGATTCCCTTTTCAAAAAGCTCGAGGCTGTCTTCCAATGGAAGGTCTCCGTTCTCGAGACGCATTACTATCTGCTCGAGCTCACCGAGAGTTGTTTCGAAAGATCGTTCAGTGCTCATTTCACAATTTCCTCAGCCTGCCGCAACAGGTCGGCGAGGTTCCCAACTCCATATTTCTTTGCCGCGTTGGCGACATTGCCGTTTGCCGCGATCGCGATCAACTCCTGGCCTATCTTGCGAGCAATATCGGTCGCAAGCTGTTCGTCATGCACGCCCGTTATCTGCCACCGGTCGCCGTTTCGTTTCATTTTCACCTCTAGCGGATGATCCTGCAACTTGCTCTTGACTATAGCCGTGTCACCGGTAACCGAGAAGTCGAGGTAACGGTCCGCCCCCAGCACCATCACAAAAAAAGGAACGTTGCCAAACCGCTCGGTCCGAGCCCGAATGACCTTTGGCAGCTGGGCCCGTGCACGTTCCTTTACCGCCGGCATTAGCGGTGCGGCGATCTTTGCGATCCGTGCGATCACTTGCGGCGGCAACCCTTTGCCATAGAGCTCGACCGCCTTATTTGTGATCTGGGGGATGAAATCGTCAACGACCGCATTGATATCGATGAGCTGATCGATTGCCGGCTGATCATCGCGTTTGGCCGCGTCGACCAACAATGCCAGCGAGTATTGGGGCGTTTGTTTTAGGCTCTGATAATAAAGATATCCGACGGTCAGGGAGACCAGCAGGACAGTCAGGAATGCGACACCAAAAATAAGCAAGCCGTGACGGCGACGCCGCGGCCGGTATGCTTCATCGGCGATCGCTGGTTCGCGAGTGGATTCTCTTCTTACAAACCCCTCGTCCTGATCCTCTAGGTTAACCCTGAAACTCGACATCCACCCTTTTTACTCGCCCGGCAAAACCTCGGCGTTCAGTTTCCCATGCTCCACATGTATTTTCAATTTATCCCCCGGCTTTGCCATCGCCGGATCGCGTAAGATCCGGCCATCCTCCAACTGCGTGATCGAATACCCTCGCGTCAGAACGGCTAGCGGCGACAGGGCATCTAATTTTGCCACCTGCAACCCGAGCTTTTCTTTTCGTGTCTTCATTCCACTATCTATTGCGGTGTCCCGCTCCTGATCAAGCATCGCGATACTGCTTGCCAGGCTGGCAACGCGTGCTTTGATCGTCGCCGGCGTAATGCGAGACGAAATATCGGCAAACTTCAATCTTGCCGATTGCACTCGAGCCGTAAAACCCGTCTGAAGTCCGCTGACCGCGGTCTCAAGGTTGCTGCCAGCGGTATACATCTTAAGGTCCATTATCGCCGTTATCTGGTCTTCGCGTGATCTCAGTCTTTCGACGATGTCCTGCTCTCGTGCAGCGACTATCTCGGCGGCGGCCGATGGGGTCGCCGCACGAAGATCCGCGATGTGGTCACAGATCGTCCAATCGATCTCGTGTCCCACGGCCGAGATCACCGGTATCTCACTGGAGCGTAATGCTCGCGCCAGAGCCTCGTCATTAAACGCCCACAGGTCCTCCGCCGATCCGCCGCCGCGGCCGACAATAATGACATCTATCCGCTCGGTCACGGTAAGTCCCCGATTGTAGATATTGAGATCGACGACCGCTTGTCTAATGCTGTCGGCAGCACCCTCGCCCTGCACAAGCGACGGGGCAAGCAGAATGCTAACGGAGCGCGCCCGCCGTGTCAGTACATTGAGGATATCGTGAAAGGCGGCACCGCTCGGACTTGTAACGACGCCGACCTTGCGGGGGAAGAACGGTATCGGCCGCTTTAGCAGCTCATCAAACAAGCCTTCATGCTCGAGCCTTGCCTTGATCTGTTCGAACGCCGCCCGCAATGCGCCCTCACCCGAAGGTTCCAGCGAATCTACGGTTAGCTGCAGCTCGCCCCGCGGCTCGTAAAATGTAATTCGACCTCGCAGCCGAACAGTTATCCCGTTTTCGGGACGAAAGCGGATGCGATAATTTGTCCCCCGCCAGCAGACACACTTGATCTGGGAGCTGCCGTCATTAAGAGAAAAGTACCAGTGGCCGGAACTCGCCCGAACAAAACCCGTTACCTCACCCTCGACCCAGACCGAAGCAAAACGGCGCTCGAGCAAAGCCCGCACCTCCGAGTTGAGCTCCGAGACCGTAAACGGTCGCCGCTCAGTCTGTTCAAAAAGGGATGCGAAAAGAGGTTGTTCTGTCAAAATGTTAGTTTGTCGGCGCGGGAGCTATCGCCGTTACCGTCGCGAAGGTATTCTCACGTTTCGATCTGATCTTCAGTCTTGGTGAAACTCCGTTGCCGATGTTTGTGTCAGACCGAAAAGTGATGTTATAAGCCGTTCGAAGCTGCCGTACGATGTCCTCATATGCCTGCTGGATCTGGCTGATCCGATCGATCGGATAATACACGCCACCCGAGATCTTTGCGAGGCGGTCCCCCTCGCCTGCCGCTTTTGCGGTCAGAGACATATATTTTCGACGAACCGGATCGATGTCGGCGTTCGGATTGGCAGACGCCTCGGCGATCAGCGCGGACGGCACGTAAAGGGGGTAAATAAGGGCCCCGCTTTCCTGGATGGAGCCGATCAATGAATCGAATGCCAGGAACGAGCGGTTGTCATCGCCGTCCGTCAGAATGACGATAGCCGTCCGCTCGCCCTTCAGCGGGCGAAGCGTATCGGAGATGGTAAACGCCAATGCGTCATAGAAGGCGGTCGCACCACCCGCGTCGAATGTATCGAGACTCTCCGAAAGCTTTCGCTTGTCGGTGGTAAATTTTGATAGGACCTTTACATCATCGTTGAAGATGACTATCGAGACACGGTCCTTTGGGTCAACGGTATCGACAAAGTTTCGCGCGGCCTTTCGAATGAAATTTACGTAATTCTCAACGCTTCCCGAAACGTCAAGAAGCAGAACCAGGTTGATCGGTGCGGTGGAACGACCAACCGATACGATCTCGCGCGACTTGCCGTTCTCGATGACATCGAAGTCTCTGGCTTCGAGATCCGAGATCGCACGATTTTGCAGATCGGTAACGCGAACAAGAGCTGTCTTTAACGAAGCGGGTGGTCCCAACGCGTTTGATTCCCGAGGCGCAAATGAAGGCTCTCGCATCATCGGTGGCAGCGTCCTTGCATAATCGCCGAAGTATTTTGGCGAGGCACGGCGTATAGCTTCCATCAGAAGCGAATCGCCGCTCCGGATGATCGCTTTTGCGGCATCGGTCAATGGCCGCTCGCGAAGATCGCTCATCACTTCATTTGGCGGTACATTCACCAGGATGATCCCGAGCGCGGTAGTAAGTCGTAACGAGACAGACTTTGGAACCTCATCTTTCTTACCAGGATCCGGATTATCAGCCACCGCGGCGACGGCATCGGTCTTCTCTTTGCCGGACTGATCGGAACCGGTCCCATCATCAGGATCCTGCTTCTTATTTTTATCTTTTGACTTTTGACTTTTGACCTGCGCCCCGGCCAGATACCTCCCCTTCATCTCAAACTTTCCGCCGGGCTTTTCTTTGACCACCGCAAGTTCAAAATTTGAAAGATATCTGGGCTTCGATTCGGTCCAGAGAAACTGATATTGAAGATCGTCCGGCGGTACATCGACGGCGATCGTCCCAGTACCGGTCATTGCCTCGACCGAGGCAAAGTTGCCGCTGATCTCGATCGTACCCTCATCGGTCTCGACCCTGAGGTTCGTTCGTGCCGGCAGCTCCAATGTGAGATCGATCCGTTTTTTAGGATCGGACGCCGCGACCGTAACCATCGTTTGCCCGCCGCTATTCGAGGTCTTTATTTCTTTTTCGACAACACCCACAACCGACGCTGCGGTTAGTTTCCCGACCGTCGCTTTGTCATCGGCAACAGCAACGGCGCGAACGGCAACACGGCCGAATCGATTTACGATCGCCAAGCTCCCGCCCTTACCGAGTTTCAGCTCGCGAGTCATATTCTGAGCACGCGCTGGGAACCAAACGGCAAATACAATACTAATTATGAAAAAGGATCGGTTTACTACTAGATGCATTCCTCAGGCTTTGCTTGTTATCCGGCCGGATTGGATGAGACGCTGCCGGACGCGCTCCTGCCACTTCTTCCTTGGACGCCCGTCGTCTTCGAAACGTTCGATGAGTTCGTTCATTGACTCACCACCGGCAAGACGGGTTTTCAAGTAGAGCAAGGCAACTATGATAGCAGAAAAAGAAAGTACCAGGATCTGCATCGGCAGCCAGAGGACCTGGATGAGCGATTCGAGCACGGTTTGCTTTACCCGTGTACGCATGTCCATAGGCCCGCCGTCGATCTGTACCGCGGGAGCACCGCCAAAACCCCACCTAAAGACCGGTTTCTTTGTTGGTTCAGCAGGTGTCTGCCCTTCAAGAGGTGGTGCGGCTTCCGGCGCGGCGGGTGTTTGGTCTTCATCAGACAGTGCGGCCTCCGAGGCAGCTGGGGTTTGTCGGGACGTCTCGACAGTAACCGATTGCTGTGGATCAAATGCTTTAGCCGAAACCTTGACGATAAATGATATGGAACCTGCCACAATCGCCGGAATGAGAAACATTATGCACATCGCGCCGAATGCAGTCCCGAATGAGCGGTTCACTAGATGACGTGATCGTCTCAAAGCTTCCACTATGCCGACATTCTCCATGATGACTATCGGCGGCACTAAAACCCAAAAAATGTGTGTTACAAAAAATGCGGTTATGCCTGCCGCGGCTCCACCCACGCCGCCGCCAATAGCTACTGCTTGCCACGAACCGTGAAGTGGATAAAGTGTGAACATCAACGAGGCTATTCCGATAAAACCGGCAATTGCCGCGCAAATGCAAATAATGACCGGAAGAACCGCGGTCAAGAATGCCGTGCCTGCGAGGCGTTTCCATTTCCGCCTCACCTCGGCAAGCGCCGGTCGCAGATGTATCGGACGAAGAGGAACGGATAAATACTGCGTGACGATCCATGTTATCGTCCCGACGGCCAAAAACGTGCAAAACACATCAGCCACAGACAATGTGAACCCGGTTAAGGCTATGAGACCCCCTCCGACATTCTGCGAGATGATGTTGCTCACTCTCAAAAATGAAAACGCGACCAGCGCAAGCGTCAGCAAAAATAGTGGGACTGAGAATAAAGCGATCAATACGATGAATTTCGGCAGATGTTCGCTCCAGATCACCAACGCGCGGCGAAGCAACCCGAATATGCCCTCCGATCGCGATCTAAGAACGCTTGCAAAACCCTCGGCTGATTGCGGACGTGCATCAGGATCTTTTTCCAATGCATCGCTGATCGCGCTCTTTAGCTTGCGCCGAACACCTCTTACATCGAGTGGCGGCGAGGGAATCGATTTATGAGCCTCCATCACCTCTTTAAAATCCCCCTCGAACGGCGTCCGGCCGGCTAGCATTTGATAAGCGATGACACCAAGACTATAAATGTCGGAACGCGGATCGAGATGCTCGCCCCGGCATTGTTCGGGTGACATATAAAGAGGTGTTCCAAGTACGGCCCCGACACGTGTGAGTTCAACCGACTCGTCAAACTCATAAAGCGAACGGTTTGTCGTACCGTTACGGCTTTTCTCATCTGTATCGAGCACCTCATCATCGATAACCTTTGTACCAATAGTGTCTTGTGAATCCGCCGGAAGATCGCTTTCGCTGAAGATCGCGGTTTCGTTTTCGGACCCGACGGAATTCAACTGGACCGTCCCAAGCTCGGATACCCGCGTCCCATGGTCCGCCGCCGCGGCAATAGTCTTAGCTTCGGAAACATGTGTCGAACTAACATCATCGACATAGGTACCTTCCCTATCGTTGCCGCCAAAGGTGGTTTTCGCGTCGGAAAGTATTGTGTGAGTCGATCGAGCGTACGCCTGCGGGATCTCGCCAAGCGGCGGGATATCAACATGCTCTTCCAGCTTGGCAATGCCGAAATCTAGTACCTTTACCGTATAGCCGCCGCGTTGATTCGGTTCAAGCCAGATGTTATCCGGTTTCAGGTCGCGGTGAATAATGCCTTGCTCATGAGCTTCATGTACGGCAGAACAGACTTGTTCGAGAATATCCAGGGTCCACGGCACGGGAAGATTTCTTTCTTCATCGAGGATCTCGCCGAGCGTGCAGCCGTCGAGATACTCCATCACGAGATAAGCGACCTGGCCGTCGTTTGAATCGGCAAATCCGAAATCTGTTACGTTTACAACATTAGGATGGCGAAGCCGACCCGCAGCACGAGCTTCTCTTCGAAAGCGCTCAACAAACTCGACGCGCTTCATATATTGCGGTGCAATTATCTTGACGGCGACGGGGCGTTCGGTGCCGAGATGCGTCGCAAGATAGACCGTGCCCATACCGCCGCGGCCGAGCTCCCGCGTGATCTGGTATTTACCGTCTAATATTTGGCCCGCAAAATCAGGACAGATCATCTTTCTCTCTTAGGACAAGGCAAACTCTAACCGCTTTCGCGCATTCGATGCAAGTAATTACGTCTGCGGCTGAGCTTATGTTTTCCCTTTTGCGTAAGGTTTTATAAAACACGAGCGGTGCAGAGCATTCGTTGCAAAACATTCCAAAGAAATAGGATTGGCTCCGCATTAGAACAGTGGAACAAATCACGCGAAATGTCGTGTTACCAATTGACTTTATTGAAAATTAAGCGCATACGAGTCGCGTACCCCCCTTCTTCCCCCTATGTCGAGACAATCTACGATCTTCCTGGCGTTCTGCCTGTTGTCGTTGGCTAACATTTATTCGACCGCCCAAATCAAGCCTTCGACATTGATCGTTACACTCGTCGATCAGGCCGGCAACACTGTCGTCGACACCGATATTCGTCTGCTTTCGGGAGCGCGTGAGATCCGGCACAATCCCAAAGTTGACGGCACGGGGGACTTTACCGGCCTCCCCGCTGGTAAATATCAGTTACAGGTGACCGTGTCCGGCTTTGGACCATACCACCGGGAGATCGAGTTACCAAATGGCGAAACGAAGCATATCGAAGTTGTCCTCGAACCGGCAACAATTGTGACCAATGTTGACGTTACTCAAAATGACAGCACAGATGTCGACAGCTACGGGAAAGCAACCGAGTTAAGCAAGTCGGCGATTGACAATTTACCCGACGACCCTGAACAGCTGAAGATGGTTCTACAAAGACTCGCCGGCGAAACTCTCACCGGCGAAGATATGCCCATCAGTGTCAACGGAATGCCCGGTGCGCCCGTCCCGACAAAAGGCAATATCAAAGCGGTCCGAATCAATCGAAACATTTTTTCGGCCCAATATGAAGGGATGTATGGTGGCGGGATCGAGATCATTACCGATTCCCAGATGAAAAAGATAAGCGGCTGGGGCGGTTTCTCTATGTCCGACGCGCGCCTGAGAGCATCGGATCCGATCATCGGACGGCGGGTGCCGGGTCAAAATAGAAACTACAACTATGGTGTCGAGGGGCCATTGTCTCGAACGACAACGCTTTCGGCCAATGGTTGGAGTTCTGAAAATATTCGAAGTACGATCGTTAATGCGACCATACTTGATCCCAACCTCGAAGTCGTCGGATTTCAACAAACGCTGAAAGCCCCGGCGCGATACTCTTCGCTCAATATTACAATCGGCTCCGATCCGAATAAGCATCATAAGATCTATACGGGCTACAGCTGGAATGGTCGGAGAGAAATAAATTCCGGCGTCGGTGGCTTTTCGCTACCCAGCCGCGCCAATAGTAATCGGAGCGACAATCATAATTTTGGCTTTTCCGACACATTTACGCCGAATCCGAATCTCTTGAACGTTTTCAGACTCAGTCTGTCGTTATCCATCAACCGGACCAACGCCGGTAATAATTCACCCGCCCTCAATGTTCAGGATGCTTTTTACGGGGGCGGTTCACCAACTGACCAATCATCATCGGATGGGCGCGTTAGCATCTACAACGATACGACGTGGAAGCACGATCGCTGGTCCTTCGGGGTTGGCGTCATGATCCGCGGCCAACGACTCGGCGAGACGTCCCGAACCAACTTCGGAGGGACCTATACTTTTGCGGGTAAGATCGCGCCGATTCTCGATTCAAATAACCAACCCGTACATGACGCCGGCGGCAATATCGTCACAACACAGATCAGTAGTATCGAGAGTTACCGCCGAAATTTGTTGTTCCGCTCTCTCGGATTTACATCGGCGCAAATCAGAGCCCTCGGGGGCGGGGCCGACCAGTTTACCATAGCGGGCGGAAAACCCGGACTTAATGTTTCACAGTTCGACATCGCGGTTTACGAACAGAACAGCTATAGCCTTACGGATACGGTCGGGATCAGCTTTGGTCTGAGATACGAGCGGCAGACAAACATTCACAGCAATTTCAACCTCGCACCTCGGGTCGGCTTTATCTGGTCGCCCAAGGTCAAGGAGAAACAACGAGCCATCACGGCGAAACCAAGAATAAGCGCGGGTGTGGGTCTTTTTTATTCCAGATTCGGATTAAACAATACTCTAAGTTCGCTCGAGGCTGACAACGTGGACCGTGCTTTCTATTTTGTTACGGATCCGACGATCCTCGATCAATTCCCTATCGTCCCGTCGATCGACATTCTTGGCCAGTCCGCGACCCCGCGAACGCTCAGACTGATCGACTCGGGGTTTCGCAGTCCGCGTCAATATGCGTTCAACGTCAGTATCACCAAAAGCTTGATCGGAAAGTTCGGCGTGAATTTCACATACACGCGAACGCTCGGGTATATGCAAACCGTAACCCGGAACATAAACGCGCCGTTTGCCGCTAGTCAGGCCTCGGCACCGGTTTATCCGTTCGGCGCGGCCGGAACGATCTACAACACGTTCTCTCCCGGCAAAAATGACTCGGATAGATTCGGCGTGAACTTCAATTTTCCGCAGTGGAAGCCATGGGGAAAATATCTGTATATTTATGCCGGGTACAACTTTATCAAGAGTAGGGGAAATACTGTAAGCGGAAGCGGTTCGCCAACCGATCCTTACGATTTTTCGCACGAATGGGGTCCCAATTCATCGGATGGCACGCACGAAATCTTCACATTTTTCGCGCTCGGTCTTCCCCATCGTTACAGCATCAGCGCTAATATCCAATATCGTACCGGTTCGCGATTTAATATCATCACCGGCCGCGACACAAACCGGGACGGCTTCTATAATGAGCGCCCTGCATTTGCAACAGCTCCACGTAAGCCGGGCGTGATTGCGACGAAATACGGCCTACTCGATCCCAATCCCTCGGCGACCGATAATCTGATCCCGAGAAACCTCGGACGTTCTCCATCTTTACGTGACTTCAGTCCGAGCTTTTCCAAAAGCTTCGGGTATCACAGGGACAAAGCAAACAAGAATCAGCCGCGACAGACGTTGACGTTCCGGATCACCGTAAGCAACATATTTAACTTCAATAATAAAGGCACACCCGTCGCCAACATGTCCTCGCCGAACTTTCTAAAGACCAATTCTGGTTTCTCGTACGACGGCAGTTTTTCGACGAGCAATCCGCGGAACATCAATCTGGGCGCTTCGTTTTCGTTCTGATCAGTCCTGGTTTCACTCGAGAAACCTCCAAAATGCGCGCGAAAAATCTGAAAATGCGCGCACAAAGTCAAAAAAACGTACGAAAAAGTGTCTATTTTATACGTTTAAGCGTCTGAAACGGACCCAAAAACGTTTAAATGGTCCGTTTTCGTTCCAAAAGCGCCGAAAATATCTTTAAAACGTACCAAAAAGTCTTTAAAACGTACCCAAAAGTCACAGAAAGCGCGCTTTTGGGAGTAAAACGGACCGAAATATCTTTAAAACGTACGAAAAAGGGGGAAAAACGGACGAAAGTAAAAAGTAAAAAGGCAAAAATTCTTCTATTCGTTTGATTTGTGTTGATTCGCGGGCAGGGTTTTAATTGAAAAAGGGGTTGCGTAGCCACGATGATCATTGGGGGAGCGTTACGGAAAGGCGTAGCCTCATAGGCGCCAAGTTAAGGTTATAAGTTGTTGCATAGAATGGGTTTAAGGCATAG
>OCZT010005586.1_pt1 | contig 12525 bp, 9 predicted proteins | sample 1539031 | NCBI WGS metagenome assembly OCZT01 (sample SAMEA3539308, study PRJEB22396) | soil metagenome | biome: tundra; feature: field; material: soil | place: USA | collected 2010-05 | depth 0.15 m | reverse complement strand
GAGATATTGGCGTGACTGGAGTTCAGACGTGTGCTCTTCCGATCTGGGCAGCTGAAATAATAATCAGAGGAATGTTAAAAAATAAACGCGAAATCCTGGTTGGCAAAAATGAATTAATGATGTTGCATATCAGAAGATATTGTCCGTGGCTTTTCTTCAGAATTGCAGATAAGATAAAATCGATGTAGATAAGTTGAAGGGGTTGAAGAGTTGAAAATATAATTACGTAAATGAACTTTGTGGTCCTTAGTGAAAACCTTTGTGACCCTTTGTGGTAAAGAAATCAATTAACACAAAGGAACATTAAGTATATCACTAAGTAACACAAAGGAAATACTTAAAAAGTGATTCTCTAAATTGTAAAAAGTTTATAATATGAAAGGATATATACTCAGTGGAATCCAGCAAATGGGAATCGGCGTAATGAATGTTGAAGAAGCATGGAAATGGTATATCGACCAGTTTGGCATGGATTGCCGAATTTTCGATGATAATTCACCGGCTAAACTGATGCTGCCATATACAGGAGGAGAACCAAGAAGCAAACATGCCATTCTGGCTCTGAATCTTCAGAGTGGAGGCGGATTTGAGATATGGCAATATACGGAAAGAGCTCCGGTCAAAATTAAAGAAGAGATCAGAATTGGAGACCTTGGTATCATTGCCTGCAAGATAAAAGCCAGGAACGTTCAGGAATCTTTGAGCATATATCAAAAAAAAGGAATTCAGGTTCCTGCTGCTGCATCAGAAGATCCATCAGGTAAAAAGACTTTCTTCATTAAAGATCCCTCCGGTAATATTTTCCAGCTAGTGGAAGGAACCGATTGGTTCAGAAATGAGAATAAATCAACCGGCGGTTCATTTGGGGCAATCATAGGTGTATCAGATATTGAGAAATCCAGGGTTGTCTATTCTGACATCCTTGGATATGATGAAGTTATTTACGATACAACAGGTGTTTTCCCCGACCTTGCAGAACTTCCGGGAGGGAATAAAGAATGCCGGAGAGTACTTCTTAAGAGATCCAACGCATTCGTTGGTGCATTCAGTAAAGTACTGGGACAAAGCGTTATAGAACTTGTAAGTACTCCCGCCAATATAGGTAAAAAGATATTTGAAGGCCGGTTCTGGGGCGACCCCGGATTTATTCATCTCTGTTATGACATGCATGGTATGGACCAACTTAAAAACTATTGTGAAAGCAAAGGATTTCCATTTACCGTTGACAGCAAAAAAAGTCATGAAGGAAACAGTTTTGATATGGGGGAAGCAGCTGGTTACTTCTCATATATAGAAGATCCAGACGGCACACTGATCGAATTTGTTGAGACACATAAAGTGCCAATCCTGAAGAAATTTGGATGGTACCTTGATCTCCGGAAAAGAGATCCGAATAAATCTCTTCCAGACTGGATAGTGAAGACGCTTCGGTTTTCAAGAGTACCTCACCCCAACCCCTCTCCCAGGGGAGAGGGGCTCTAAAAACACTTGTCTTTTCTTATCATCCCCGCTCTCTTGGAAGCGGGGGACAGGAGGGGGTGAGGTATAAATCAGATCCGGGGTTCGGAGCTTTTAGCAATTTCCTCAACCTTCCGGAATACTCTCATTAAATTACCGCCCCATATCTTTTTTATATCAGACTTAGAATATCCACGACGAAGCAATTCTATTGTAATGTTTTTAATATCAGAAGCCGATCTGCAACCATCTACACCACCTCCACCGTCAAAATCTGTTCCGATTCCGACATAATCGATCCCAATCACCTGAACTACATGATCAATATGATCAACTAAATCTTTAACTGTAGCCGGCTTTTCATATGTCTTAAGAATATCTTTGAATTCCTTATTCACAATTTTTTTGATAGAATCAGGCAGGGCCCCGAAATCACCATATTTATCCTTAAGTTCTTTAAGTTTTGAATCCAATTCGGGATTAGGTTCCGGTGTTTTAAGAAAATTCCCTACCATACATATCTGTATAACACCACCATTTTCTTTGAGCGCCAGCAACATATCATCAGAAAGATTTATGGGGTTTCCGCATAATGCCCTGCACGAAGAATGAGACGCTATCATAGGTGCATTCGTAACTTTAAGAACGTCAAAGAACGATTTATCAGAAATATGCGAAATATCAACCATCATGCCGATCCTGTTCATCTCTTTGACTACTTTCATCCCAAATGTAGAGAGTCCATCATTTTCAGCACCGGCAGGATCGGTCGAAGAATCACAAATATCATTATTCTTTGTATGAGCCAGCGTCATATACCTGGCACCCAGATCATAAAACTGCCTTATTTTTGTTATGTCTTTACCTATAGGATAGCCATTTTCCATGCCTATGAATGCAGCGCTCTTCCCTTCTCTCTTTAACCTGTATGCATCGTCTGGTGTTGTTGCAATTTCAGCCATAGAATAATTCTTCTCAACATTTTTATGTATTGCATTGAAAATTTCAAGCGCTTTCTGCTGGACTTTGTTGTAGGTTGAATCGTTTCTTGGTCCCTGTGGTGTGAACACCACAAAGAACTCTGCATGAAGTCCCCCTTCAACCATTTTTGGAAAATCCACACATCCGTCAATACTCTTTACCCCCAGATCAAAACCCGGATCTGAAAATTCCATCGGAGTAATGCAATGTGCATCTACTATGAGGATAGATTCATGAATTTTATCAGCCAATTTGATAAGTTGTTCTTCACTGTTTCCACAACCAGTCAAAAAAAGGGTAACAAGTAAAAGGTAAGAGAATGATTTCATTTTTATGTTGATATCTGGCGCAAGTTAATTAAAATGAATCCGACGTTTTCTGTTTTTTCAATGTTTAACCTATTTTAACAATGCAAAAAGCCCCTGACAAAAGAGCCAGGGGCAGCCATGAAAAGAATGAAATAGCTTTTTGGACAGTAAAAAGCTTAATTATTCTAAGTAAAAATATGCTAATTTTCAACAAAAAACAACTTAATAAACCATTTTCACCAGGGTAACCCAAATCCAGAAGAACTATAGTTTCAGGGGTGTAAATAAACTTAACATGACAATAGCACCAATAAAAATGATTACAATTCCTGCTACCCTGTTTATCCTGACAATGAGCCGCAGCCTGATCTTCTCTTTAAAACGGCTAACAAAATAGGCCAGAAAAAACCACCAGCTGATAGTTCCTACCAGTACTCCTGGAATAAGGAAAAAAGGTACCAGTTCCGGTTTTACATTTCCATTTATATGTATACCTGAAAAAAAAGCCACAAAAATAAAAATTGTGTACGGATTTGATATTGAAATAACAAATACCGAGTAAAAATCGCGCCATAAAGATTTAGTAACCTTTTCCCTGTTCCTGAATTCTTTGATAGGATTCGATAAAAGCACTTTCAAGCCGACTCCGATAATAACCAAGCCTGCAATTATTGTAATAATGAATCTTTCTTGATTGATAAATCTGATTATTACCGTAAATCCTAAACCCGCCAATACTGCAAGTAAGGTGTCTGCAGTTGCCATGCCCAATCCGGAGAAGAATCCTGATAGCAACCCTCTCTTTATTGTCCTGTTAATAAGTACAATGCCGATCGGTCCCGGGGGCATGGAAACTGCCAGCCCCAGAATTATTCCTTTTAAAAGTATTTCAATAGCCGGAATCATCTTTCCTGATAATGAGAGTAAATATAATATTTTATTATCCGGAAAGAATGTTAAGAATTTTCAGCAAACTCAAAAAGAAAAAAAGTACTGTCACAGAGGAAACACTGAGAACCACAGAGACCCCTCTGTCGCTTTGCGACATCTCCCCTAAAAGGGGAGAAAAAACTCATTCATTTATAGATTTTCTCCCCCCTTAGGGGGAGTGCCCGAAGGGCGAGGGGGTTTAGGTTGTGGAAATCTGGATTTCTTCTGCTATTTTTGGAAGTTTAAATTTTATGGCTGAAAAAAGAAAAATCTGGCATTGGCTTGCCCTTCTGATTTTATCATTAATCTGGGGAACCAGTTACATTTTAATGAAAAAGGGGCTTGAGTCATTCTCCCCTTATCAGGTAGGAGCGCTGAGAATAGTAATAACTTTTATATGTCTGTTACCAGTTGCACTGAGACATTTTCATTACCTGAACAAGACTAACATATTATCAATCATAATTATCGGTTTATTCGGTAGTATAATTCCAGCATTCCTGTTTCCTCTTGCCGAGACTAAGATCAGCAGCTCACTGGCTGGAATGATTAATTCCCTGAGTCCGGTATTTACCCTGGTTTTCGGCATAACAATCTATAAAAGGAAAGCAATAGGAACCCAGATTGCCGGTGTATTTCTGGGATTACTTGGAGCAGCCGGATTGCTCTATACCGGATCATTTACTTTTAATTTATATGGACTTCTCGTAGTTCTGGCTACAATCCTTTCAGGAATTAGTTCAAATGAAGTAAGCAAAGTAAAGGAGTTAAATGGTATTAAGATTACTGCGCTTTCCTTTTTTGTTACCAGCCCTCTGGCAATTATTTATCTTCTGTTCTCAGATCTTTCAGTTCCGTTTCATACCGAAAACTGGGTGAGAAACTTATCATATATAGGAATCCTGGCTGTATTCGGGAGCGCTATTGCACTAGTTATCTATTATCTGCTTATAAGAGATACTTCTCCCAATTTTGCATCTTCGGTGACATACTTTATTCCTGTTGTTGCAACTCTCTGGGGGTTAGTAGATAATGAACAGTTTTATTCGTCAATGCTTATCTCGATTATTTTTATTTTTGTCGGAGTTTTTATTATTAACAGACCAGACTTCTATAAAAAAAGGAGGCCAATGTCAGATGAATAAATACACCCTTGTCGGTCTGTCAGTAATGGGTGGAATCCTATCGGGATTAGCCTGGACAGGTTGGTGTTCCGGCCTTATTCTGCTAATCGCATTTGTGCCATTTTTCCTTATTGAGAATTATTTATTTGAGAATCCTAAAAGGTTTACTCCAAATGCCTTCTTTATTTATCTTCTTCCCGGATTCGTAATCCTCAGTTTAATTGCTCTGGGGTGGATGAGAGTTGCCAGTATTACAGGTGCAATTTGTGTAATAATGGGATTATCTTTTTTAATGGCATTCACAACCTGGCTAGCACACATCGTTCGTCTGAGGGCAGGAAACCTACCGGGTTTTATTTCGATGATCACATTCTGGCTGGGATATGAATATATTAGCCTGAACATTAATATTATTTCGCCCTGGCTAAATCTGGGTAACGGGCTTTCAAAAGATATCCTCTTTATTCAATGGTATGATGTAACCGGAACTGCCGGCGGCTCACTTTGGATTCTATTATCCAATCTTTCCCTTGCAATAGTCCTGGTAACATCTTTAGCAAAGAAAAGGAGAAATGCAGTATATCTGATTATCTGGCTATTGATAATAATTATACCATCATTTGCTTCTATTTACAGGTACTATACGATAAAACCAAACAATCAGAATGGATCAGAAGTAATAATCATCCAGCCAAATACAGATCCTTATACTGAGAAATTCACTATCCCGTTCGAAGATCAGCTGAAAAAAGTAATTACTCAGGCAAATTCCTGTATCACAGAAAAAACCGAGTGGGTAATAACTCCTGAAACAACAATTGACGACCCTGCAAATCTTGATGATCTTGCAAATGACAAATATGTGAAGATGATTAAAGGAATGATAAAACAATATCCTCGTATAGATGTAGTTATCGGATTAGTTACCTACAGGCTTTATCCGGCTATGAAAGAGGCGCCGACTATCAGTGCAAGAAGAATCGATGCATCGGGTCTATATTACGACCATTTCAATTCTGCAGTGCAGATCGACAGTGGAAAATCTTTCGGAATATATCATAAATCGAAACTGGTACCCGGGATTGAAATGCAGTTTTCAAATGGCCCGGGGAGATTTATTACAAGGATATTGCCATATCTTGGAGGCACCAGGTGGGGCTACGGCATCCAGGAAGATCGTGTTTGCTTTGAACATACCTCCACTTCTATGAAAATAGCTCCGGTAATCTGCTATGAATCTGTCTTCGGAAAATTTGTGACAGACTATGTCAAAAAAGGCGCTGAAGCTATATTTATAATAACAAATGACGGCTGGTGGAAAAATACCGATGGCTATAAACAACATCTTTATTATGCCTCTTTAAGAGCAATTGAAACCCGACGGCCAGTTGTAAGAGCAGCCAATACCGGAGTTTCCAGCTTAATAGATATCAGAGGCAAGAGAACTTATGAGACAGGTTGGTGGACCAGGGCGATAATAAAAGGAGAAATTTACCCTGAAACAAGGATAACAACATATGTCAAATATGGCGATTCCCTTTTGGTGGGTTCCTTATTCATAAGCGGAATTATTATATTTATTGTCTTTATTGCTGTTCCTATAAGAAAAAAATTTAATCATCCAGGTAAATAGTGCAACCCTTACAGTATCCTGTTGTCTTTAGAACCAGTTAAGCTTATCAGGTGGATAATTTGAACATATACATACATGCACCTCTTATTGAGGATTGCAGGAAAGGCAATAGCAAAGCTCAGTTCAGGCTTTATGAACAGTATTCCAAAGCTATGTACAACCTGGCAAACAGAATATTGAATAACAGGGAAGATGCTGAAGATATCCTGCAAGAGGCATTTGTTGAATGTTTCAGAAAACTTGATTCATTCAGATTTGAATCAAGTTTCGGCGCCTGGCTTAAGAAAATAATCGTGAATAAATGTATAAATCATATTAAGAAAAAAAAGATTGATCTTACACTCTGTGAGACGTTGCCGACAACCATTTATGAAGAAGAAGAGGAGGTTATATATGAAACGGGGAAAATTTTTAAAAGCATTGAATTGCTTCCCGATGGCTACAGAATTATTTTAACACTTTATCTGCTTGAAGGTTACGACCATTCCGAAATCTCACAAATTCTCGGAATCTCTGAATCTACTTCGAAATCCCAGTATTCGAGGGCTAAAGAAAAGTTAAAAAACATACTATCAAAAAATCAGTGACATGGACAAATTTGAAGAACATATAATGAAAAACAGGGAATCTCTGGACAGGTACAGTCCACCGGCAGGTATATGGAATAGAATCAGAAAGGAATTAAAAAAGAATAAATCCAAGAAAAGACAATGGATTGGCATCGCAGCAATGGTTATTGTTATTCTTGGTACAGCCGTAGTTTTATTCAGACCCTTATACAGATGGTCTGATTTTAACAGAAGGAAAAACAATAATGAAAGACTTTTGCTGCTCGACCCCCAGCTGAAAGAGACAGAAACTTACTATAACAGTCTGATAAACTCCCTTTACAAAGAAGCTACGCCATTACTGACAAATAATCCAGAGATTAAAAAAGAGCTTAATATCGACTTATCACATCTTGACAGTATTTGTGTGGACATTAAAAAAGATTTGAAAGATAACATTGCGAACCAGGATGTTGTCGAGGCTTTGATACAGAACTACAGGATTAAAATCCGTATTCTAGAAGATATGCTGGAAACACTGAAAGCAAATGAAAACAACCCTGAAAAAAAGAAAAGCTATGGACTATAAAATAATTATAATTCTGAGCCTGATAATTCTGAAATTCCATCCACTATCAGCACAAAACGATTCGGAAACGCGTAGTTTTATCAAGACCTTACCGGTAGGAAGAGAAACCATACTGGAGGTATCTAATAAATATGGAACAATCCAGATCACGCCGTGGAATAAAGATTCAGCCTATATAAGAGCCGAAGTCAAAGCTTTTGCTAAAGACCGGTCAAAACTTGTGAAGATGTTTGACGGAATTACTGTAAATATCAACGGGACAAAATTGATTGTAAGAGCCCAGACAGATTTTACTTCGAACATAAATATGCTATTCGAAAGTTTTAAGGGGATGACAAGCAAAATAATTTCATACGATTCGCATGTAGAGATAAATTATTATATAAATATCCCTGATTACATGAATCTTAATATTGAAAATAAATATGGGGATGTATATATGGAAAACAATACAGGTGAATTTAAGATATCCATTTCAAACGGTTCCTTTAAAGCAAATTCACTTGGCAAAAGATCCTCTATAACTATGCTCTTCTGTGACGCAAACATAAATTCAATAGGCTCGGGGAATATAGATGCATCTTTTTCAGATCTATCGATTGGAGAAACTGAAGATTTGTCAATTAATTCGATATCATCAAAATACGATATCAAAAAAGCCGGAACGATCAGCGGCGAATCGCGGAGAGATAAATTTTTCATTGAGAATATCGGATCCCTGCGGGGTAATGCTTATTTCACAGATTACAAAGTGAACAACGTTCGGAAAGAGATAAGCCTATCCACCAGATATGGAAGTGTAAGTGCGGACCTTATTGAGAAGGGATTTGAATCCATAAATATTAATTCAGGTTACTCCGATATCTCGTTAAATTTTGATCCTGCTTCTTCTTATAATTTGGATATCAGGCACATAAATACTTTCCTAGTTTTACCTTATAAGAATATTAAATCTGAACAAAAAGCTTTGAATGAGGATAAAAAGGAGTATATAACATCTGGCACCGTAGGAAAAAATCCGGGAAATACAAAAGTCAAAATAGATGCCAACAGAGGGAATATTTATATTAAATAACCTGTGCTGCTGGTCCTTTCAGTATTTTCTGATTTTCGATTCTTCTTTTCCCGCTGATCACGCAGATTTTCGCTTATTTGATCTGCGCTGATCCGCGAAATCTGCGGGAACTTTTTCATTTATTCTTGTTAAATAAAGAAACCCCTTCATCCAGCCAGTTTTTATACTCCCCGACATTCAGATTGGTCGGCATTGGCTTATTCAATGGATTACCTTCATAATCAGCTATAACGTAAAGAGGCAGGGCATTTGTCCTGAACTTTGATATTTCCAGATCCTCGCATATTTTCCCAATTGTCTTTTTCTGTTTACCATCAATTACAGACATTATCCATTCATTTTCAGGCAATAGAGTTCTGTCATCAACATAAAGTTCAATTATCACAAAGTTATTCCTTAGTCTGGATAATACTTCCGGATCGGACCATACTTTGGCTTCCATCCGTTTACAGTTTGCGCACGCATGTCCTTTAAAGTCTATCAGAACAGGTTTCTTCTGTTCTTTAGCACAGGTGAGACCTTGTTTATAATCGAAGTAGCCCTTGAGACCAAGCGGCATGTGAAATATCTTGTCATACTTTGGCTCCGAACAAATTGAACTTAATAAGGCAGGCTGTTCAACCAGACCCGACATTGTTTTGTTTTCCATGATCATATTCGGCCGATTGAACTCAGAGGCTTCCGCAGATGGCAGGAATGATGACAGACCGTTAAGTGGTGCACCGAAAAGTCCGGGTATCAGGTACACAACAAATGTGAACACAGCGATTACCAGAAATAATCTGAATACTCCTATAAACGGAAGTTCACTGTCATGAGAAAATTTTATCTTTCCAAGGAGATATAAACCAAGAAGGGTAAACAGTACAATCCAGATAGAGATAAATAAAGTTCTTGATAATATTCCCAATGAATAAACACTGTCAATGGTTGTAAGAAATTTCATACTGAAGGCCAGCATAATAAACCCCAGTACGACTTTTATTGAGTTTAACCAACCTCCTGATTTAGGTATCCGGCTCAATATTGATGGAAATAATGCAAAAATTGTAAAAGGTAATGCAAACGCAATCCCAAATCCCAGCATCCCAAATGTTGGTCGTAACACATCGCCACCCGCTGCTTCCACAAGAAGAGCGCCAATAATAGGCCCTGTGCATGAGAATGAAACTATTACTGTTGTTAAACCCATGAAAAATGCTGCGAGTATACCTCCCTTGTCAACTTGTGAATCAGCCCTCGTGACCCAGCTGTTTGGAAGCAGAATCTCAAAGGCCCCGAAGAAGGAAACTGCAAAAACTACAAACAACACAAAGAAAATAGTATTTGGAATCCAGTGAGTGCTCAGTGTGTTGGCAAATCCAGCCCCGGCACTGGTAAGGGAGACGATTATCCCAAGCGATGCATAAATCAGAACGATTGAAATTCCAAAAACAATTGCTTTAAAAACAGCTTTTCCTTTCTCTACCGAACCTTGTGAAAAGAAGGCAACCGTCATCGGTATCATTGGGAAAACACAAGGTGTAAGAACCCCTGCAAAACCAGCAAGCAAAGAGATCAGAAAAAATTTCAGTAACCCTCTGCCGGATTTAACCGGTAAAGAAATAACTCCGGGCTTAATATTGTTTTTAATACCCTTATTTACAGCCTTATCATCTATTTTTATTGCAAAGTCAACATCTTTTGGAGGAGAGCATGTAGCATTATTACAAGCCATATAATTCACTGTGCCTTTAACTGTAAAAGAGTATCCTACAGCAGTTATTTTTTGCCGGAATTCAGCAGTATTACTGAAGGTTTTTATTTTAAATCCAAAAGCATCGTCCAGAACCTCAACCGGTTTTGTAACTTCATAAGTTTTCCCTGAGAGTTTATAACCCGGAAGAGTGTCGATATTGAAAGATGTCGGAATAGGTCCTCCTGCAGGAATATCCATAGAATAGATATGAGAACCCTTGTCGATAGTGGCAGTAAAAATAAGTTCATATTGTTCGTCACCTTTCTTTTCGTAGCTGAAATTCCATGTAACCGGATCATAGATCTGAGCAGAAATATGTGAAACAAAAAAGATTAAGAATATAAAAAGTGTAAGTTTTCTCATTGCAATAATGATTTATTGTGTCAATTTTCCCTTTGTGTTACTTTATTTTTCCTTCGTGATACTTTGTGGTTAAATTATTTCTTTTTACCGCTAAGGAACACAAAGGTATGCACTAAGGTTCACAAAGATAGAAAAAGAACTTACAGAGAGTTGCACAGAGGTATCACGGATTTACACAGAGATCTAAACTGAGAGGATTTTTGTTTTTTTCCCTGAGCCCTATGCCCTGAGCTCTAAGCCTTTTTTAGGCCAGGTCTATTTCATTATCAAAATGATCGAAGAAATGATATTCAAGCATATAATAAGAAGTAACTGCCTGTATCTTAAGCTTTATTTTATATTTGAAGTTCCATTTCCTGTAGATCGGGAAAAGTCCTTTATTAAGATAAGAGGCAACAAAAGGATGTACATTAAGAATGAGGTTCCTGGTTTTAATCTTATCCACAATAAACGATAGGCCTCTTTCTAGTTCATCAGTAAATAGTATGGTGGGTTTAGTTTCACCTGTTCCCTGGCATGAAGGGCATTTTTCATTGGTAACTATATTCATTTCAGGTCTGACCCTTTGCCTTGTTATCTGCATCAGTCCGAATTTGGTGAGGGGAAGGATATTATGTTTGGTTCTGTCGTTTGCCATCACATCCTTTACTTTATCATAAAGTTGCTGCTTGTTTTCCTGCGATTGCATATCAATAAAATCAACAACAATAATTCCGCCCATATCCCTGAGTCTCAATTGTCTGGCAATTTCAGTTGCGGCTTCCATATTAACTTCCAGGGCATTCGTTTCCTGATCATTTCCCGATCTTGATCTGTTACCGCTGTTGACATCAATAACGTGAAGCGCTTCGGTGTGTTCAATAATGAGATAAGCACCATGCTTGAAAGAGACAGTCTTCCCAAAAAGTCCTTTTATCTGCTTATTAATTCCAAAATAGTCAAATATTGGAAGCGTTCCTTTGTAGAATTTGACGATTTTTTCTTTCTCAGGAGCAATCCCCCTTATATATGTCCTGATATCTTCTGCCAGAGTAGTCTCATTGATATGAATACTGTTAAATGTAACATTAAGCATATCCCTGAGGATTGTTGAAGTTCTGTTCATCTCTCCGATGAATAGTTTTGGCGCTTTTACCTCCTTCTTTACTGCAATGAAAGCCGATTCCCATTTCTGCACAAGTTCCCTCAGTTCAGCATCCAGCACAGAAACTTTTTTACCTTCAGCCACTGTCCGCACTATAACCCCGTAATTCCGTGGTTTAATGCTCTGAACCAGAGATTTAAGTCTGTTTTTTTCTTCGATGCTCTCAATTTTTGAAGAGATGGACACCTTATCAGAATATGGCATCAGTACAAGGTTTCTCCCAGCAAGAGAAATTTCGGAGGCAAGCCTCGGTCCTTTTGTTGAAATAGGTTCTTTGGTTATTTGAACAATAACAATCTGACCGGTGACCAATACATCTGATATTTTGCCGTCTTTGTCAATATCAGGTTCCGGCTTGAACTTATGTACAGGTGGTACTTTACCTTGTTTCTGAAGAGCCGTTTGATAGTATTTGTGCTGTGTTCTGAACTGTGCACCAAGATCGAGATAATGGAGAAAAGCATCCCGTTCGTAACCTACATTTATAAATGCAGCATTTAGCCCGGGCATGATTTTTTTTACCTTCCCAAGGTAAACATCCCCGACTGAAAATTTTACATTACGTTTTTCCTTGTTTAACTCAATTAACTGCTTGTCTTCCAACAACGCTAAAGAAACCTCGGAATCACCAACA
>OCZT010005585.1_pt1 | contig 12525 bp, 10 predicted proteins | sample 1539031 | NCBI WGS metagenome assembly OCZT01 (sample SAMEA3539308, study PRJEB22396) | soil metagenome | biome: tundra; feature: field; material: soil | place: USA | collected 2010-05 | depth 0.15 m | reverse complement strand
GAGCAGGAGCGTCGTCAGCCCCAGGCAGCCGAGCGACACACCGGCGACCGCCGCCATGGAGAGCCAGAAGCGATTGGAACCCAAAAGCCATGCGCCGTCCGCGGCAAGCAGCGTGTAGAGGGGGCTGAAGACCGCCAGCCAATCTGCCAGTGGCCTGGTGGGTCCATAGGAAATCGCCGCCTCAGCTCCGAGCATCAACCCGCCTGGGAGCGGAACTGTCAAACTCAGGGCCACGGCGATGGCGGTGAATTGTCGCTTGCACAAGACCGAAGCCAGGAAACCGGCCGCCAAGGCAAACAAGATTCCGTTGAGCAGTGCTAACGCAGTTCGCGCAAAGTGGCCGAACGTGATCCCACCCATCAGCAAGGGCAAAGCCAGGATTGGGAAGATGGCCATCAGGCCATACACCGAAGCCAGCGCGGAGGAGCAGAGCTTTCCGCCAATGATTTCGGCGCTGTTCAGGTTGGTGAGGAACAATAAGCCCAGCGTGCCCTCACGCCGTTCGGCACTGATACAGTCAGCCGTGCGGGCCGTGCCGATGAAGAGGCAATACAGGAAGGTCAAAACGGAAAGGACTTTGAAGATCAAGGGTGCGGCCCGCCGGTTAGTGAACCCGCCGAAGGCCCATAACATCCAGACCAGCAAACCAAAGAAGAGCGCCGCCGTCAGCCAGCGCGTGCGGTAAGTCGCCTTCTGCCGCGCGGCGGAGCGAAGTTCGCGGTCCGCTACAGATAAGAAACGCATGTTGGTCGGGGCTGACCCGAAGGCAACACGAACTCGCTGTCCACCCGAATGAGGTCCGGGTCAAAAGGATTGGCCACCGCCGGAACCCCTGTAATCCGGAATTCCATTCGCTGCCACGGCTGCGCCCCCGTCAGCGGCGTAATCTGAATCCCGGCCTGGGCTGACGCCGCGCACGCAAATCCCAGTTCGCCGGCCAGCGCCAGACTCAGGACGGCTCGTAAAGGCTCTTTCATTCGGTTCAACTGCCGCCGGCCTTGAGATACTTCGTCACCGCTTCAGTCCGGCCTTGCACGTGCAGCTTACCATAAATCCGGCTCAGGTGCGTGCGAACCGTCTCGGCGCTGATGCCCAAACGCACGGCGATTTCCTTGTTGGTAATGCCTTCGGAGAGCAGGCCCAGGATCTCAGCTTCCCGCCGCGACAGCCCTTGTTCTTCCAGGCCCGGCTTCGGCGCCGCTTGGAAGGATTGCACGACCAAACGGGCGATCTCACCCATCATCGGCGCGCCGCCCGAGCGCACCTCGGCAATGGCGCGCAGCACCTCGTCGGTCTGGGCCCGTTTGAGCAAATAGCCGCTGGCGCCCGCCTTGAGGGCTCGGAAGATCAGTTCGGTATACTTGTAAACCGTCAGAATGATCACCTGCAGCCCGGGCATTTTAGCCTTCAGGCGAGCGGTGCAGGAAATGCCCGACTCGCCCGGCAAATGGATATCCATGAGCACCACTTCGGGCTGGAGCCGAGGAATCTCCGCCATCGCCTCCTTGGCGGTAGCGCAGGTGCAAACACAGCAGTAGCCGGGCGTCGCCTCGATGAGTTCGCCCAGGGTGTGCCGCACCGTCTGATTATCTTCGACAATGGCCACCGTAATCATAGCGCTCTTATGGATGGCCGGCCTCGGCCGGCAAGGGCAGGAACAGCCGTATGCTCGCCCCGGCACCGGGTTGGGTGCAAATCTCGCTGCGCCCGCCCACGCTCGCCAGGCGCTGCCGCAGATTGGCCAAACCATTGCCCTCGGCCGGCGCCGACGGGTCGAAGCCCCGCCCATTATCGGAGAGCACGGTCTCCAGGCCACCGTCGCGCAGGGCAAATTCGACCAGCACCTCGCTCGCATGGGCATGGCGGACAGTATTGTGGAGCACCTCTTTGACGGCCAGGAACAGGTTGTGCCGCACGTTGGCATTCAGACGCACGGGCGGCATATCCAGCGGGATCTTCAGCCGACAGCCAATGCCTGAGGCCGAGAGGTAATCCTCCGCATAACTGCCCAAATACCCGGCCAGGAAGGGCAGCAAGTCCTTGCTGGGGTTGACCAGCCAGACAATCACATCCAGCGCCTGGACCAGCGAGCGGGCTTTGTTGCCGATGGCCTGAAAACGGCTCACGGCGCGCTCCAGCGATGGTGGACGGCCCGGCCCCGCATCGGCCAGCAGGCTGATCTCGGTGAGGCTCGAGCCCAGATCATCGTGCAGATCCCGCGCGATGCGCGAGCGTTCCTCCTCCAGCGCCCGCAACTGTTCGGTGCGCTCCCGCTCCTGGATTTCGCTGCGGAGCTGGGCGCTTCTTTGCTCGACCTGCTTGCGCAAGACCGTGATCCAGATCATCGCCATCAGCAAGCCCCCAACCAGCACCCCGACAATGAGCATCATCCGGCGCAGGGTGTACCAGGCCGGTCGCGCGAGCAGACGAATATCCTCCGGCGAGTTAAGCAGCAGTTCAAAGGAATCACTCTCGCCCTTTGCCGCCCGATCCCCGGCCCGGCCGGCAAACGTGCCGGTCAATTCCAGCCGGCTGCCCACCGGAAAGGAGAGTCCCGCTGCGCTCCGGACCGGCAGCCGCGCCACAAACACATGCGGCCCCGCTTGCAGGCCCAGCACCTGGTCTTGTTGGTCCTTGCCCAAATTCAGCAGCAACGCCTTGGTCCGCACCCGGGTCGCATCCAGTTCTCCCGTCGGCCACGGCCCCTCGGGCAAGTCCCGCGCCGCGGGCAAAGGGGCGTGGCCGGTTTTGCGCGCCAGGGCTTCCCTCAGCAACGGCGAGGGGCCGCCCAGTTCGGGGAAACCTACCACTGCCACCAGGTCGCCCTCGGCCAACCGCACCGCGGCCCGAGGCACAAACCGTAGTCCGTTGGCGCCATCCATCAGGAAGTACTCCCCGGCGCGGCTGTGGACCACCTGTCCGGCCACTTTCACCTGCTTGAGCAACGCTGCCTGTGGGTCGAACAGCAGCAGTTCCGCCGTTCGCTTGAGTGGCGTCGCAAAGGGATACGCCGGCGGCGGCTCCTCCACGTGGATCACCGCCGAGTGAATTTGCACCTGGCCCGGCTTGAAGAAATGCGTGACCTCATCCTTCACCGCCCACAAGCAGCCCCGGATGCGAACGAGGGCTCCTTCGTACCGTTGCGCTTCCTCGGCCGAAGTCTCCGGCAGGTAGGCTTGGATCTTGCCACCCCGGGTCAGCAAGATCACCCGGTTGGTCTCCACCTCCGTGGCGATGCTCTGCAATTCCACATACAGCGTGTCCAGGCTCCCGTTCATTAATTGGTCCCAGGCCGGTTGCACTAGCGGGGGCAACGTCCCCCGGCCCAAACGCGTCACTCGCCGCGCCAGGATCGTGGGCGAGAACTGCGCCACCGTGACCCCTTCAACCTCCCAGAACTCCCCCTCCCGCTCATGATAACTGTCGTTCAGCTCCACTTGATCCACGAAAATGCCCGAAGTCGTGTCCTGTAGCACGACCGCCGTCCGGTTGGCCCAGGTGAGCACTCCCCGCAACTTGACCGGATAGCCGCGCGTGGCTTCTTCCCGCTTCAGGCGCTTGATCGCCGCGGCCGTGGTCAGCAGGGGCAAGGGGTCCTTCTCCCATGGATTCTCCTCACGTTCAGGTGCGACCGTGAGCACCTCGAAATGTTCCCCATCGGGCACCCAAAGCACCCCGGGAATTCTCTGTTCGTCCAACGTGGCCGCGCTCCAGCATAGCCCCCTCAACCGAAGCCGGCTGCCGGCCAATCGCTCTGGCGCAACCGCGGGCTTGGCTGCCAGCACCACCCGTATTCTCCCCGTGCCCGAACTCAGTTCCAGCCTCACTCCGCCCGGCTGCTTCGGGCTGACAAATCCGACCTTGCCTTCCACTTCAGCCCACAGCCCCTCCTGCTCCGGGGGAAGCACCTGGCCCAAGCCAATCCTCCGGGGAACCGGCGGAGCCCCGGTCCCAACCACCGTCAATTGCGGCAACACGATGAAGAGTTGGCTGCCGCCGGCCGAGGCCGTGGCGAAGGTGTAAACGCCGGCCCGGGAAACCTTCAACCACCCATCAAAACAGAGCGCGATCAATTCGTCCCGGCTGCGCACCTCCAGGTTGAAGTTGGCAGTCGTGCCTTGCTGGGACGGGCTGAGTCGGTCAAAAGGAGGCATCTGCCACCAAGCTCCCTCGTAGCTCCGCCAACGCACTCCCGCCAAATACGAAACCGCTGCGGCGTCCCCCTGCCGAACGCCCTGCGACAAGGCCGAGTCCGGCACCGCTTGGCGGGGCAGGCCCGGACCTTCGTAAGAGACACTCAGGCCATTCGTGCCGGTCCGGATGAACCAGGCCACACGGAGCGGGTGCTTGCCTGGCTGCAGAAAGATGTCTCCGGCGCGCTCCTGCCAGGCATGATGGCGGTCGTTATCAACCACTAACGTTTTGCCAATGGCAAACCCTTCGCCGCCACCGGTGGCGGTGCAACGGCCTTCCAATCGCACAAGGTCGCCTGCCCGCACAGAGGGACCTCGCGGGTCCGTCTCCACCAGCGCCGCTCCCCCGGCGTCCTGGAGCACCATCTGGTCCCCTCCGCGAGCAGCCCAGCAAACGATTCCCTGCAGCCGCACCTGGCAAGTGTCCCGTTGTTCAGCGGCAACCAAGCGCTGAAACTGCAGCAGGTTGGTCACCACCGGAGCCGGTTCCAAGGCGGCAGCCGGCAACCGTAACGCCAGCGCCACGCTCCCAGAAGCCAGCCCCATCCGCCAGGTGCCTTCCAACGCATGACCGGATTGTAGAATATCGCTCTCGCACCCTCACGACAAAAAGTGGTCCCTGCCTGCACCGTAGCGGCGGGCATCCTGCCTGCCGTAGATCCGGGCATCTTGCCCGGCGGAATCGCTGCTCGTATTGCCATCAAGTCGATCACTTCGGGCTTAGGTCCGGGCGGCAAGATGCCGCGCTCTACGGCAGGCAGGATGCCCGCCGTCACCTGGTGGCGGTGTCAAGACGCATCCGGCTGGCTCACCCAACCGGACGCACCCGGACATTGTCCCCGCTGCTCGCGAGCTGCCGAAAAGCCTTGCTGTTGCTTCTGGCTCTTCCAGTCAGGCTCTCAGGTGCCCGGCTTGATCATACGGAAGAATCCCTTCTGGGCCGTGGGCAAGCTGCTCTGTGGAATGAGCATCCGGTTCTCCGTGGCGGTGTTGATTACATTGGTCAACTGCGGATCGGCCACCCACGAGCCTGGCGCCATCGTTGGACTGGTTTGCAAACTGAACCCGGTATCCGGGACGGTCCAGTTGACCCAGAACTTGTGGTCGGGACGCATAACGAACACACAGCTCGGCAGGTCGCATACCACCTTCCATTTCGCAGCGAGAGGATCGGGGTTCAAATCCGGCCCGGCGAAAGTCTCGTCAATCTCCGGCGACAATGTCACCCCGGTCACTTTGACCCGCGAGTAAGTCGAGGACTGCCCCGCGTTGGCATCGCCGTTCTGCTGATTGCCGAAATACACGCTCAGCGGGTTATAGAACTCCAGCGCATCCGCTTCTGGAATGGTGAAGTTGGTGCTCGATCCGTTGGGCGCGGTCACCGTCACATTGGTGTCCTGCAGGAAGGTCAGGCTCCAGGTGCCCAACACCCCATTCGAACAGACCAGGATCGCTGGCACGTAATCCGACGCATTGGCATTCACGTGGTTGGTTTTGTAACGGAGCGCGCCCGTGGCGGTGCCGTCCGGCAAGTTCCGGATGTCCAGCGCCATTACGGTCGGCGAAAAATAATCCACCGACGACTGGTTGTCGCCGTTGGGAACCAGGAAGATCTGCGATTGGAAATAATAATTGGCTTTGGGATAACTGGCGATCGTCATTGAATAGGTCACTGGCGTGCTGCCTTGCCCCAGCCAGGAATAATAGGGCGCCCCCATGTTCGGGTCCAACGTGCGGATCATTCCCCGGATATACCCGTTGCCTCCGCCGCCGGCCACCACCGTCAAACCCGGCGTCGTCGTTACCGGCTTGACCGACATCTTCGGTCCCGGAAGTTCTGCCGCTCTCGCGTGCAGAATAATGTTGTCAATCCGGAAGGTGCTCACGCCCGTCAGCGGCGCGCCCGTGTGGCTCTGCTGAATCTTGAAGCCCAAGTACGTCACCGCGCTGAGTTTAGGAATGCCCGCCGAGACAACCGGGATCTCCACGTGAACCCAACCGCTGTTGGTGGTGTAGAAGACGGCCGTTCCCGCTGGCGTGGAGGGCCAACCCTCGGAATAGGGCGTCCAGTCCAATTCGACGGCGCCAAAGCTGCCTTGCCCGTCGGTGGCCGAGGTGGGGTCGAACAAGATGTCGAAGCTCACATTCGTATAATTGACCGGATCCAGCACCGCGTTATCGGGAAAGCGGTGGTTAACCATGACCTGGTCGTTGGGCGGATTGGCCGACCAATCCACCGACCACAACGCCGAGCCGGAGCCCGGGTTATTGGGGCCCAGGGTGGTGGTCTTGTTAACCGTGCTATCCCAAGTGATGTATGGGTAAGCAGTGCCCCAGCCGAGATTGACAAACGCTCCGGACGTGTCGGTATCCAATTGGTCCACGATGAAGTTCGTGGTTTGCGCCTGGCTCACGGTGCTGAAACACGCTGCCATCAAGCTCAGCAGGCCCGCAGTGAGCTTCCGAGTTCGAGTTCCCATCATAGTTTCTCCTGTTGTTGAGGTCGGTTTAGTATGGATTCTACCTCCGAATTATAATGCAGCCCTCCCCGCCTGCCTATCCCCCAAATGGCGTAATCTTCGCGGTCCCCGCCGCGGCCCCAACGCAATGTCGCCCGGCGTGACGTAACAATTAAACCCGCCATTGTCCCCAGGTAGTCCCCCCGTAGTACCCTCGATCCGGATCGAGGGTACTACGGGGGGACTCCGGCGAGCATCGCTATGGGGCTGGGTCGGGGACGCGGGCGCGGGTCACTTTTGAAACATCGGTCCAGCCGTCAATGTGCTGGCAGGTGCGAATCCAGATGGTCGTGCCGACCTTCGGCACGTCATATCGGGCAACGTAACGCTCGGTAATATTGCTCCAGCCGTCGGTCGGGGGCGGCAGCAGCCCCAGGAAAGGGAAGTGCTGGACACAGCGGACGCCAGTCCGGACCGGGGCGGCTGTTGACATAGACGACGGAGCCCTTCCGGCCCGACTTTGGAATGGAGCTGATTTTCATGTTGTTTCAGGCACCCGCCTTCTGAGGTGCTGGTTCACTCGCCCGCAATTGGGCGAGTGTCTGAACCCTAAGGCGAGGCATCGAGAGTGACCCCTAGAGCGGTGCTTTGCTCCCTTAACCATTGGCTGACCCGTTCGGTCTCCTCCTTGCCCATCTTGATATCCGCGTCAATGTCCAATTGGCCGACGACAGTGTAGGCATTGCGGATCTTCTGCCAATAAGACGTTTGGAGGACGTCGCTGAGCATGAACATGACAATCCGCTGGCCTGTTTGGAACTGTACCAGGTGGGGCAGGTTAGCATCGGTGTAGGCCGGCAACGCGGTCTTCTTCCCAACCCGGAAGCGCACGATCGCGCTGTGGCCGGAGGGCTTTTCGGCAGGATAGATAACGGTTACGGGAGCGCCTTTGGTGCTTTGAGTTTCCAGAGTAGCCATTGCGATGGGGGGGAATACCAGCGAGAGGCCAAGGGCTCAAGTTTTTTCCGAACGTCGCACAATCTCGACCTTCCCTCGCTCATTCGAACGGAAGGTCAGCAAGATCATGTCGAAGGCTCCTTGGCCCGCTGAAGCGGTGTTGTGATCGGAGTTCAAGACGAACTCCATTACGCCCGCCTTAAACGGCACCCAGAGAATGCGTATCAGCCGTCTGCCCACCTTCGGCAGGTCCTGCCGGAGTTGGAATCCGGTTCCTTCCCGGTTAGCCATCGTGGTGGTAAACTCTTCCAGATTGCTTGCCTGCACGTATTGGCTTGCGATCCGTTCCCGCAAGGCTGCTTTGAGCTCAGGGTTGGCTGGCGGTGCCGCAACGAATCGAAGGGACACAAAGTAGGTCCTATCCGAGGCAACCAACGCAATCATTCCGTCGGGCGCGGTTTCCGTCTTTAGTCCGTCCGGCACCACAAACATAAACTCGTTGGTCCCGCTCGTGAGGCGCTCTCGAATAACCCGTTCCTGCCCCACAAACTCTCCGGGTTCGAGCGTGACGGCGAGTTCGGGAGTATGGTTGGTCGTCGCAGCGAAGTCGTTAGTGGTTTGAGCCAGGGCGCCCGCCGCCAGGAGCATAGCCGCCGATAGGGCGCCGGCGAGCCGGCCTCGGAGGAATGCTTTAGGGTGTGACATTGTAGGCGACATTGTTGGGCGGAGGAACCGCCCAATTCAGACGGACGAGAACCAGTGCGCAAGGCACGCCGGGGGGCTGCTTGGCTGGGTCCAGAAAATTAAGATCGTAGCTGAATTTGCGGGTTGGCGGGTCATAATAGGTGCCAGGGTTCACAAACTGGTGGGTCGCTATCTTGCTATTGAAGAGGTTCATGATGGAGGTGTTGAGCCACAGGGTCCTGGTGCTCGGCGAATTCCAGTCCTCCAGGAGCCGCGGCAGATTGTGCACCCCTCCGCTGAACTGGGTGGAGGAAGTGCCGGTGGAAGGCACGACCCCAGTCAGGATCGCGGCATTCACCGTCGTGTCGGAAGCGGGGCGCCCGGTGTAGCTGCTGCTACTTTTACTGTCATTCCAAGCCCCCGACAGAATCGTCAGCGCATCGCTCATCAAGGCGCAGGGCAGCGCTGTGGTGGTATTGGTGGAGCTCAGGTAGGTGGAGTTGGGGCAGTTATAGTTTCCCTGGACATAGAGAGGGTCTGGGGTTGCGACGCTCCAGCCCAATCCACCGTTCACAGGGGTCGCGGCGCCATTCACCAAACGCACGCCGGGTATTTGTGTGGTCGTGGTTCGGTTATCGGCCACGTAGAGAATGGTCGGGTAAGTGCCGGACCCGGTTGGGAATTTGGACAGAATGCTGGAGTTGGTCTTTGCCCACTGGGCGTATTTCCCAACATCGATTTGCGTGGTCTGGACCGTTTTATTCTCGCGCTGATCGGTGAAACTATTGGTGGTGGTGAGGAATGGGAAGTTGGTGGCCAGGGCGGACGGGGTATTGGTCGAAGTCACGTAAAGCGGGGAGGAATCGGCGCCGGGCAACTGGTAGTTGAGGCCGGCCTGAATCTTCATCGAGATTGTTGTGTTGCTGACCAGGAGCACCGTTTGGGCCTCGTTGTAAAGACGGGTCTGCCCCTTCGGTGACATCGCGGTTTCCCCGGTGGGCGGCACATCAATGGAATCGTGGACGTTGGTGGTACCGATCGTCAACGATACGCTTGGCACGTTGGTGCGTGATTGTGGGCTGCCGTTGTAAGTGCCCTTGTCCGCCCAGCTTGGTCCCTGGCCGTTCCAAGCGGGCGAGGAGATTGTCCCGGTAGAGGTCACGGTTCCGTTGAAGGTGAGCGACGCACTGGTGCCAGTGTAAACCGAGCCGTTGGCATGGACCCGCCCGTTTACAACCATGGTGGCGCAGGTGCTGAATTCGAGGAGGCCGTTGTAAAATATTGCGTATTGGGTGAGTGGGACGAGGGCCAGCAGTACGTCCACTTGCGCCGTGCCCGTTACCACCCCTCCGTTCGCCAGGCGCGCGTTGGAGAGAACCCGGTATATGGGCGCTTGGGACGTGAACAGGCCAGGATACTGCGAAGGCAACGGCCCGGAAAAGGCGTTCGTGAGCTTGGCGACGTAGGTTGCATTCGCGTGTCCATTGCCATCCGAGAAAGCGAAGGTGCTCCAGTAAGGATCTTCGTTGGGGATGCTGGCCTGATAGAGGCTCACATTTCCCTCGATCGCCCCCAGCCCGTTGTTCTGAAAGTCGTATCCCATTCTGGCCACGATCTTCTCCACCGCGGCCTCCGCCGCGTTCCCCGTGACGCTGTATTGATTGCTGCGACTATTCATTTTGGCGGTGCTCAGTTCCCGGCTCAGGGTTGCCGCCAGGATAATCATCGCAACCCCCGTTACCCCCATGACCATCAGCAGTGCGTAACCAGCGCGCGCTCCGTTCTTGCAAATCTCAGCTCTCATTTGATGCTTCCTCGGTTCTTGTTATGGGCCATCCGGCGCATGAGGAGTTACCCGCATCTCCATCTTGTAGTAATCATAGTAATAACCCGGTCCGATCTTGGTGATCGGATACTGGTACTGGCAGAACTGCATCTTCACGTTGATCACCCCCTTATGGGTCAGGTCGGTCTGATTGGCACCCTGGTAGTTTTGCGCCTGGAAATACATCGTGTTGGTCAGGTAATTCGCCACGCACGTTCTGCTCGTGCTCCCGCTGTGGCCGCGGTAAAGCGCGCACGCGTTGGTGTCGAAGTAGTAGATGTAGTACTTGTTCGTATCCGTCGTCATGCTGAGCTTGAGCGCGTTCCCTTGTTGATTGGTGCCCAGTGGAATCCCGGTAAACGAGTTCAGATTGCCGTTGCCAATCTGCCAGATCTTCGAGGCCCGGATGTCATTGGCCAGTTCGTTCCAGGTCAGCCGGGCCAGGTCGGAAGCGCCAACCTTGCTGTTTACCAACTGGTCCTGCCGCATCCCGAACATCTGGCAATAAACAAAGCCCAGCACCGTCAGGCTGAATACGGCCGACGCCACCATCAGCTCGGGCAGCGTTAAACCTGCTTGCTGCTGCGCTCGCCTCCTGGCAACGTTCTGTCTCTTTCTTGGCATCAGAATATACTGCTCACATCCCGGTTATCCGGCCCATAGTAGGTCGCCGTGCGATTAGTAAATAGGCGCGTGCCGGAGCGTGTCTTTAACGGCCAGACTGTGTCCACCGTCACCATTTGGACGAGCACGTTAGACAGGCCGGTCAGGTTGAGCATTTTCACGGTCACAAAATTGGTCGCCATGACGGTATTCGTCCCCGAAATTGGCAGGTCGAGCACGTTGGTGGTGTAGCCCGTTCCCACCTTTGTTGCCGCATTGTAGGTCCACGAGAGCAGATTCAGATTCGTGAGCTCGTTTTTACTTATCGATAAATCCCATACCCCAGAACGGGCCTGCTCAATTTGCTCAACGCCGATCGCCTGGGCGGCCAGCGAGTATCCCGTCCATTCCGCCTGCCGGCTCGATTGGATGTAGGCGGTGAGTATTCCACTAAACAGCAGGGTGACAATCCCCAGGGCAACCATCACCTCGACTAGAGTAAAACCCCGAAGCCGATCAGCACTCGTCCCGATCCTCGTGACCTCCACCTGAGCGTCAGGAACCTCCGAGTAAGACTCGCTTTGTGTCTCGGTCGCACTCCGTGCCGAGCGATTCCGTTGCAAGACCCATCCCGATTCGTTGTCAACGGCATGTAGCTGCCGAGCGCTTGTACCTAAGGCGGGCAACTCGAGCTCTTCAGTTAGCCGCCCGGCCAGCATAATAGGTCGCCGACTCTTAGTAAATCGAAGCATGGCGGGTGTGGTCATCATGACCTTAGGCGATGCATTCATATAGGATGCTATACAGATCAAGCATGCATAGTGCCATTTGGACGTCGTCTCAGTATTGATGTTCCTTTTATCAGCGCACAGATGGAAGCAATGCCGCCTGAGGGACCTGTTTCCGCGAAGTCAGTGTCCAGTTTGCGAGATAGTGTGTCTCTTTAATGGACACTGCTGAGCGGGCACCCGCCTGGCGGCCGTAGCCCAATGGGTTGCGAAGATGTCTGCCAAATCCAACTTGCGTGCGTCCAAGTGTGGGCAAGGGTGGCCGTTTTAGTCGGCTAGTGGTGGATTTCTTCATGCTAATCCGGTATTTGTCCTTTCCTCGGGAATAGCGGCCCGATTAGCCTGCGAGCATCATCAGAACCAGCATGCAATTATGAAGAATAATACTATTCTAGGAGCCGTTCGATCAGGGAGGATTTTGGTATCCGACGGGGCGTGGGGCACCTTTTTCCAGAAGAAGGGCCTCAAGCCGGGCGAGTGTCCTGAGCTGTGGTGCATCGACCGACCGGCAGAGGTGTTGGATGTGGCCCGCAGCTATGTGGATGCGGGCGCCGACATGATCGAGTCCAACAGCTTCGGCGGCACGCGCTTCAAACTGGAGCATTACGGCCTCGCCGGACGCGTGGCGGAGATCAATGAGGCGGCGGCGAAGATTTCCTGTCAGGCGGCGGGTCCTTCCCGGTGGGTGATTGCCTCGATTGGGCCGACGGGGAAAATGCTGGTGACGGGTGAGGTTGACGAGGAAGAGCTTTACGCGGCGTTCAAGGAACAAGCGATGGCGCTGGCCAAAGGTGGCGCCCGGGCCTTGTGCATCGAGACCATGAGCGCGGCGGATGAAGCCGCCCTGGCGATACGCGCGGCCCGCGAGAACACGGATTGCGAAGTCGTCTGCACCTTCACCTTCCAACGGGGCGCCAAAGGCCTGTTCCGCACCATGATGGGGCTTTCGCCGACCAAGGCCGCCGAGGAAGCCATCAAGGCGGGCGCGCATATCGTCGGCCCGAACTGCGGCAACG
>OCZT010005584.1_pt1 | contig 12526 bp, 13 predicted proteins | sample 1539031 | NCBI WGS metagenome assembly OCZT01 (sample SAMEA3539308, study PRJEB22396) | soil metagenome | biome: tundra; feature: field; material: soil | place: USA | collected 2010-05 | depth 0.15 m | reverse complement strand
ACATGCCAGCCTGTCACGCTGGAGATCGCCGGTTCGAATCCGGTCGAGCCCGCCAGTCTTGCTTCTCCTAGCCCCGTCCCCGCCCGGACGGGGCTTTTCTTCGTCCCTCGCACTGGGCTCGCGGAGACGGGAGCCAACTGAAGCGCCGGGGCCAACGGGCCCTTCCCACATTGGGGCGTGCCAAGTGCCGGTTTGTACCGCACAATCTGGCATGAAGGCGCCGCACAGCCGGCGCCGCGTCACCGGGGAGGCACGAGCACATGAGCGGCCGCGTGATCGTGGTCGGCTCGGTCAACATTGACCTTGTCGCGCGCGTTCCCCATCTGCCACATCCCGGCGAGACGGTCACGGGCGGTAGCTACGAGCGTCACCACGGCGGCAAGGGCGGGAACCAGGCAGTGGCCGCCGCCCGCCTGCGCCGACCGACCCTGTTCATCGGGGCCGTGGGTGACGACACGTTCGAGAAGGAGGCCCGCCGAGCGCTGTCGTCCGAGAGGGTCGACGTTTCGATGGTCGCCTCACTACCCGGCCAGCCGACAGGTGTGGCGCTGATCCTCGTCGACGCCGCCGGCGAGAACGAGATAGCCGTCGTTCCGGGGGCGAACGGCGCAATCGAGACGGGCTACGTCCGCGACAGCCTGGCCCGGCTCGGCCCACTCACGGGCGACGTTCTGCTCGTGTGCAACGAGGTGCCACTCCATGTCGTCCGCGAGGCCCTGATCTGTGGCCACGCCGCGGGCGGGACGACGGTCTTGAACCCGGCCCCGGCAATCGGGATCGATCGAGCGATCTTCGGGCTGGCCGACATCGTTACGCCCAACCGCAATGAGCTCGCGACGCTGCTCCAGACTGAGGCTGAACGGACCGGCCGGAGAGTCGACGCCAGCACCGACACGGCCGTTCGGGCACGTACGCTGCTGGATCCCGGGCCGGACGGGCCCGGTGTCCGAAAGGCAGTCATCGTGACACTCGGCGCGGGCGGAGTCGTGGTCCTGGCGCGGGCGGGTTCCGGGCTTGCCGGCAGCGCCGCCAGGACCGAAGCAGTTGAGGCAGCCGCGGCCGTCGCTCCGGTCGTCGAGGCGGGCGCGGTGGAGCCCTACGAGGAAGAACCCGAAACCGCAGCCACGGCCACCGCCCAGGCGATCGCCATTGCCGCGGCCGATGCGGCTGCCAGCGACGGCGCACCCGCCGATGCCGCCCGCGTTGGCGACTACCGCATCTGGGAAGTGCCTGCCGATCACGTCGCCACCGTCGACAGCACCGGCGCCGGCGACGCGTTCTGCGGAGCGCTTGCCGCCGCGCTGGCCGAGGGACGTCCGCTGGCCGAGGCCGTTCAGCGGGCAGTGGCCGGCGGCGCCCTGGCCACGACACACGTCGGAGCGCGCGAGGGAATGCCCACCGCGGCCGAGCTCGAGGAGTTCCTCGCGGCCCGTCCGGTCGGCTAGCTGCCAGTTACGCGGCGAGACCGCTCGATCGCCGGCAGACCGAACCTGGCGGAGAGGTAGCAGACGAAGGCGATCGTCGTGACGTAGAAGCTGACGGGGACGGCGGTGACCAGGGCCAGCAGGATGCCGCCCAGCGTGGATACCAGCGCGACCCCGACGCTGGCCACGGTCGCCAGACCGGGATGGGCCGTCAGGCGCTCGGCCGTGGCGCCGGGCGTGATGAGCAGCGTCAGGATCAGCAGCACGCCCACTACCTGAACCGCCTCTGCGACCGCGGTCGCGAGCAGCAGCAGGAACAGGATCGAGATCAGCCGTACAGGCACGCCGCGCGCCTCTGCGACCACCGGATCCACGGTCGCGAATGTGAGAGGGCGGTACATGATGCCCAGACCAACGATCGTCACGGCCGCCATGGCCACCATAAGTATCAGGTCACCGTGGCTCACGGCCGTAATCGCGCCGAACAGAATGTTGAACGCCTCCGATGCGTAGCGGGGGTAGAGGGTGATGAAGAGGACGCCGAGACCCAGCCCGAATGCCATCACGACGCCGACAACAGCGTCGCGCTCGCGGATGCGCAGGCCCAGCGCCCCGATGAAGACCGCGGTCAGAAGGGAGCCGGACAGCAGCCCCAACACGGGCGAGAGGCCGATGAGGATGAAGCCCGCCGAACCCGTGAAGCCGACCTCCGCCAGCGCATGGACCGCGAACGACATGTTGCGCGCCACCACAAAGCGGCTGACCAGACCGGCGACGAGGGCCACGAGGAGGCCCGCCAGCAGGGCGTTCTGAACGAACTCATAGCCAAGCAGATGGACGAGATCGGCGATCACAGGTGGTGCACTCCGGTCGGCTCCGGGAAGTGATGCGGCTCGTCGATGTCGAAGCCGGCGCCGCTGGCCTCACCCACGACCACGATGCGGCCGCGAACTCGCAGCACCTCAACCGGCGCGTCGTAGAGCCCCGACATCGTCTCGCTCGTGAGGACTTCGTCGGTGCTGCCGGTCGCCCAGCGGCCGTTGACGACGAAGACGACCCGATCGGCGTAGCCGAGGACCGGGTTGACGTCGTGTGTCACGAATGCGCCCGTGCCGCCCTTGTCGCGGGACCAGCCGCCGATCAGCTCGGTGATCTCCTGCTGGTAGCGCATGTCGAGGCTGGCCAGGGGCTCGTCGCACAGGAGCAGCCTGGGATTACCGACGAGGGCCTGAGCGATGCGGAGGCGCTGTTGCTCGCCGCCCGACAGACGGCCGATCGGCGCGTCGGCGTAGGGCCCGGCCGCCACGTCTTCGAGGGCCGACTCGACCCTGGCCCGATCGGCGCGCGACAGGCGCCCGAAGCCCCAACGGTGCCCGTCGATCCCAAGGGCCACGAGGTCGCGGCCGCGGAAAGGCACCTCGCGGTCGAACCCGGCGTGCTGCGGAACGTAGCCGATGTCCGGGTTGCCGCGCTGCGGCGGACCGCCGAGCACGTCGAGCGAGCCGCTCGCCAGAGGCGCCAGGCCCAGCAGCGCTCGCAGCAGCGACGTCTTGCCCGATCCGTTCGGGCCGAGCACCGCCAGGAACTCGCCCTGCGGCACCGTCATCGACAGCTCGGACCACACGACCCGATCGCCGTACGCAAGCGTGGCCCGATCGAAGCACATGGCCGGCTCCTCGGCCGGCGGTGGTGTCCGAGCCTCGACCGGCGCCGCGCTCCGGGAGTGGCCGTTGGTCCTCACCGGCCGCCTCCCAACGCCGCTGCCATGGCATCGAGCTGGGCCAGCTGCCAGCCGACGAAGGACTCGTTCGCGGGCATCGTCTCCGACACGCCGACCACGGGCACGCCCGACTGGGTCGCGAGCGCCTTGATCGACTCGGTGACCGGCGAAGTGGCCTGGCTGTTGTAGAGCAGGAGCTTGACCTTGTGTCCCGTGAGCAGGTCGCTCTGCGCGGCGACGTCGGACGGAGTCGGGTCCGTGCCGTTCTCGATCGACCTGGCGAAGCCGGCGGGGGTCAGCACCTCGAAGCCGAGAGCCGTGACCAGGTATCCGGGCACCGCTTCGGTGTAGGCGACGGGAGTCCCCGGGAAGCCGGTCTTGATCTCGGCGATCTTCGCGACCAGCGGTGCGAGCGAGGCGACGTAGGAATTGAGGTTCGACTCGATAGTCGCCTTCGACGCCGGCAGCAGTTGCTCGAGGGCATCGCCTACGGCCCTCGCGACACGCGGCATCGTCGGCGGGTCGTACCAGACGTGCGGGTTCGCGCCGTCGGCCAGGCCGAGGAGTCCCTGGACGTTGATGACCTTGCGGTCGGACCGAGGCGAGGCGCCGATGAGGTGGTCCAGGAAGGCGTCGTAGCCGAGCCCGTTCTCGACAACCAGGGTGGCATCCGCGACAGCCTGGGCGTTCCTGGTGCTGCTCTCGTATGTGTGAGGATCGATGTTCGGGTCGTTGAGGATGCTGGTCACTGACACGAGATCGCCACCGATCCTGGACACGAGGTCACCGTAGAAGTTCTCACCCGCCACCACACCGATCCTCCCGTCGGCCGCGGAGCTGCCGGATCCGCAGCCGGCGAGCGCCGACATTACGAGCAGCGCAACGCCGAGGGCCAGCCAGGCGGCTCGTCTGGGGGTTCGGTTCCGGCTCACGCCAGGGTCTCCCGTTCCGCCGTGTCTGCGGCAGAGCACGCCGGGCAGATGCCGAACAGCTCCAGGCGATGGGCCTCGATCCGGTAGCCATTGCGCCGCCCAATCTCGTCGACCAACCGGGCCAGCTCGCCGTCGGCTATGTCCTCGCTTCGCCCGCAAGTCGAGCAGACGAGGTGGTGGTGGTGTTCGTCGGGGTCGCACACCACGTAGGCGTGCGAGCCACTCGGCAGATCCAGCCGCTCGACGACGCGCAGCGAGGCGAGCAGCTCGAGAGCCCGAAAGACGGTGGCCCGGCCGATGTTCACCCGCTCCCGCCGGCCGCGCTCCAGCAGCTCCGCGGCGGTGAAGTGCCCCCCGGTGGCCGCAACGAGCTCAGCCACCAGGCGCCGATTTGGCGTGGCCTGATAACCTGCGCGCTTGAGCGCCTGGATAATGCGCTCGGTCTGGTCGGAGTTGATACCCGGTCTCATTGGTGATCCGGGATGATACCAGGTCTCACCAGTCGAGGTCGAGTACCATAGGCGACGCTTCGGCCGGTGCGCCTGCGGGCGAAATCGGGCAATGTCGATGCCTCATCGGCGCAATACGAAGGCAGGAGGAATGGCAAACTCAACCGCGGCCCTAGCGGCCACCAAGCCGTCACTGCGGCGCCGGATCAGGAGCATCCACCCCGGTCTCGTGCTGGCAGCCCTGGACCTGATCGGACTCGCGATCGCGTCGTATCTGGCGATCACCGAGCTCACCCCGGGTGGCCTCGTCCAATGCGGTCCCATTCACGGCTGCCAGGAGGTTCAGCACAGCATCTACGCGCACCCGTTTGCCGGCATCCCGGTGGCCGTCTACGGTGTCTTCCTGTCGCTCACGCTGTTCACGCTGGCGATTGCCTGGTGGCGCACCAATACCTACAAGCTGCTGTTGCTGCACTACGGCCTGTCGTTGATTGGCGTGCTCTTTGAACTCTGGTTCCAGTACGCCCAGATCTTCCTGATCGGCGCGGTCTGCGTCTGGTGCGAGTCTTACGGGCTTTCGCTGGTTCTCAGATTCTTCGTCGCCCTGTGGGTTTACCTTCACACGCCAAACCCGAATGCAGTCGCGGCCGAAGATCTCGCCTGACGCCAACTCCCTACACATCTACGTACGAGGGTTATCGCGATGACCTCCAACCGCCCGAGCGGGCGCCCTTCCTCCGGCAGCGCCGTACCGCCTACCAGCCGCCGCTCGGCCAGGCAACAGCGCCTGGCCCACCGAGAGGCGAATCGGGCCCTGTCCCGGGCCAGCACCCGCGGTTCGAGTGGCGGCGGCGGCGGTTCGCTCATGCTGTACACGATCGTCGCGATCATCATCGCCGTGGTGGTCGTTGCGGGCGCGCTGTATCTCACCAACCAAACGACGTCGACCGGCACGCTCAACAGCCCGAACCCGCCGGTGGGCAGCGCGATCACGTCCGGTTCGATCCCGACCAGCGGACTTACTCTCGGCAACGCAAACGCGCCGCACACGATCGATGTCTACGAAGACTTCCAGTGCCCCAACTGCGAGATCTTCACCCGTGACATGGAGCCGCAGGTTGTGGCTAACTACGTCGCGACCGGAAAGGCCAAGATTGTCTATCACGACTTCTTGATCGTCGATGCAAACGTCGGCGGCACGGAATCTCTCGACGCCGCGAACGCCGCTCGCTGTGCCAACGACCAGGGCATGTTCTGGCCGTATCACGACTGGCTCTTCGCCAACCAGTACAAGGAAGGCTCCGGCGCCTTCACCAAGGACCGGCTCAAGACGATCGGCAAGATGATCCCGATCCCGGATTTGACCAAGTTCAACTCGTGCGTCGACAGCGGCAGCCATGACGCCGACGTGAAGGCCGAGCAGTCCAGCGTCCCCGCAGGAGTGGGCGGCACGCCCGCGATCATCATCGACGGCGGCAACGTGCTCGCCAGCTATGACTACGCGACCATCTCCGCCGCGCTCGACAAGGCCCTCGGCATTTCGCCGAGCCCGTCGATCGGCGCGTCCGCGAGTGCGACCGCGTCGGCGTCGGTTGCGCCGAGCAGCGCGCCGTCGGCCAGCCCTTCCTGAGATCGGGCTCCGCGAGGAGCCACCCGCAAGAACGCAACGACGGCGCCCGCAAGGGCGCCGTCAACGTATCTGCGATCGTCGTGGCGGCCTCGGACTCGGCCTCGGCCTCGGGCGAGCTACTCTCGGGCTATCGCCTCGATTGCACCGAGCTGCCGCCGCAGTTCAGTCGCCGCCGCCCAGTGCTCCTTCGCGGCCGCCTCCATGCGCTGACTCTCGCGGGAGCTCCAGTCGGCCAACCAGCGGTTGGCATCGCGCAGCGTGGGAGCCTGCGCCAGCCGCTCGCGCACATGCTGGATGAAGGCGCAATAGAGGGTTCGCGGAGCGGTCTTGGAGACGAGGGCCTCGGTTCCGGGCACGAAATCGATCGGGACCTTGATTCGGGCGAAGAACGCGCCCACTTCGGCGGCCAGCGGATCGGTGCTCTGGCTGTGGCCGCTCCAGCGCAGGATCGGGGCATGCGAGCTGAAATCGATCAGTGCCGTTGCGTCGGCGGTCATCTGAGCCCGAAGCGTCCCGCCGAAGCTCAAGAACTCATTCTCGACGCCCAGCCGATCGGTCAGGGTTATCCGGCCCCAGGCGTAGTCGGCAACAACGGGAAATCGGGTCTCGCGGTCGAGGCTGACGGCGTGGCCTTTGGTACCGTCAGAGATCCAGTAGCCAATCGACTCGGGGTCGAAATGCTGCAGCGTCGGCTTGGGCCGGAGCGCCACGATCAGGCGGCTGGTCTCCTCGCTCTGGGTTCGATCGGGTTCGACCAGCTCGAAGCCGAGGTCGCCGAGGATGCGGCCGGCCCCTTCGAGCCAGCGGCTGTCGTCAGGCATAGTGGAGCTTTGATCGGTCGGCATTGCGACTAGCACCATAGCCTGCCCGGACGCGGCCGTCACGACCGCAGCGCAACTCCTTGCCCTGGGCGGGGCCTCAGACCGGTGCTTGTGTATCCGCGGCGCCCACCGCTTCGGCGCGCACTACCTCGCCGGTCGCTGCACCGATCACTGCGCCGCGGCCGGTCCAGCCGAGTCGGACGAGGGCGACTGCGCCTCCCACCGAGCTGATCACGAGGGTGAGGGCATGGATCAGCAGGGCCAGCGCAAGGCCCCTGGCAGCGGGCATGCCGAAGGCAGCGGCGATGGTCTGGCCGGCATACTCGAACGTGCCCAGATAGCCCGGGCCCGACGGGATGGCCGTGGCCAGGTTCGTGCCGGCCGCCAGCAGCGCTCCCTCGCCGACGGTCAGCTCGATCCCGAGCGATTGGCCCACGGCGAGCACGGTCACGACGGTGCAGCTCCACGCGGCCACGCTGAGAACCACCGATGCCGCCAGAGTGCGGGGCAGGGCGGCGACCCGAAGGCCATCCCGGAGGCGGACGATCATGCCCTTTATCCGTGGCCAGCGACCCAGGAATGCGCCGATCCGACTCCCGCCGGGGAGGCGATGAGCGGCCAGGGCGACGGCCAGAGCCACGACAAGAAGACCGGCCAGGGCAACGCCCACGAGGATCGCGTTCACCACCACTCCCCGGACGTTGAGGATGAGGATCGCCGCCGCGCCGATGCCCACTAGGACGACGGTGTCCACGACCCGCTCCACGACTACGGTGCCGAGAGTGGCGCTGCGGCTGATCCCTTCGCGATCGCCCAGGTAGTGGCTCCGCACCAGCTCGCCGAGACGGGCCGGCAGGACGTTGTTCGCCAGATACCCGACCATCATGTAGCCGCCGAGTCGTCGCAGCGGCACGGGTCGGATGGGGGCGATAAGGCACTGCCAGCGGAGCGCGCGGAAGAACAGGTCCGCGCAGACGCCGAGCGCCGCCAGCCCAAGCCATGGAAGTCGGGCGCTCCCCAGAAGATCGGCGGTCTGCCCCAGGTCGACGCTGCGAAGCACCAGGTACAGGCACGCCAGCGAGATGAGGATGCCGATGCCGCTGCGAACGAGGCCGGTCGTCAGCCTCCTCACCGGGCAGTCGGCTTTCGGCTGGCCAGTTTGCTCGAACGCCGAAGTCGGAGCCGATGGAGCAGGAACCGCATGACGACCTTCAGGGTCGACAGACCGTACACGACGCTGCGCCGGAAGCCGACGGAGCTGGCCTCCTCGAAATAGCGGGTCGGTACGGCGATCTCGTCGATGCGCATACCGCACGCCACGGCCTGTGCCACAAGCTCCTGGTCGAAGACGAAGTCGTTGCTGTTGAGGCGGTATGGGATCGACTCGAGGAGGCCACGGCTGTACGCTCGAAAGCCGGTGTGGTACTCGGATAGATGCAGACCGAAGGCCCGATTCTCGAGGCCCGTCAGGAAGCGGTTGCTGACGTACTTCCAGCGTGGCATGCCGCCGGCGAGCGGGTCGCCGAGGAAGCGGCTGCCCAGCATCAGGTCCTTGGTGCCATTCAGGATCGGCTCGACGAGCTGGGGGATGCGTGTGGCGTCGTACTGGTAGTCGGGGTGCAGCATCACGACCGCGTCGGCGCCGGCCTCGAGAGCTGCGTCGTAGCAGGTCTTCTGATTGCCGCCGTAGCCCAGGTTCTGACGGTGGATGATCACGTCCAGGCCGAGCTGGCGCGCGACCGCCACCGTGTCGTCCTTGGAGACGTCGTCGACGAGGATGATCCTGTCCACGATCTCGTGCGGGATGTCGTGGTAGGTCCGCTCCAGCGTCCTGGCGGCGTTGTAGGCGGGCATGACGACGACGATGCGTCTGCTCCGGGTTTCGGCCGGGTCTGACTCGGCTGCGGCGCTCTGGTCGGTGGCCGGCTTCGGCCTCTTGTCTGACACAGCCATAGCCTACCGTAACCGACGAGCGGGTCGGGCGGGTCGGGCGGAGTCGCCACGCCCCGGCACGGCCCCGACTCCATGCTAGGATCGGCTGAGTCGCCGATGCCGTCGGGCGGCCCTCTCAGGGGAGGTTCCGTGAAGGCCAAAGAGTGGCTTCAGGGTCGCGCGACCCAGCTCATCAACGACCCCGGCGCGATCGCCTGGATGCTCCTCGTGGCCTTCGTCTACGGCGGCGCGACGTTTATCCGGAGCCAGGCCACGGACTGGGGCCCGGATCACATGATGATCCTCGCCAGCGACATGTTCGTTGGCCGCTCCGACCTCAGCTCGCTGACCACGATCAACGACATCGTGACCATCAACGGTCGCAACTACCAGGCCATGAGCCTGCTGCCGACCGTCCCATATCTGCCCTTGGTGCCGTTCCAGTTCCTGTGGCCGTTCTCGCGCTGGATCGTCTCCGCCGTCATCGGGATAGTGGCCGGCTGGCTGGCTCTGCCGCTGGCTCGCCGGTATGGACCCGGCGGTTCGATCAACTACTGGATTGCCGCTCTTGGGGCCTTCGGGACGCTCCTCTTCACCCTTACGATCGAGGGCGACTTCTACTACCTGGCCCATCTCGAAGCCGTGCTGCTGACGTTTCTGGCTCTGATCGAGTGGCACGACAGACGGCGGCCGTGGGTTCTGGGTCTGCTCATAGGGCTGACCGCGCTCGCTCGACCGACTCTGATTCTCGTGGCGGTGCCGTTCGGGCTGGCGCTGCTGGCGGAGTCAAAGGACCGCGTCCGGGTGGCCGCGGCCTTCGCCATACCGCTGCTTGCGGCGGTAGCCGTCACCGGTTGGTGGGATTGGGTCCGCTTCGGATCGCCGCTGGAGACGGGCTATGCCATTGCCTGGATCACCACGCCACTCGATAACCTGCGCTTCGAGGGTCTCTTCTCGACCACCCACGTCCCGCCGAACCTCGCCCTGTTCTTAGGCGGCGGCTACGGGGTGCGCGATAGCTTCCCGTGGCTCGTTCCCAGCAACGAAGGCCATTCGATCCTGCTGACTACGCCTGCGATCCTGATTGCCTTCGGCGCGGGAATCCGCGATCGACTGAACCAGGTGCTCTGGGCGGCCGTGATCGTGGTCGCCGTCCCGGTCTTCATGTACTACGGCGGCGGCGGCGGCGGTACCTACGGCTATCGCTACGCCATGGACTTCGTGCCGTTCCTGGTCGTACTGGCCGCGATCGCAATGAAGGACCGGTTCGGCAACCTCGAGCGAATCCTGATCGGGCTCAGCATCTTCTTCGTCTGCTACGGCTATGTTTGGCAGGTTTATAAGTAGCCGCTCGACCGTCAGACAGGGGTCAGCATGGCCGCGCTTCCACCTCTGGCTAGGCCTGACGTCCCTCACCCGGTGTCGGTCGTTTCGGTTCGAGTTCAGATACAAGCGTTGCAATCCGGGTCCTCGCGGCCGTTCGCGTGCTCTTTTCCGCATACATATCCGACGCGCGCCGGACCGGCCGGGCGCCCGACTCGTCGATTTCGCTCAAGTTGTTGATCAGTTTCGACCGTCCGGGGCAGATCCTGGCCGACGGCGAGCCGTCCAGGTCGGAAATGGGCTTCTACGCGAGCCCAATCGACCGACTCTCGACTCGCGAGGCGTCGACCTGGTCGGACGTGTACTCGGAAGTGAGCACCGAGGCGTCGTTCGGGACCGATCGGTCGAAGTTGTAGGTGCATATGAGCAGGGACGACGCGTGATGTGCCCTGTCGCTCCGCGCCGGCCCCGCCGCCGGCCCAGCGCGCGCCCGGGCCCCTATAGCTCGCGGCGGCGCAGCAGCAGGGTGGCGATCGCCAGCGCGCCGACTACCCAGACGAGGCACCAGGCCAGCCAGAGCGGGCTCGGCGCGGACCCGGAGAACGGACTGAACTTGTAGAGAGCCGGCGACGCGACGCCGCCTCCGCGGAGCACAGCTTCGGTTGGCGAAAGCGCGCCGGCGGCCCCTCTCCACATGACATCGCTCGGCAGTATCAGCCTGGCCACGATGCCGGCGTCGCGAAGCACGTCGCTGTTGAATGCCTCGCCCACGCCGCCCAGGATGCCCGCCATCCAGGCCAGTCCGTAGGCCACCACCGCGATCGCCCCGCCCGCCACCGATGCGATCCGCGTGCTGAATGCCAGGGCGAGAGTGAGGAGGACCAGCGCCTCGCCGGCCAGGTAGAACGGCGCCGTCCACGGGTCCGTCGGCAGGTAGCCGGTCGCCAGCCCAGCGACCCCGATTTCCAGGTACCCGGCCACGAGCGCATACGCCACCAGCACGACCGCGAGCCCGAGCCAGCGCCCGAGCAGCACATCGACGCGGCGGATCGGCCGGGCCAGGACCGCCAGCAGCAGGCCGTTCTCGATCTCCGGCCCGATCGCGGGCGAGGCGGCGAAGACGGCCGTCATCGCCAGGACGAAGCTAAACATGAAGGCCAGCATCACCAGAACCTGCGAGACGCCGAGCATCTCGACGGGTCCGGTGACGGGCGACACGTCGGCGATGCGCGAGAAGGCCCACCAGGTCAGGGCGATGATCACGACGGTCAGGCCGACGAGGGCCCAAAGGAGTCGTCGCCGGACAACCTCGCGCAGGGTCAAACGAGCGACGATGAGGATCGATTCGATGCCAATCACGGTCTGGCCTCGGGCTCTGTCCCGGCCGGCTCCGCGGGCCCCTGATCCGGCGCGGGCCCCTGATCCGGCGCGGGCCCCTGATCCGTTGCGGCGCCGAGGAGCGACATGAACCGCTCTTCGAGTGTTTGGCGCGTCGGGACCACGGCGTGAATCGCCCCGCCGCGGGCAACCAGCTCAGCCACGAGGCGGGGAACGTCCGCGTCGGCGATGCCGTCCACGAAGAGCCACTCCCCGTCGACGCGGGTGGGGCCGTAGCGGGCCGCAACCTCCCGGCCGACGCCGTCCGGACCGGTGACGCGCAGGCTCACGCCACGCTCCCGCGTCAACTCGGCCATGGTCAGCTCGGCGACCATGCGGCCTCGATCGACGATCGCCACGCGATCGCACACCCGCTCGACCTCGGTGAGCAGATGCGAGTTGAGGAAGACGGTCTTACCGCGATCGCGAAGCGCACCGATGATGCGGCGGACGTCCTGACGACCGACCGGGTCGAGGGCCGAGGTCGGCTCGTCGAGGACCACCAGGTCGGGTCGGCCAAGCAGCGCGGCTCCCAGCCCCAGGCGCTGTTGCATGCCCTTGGAGAAGGTCTCGGTGCGATCGTCGGCGCGGTCGGTGAGACCGACGAGATCGAGCGCGTCGCGGATCTCAGCCTCCCAGCAGGCTCGGGCCAGGCGGGCCAGCTCGCAGTGGAGGGCGAGGACCTCGCGTGCGGTCATCCAGCCCTGATATCGAAACAGCTCCGGCAGGTAGCCCACGCGCCGCCGGACCGTAACGTCGCCGAGAGGCGCTCCAAGGACCCGCCCGACTCCTGCCGTCGGCCGCGACAGGCCGAGCAGCAGCTTGACGGCCGTGGTCTTGCCGGCGCCGTTTGGGCCGAGAAAGCCGAAGACCTCGCCCCGTGGCACGGCCATCGTCAGGCCGGCCAGGGCCACAATC
>OCZT010005583.1_pt1 | contig 12527 bp, 11 predicted proteins | sample 1539031 | NCBI WGS metagenome assembly OCZT01 (sample SAMEA3539308, study PRJEB22396) | soil metagenome | biome: tundra; feature: field; material: soil | place: USA | collected 2010-05 | depth 0.15 m | reverse complement strand
CACAAAGATCACGCCGGGCTGGCACTGACCACTGAAAACTTAAAACTGACAACTGACAACTGACGGCTAACAACTGACAACTGTTCCCCGCTACAATCTCATCCGTGACCACGAGTCTTTTCGACCTCTACAAAATCGGTGTTGGCCCATCGAGTTCGCATACCATGGGGCCCATGCGCGCGGCGTGCCGGTTTGCGCGGGAGCTTGGGGTGCGCGGCGTGCTCGACCGGGTCGCGCGCGTCGCGGTGGAGCTGTACGGCTCGCTGGCCCTCACCGGCTTCGGTCACGCGACAGACCGGGCTGTGTTGCTGGGGCTGGCCGGCAATGAACCGGCGGCCATCGATCCCGCGGCCATCGAATCGACGGTTGCGGCGATTCGCACTGCGCAACGGATCGAGTTGGCCGGCGTGCGGTCTATAGCCTTTGAAGAATCTCGCGATCTGCTCTTCCATCGCGCGGTGATGTTTCCTCCCGGCGCCGAGATGCAGCATCCCAACGGGCTCCGCCTCAAAGCCTTTGACGCGGCGGGCGCGGTCGTCGACGAACGCACTTTCTTCTCCATCGGCGGCGGATTCATCACCGAGGACGGCGCGGCCGGCCCAGCTGGAAAGCCGCTCTTCGCGGAGAAGCCGCAGGCGACGATTCCGTTTCCCTTTCACAATGCCGCGGAGTTGCCGGCCACGGCTGAGGCCAACGAACTCTCCATCAGCCAACTCATGCTGGAGAACGAGTGCGCTCTTGCCGCGCGCGATGCGGAGCGCGCACCGGTCGAGGTGGTGCGGCAAGGCATCGAGCGGATCTGGAAGACCATGCAGGTTTGTGTCGAACGCGGCATTGCGGCCGAGAGCATCCTGCCCGGCGGCCTGAACGTACGCCGCCGCGCGCACCGGCTGGCCGCGCGCCTCGGCGTGAAGGAGCGCGCCGACGCAACCTGCCATAAATGACGAGCTGGCATGCTTCGGTTCCCGGAGGTCTAGCTGCCTTTGCCGTTTGACCCGCACTCGTCTACCATCCGTCCCAGAGGGAACCCATTCGTGGAGCCGATTGAGATCGATCCGACCCAGCCAACACTGAGGGACGAGTCTGCCGCGCCGGCAGCGGCTGCGCCCGCGTGGCACACCATCGTGCTGGTGGCGGGCATTGTTGCGCTTTCCATTCATGGAGCCTCGCGCTTCTCGGTCGCGCATGGCCCGGTGAACCGGCTCGAGACCTATGGCTTCACAGCCGCGATGGAAGTGGGCATGTTCGCGTGGGTCGCGGTGGGATTGCGCCTGAAGAAAACTCCGCTTCGCTCGCTGCTCGGCTCGTTCTCCTCAAGCTTCCGATCTCTTGCGGCGGACCTTGGCTTCGCGCTGGTGTTCTGGATCTGCTCGTTGATGGTGCTGGGCACGCTGGGCATTGCCTGGTCAGGCGTTGAGGCCGCACTCACGCACCCTCGGCCGTCGACTCATGCCCCCGGACAAGCAGGACAACCGCTCACGCCCGATCTCTCGCAACAGCAGGCGCTGCGCGCACTGGCGCAACTGGCGCCCGCGAACGGAAAGGAAATCGCCGCCTGGACGTTGCTTTGCCTGCTGGTGGGCTTTGTCGAAGAGGTCGTCTTTCGCGGCTATCTGCAGCGCCAGTTCATCGGCTGGGCGCGCGGCGGCGTGGTGGCGGGCGTGCTCGCGTCCGCGGTGGTCTTCGGCGGAGCGCATGCGTATCAGGGCGTGCGCAACATAGCTTTGCTCACTGTCTTCGGCGTGCTCTTCAGCCTGCTGGCGCTCTATCGCCGCAGTCTGCGCGCGGGCATGTTTGCGCATAGCTGGCACGATCTGATTGCCGGCCTGGCCCTGGCTCTGCTCAAGTCGAGCCACTTGATCTGAGCCGGTAAAACGAAACTCGATTCCGCGTTCAAGAGTTGTTGCCCTTTTTTCCACCGTTGCTTCGTTTTTCTCTTGACACTTGTGAAACATGAATCTATACATTCCTCAACTGCAATAACTTTTGCAGAGTCGATGCAAAGTCATCGAAAGGGAGAATAGGCAAATGGCAACCAAGAAAGCAGCCAACAAGGCACCCGCAAAGAAGGCGGCAAAGAAGGCCGCGAAGAAGAAGTAGCGGTACCTCCAACCGAAAGGCAACACTCCTGAGGGGGACGCTTTCAGCGTCCCCCTCAGTGTTTTTAGAGCGGTTCTCCAGTCCATGTGGCGTTTCGGGCTTTGTGCAAGGTGTTTTTTCCTTAAGGAAAAAACCACTCAACGGATGTGGTCTCCCTTTGCATCGATTGGAGAACCGCTGTGCGGAAAGGATTACACTGGTAGGCGCGAGGAATGAAGGGGAGGAGCCTGTGACACGCCGCCGCTGGATTGCCGAGCATTGGGACGAGGCCACCGCAACCCTGGTGGGTGCGCAGGCCGAACACATGACCCGGGTGCTGCGCGCGCACCCGGGAATGGAAGCCGACGTGGTGGCGGGCGGCCACGTCTTTCATGCGGAGGTGGCCGCGGTCGCCCCCCATGAGGTCCGCTTCAACCTGATCGCCGAGTTCGAGGCCGATCCGGCGCTGCCCGTGACGCTGGTGCTGGCCGTCTACAAGTTCGACCGCATGGAGTGGGCCATCGAGAAGGCTACCGAGCTGGGAGTTGCCGCGGTGGCGCCGGTGATTGCGCGTCGGACGGAGAAGCACCTGGCCCAGGCTGCCGGGAAGCGCGCGGAGCGATGGCGGCGCATTGCCCACGAGGCGGCACAGCAGTCGCGGCGTTCCGATGTGCCGTTGATTTACGATCCGGCTCCGCTGGCGGCGCGGGTGCGGGCAGCTTCAGACGCCACGCGCGCCGCTTCTGGCTGTATGTGCATTGTCCTGGCCGAGCAGGAACGCACCACCACGCTGCGCAATGCGCTGGATGAAGCCGTGGCCGCGGCCGAGACGGAGATGCCCACCCTCGAGATTGCCATCGGTCCCGAGGGCGGCTGGGCTCCCGAGGAAGAGGCGCTGTTCGATGCCAATGGCTGGCATGCCGCGTCGCTGGGCCCGCGCATTCTTCGCGCGGAGACGGCGGCTATCGCCGCGCTGGCGGTGGTGGCTTCTTATTTGGAGTAGAGGGCGGAGAATTCCCAGGTCTCAGAATCGAGACCTGGGGCACCCGGCTCATTGAAGATTCTTCTACCCGCTGTGAGCGAGAATAGTTGCCGGGTGCCCCACATCTCGCTTTTGAGATGTGGGATTCATTTCGCTTGCTAGAGCGACACCCCGCGCTTCCACGGAATGAAATCGTTCTGCCCCAGCAGCTCGGCCTTGGTGAGGCGCTCGCCGCTGGCCACTTCAATCGCGAGCTCCAGCAGCTTCTCCGCGCATTCGGCAATCGTCGTGTCGCCGGTGACGATGGCGCCCGCATCGAAGTCGATGATGTCGCTCATGCGGGCGGCCAGCGTGGAGTTAGTCGAAATCTTGACGACCGGCGCCACGGGATTGCCGGTGGGCGTGCCGAGGCCGGTGGTGAAGAGGACAAGATTTGCGCCCGCGCCCACCTGCGCCGTCACGCATTCGACATCGTTGCCCGGCGTGCAGAGCAGGTTGAGCCCCGGCGTAGTGGCGTACTCGGGAAAGTCGAGCACGTCGCGGATGGGCGAGACGCCGCCCTTGCGCGCCGCGCCCGCCGACTTGATGGCGTCGGTGGTCAGCCCGTCCTTGATGTTGCCCGGCGAGGGATTCATCTCGAAGCCCGAGTGGACGGCTTTGGCGCGCGCCGAGTAAGTCTGCATCAGATCGAAGAACTTTTGCGCCAGCTCATCGGTGGCGCAGCGGTTGATGATCTCCTGCTCCACGCCGTGCAACTCGGGAAACTCCGAGAGCAGGGTCCTGCCGCCTGCGCCGACGATGAGGTCAGACACGTAGCCGACCGCGGGATTCGCCGAGATGCCGCTGAATCCATCCGAGCCTCCGCACTTCAGTCCCACGGTCAAAGCCGAGAGCGGCGCGGGCTTGCGCTCGATGCGGTTGGTCTCTCGCAGAGCGGCAAAGGTTGCATCCAGCGCCGCATTCATCAGCGCAGCCTCGCGCCCCGCCTTCTGTTGATCGAAGACCAGCACCGGCTTGCGCAGTTCGGGGTCGCGCGCGCGCAGCTCGTCCATCAACAAGCTCGCCTGCGCGTTCTGGCAGCCGAGGCTCAGCACCGTGGCGCCGGCAACGTTGGGGTGGTGGATGTAGCCGGCCAGCAGGCCGCAGAGCGCCTGCGCGTCCTCTCTGGTTCCGCCGCAGCCGCCTTGGTGAGTAAGAAAGCGAATGCCATCGAGGTTGGGAAAGACGCGTTCCGGATGAGGATGCGCAACAATCTCGGCCGGCGCGTGGCCGACTGTTAGCACCGGGTGCCCCATCCTTGCGGCGTCCTTTGCCGCAAGGGTGGGAGCCTGCGCATCGAAGTTGCCGCCGCCGGTGTGCTGCTGGACAAGCCGGCGCACATGCTGGCGATAGCTCGACCGGCTGCCGTAGCCAAGCTCTTCTTCGAGAGCCTCTCTCATCCGCTCCACATTGCGGTTCTCGCAGAAGACCAGCGGCACGACCAGCCAGTAGTTGCGCGTGCCCACTTGCCCGTCGGCGCGCTGGTAGCCCATGAAGGTGCGTTGAGCCCACGCCGATGCATCGGGCGCGGCAAACCCGGCAGGCTGGCGCACGGCCGAGTAAGCTCCGGTGCGATGGCGCACGTTGCGCGTGGTCAGCAGGCCGCCGCGCGCGATCGCCTCTACCGCCTCGCCCACCACCATGCCGTAGAGATAAATCAGGTCGCCGGGCGTCAGATCGACCAGCGCCATCTTGTGCTTGGCGGGGATGGCCTGCATGACCGGAATCGACTCCGCGCCCAGCCGCGCCACCGTGCCCGCCGCAAGGGAGACGAGCGCCACCAGGACATTGTCGCGCGGGTCGAGTTTCAGAACGGTCTCGGCCATAGGGTTCTTCTTTTCAGATGCACTTGGCAGCCTCCAGGCCAGCCTGCTCAGGCAAGGATACAACTCAGCCGCGGAGCCGGAACAGGGTGCGCTCGATCTTCATCGCTTGAGACGCGCCGTATTACAAGTGAGCGAAGTGCAGCAGCAGCCCGGCCAGCACCGCTCCCAGCAGGCCGCCGACGATGGGGATGGGCGCATAGCGCCAGTTGGACCCGCCCTTGCCGGGAATCGGCAGCAGCCAATGAACCAGCCGCGGACCCAGATCGCGCGCGGGGTTGATGGCGTAGCCCGTGGTCCCGCCCAGCGAGAGGCCGATGCCCCACACGAGGCTCGCCACCAGCCACGGCCCCAGGCCCGCCGCAGGTCCGGTCGCCGAAACACCGTGCGAGCCGATTGCGGCAGCTACCACCACCAGTACGGCCGTGCCCAGCGCCTCGCTCAGGATGTTGAACAGCGGGCTGCGCACCGCCGCGTTGGTGCAGAAGACGCCCAGCTTGGCCGCCGGGTCGGGGGTCAGCTTCCAATGCGGCCCAAAGTGCAGGGCCACCAGCGAGGCACCGCCCATGGCGCCCAGCAACTGTGCAGACCACAGGCTGAGCACCTGGGAAAAGTTGCCGGTGTCCACCGCGACGGCCAGAGTAATGGCCGGGTTCAGGTTGGCGCCGGAGCTGCCAAAAGCCTGTGCCACCAGCACGCCGCACAGCACGGCTATCGCCCATCCGGTGGTGATGACCATCCAGCCGGAGTCGGCCGCGTAGGACTTGCGCAGCGTCACGTTGGCACCCACGCCGTTGCCCAGCAGCACCAGAACCATCGTGCCCAGAAACTCGCCAAACCAGACAGAATGCATTCAGTCTTCCTTACGCTTGCACTGCCGCCGGCCGGTGGAAAAAGAGGCCAGGGTGCAATCGATTCCAAGATTTGCGGAACTCAAGCATTTTGCACTGTCCGGCCCACCTCCGCCAAGGTCCTGCGCGGACGGCGAACGCTGAAGAGAGCCCTGCTATGGCTTGTGCGGTGCGGCTTGATCCCCGCCGATTGTTGTATCCGCGTATTTCGGCCAATGCGTGAGCAGGTCGTTCACCACCACGTGGCCCACCGTGTAGGCGCTTTCGAGCGAGGGCAGGAAGGCGCCGAACTTGCTGACGCGCTGGTTGGCCAGGCTCTCGGCCGCGGTCATGCCGCGCGGTTGCCGGTCGTAGTTGCTGACCGTGCGCAGAATCAAGATGCGCCTTTGGTCCACGCGCCCGGCCTGGGCCAGAAAATCGAGCGATTGCAGCGTCCCGGTGTCCTCCATGGCCGTGGTGACAAACTCCCCCTTGCCGCCGGTGAAGTAACTCACCCACTCCGCGGCCCAGGCGTCGAACAGCTTGCCGTGCCAGTAGGTCGAGGAGGCCAGCTCGTCGCCCATGGTCACAAACGGCGGGCGGTTGGCGGCAGCGCCGTCGAAGGGTCTGCGAATCTCCTTCAGGTGCGCGGAGTTGACGATTCCGAAGAAGTGATTGAAGGTTATCGGCATGGAGTTCCGCAGGAGGGATTGCAGATGAGAAGGATTTGTTGCGCGTTTGCCGGAGTCTTCGCGATGGCCGCAATGGCCGCCGTTGCCCAGGCCCCACAACCGGCCGGTCAGCCGATCAGTCAGCCTATCAGTCAAGCGGCTGGGCACTGGAGCATCGTGGTGCATGGCGGCGCGGGAGTCATCGAGCGCACTGCCCTGGGCCCCGAGGGCGACACGGCCTATCGCGGCTCTCTGACCCAGGCCACCGAAGCCGGGGCGAAGGTGCTCGACAAGGGTGGCTCGGCGCTCGATGCCGTCGAGGCCGCGATCAATATTCTCGAAGACGACCCACTGTTCAACGCCGGCCGGGGTGCGGTCTTCTCGGCCGAGGGCAAGAACGAGCTGGACTCGTCCATCATGGACGGCTCGAATCTGAAGGCCGGCGCGGTGGCCGGGGTCACCCGCACCCGCCACCCCATCAGCCTGGCGCGCGCGGTGATGGAGAAGTCGCCGCACGTGATGCTGATCGGCGCGGGCGCCGACGCCTTCGCCGGAAGGGTTGGCCTGGAGCAGGTGGACCCCAGTTTCTTTTTCACCGAAGCCCGCTGGCAGTCGCTGGTCAAGCAGCTCGAAAAGGAGGGCCGCCCGGTGCCGCCGCGTCCGGCCGGCGCGCCGCCTCCGGTGCCGGCGGTGCCGGTAGCCCAGATCCCCCAGGTTATCCAGATCGAGGAATCGCCCGACACGCACCGCTACGGCACCGTGGGCGTGGTGGCGCTCGACCGGACAGGCAACATCGCCGCGGGCACCTCGACGGGAGGGCTGCAGGCCAAGATGCCGGGCCGCGTGGGCGACTCGCCCATCATCGGCGCGGGCACCTACGCCTCGAACCAGTCCTGCGCCGTCTCCTGCACAGGCAGCGGCGAGTACTTCATCCGCCTGGGCGTGGCCCGCGAGATCTGCAATCTGGTTGCCTTCAAGGGTATGCCGTTGCAGCAGGCCGCCGACCAGGTCATCCACAAGGAACTGGAAGCCTTGCACGGGGACGGCGGCGTCATCGCCATCGCGCCCGACGGCCAGTTCGCCTGGAGCTTCAACACCCCCGGCATGTTCCGCGCGCGCCAGGTAGAAGGCGGCAAGGTGGAAGTGCGGATTTATCGCGACGAGCCGTAAACAAAGGCCGGGTGCCCAGGTCTCGTTTTTGAGACCTGGGACACCGCGAATCCAAACGCGGTTTTCTGTTCAAGAAGACCGGTCTTACCGGATAATCTCGAACCTTTCCCACGGGCAATTGCAGACCGGGCAGCGTTCGTGCTCTTCTTCGGTCTCCGAGGTGTAGCCGCAGACCGGGCAGACGTAGAAGTCTCGGGCCGCACCGAGCCAAGTATCCTTCTTTCCGGCGGCGAGCAGGGCAATGGCCTCGGCGTAGAGCCGTGCGTGGGTCTTCTCGGCTTCCAGAGCCCCATGGAAGGTGCGGATGGCGGCCGTATTCTTGCGCGCCGTGGCCTCTTCCAGGAAGCCGGGGTACATCGAGTCGATCTCGTATTGCTCGCCGTTCAGGGCGGTCTTCAGGTTTTCGAGGGTCGTCTTTACCTCTACATCGTGGATTTCGCACTCCGCGTGGCCGCCCATGAGGCCGATGACGCGGGCGTGATTGGTGGCGTGAATCTGCTCGGCGCGCCCCGCGGCGCGAAACAGGCTGGCGGCTCCGTGCAATCCGTCCTCGTCGGCCTTGACGGCAAAAGCGGTGTACTTGGCGTGCGCATTCGACTCGCCCTCAAAGGCGGCCAAGAGGTTCTGAACGGTGATTGCATTTTCCGCGGCAATTCCAGACATGGAAACTCCTCCCAAACTCCGTTGAAGAGCCTACGAGCGCCCCGAGAGGCCGCGCTGTGATGCAGGTTACATGCGGTGACCTACAATGGAGGAGTTCGATCAGGATCGGAACGAGGGCTTGGAATGAGTATTTCGGCTACCGCAATGCGTGTCCGCTTCGATTCGGACAGCTTCTGGGTCGATTTGAGCGACGGCCGGGTGATAGGCGTGCCGCTGGCCTGGTTTCCTCGCCTGCTGCACGGCAGCGCCGAACAGCGCGAGCAGGTGAGGATCAGCAGCCGCGGCCTGCATTGGGATGCTTTGAACGAGGACGTTTCCGTCGCTGGCCTTCTCGCCGACCTGAGCGACCAAAGCGCCCCGAACAAGACGTTTGCGGCTTAGCATACGCAGTTGGCAAGAAACAAAAAGGCCGTCCCCGCGGGGACGGCCTTTTTAGCCTGGAAGCGGCAATTCGCCTACGGCGCCTCGTTCCGCGCTTGCGCCTTTTGCGTCAGCACCTTGTGAGCGTTGTCTTCCAGGGCCTGGGCCTCGGGCAGGTAAGTTACCGCCTTCTGGATCGCCGGGTCCCAGTCGGCCAGGGTGTGCAACCCCTGCAACTGGCCGAACTGGCTGGTGACGATCTTTTCCTTGATGCTCACTTTCAGCCAGTCCATCACGCCCGTCAAATCGGCTTCGGTCCAGGGGATGTTCTGGCTGGTGAGGTACTGCTTGAACTCGGTGAGCACGGCATCGTTCACCTCAAAGTTCCTGTCCACGGTGCGGTTGGCCAGGTAGTGGGCGGCAAAGTGGAAGAACGCCGATTTATAAGCCAGCGAGTCCTGGAAGTGGTTCGACTTGGGGCTTTCGATCTTCTCATCCGGCGTGATGCCGCCGCCGCCGTAGACGGTGCGGCCCGCGTCGGTGAACTTGACCTCGCGGTTGGTGGTGTCGGCGGGCTGCGCCCCGGCGTGGTTGTAGTAGTAGTCGTAGAGCGAAACCCCGGAGTAGTTGCGCTGGATGAGCCGGCCCGAGGGCGTGTAGTAGTGGTAGGTGGTGAGGGCCAGGCCGGTGTTTTCTCCCAGGTTGTAGACGGTCTGTACCAAGCCCTTGCCGAAGGTGGTTTCGCCCACGATGAGGGCGCGGTCGTGGTCCTGCAGGGCGCCGGAGACGATTTCGGCTGCCGAGGCCGTGCCGCGGTTGACCAGCACCACGATGGGGAAGGTCTTGCCGCCGTTGCCGCGGGTGGCCGTGTAAACCTGGTCCGGGTAGGCGCGCCCTCGCTGGGAGACGATGTTCTGCCCCTTGCCGAGCAGGTGGTCACAGACATCGACCGCTTGACTCAAGAGGCCGCCGGGGTTGTTGCGCAGGTCCAGCACCAGCCCCTTCAGGTTGCTGAAGCCGTCGACGGCCTCGACGACCTCCTTGGCGGTGGTTTCCTGAAATTGAGTCAGGTGGACGTAGCCGACGCCGGGGCGAATCTCGTATGCCAGGTCCACTGAGGGGTGAGAAACCTCGTCGCGCACCAAGTCGAAGACCAGCGGCTTGGGCTGGCCGTCGCGGACCATGCTGACCTGGACGTGGGTGCCCTTGGGCCCCTTGAGATGCTTGGCCACCAGGTCGGAGGTCATGCCCTCGGTCGTCTTGCCGTCGATGGCGGCAATAATGTCGGCGGGGCGAATGCCGGCCCGGTAGGAGGGCGTGTTCTCGTAGGGCGTGACGACGTAGACCTTATTATTCTGCTGCTGGATCAGCATGCCGACGCCGTAGTAGCGGCCGTGCTGGTCCTCGCGCATCTTGGCGTAGGCCTTGGGGTCGTAGAAGTTCGAGTGCGGGTCCAGCACCCGCAACATGCCGGGAATGGCCCCGTCGTAGATGGCCAAGTCGGCCTTGTCGCTGTCGATGGGCTCGGCGTAGTTCTGCTCCACCAGCGCATAAACGTTGCTGAACGACTTGAGGCTGTCGCGGAGCTGGCTCTCATCGGCCGAGGACTGCGCCCCGACCTTGCGCTGCAAAACGCTGCCCACGACGGCGCAGACGGCAAAAAAGAGAACCACGGAAAACAGTGCCCGGCGGGCGCGGGGAGTCATAGACGGGAAAAACCTCCGGACTGCGGCGCGGCAGGCGTAGGAAAAGAGCCTGGAACGGCAGTCTTGGGCTAAAGTATAGCACCGCTGTGTTTGACGCCGGCCGGGGCCATTCCGATAGTCGCGGCTCGCGGCATTCCACAGGAGCAGGGTGCTCCCGGTTTCTCACCCCGCAGACCAAGACCTGTCTGCGGGGGCCCCGGTCTCGTTTTTTTGAGACCGGGGAAAGCACAAACCCCAATCTGTCCTTTCGCCCGTCGAATCTGCCAAATCCATGAATCGCAGGCAAATCGCTCCGAATCAGCCCCCATTCGGCCCGGATTTGAGCGCCGATTCGCTCCGGGAATCGCCCTGCTGCTTCCCAGGCATTTACAATGGCGTCTATGCATCAGGTGGCGATCCGTCGCCTCCTGCCGTGTCCTGACCCTATGACTCTTAGAATCCTTCGCACTCCCGCGGCTTTCGTGTTCGGCACGCTGCTGCTCGCAAGTTCCACCTTGGCGCAAACGCGTCCCACCGCGCCGGAGAGCCCCTACGGCGGCGCCACGGTCGAGGACATCATCGCCCGCGTCAACGACCAGATCATCACGCGCTCGGACTACGACCGCGCCATGAAGGAACTGGACGCTGAGGCGCGCCAGCACGGCGCCTCCATGCAGGAGACCTCCGCAGCCCACAAGGACCTGCTGCGCAACCTGATCGACCAGCAGCTCTGGCTCTCCAAAGGCAAGGAGCTGGGCGTCAACGGCGAAACCGAGCTGATCAACAGGCTGAACGATATCCGCAAGCAATACAACCTGGAAACCCTGGAAGACCTGGAAAAGGCGGCCAAAGATCAGGGCGTCTCGTTTGAGGATTTCAAGGCCAACATCCGCAACGGCATCATCACCCAGGAGGTGATGCGCCAGGAGGTGGGCAAGAGAATTCAGTCCACCCCCGGCGAGACGCAGCGCTACTTTGAGCAGCACAGGCAGGAGTATGCGCGGCAGGAAAGCGTGAACCTTTCCGAGATTCTCGTCTCCACCGGCACGGCCGCCCCCTCGGTGACGGAAAAAGGCGGCGTGCAGCCGGACGATCCGGAAAAGTTGGCTGCGGCCAAGGCCAAGGCCGACGACCTTGAGGCCAGACTCCACGCCGGCGGCGACTTCGGCCAACTGGCGCGCAGCTTCAGCGACGGACAGACAGCCGCGGCGGGCGGCGATCTGGGCCAATACAAGCGCGGCGCGCTGGCCAAGGTGCTGGAAGACCAGACCTTCGGGCTCAAGGCAGGGCAATTCACCGAACCCATTCGCACCCGGCAGGGTTTCGTCATCCTTAAAGTAGTGCAGCACATCCCCGGCGGCGTTCCGGAGTACAAGGACGTCGAGCAGGAAGTGGAGCAGAACTTCTATATGAGCCGGATGGAGCCGGCCATGCGCGACTATCTGACCAAGATGCGCGAGGACGCCTTCATAGACATCAAGCCGGGCTTTGCCGACACCGGCGCCAGCCCCCGGCAGACCAAGCCCATCTACAGCGCCTATACGCCGCCCGCGCCCAAGAAGAAAAAGAAGGTGGAGCGCACCCGTTTCCGCGAGACCACGCGCACCTACCGCCAGAAGTCGCTCCAGGCCGTGGCCGCGCCGGAACCGGCGCCGGCCCCTGCCCCGGCAAAGAAGGGCAAGAAAAAGAACGCGAGCGCCGCTACCGCAGCCACGATGAAGCCAGGCAAGAAGGAAAAGATTCGCCTTGGCCGCGCGCCGACCAAGACCCTGCCCAGTGCGCCGGAGAGCAAGACCGAGGACGCGGGCGCGGGGCAGCAGACGGCCAGCTCCGGCCAGGAGCCGGTGAATCCGCTGGAGACCAACGCCAAGCCGGAGAAGAAGACCCGTTTCAGCGCGCGCGCCAAGCAGCCCAAGCAGGCCAAGGCCAAGGGACCGCAGCCGGACAAGCTGGCTCCCGCCGCGCCTGACTCCGCCGAGGTAGCCGACCGTCAGACCCAGGCCGGTCCGCTCGGCCTGGCCGGCGATACCTCCAAGAAGAAGAAAAAGAAGTCCACCACTACCAGCGACAAGACCCGCCTGGCCGACAAGAAAAAGACCGACGAACAGCCGCAGGGCGACGTGCCGCTGGGCCCCGCTCCGCAAACCCCGCCGCCGGCGCCTGCTCCCGCCCCTCAGCAGTAGCGTCGGCTTTCAAAGGGGCGCGGATTCCGCCAGGGTTTCAAC
>OCZT010005581.1_pt1 | contig 12529 bp, 13 predicted proteins | sample 1539031 | NCBI WGS metagenome assembly OCZT01 (sample SAMEA3539308, study PRJEB22396) | soil metagenome | biome: tundra; feature: field; material: soil | place: USA | collected 2010-05 | depth 0.15 m | reverse complement strand
AGCTGGTCGCCGACAAGCTGATCACGGAATACGTCAACCGGCTGGGACAGAACCTGGCGCGTCATTCGGACACGAAAATTCCCCTTACCGTGAAGGTGGTGGAAGGGGAGGATCCCAACGCAATCACGCTGCCGGGCGGATATATTTACGTGCAGACCGGTCTGATCCGCACCGCCGATACGGAAGCCGAACTGGCGGCGGCGATGGCCCATGAGATCGCGCATGTCGCGGCCCGCCATGGAACGCGGCAGGCGACGCGCGAGGATATCACGCAGATCGCCACCATCCCCTTGATTTTCATGGGCGGATGGCCGGGAATCTGCATTCGGGGCGCAAGCAGCCTGGCGCTGCCGATGGGCTTCCTGGCGGTACAACGCGCCAACGAAGCGGAGGCCGATCTGCTGGGGCTGCAATACCTCTATAAGACCGGGTACGACCCGCTGGGGATGGTCGAGATTTTTGAAAAAGTTTTCTCGTTCGACGACCGCAAGCACGGTAAGTTGGCGAACCTGACGTCGACCCACCCGGGGTCGGACGACCGTTTGGTGAACGTGCAGAAGAATATTGAGGCGCTGTTGAAGGCCCAGCCGCAGTACATCGTCACGACGTCGGAGTTTGCCAACGTAAAGGCCCGGCTCCTGGCCCTGGACTGGGACCGGAAACCGGAGCCGGTTGGCCCTAAGCCGCCGACCTTGCGACGCCCCGGCGACCAGTTCGGAAGCTCGAAAAAAACGGTACTCGAAACGGACGCCCGTGCGTCCCAAATTAAAGAAGCTTATACTAAATGGTGAAAGGAGTCCCTATGCGGCGCACGTTTGGACTCAGTTCGGCTCTGCTGCTGTCTTTCTCGCTTCTGGCTGTCCCGGCATTCGCGGACGACAAGAATAAAAATCCCGACGCCATTGGGGACCGCGACGTCGGCAAGGGCGTGAATTTCTATTCGCTCGAAAAAGAAATCGCGCTCGGCAAGGGGCTGGCGCAGCAAGTGGAGCGGCAAGCCAAGATCATCGACGATCCGATTATCGCGGAGTATGTGAACCGGGTCGGGCAGAATCTGGTGCGTAACTCCGACGCCAAGGTTCCGTTCACCATCAAAGTGATCGATACCGAAGACGTGAACGCGTTCGCGCTGCCGGGCGGATTTTTCTTCGTCAACTCCGGCCTGATCCTGAAGGCGGAGACCGAGGCGGAACTGGCCGGCGTGATGGCGCATGAAATCGCCCACGTCGCAGCACGGCACGGAACGCGCCAAGCCACCCGCGGGGAGCTGGCACAGCTCGCGACGATTCCTCTCATCTTCATGGGCGGCTGGACCGGCTACGGCATTCGGCAAGCGGCCAGCATCCTGGTGCCGATCGGGTACCTGCAATTCTCGCGCGAGTTCGAGAGCGAAGCGGACATGCTGGGCCTCCAGTACATGTACAAGACCGGCTACGATCCGGGCGCATTCGTCGACTTCTTCGAAAAAATAGAATCGCTCGAAAAGAAGAAGCCGGGCACGATCTCCAAGGTGTTCTCCACTCATCCGCCCACCGATGCGCGTATCGTGAAGGCGCAGCAGAATATTCAAAACATGCTGAAGGAGCGGCCGGAATACGTCGTGACCACGTCTGAGTTCAACGACGTCAAGGCGCGCCTGATGGCGTTCCATAACCGCCGCAAAACCGATACCAAGGATCTGAACCGTCCGCAGTTGAAGAAGGCTCCGGGTTCAGGTTCGTCGTCCGATGATAAGTCGTCCTCAGGCGATGACGATCGTCCGACCTTGAAGCGCCGTCCGGACGGCGGCAATAACTAAAACCTCTCTCCCTGATGCGGTCAAAGAAGGCCCGTGACTCCGGTCACGGGATTTTCTCTTAAGCAGGCAGCGCCGATGTGCACGCCGGGCAGCGCTTTGCCGCCAGCGAAATGGCCGTGCAGCACTCCGGGCAGTCCTTGGTGGTAGGCGCGGGCGCTTCTTCTGGTTTCTTGAACCGGTTGACCTGTTTGACGATCAGGAAAATCACGAACGCGACGATCAGGAATTCGATGACGGTGTTGATGAACAACCCGTACGCCAGCACCGGCACTTTGGCAGCCTTCGCCGCCGCCAGCGTATCGACGGACTTGCTCCGATCCAGGCTGACAAACAGATTCGAAAAGTCGACTTTCCCCAAAGCCAACCCAATCACGGGCATCAGGACGTCGTTCACCAGCGACGCCACAATCTTCCCGAAAGCCGCCCCAATAATCACGCCGATGGCGAGATCGAGGACGTTTCCCCGCATAATGAATTTCTTAAATTCGGAGAACATCCTGCTACCATATCATTAATTATGGCCGAGTTGATCGTCGTCACCTGCCCCTGCTGCCAGGCCGAATTGCACATCGACCCCGAGACCTCCGCTATCATCAGGCACAAGGAGCACGTCAAGCCGCCCACCATCACCGACATGGAAGCAGCGGTTCGAAAACTGAAGGCGGAGCCGGGCCGGCGCGAGGAGATTTTCAACAAATCGGTGAAGGAGCACAAGAGCCACCACGACGTGCTGAGCAAGAAATTCGACGAAATGCTGAAGATCGCCAAGGAAAATCCGGACGAGCCTCCGCCCAAGCGCGACTTCGATTTCGACTAGTGTCCTGTATCTGTCTGGCGGCGCTCTCAAGCATCGACACAGAACCCCGACAGTTATGGAGGGGATCGTAACGGTTCCCTGGAGACACGCCACTTAGTCCCCAGCGCCGTTACTTCTCCTCCACCTTCACCACAAAATACGTAATCTTCTTGCCATTGGCGACCAGCATCTGGTGCGGAACCTTCGCCGGAATATGGACCGCGTCGCCCGCGCCCAGCATTTTCTTCTCTCCGCCGGTGATCGATGTACCGCGAGTCTCTCCGGGAGCGGTATTATGCCCGCCGACCACCGTGCCGCCGACGATCAGCGTCGCTTCGCCCGATTCGACGACGAATACGTCGGCCATTTTGTCGTGTACCTCGACTTCTCCGTCGCCCTCGCGGTGCGCCAGCATCGTCAAATGATTACCGTAATTCTCCAGCGTCTCACTGGCGACCTTCTTATCGCTCATTTTGCCGGCGAGTTCTTTCTCTTTCGCCTTCAAATCGGACGCCTTCCAGACGGTGACGCCGGAAGGGCCGGCGGCAAAGATCGGAATCAGGATCAGTAACAAGGAAAGTTTTCTCATGCGGTCCTCACTTTGGGAATGCGAGCCTCCACGGGAGGCATCGCGGGAAAATCGGTGTACGGAGCGGCCTGATACCAGTAGGCGACGGAGAAAAAATTATCGCCGCGGTCGTTGGCGTGGCCGTGTTCAATCGTGTATTTCAAATATCGTTCGAAGGTGACGGGATTGTCGCCGTGCCAGCGATAGCAGCACCAACGGCCGCCGGTGCGCTCCGGTGCGGCGATCAGCGGCGCGCCGTACATATGATGAGCGAACGGCACTGCGCCGTCGCGTCCGCCGAAATCCCAACTTCCCAGGAAATAGTCTTCCGACCCCGTGCCGTTGATGAGAGGCTTTGATTCATCGTCGACGAAAATCATATCGTCGCCCTCGCCCCACCAGCGATCGGCGTTTTGCAGCACGCCAAGCGTCACACCCATCAGGTGGCCCCGGCCGCGCGTCTCGGCGAAGACGTAGTTGAAGCGGCCGTCGAGATTGATCTTCGCGTCGTTGCCCGTCGTCGGAATGCAGGGCGTCGCCTGGCGGTATTGCGCATGGAAATACATCGCGTCGGCGGGCAGGCGCGGGACGGTCATGTAGTCGATGTTCGAATAGAACGACCCGACCTCCTGCTTCCCTTCATTGGTCACTGTAATGCGCGCCGACCGCCTGTACGGCATCGCAAAATAGCAGTTCAGCGACTTTCCGGGCGAGCAAGCCAGATACGCCGATTCATAAATCTGATAGGAGTTGAGATTGAGGCCGAAGAAGTCGCCGATAGGCGCCTCGATACTCGGCTTCGCGTTCCCGTCCCAGTAGGCGCGCAGCACAAGCTCCTTCAGATGATCGCCGCCGCGCGCGGCAATCGTGAACCAGATGTGCGTGATCACGCCCGGACCCGCGGCATTAAAAACCTCCTGCACGCCGCCGGCGGGAATGTTCCAGGAATCGCGATTGCCGCCGGTGCGATCGAAACTCGACTGCTTCAGCGATTTGTAATTCTGCGCCCGGGCGTACTTCGGCAGGAAATCAAAATCTCCGCTGGCGCGGTCCTGAGCCTGCGCGATCTGTGCGGCCCCGAGGCCCCCTGCAGCCAGTGCGCCGCGCAAAAACGACCGGCGTGGTTTGGACGACTGAGTCATGGCGGGATTATAGCGCGCTACACTGGTCCGAAGCATGACCGGAAAGATTTCGCCGTGAGATAAACGGCGGGGATCGACCCTCCCCCATGAAGAATCATTAAAATTTACATTCCCACAATGTCCACTTCAACTCCGAAGGCAGCGCCCTTCAAGCCGCGCAAGTTGCTGCTATCCTTACGAAATCGCTTCTAAATCGTTCGGAGTAAGCCTCCTTTGCGGAGCGAGTAAAGCGGACTCACCCGGTTGGACTAAGGCTACCTTAGCAAGTAATTAAGTATAATCTCTAGACGGTTCGTTAGGGGCTTCTCAATTGCGGAGAGTACTAGAACCATTTAGCATGGAGTCGGAGTAATGAGAAGTGGAGCTTATGGACACTATGACAGCCCCCATCAATGACAATTCGGAGGGAACGGAAAAGAAGAAGGCGACGGTACGCATTGTCATCGCCGACGACCATCCCATCGTCCGCGACGGCTTGAAAAAGCTGCTGCTGCTCGAGGACGACTTCGAAATCGTCGGAGAAGCCGGCGACGGGCGCGAGGTGATCGAGAAGGTGCAGGCGCTCGACCCCGACGTTTTGCTGCTCGATCTCCGGATGCCAAATCTGGACGGACTTTCCGCGCTGCAGGCTTTGCAGCAGACCAACAAGCGGACACGTGTCATCGTGCTGACCGCTTCGGAAGACAAAAATGAGTTCGTGCAGGCAATGAAGCTCGGCTGTAGCGGCATCGTGCTGAAGCAGACGGCGCCGGACCTGATCGTGAAAAGCATCCGCAAGGTGAACTCGGGCGAGATCTGGCTCGATTCGCACACCACCGCGGCGGTGATGCGGCAGTTCTCCACCGGCCAGGAAGGCTCGGGTGGCACATCCTCGGGCGGCAAAAGCCGCGAGCGCAGTCCATTATCGACGCGCGAACGCGAGATTGTCGCGCTGGTGGCGCAGGGCTACAAGAACAAAGAGATGGCCGAGAAGATGTTCATCAGCGAGCAGACGGTGAAGAACCACCTGCACAACATCTTCGACAAGCTGGGTGTTTCCGACCGCCTGGAACTCGCTCTCTACGCGATCCACAAGGGTCTGCACCTGGCGGGCGAGCCGACGGTTCGCTAAACCGTTTTATCTTTCGCATAGCAGAGCGGGTCGAGCTTGCATTCGGCGCACTTCGGATTGCGCGCGACGCACGGACCGCGGCCGAGATGAATGATCTGATGTGAAAAGAGAATCCACTTCTCTTTCGGGACGATCTTCATCAGATCCTTTTCGATCTTCACCGGTTCGGTTTCCTTCGTCAGATCCAAACGGTTGGAAATGCGCTGGACGTGCGTATCGACCACGACTCCCGATGCGATGCCGAACGCCGTTCCCAGCACGACATTCGCTGTTTTTCGCGCCGCGCCGGGGACGGTCAGCAGTTTATCGATATCGCGAGGAATCTCGCCGCCGAACTCGCTGAGGATTTTCTTCGCCGCGCCGATCACCGACCTCGCCTTGTTGTTGAAGAAACCGGTGGACTTGATGTCTTGCGCCAGTTCGTCCTGGCTGACGTTCGCGAAATCCTGAATTGTCGGATATTTCTTGAACAGTCCGGGCGTCACCATGTTGACGCGCTTGTCGGTGCATTGCGCGGAGAGAATCGCGGCGACGAGAAGTTCCCACGCGTTCGAATGATGCAGGGCACAGGTGACGTCGGGGTACATCTGGTCCAGCGTCGCGAGGATCTTCTTGACGCGCGCAGCCCGCTCGGCTGCGGTTTTCGGTTTGGCGACAGGCTTCGGCAAGCCACATAATAGCATTTGCGCGAGAAATTCCTTCTCTGGTTCGCGGCGCTGGTCGCTTTCGGCGGATGCATCTTCGCGGCGTTTGAATTCGACGACTTCGCGCTCTTTTCCAAATCGCCGGTGATGCTGCCGGCGCGATGGATAGATTGCTTCCGCCAGACGCGCCCACTGACCGAACTGACCTTCTGGCTGAATGACGCGCTCTTCGGCCGGTCGCCCGTGTCGTGGCACGTGGTGGACCTGCTGCTGCACTTCTTAGTGGTCGCGCTGGTATTCGACGTCGTGCGAAAGTTGATCGGGGACCGCGCGGGACTCATCGCAGCGGCGATCTTCGCCGTGCATCCGATGATGACCGAGCCGGTCGCCTACGTTTTCGCACGGGCGACATTGTTGGCCACTCTGTTCAGCCTGCTCGCGACGCGAAGCTGGATCGCAGGACGGTTTTGGATCGCGACGATGTGGTTCACGGCGGGAATGCTGGCGAAGGAAGAGTGCGCCGCGCTGCCGTTGGTATTGATGCTGCTCCCCGGCTCCCGTTTTTGGAGCCGCGACCATCGGGAGCGGTCAGCATTCGTGGCGATGCTCATCATCGCACTAACCATCGGCCTCCGGACGCTATTTGCAGCCGCCGCGATTGCAGGCTCAGGCGTAGGCGCAAACGCCGGCATCTCCCCGCTCGCTTACTTCACTTCACAAGGCGTCGTCATCTGGCGCTACTTGCGGCTATTCGTGATTCCCTGGGGATTTTCGATCGATCCATCGCTGGCGCGGCCGTCGATGTGGATCGCGATATTGGCTTGGGTTGCGCTCGCCGCGGTGTGCTTGATCCCGTTTCGCGGGCGATTCTGGTTCCTGATGGGTTTGCTGCTCCTGACGCCCAGTTCGTCGATTTTGCCCGCCGCAGATCTCGCCGCCGACCGCCGCATGTATCTTCCGATGATCGCCTTCTGCGCCTGCGCCGGAGTTTTGCTTGAAACCGTCGACCGACGGGCAATTGCGGCGATCGTTCTCGCGTTAATGGCGATCTCGATTCGATACTCGATTCTTTGGGCCCATCCTGAGGCGTTGTGGAGCGAAGCGAAACGGCTCACTCCCGATGCGGTGCGGCCCCGAATCCAACTGGCTCGCGTGCTGCCGCCGGAGCAGGGGCTCGAAGAGTTGAAGGATGCGCCGGACGAAGAATCCGTGGCGACGGAGCGGGGTCGCTTGCTGCTAACACTGGGCCGTCCCGCCGAAGCGCTCTCCGCGTTCGGACGAGCGCTCGCGTTGAGTCCGAACGACGCGCGGGCCATCAGCAATCGCGCAGTGGCGCTGGCGGCGCTTGGTTCGCGCGAGGCGGCGATTGCGGAATTTCAACGCGCATTGGAGAAAGACGCGTGCCTCTCTGACGCGCGGGACAATTTATCGAAGCTCGGCGTCGAAAGCGCCGCCCCGGCGAATTGCCGCTGATATGATATTCTCGTTTCCATATGAGAATCGGCTGTTTCACCCCGTTGCTGTCGCAGTTTCCCCTCGATAAAGTTTTCGAAAAACTGCGAAGCCTGAATATCTCCACGGTTGAGCTCGGCACCGGCAATTATCCCGGCGACCCTCATTGCAAGTTGTCGATGCTGAACGATCGCGTGGCGTTGAAGGACTTCAAAACGAAGCTCGCCGACAACGGATTCACCATCAGCGCGCTCAGCTCGCACGGCAATCCGCTGCATCCGGATAAGAACGTCGCCAAAGCGTATCAGGAGACCAGCCGCAAGACGATTCTTCTGGCGGAGAAGCTGGAAGTGCCCGTCGTGATCGATTTTTCCGGCTGCCCAGGCGACAGCGACAAGGCGAAATATCCGAACTGGGTCACGTGCCCGTGGCCTCCCGAGTATCTCGACGTGCTCGACTGGCAGTGGGAAAAGAAAGTGATTCCCTACTGGACCAAGCACGCGAAGTTCGCCGAGAATCACGGGGTGAAGGTCGCTATCGAAATGCACCCGGGGTTCGTCGTCTATAGCCCGGAGACGATGCTGAGGCTGCGGTCGATCGCCGGCAAGAGCATCGGCTGCAACTACGATCCCAGCCACATGTTCTGGCAGGCCATCGATCCGATCAAGGCGATCCGCTGCCTGGGAGATTCCATTTTCCACGTTCATGCCAAAGACACGCAGATTTACGACGCGAATCTGCCGATGACCGGAGTGCTCGATACCAAGCGATATACCGACGAACGCCATCGCGCCTGGATTTTCCGCGCCTGCGGCTACGGCCATGCTTACACCTGGTGGAGCGAATTTATTTCCACGCTGAGGATGTTCGGATACGATTACGTGCTGTCGATCGAGCACGAGGACACGCTCATGTCGCCGGACGAGGGGCTGACGAAGGCCGCGGCGTTCCTGAACCAGATCGTCATCCGGGATCAGCCGACTGCGCCTTGGTGGGTCTGACCGAAGTAGCCAGAAGCCAGGAGCTTTGACGCGAAATAACGCCCGGAGGCCCTCGCGCGATTTTCTCCGCTCCCTTCGGACACGGAAGGCACATCGCTCACGAGTATGAACTCAGGAAGGGGTCGCTGTTGCTACGGCGGCGCTCACGGAGCGCTCCTATCAGCCATTTAGCGCCACATGGTGGCACAGGCTTCAGCCTGTGAACGTTCTTTGATCAGCAGTCGCGCTTTTTCTCCCGGTAGACCTGTTTCTGAGTTTTTATAAGCCACTCGTGGGGCCGCCACCCTCGAAAACACATCTCCGTTGTTGCCCTCTTGTGGGGCCGCCACTTTTGGCGGCAGCCGCCCTTTCGAGGCGGCTTTGCGGCAAGACGGCCAGCGCCGGCTGAGAGTCGGCTTGCCGCCACCATTGGCGGCCCCACCTGCACTATCTGCAAAAATGCTCCCGCGTCATCGATACGTTCGCAATATCATCAGTTAGTCGCCCATGAAGGAACTGGAATGCGAAATTCACGGACCTGCTTTTTCGACCTACATCTGCGATCATCTGTTCACCAACCCGCGTCAGAAATGGTTTTCAGACGCCGCGACTGAATCCAACCCATGGCCTGACGCTTGTCAGCGGTGCAACGAGTTTTTCGACCAGCAAGGCGAATGGAACGACAAGAACAGTGGAGAATTAAAAGCAAGACTCCTGTGTCATCGCTGTTACGAGGCCCATCGCCCGAAAGAGTTGGACTGACTGCTATTTCTTTTCGCCGATCAAGCCGGTCCGGACCAGAAAACTGGTGTCCAACTTCCCCGACACAAAATCCGGATGGGCGAGGATTTTCAGGTGCAGGGGAATCGATGTATAAATCCCCTCCACCACGAACATATCGAGCGCGCGGTTCATTCGTGCGGTCGCTTCGGCCCGATCCGCGCCGTGCGTGATCAGTTTCGCCACCAGCGAATCGTAATACGGAGGAATCACGCCGTCGTGATACGCCGCCGTATCCACCCGGACCCCCGCGCCGCCCGGTAGGTTGAGTCCTGTGATGCGGCCCGGAGAAGGCGTAAACGTTTCGGGATGCTCGGCGTTGATGCGGCACTCGATGGCGTGGCCGCGGATGGTCACAGGCTCGCGCAGGATGCTGCTTAAAGGCTCGCCGGCAGCCAGGCGGATCTGGCTTTTGACAAGATCGACGCCCGTCACCATCTCCGTCACCGGATGCTCCACCTGAATGCGCGCATTCACTTCGATGAAGTAGAGGTTGCCGCTCTGGTCCATCAGAAATTCGACCGTGCCCGCGTTGCTGTAGCCGATTTTTTTGAGCGCGACGCGCAGGCTTTCGGAGATGCGCGCGCGCAATTCGGGGCTCACCGCGGTTGATGGAGCTTCTTCAATCAACTTCTGGTGCCGCCTCTGGATGGAGCATTCGCGCTCGCCCAGAATCTCCACGTTGCCGTGCTTATCGCCCAGCACTTGAAACTCGATATGACGCGGATTCTCGACCAGCTTCTCCATGTACATATCGCCGCACGAAAACGCCGCCGCCGCTTCGGCCTGCGCCTGCGCCAGCAGATGGGGCATCTCTTCGGCCGTCCGCACGATGCGCATGCCTCGCCCGCCGCCGCCCGCCGACGCCTTCAGCATCATGGGATAGCCGACCTTTTCGGCCAGCTCCAGCGCTTCTTCAAGGCTCTTTAGAATTCCCTTGGAACCGGGCAGGATCGGCACGCCCGCCTCATCCATCACGGAGCGGGCGATCTGTTTCATCCCCATGCGGCGAATTACATCTGGGCTCGGACCGATGAACGTCAGGCCGCTGGTTTCGCACACTTCGGCAAAGTCGGCGTTCTCGCTCAGGAATCCATAGCCGGGATGCACCGCGTCGGCATTGGAGATTTCGGCGGCGCTGATGACCGACGGAATATCGAGATAACTGCGCGCGCTTTTGGCCGGACCGATGCAAATCGCTTCGTCGGCAAAGCGCGTGTGCAGGCTGTGGCGGTCGGCTTCCGAATACACGGCTACCGTGCGAATGCCCAGATCCTTGCAGGCGCAGATGACGCGAAGCGCAATTTCGCCGCGATTGGCGATCAGAATTTTTTCAAACATTGGCTATCGGGGCCGGATCGAGAACAGGGCCTCGCCGTACTCCACCGGGCGTCCATTTTCCACCAGCTTGGCGATTACCGTACCGCCCGTCTCCGCTTCGATTTCGTTCATGAGCTTCATCGACTCGATGATGCAGAGAACCTGGCCGGGTTCGACCGAATCGCCCACCCGGACGAACGGAGGGGCTTCGGGCGAAGGTGCGTCGTAGTAGGTGCCCACAATCGGCGATTTCACCAGCATGCCCTCGGTTTCGGACGCCCTGGCCGGGGCAGCCCCGGCGGACCCGATGGGTTGCGGAGCGGGAGCGGCGGATGTGGCCGCAGGCTGCTGCTGCGCGGGGGTCACCACGTATTCCTTGTTCATCCCGGCGCGCTTGATGCGCAGGCGATCCTCGCCGCGCTGCACTTCCAGTTCGCCTACGCCGCTTTCGTTGAAAATCTGGAGCAGCTCTTTAATTTCTTCAATAGTCATTTAAAGTTCGATCAGGTCTTTCGGCGTCGGCGTCAATACTTCGCAGCCATGCTCCGTCACAAGCACGGTGTCTTCGATGCGGATTCCGCCCAGCCCATCGATATAAGCGCCAGGTTCGATGGTGATCGCCATTCCCGCCTGAAGCTTGGTTTTGTCCTTTCTTGCGATCCTCGGCGGCTCGTGAATTTCGAGACCCAGACCGTGACCGGTGGAATGCACAAACGCGCGGTCAAGCTCATGACGTTTTAACACGTTTCTGGCAGCCGCGTCCACTTCACCGGTGGTTACACCGGCCCTAACTGACCTTAAAGCGGCCAATTGTGCCTCCAAAACAGCCTTATAAAGCCTTAAAATGCGCTTCGGAGGCGTTCCCGTATGGGCAACCCGCGTCATATCGCTGGCGTAGCCCTCCTGGCTGGCGCCCATGTCAATTAATAATAGTTCATTTTCGCCGAGCCGATGGGCGGTGGGATGGGCGTGGGGCAGAGCCGTGCGCGGTCCTGCCGCCACGATGGTCTCAAATGCCGCTTTTTCGGCGCCCAGAGCGCGCATCTGATAATCGAGCTCGGCGGCGATGTCCGATTCCCTCGCACCGGCATGGACACGCCGGATAGTCTTCGAATAGGCCTCGGAATTGGTGGCCACGCTGCGGCGAATCAGGTCGAGTTCGGAGGCCGATTTGACCATTCTTTGCTCTTCGATCACCCGGCCGATGGGATGGAGTCCGGAGCCGAGCGCCAGCTCGTCCTTGAGTTTGAGGTGGTCCTCAAAACGAAGCCAAGAAGACTCAAACCCTATTTTTTTCAGCCGCTTACGCTTCAAAATGGCGGCTGCGGCGACGAGCAGGGCCTTCTTTTCGACGTGGACCTTGCAGGTGATTTGCTGCGACGCTTCAATAGCGTATCTGGGATCGGTGAAAAAGTGCGATTCGGCCCCGGTCAGCAGCAGGATTCCGTTGGACCCGGCGTAGCCGGTGAGGTAGCGGACGTTGGCGGGCGAGGAAACCAGCAGGCAATCGATCTTCAGTTCGGGCAAACGCGCGGACAGGGTGCGGCGGCGTTGTTCAATTTCAGTCAAACTAATAGTTTAGCAGTCTGCTTTAAGGACTGACATGGGATCGACACGCGCCGCGCGCCGGGCTGGTAGGAGAGCGGCGGCGAATCCGACCGAGGCTAGGGCCAGCGAGGCGATGACGTAAGTGGCCGGATCGGTCGGTTTGATGTCGTACAGCAGGTTCGCGAGATAGCGGCTCGCGGCTGCGGCGGCACAGAGGCCCGTGGCGATGCCGATGCTGGTGGGGATCAGAGCGTCGCGGAGGATCATTCTCACGACGCGGGTTGAATCGGCTCCGAGGGCCATGCGGATGCCGATCTCCTGGGTCCGGCGGGCAACGGTGAACGCGATGACTCCGTAGACGCCGACCATCGCCAGCAGCAGGGCGATGGC
>OCZT010005580.1_pt1 | contig 12530 bp, 12 predicted proteins | sample 1539031 | NCBI WGS metagenome assembly OCZT01 (sample SAMEA3539308, study PRJEB22396) | soil metagenome | biome: tundra; feature: field; material: soil | place: USA | collected 2010-05 | depth 0.15 m | reverse complement strand
CCCGCGGCCTGGTCAACGTGCTGCCGACCGGCCGCAACTTCTACTCCGTCGACCCGAAGGCGATCCCGTCCCGTAACTCCTGGGACACCGGCCGGGCACTGGCCGATTCGCTACTCGCCCGGCACCTGGCCGACGAGGGCGCCTACCCGCGCTGCGTCGGGCTGACCGTCTGGGGCACGTCGGCGATGCGGACCCAGGGCGACGACATCGCCGAGGTGCTTGCGCTGCTCGGCTGCCAGCCGGTGTGGGACGACGCCTCCCGCCGGGTGACCGGGTTCGAGGTACTGCCGCTGGCGGAACTGGGCCGGCCGCGGATCGACGTGACGCTGCGCATCTCCGGGTTCTTCCGTGACGCGTTCCCGCACGTCATCACCCTGCTCGACGACGCGATCGCCGCGGTGGCCGGGCTGGACGAGCCCGCCGAGTCCAATTACCTGCGGGCGCACGCGGTCGCCGACCACGCCGGGCACGGCGACTGGCGGCGGGCCACCACGCGGATCTTCGGCTCCAAGCCCGGCGCGTACGGAGCGGGGCTGCTGCCGCTGATCGACGCCAGGAACTGGCGCGATGACGGCGACCTGGCCGAGGTGTACGCGGTCTGGGGCGGCTATGCCTACGGCGCCGGGCTGGACGGCCGGCAGGCCAGGACGGATATGGAGGGCGCTTTCCGGCGGATCGCGGTCGCGGCCAAGAACACCGACACCCGCGAGCACGACATCGCCGACTCCGATGACTACTTCCAGTACCACGGCGGCATGATCGCCATGGTGCGGTCACTGACCGGGCGCAACCCGGCGGCCTACATCGGCGACTCGGCAGTTCCTGACGCGGTGAAGACCCGGACGCTGGCCGAGGAGACCAGGCGGGTTTTCCGCGCCCGGGTGGTCAACCCGCGCTGGATCGCCGCGATGCGCCGGCACGGCTACAAGGGCGCGTTCGAGCTGGCCGCGACCGTGGACTACCTGTTCGGCTATGACGCGACCGCCGGGGTGGTGGCCGACTGGATGTACGAGCAGCTGGCGGCGTCGTACGTGTTCGACCCGGAGAACCGCGCGTTCATGGAGAAGTCCAACCCGTGGGCGCTGCGCGGAATCGCCGAGCGGCTGCTGGAGGCGGCCGGCCGCGGGCTGTGGGCGGAGCCCGACGCCAAGACGATCGACCAGCTGCAGCAGGTCTACCTGGACCTGGAAGGCGACATCGAGGCAGGAAGCTGAGGCCACGCCGCGGTGGGGAGGGCGGTGGCGCACCGGGTGCCCGCCAGCCGTGTAGTGTGCGGGTCCGCAAGCCACGATCCGCTAGCCATGAAGGGAGTGCCGCGATGGGTCGCATCTACTTGCGTAACGATGAGCCGGGCACCGACCACGAGGAAGTCGATCACCCGGGCGAGCCGGGCCCGTACATTGACCCGAGGGACGGCCGTATCTGGATCCATGCCGACCCGGATGCATACTGGCCCGGGACAGGCGGCGACCTCCCGGTCTATGACCGCGCCGACATTGCGGCCGCCTCAGAGACCTGAGGCCCGGGCCAGCCTGCAGGGTGCCGTTAGCCGGGGAGCTTGGCGGCCAGCACGTCGATCTGCTTGATGTCCGGCGGGGAGCTGAGCAGCTCGCCCGCCTTCGCCATCAGCGCAGCGGCGATCGGGCCGCCCAGGTGAGCCTGCCTGCCGCTGTCACTGGGGAAGACGTCGAAGATCCCGAAGGTCGAGGAGTCGATCTGGACGGCAAACCAGGCTGTGGTGTCTGGCTCGGCCTCGGCGAGGGGCTGCGCGCTCGCCAGGAAGGCGGCCAGCTCCTCCTCCTTGCCGGGCTTGGCAGACAGCGTCACGAGTAGTCCGACAGTAACCATGCAGAGTTGCCCCTTTGAGGTGAGTGGTAGGCCCCGCACATGAGTATGGCGGCCGGCTGGCAAGCGCGCTGCGCGGGCCGGGCCTGTCGTGGAGCTAGGCGAGCTGGCGCACGCCGACCACTTCGTTGTCGAGTTTGTCGCCGGTCAGCTCGAAACCCAGGCGCGGCCAGACCTTCTCCGGCGGGACCACGTATGCCTGAGCCAGGGACCATGAGACCGGGGCGACGAAGCCTTTCTGCTCGGGCTTGATCCTGAGCCGGCAGGCGTCCAGCACGTTCGTTCTGGTGACCTTCTCCAGCCGCGGCGATGTCATCCTTGCAAGGTTAGTGTCGTCCCGGCTGGCGGGTATGAGCCTGACGTCCGGCAGCTCATGGCGCCACGGTGATGCCCGTGCCCGGCGGCCGCCTGACGCCGGGCAGTTAACGATGGCCAGAGCCGCACTCGCGTGCTCGACCCTGGACCAAGGCGGGAGCGTAGGCTCAAGCCGGAAATCCGGTCCCTTCCCGGGCTGGACGGGCTCTCGATGGAGGTTGTCGTGCCGACGGCGCTAGCGGTCGCTTGTACGCAACTGGCTGGGCTGTTGCATCTGCCGAGCCTGGCCATGGCGACGCCGTCTGGCCTGCTGGCCCTCGCGGCAATCGCCCTGACCTGCATGCTGGTCGCGCTGATCGCGCGCAACGCCGGCATGACCGCGGCCCTCACCACGCTGCCGCTGACCAGCCGTGTTGCCGGATTGCGGGAGAAGGCCTGGCTGGCGCGGTTCCAGCAGCAACTCGACCCTGACGCCGCGGGCCGGGCCCGGCCCAGAGCACCCTCGGCGGTCCCGGCGGCCGCCTGACTTCCCGCTTACCTCCTCCCCGGCACCGGCCGGGCGCGTCCATATGGCCGCGCGCCATCCGGTGGTGCCCGGGCGCGGCACGCCTCGCGGCCGTCTCCAGCTGTCATCCATCTGCGACCCGCTGGAGGGGTATCCGTCATGTTCAGTCTTCTTGGCGTCGCTGTCGGCGCCGCTTATCACGTTGTCTCCGCATACGTCCAGGTCCTGGCGCCGGTCACCGGGAGCCTGGCCACCGTGGCGGCGGTCATCGCGTTCACGATGACCGTCCGCCGCCTGCTGCTGCTGCCGCTCAGCCTGTCGGCGGCCCGCGGCCAGGCCAGCCAGGCCCGCCTGCTGCCTCAGGTCACAGACCTGCAGAAGCGCCACGCCGGCCACCCGGACCAGCTGCGGATCGAGCTCAATGCGCTCTACCAGCGGGAGAACGCCAGCGCGCTGGCGGGCTGCCTGCCGGCCGGCCCTGCTTCAGCTGCCGTTCTTCAGCGTCATGTACCGGCTGTTCCTTGACCACACCGTGAACGGCAGGCCAAACGGCCTGCTCAGTCACGACCTGCTCGGCGCGCCGCTGGGCAGCCACTTGCTCAGCGGCGCCGGCCCGTCCGAGTCGGACCGGCCAGGCCGGGTCGGCCGACTCGCGGCGGGGCTGCATGTCGCGTTCTACCTGCGGCGCAGTCCGGCCAGGCAGGTCGTGTCGGTGCACCGCGAACTGCTGCCTGCCGTCGGGCTACTGGTTATGCCACTGGGGCAGCACGTCCGCTGCGACCGCCTCGAGCACGGACTCCTGTCCGGCGTAGGAGCCGGCCGGGCGCGGCCAGTGCGTGCTGACGTCGGTGAATCCGGCCTCGCCTGCTCTGCCGACGGCGTCGGCGAAGTATCCGGCACTGGAGAGCGAGAAGACCGGCCCGGCGTCCAGCGACAGGTACCTGTCCACGGAACCGGGGTCGCGGCCGGCCGCATCGAGCGCCTCGGTGAAGCGCTCGGCCGCCTCGGCCACCGACCGCCACCACTGCTCCAGGTTGTCGGTCTTCGTGCCGGTGGTCACCCAGCCCTGGCCGAACCGCGCGGCGACCTTCATTGTCCGCGGGCCGTTGGCCGCCACGACGAACGGCACCCGGGGCAACTGCACGCAGCCTGGCGCGCTGCGCGCGTCTACCGCCGCGTAGTAGTCGCCGCGCCAGGTCACCCGGTCGGTGCGCAGCAGCAGGTCGAGCAGCTCAGTGAACTCGGCGAACCGGTCGGCCCGCTCGCGGACCGTCAGCGGCGGACCGCCAAGCACGGTGGTGTCGAAGCTCGCGCCACCCGCTCCCGCGCCGACGCCGAGCATGAGCCGGCCGTTGCTGACGTCGTCCAGCGCGGTCAGCTGCCGGGCGAAGCTCACCGGGTGCCGGAAGTTCGGTGAGGCCACCATCGTTCCCAGCGGGATCCGCGAGGTGACCATGGCCGCGGCGGTCAGCGTCGGCACCGCGTCGAACCACGGGCCGTCGACCAGGTCGCGCCAGCCGAGGTGGTCGTAGGTCCACGCGCGCGCGAAACCGTACTCCTCGGCACGCCGCCAGCGCCGCGCTGCCTGCTGCCACCGCAGGTCGGGAAGGATGATGATGCCTATGCGCACGCGTGGCATGTTACTGGGCCGGCCCGGCCCGCGCCCTGGCAGCTCAGCTGGTCGAGGGCGGCGGCAGGCTCAGTGCTTTCCTGATGGCCCGCGCCTGGACCTCGACAGCCGCGTCGGCAGCCTTGTGGGTACTCGCGAATGACCGCAGCCCGGCGAGCGACGCCGACCGTGCCTCCCGCCGGGTCAGGGCGATCCTGCCCTGATTCGCGCGGATAAGCGCCCTGGCTATCGCGGCGATGGCGGCCGGGAACGGGATCAGGGATAGCTGCCGGTCGAAGTGCAGCTCGGTGGCCGCCTCCGCGCGCAGGTCCGCGTCGGCCGCCGCGAGGTCGTCGCGGCGGTGGTCCCCGAAACCGTCCACTTCGACTTCGAGCCGGTGATTGGCGGGCACTGCTATGGCCAGGTAGTCGGCGGCCAGCCGCCGGATGCTGGCCGGTGGCGGCGTCGCACTGGCCGCCGGGCTGGCCGGCCCGCTGGCTGACAGCGACCCGGCGGCCGACGGGGACTGGCTGGCCGGCGACGTCGCCGATGGCGACGCGCAGCCCGTTATCAGGATCAGCACGCCGAGCATCAGGCCGGCTGCGCCCCGGCGGAATGCGTGCCCCGGCGGCCGGCTGTCGGTGAGAATCATCGGGCTAGGGAGATCCGTTGCTTGTCGTCGGCTCGGCCAGTGCCCGTCGCTGCCGTGCACGGCCACCGTGTACCGCCGGGAAATCCGCGCGATGATCTAGCGGCCCCGTCCGGGTTTCATGCCGGGTCCTCGTCCTGGGCTGCTCAGTCTTTCGCGGTACCCGCCGGCCGTCAACCGCGGCTCCGGCGGCGCAATCGCATCGATTACCCGGGCCCATGTCCGTCGCCGGGCCTGACATTTCGGCGGGACCCGAGTTCGGCCCAATCGCTACTGCCATGGCCCTTACGGCGTTAGACCGCGCAATAAATACGCTCATCTTTGCCACGCCGGCATCGCGGTCCTGTGTCGGCTCATGTCCGGACAACTGGTTTCGGAATCTATGGCAGCGGATAGCCGTCGTTACCCGGCCTGCCCGTGAGATTTGCCGTCAGCCCGGCGAGTCGTAGCGCTCTGCCACATCATCGGCAACTAGCCTGGACCCGGGGAACAGCAATAGCGCATCACTTCCGCTCGCACTTGCGTGAGATCAGGGGAAATCCGCGAGTGCCCGGGCAGAAACCCGGAAGGCAGCGGGGGAGAGACGCCGTATACCGGGGGAGGCACCGCTCATTATGTTACTTGGGGAAGTAATCACACGCTCATGGCACCCGCGCACACGCAATCGCGCCACTTGGCGCGCGTCAGCGCCGGGCTAGCCAGCCGGATAACAGCAACCGCATTTCACGCGCGTTCACCGTTGCCGTGATCGCCGCAACCGTTCGCGGCATGCCCGCTACAACCGTTCGCGGCACGTCCGCCGCAGCATGCCTAGCGGCAGCACGGGCGTTTATGGCCTGAGCACGGGCTATCGCACGGGCGACGGCATCGGCCGGTCGCCTCAGGTCGGCGGCACCAAGCGGCCGCTTCCAGTCGGCCGTACCAGTCGGCGTCTGCCTGCGGGCTGCGCCAGTCGGCCTTGCCAGCGCGCGCATGCGGCACCTCGGCTCACGAGCCAGACAAGAAGGCGGTATTCGAGCATGCTCGCAGATCAGATGCCGTGGACAGGGCGGCATTGGCGCGCGCTCGCCATCGGCGCAGTCGCTGCGGCACTCGTCGTGCCGACCGCCACCAGCAACGCGGCCGCAAGCGCCAGCACGGGTGCAAGCGCCAGCACGGGTGCAAGGGCCAGCGCGGGTGCAAGGGCCAGCACGGGGGCTGGCACCCGCGCCGGCACTAAGCAGGTGTCGTACCGGGGATACAAGTTCGACGTTCCGCGCGGATGGCATGTGATCAACCTGGCGGGCCGGCCGCACTCGTGCGTGCGGTTCGACAGGCATATCGTCTACCTGGGCGTATCGGGCGCCAACCAGCATTGTCCCAGCTGGCTGATCGGTACCACGGAGGCGCTGCAGGTCGCGCCCGCGGCCAGGAAGACCGCTCGTTCGTCGGTGGAGGACCCGGTCGCGCGGGAGATCACGGTAAGGGCGGCGCGGATCCGGATAACAGCCACGTTTGATGCCGATCCGACCCTGATTTACCGGATCCTGGCCAGCGCCTCGCTGCCCGCCCCGATCATCAGGGTCCCCCATCCGGTCCGGAAGCAGCCAGGCCGCGCCGCGAATCCGCGTGTCCTGAAAGCAGCGAGCACGGCGCGCTTCCCGCATGTGGGGCCGCCGGCGCTGCCGTCGAACGTCGCGAACTTCAGGGGACGCGGCTTTGACGCGTGCACGGCGCCGAGTAAGTCGTATATGCGCGCGTGGCGCAGGCATTCCAGATACCGCGCGATCGGCATCTATATCGGCGGCTCGGACCGGGCCTGCGGTCAGCGGAACCTGACCCCCAGATGGCTCAGGAACGAGGCCGGCGCCGGATGGCATTTCGTACCTATGTATGTCGGCCCGCAGGCCGATATTAATGAGCTGACTGCTCCAGTACGCGATGCCAGGCAGGCGGCGAATGATGCCGTAACCCGGGCCCAGCGGCTTGGCTTCGGCCCGCGTACTCCTATCTACTACGACATGGAGGCATACCCGGCGAACCGGACCGGGGAAGTGCTGCGATTCCTGTCGGCATGGACAAGGCGGCTGCACAAGCTGGGCTATAAGTCGGGCGCATATAGCAGCTCCGGTTCCGGAATCGCGGATCTGGCGCAGCAGTACAAGAATCACCACTACGAGATGCCGGACGTGATCTACGACGCCTTGTGGAACGGATCAAAGAACACGAATGACCAGGCGTTCCGCCAGGGGGAATGGGGCGGGCACCGGCGGCTGCACCAGTACGCCGGCGATGTCACGCAGACCTTCGGCGGGGACACGATCAACATCGATCAGGATTTCCTCAACGTGCTGCTGCCCACCCCGGGCGGCACCCGCCAGGCATCACAGGCCGCGGCGCAGCCGGACGGGGCAGTCGACGTCTTCTACCGCGGAACCGATCACAGGCTGTGGCATGTGGGGCCGTTGGCTGGCACTGGCGCTGGCGCTCTGGTGGACCTGGGCGGTGCGGTCACCGGCCAGCCGACCGCAGTCTCGCCAGTCCCCGGCGCGATCGACGTGTTTTATGAAGGCAGCGGCAACCTGCTCTGGGAGGTATCCCGCAAGGCAGGAAGCGGATGGTCGGCAGCCAGGAAGATCAGCCGGATGGGCAAGCTCGGCAGTCCGCCGGCGGCGGTCGCGCAGCCGAACGGGGTGGTCGACGTGTTCTGGAAGGGATCCGACGACGACCATCTCTGGCACGGTCAGTTCAGCCCGGGGAATGGCTGGAAGGGCCCGCAGGACCTGCGCGGCGGCCTTGCCTCCGATCCGTCGCCGGTCGAATCGTCACCGGGCACGGTGCAGGTGTTCTGGAAGGGCATGGACGGCGCACTGTGGCATGTGATCCGCCGGCCGGGCCGGACCTGGACCCTGCCGACCAGCATCGGCATGGGGCCGCTGGGCGGCGCGCCGCACGCCGGCGCGCGCCCCGACGGCGCGATCGACGTCTTCTGGCACGGGTCAGGCAACAACGGCCTGTGGTCAGCCTCATTCTCGCCCGGCCACCCATGGGTCGGCGCGCGCAACCTGCGCGGGCATCTCGCCTCGGCGCCGTTCCCGCTGATGTCGCCGGGCGGCCGGGTGCACGTCTTCTGGAAGGGCACGGACCACCAGCTGTGGCAGGTCTCGCGCGGGCCAAGCGTCGGCTGGGGCCACCCGTCCAGCCTGCATATCGGGCCGCTTCGCAGCGGGCCCTTCGGCGTCATCGGCCGCGGCGGGAAGAGCGAGGTGTTCTGGCGCGGGCAGGCCGGCCATCTGTGGGTCACGATGCAGGCGGCGGGGCGCACCTGGGCCGGGCCGCGCGATCTCGGCGGCCACGTTGGCTAAGCGTTACGCGGCCCGGTGTCCTGCACGGCCCCGGTGCCCGATGCTTCGCGCGGCCGGGTGCCGTACGCGGCCAGATCGCGGGCGGCATTGCCGCGCTCCTGCCCTATCCGTGCGCAGCTGTCGATGTTTATACCTAGAATTGCGGGTAGCGGCACGTGAGCCCGCGCAACCTCACCGGGCTGCGCAGACCACAGGCGCGGTCCTTGGCGGCTTGTCCCAGCGCCACGGTCGGCGCGCCGACCTGGCAGATTCTGTCATCGGGGTCGGCGTAAGTCCGTACTGTATACGTGTCTCGGCTATTCATTCCGCGTCAACCTAGGACAACTATGAGTCTGGTACGGCCTAAGATTGCGAAGGCTGTGTGGCGCCTGCTTCCCGCACCGGTGCGGCGCAAGCTCCGTGGCGAGACCGGTAACCGATTCGTCCGCTTCGTGCCGGTCTCGGTGGCTGCCGTGGTAGCCAGCCAGATCACGCTGGCGGTCCTGGTCGGCGTCACCCGCCTGAGCGCGGGAGCAGCGGCGATCATCGCCTCAATGGTCGGCGCGGCCGTGAGCTACGTGCTGAGCCGCTGGGCATGGGAGCGCAAGGGCAAGCCGAACCTGCTCAGGGAGACCTTGCCGTTCTGGCTGGTCTCGGTGGGCGCCTGGATCGTCCTTGGCGTGGCCAGTCACTACGCGAGCGTCTGGGCCGTCTCCATGAACCTCGGCCACTGGCAGCGCGTGGCCGTCGTGAACGGGGCGTATTTCGTCGCCAACTGCGTGACGTTCGTCACCAGGTTCGCGATCTTCCACTACGTGCTCTTCGCGGACCGCGGCTCGAAGCACGCACCCACGCCCCTGGCCGGCGGGCCAGGCCTGGCGGCCGCGCCCGATGTCGCTGCCACCGATGGCCTGGCTGGCCCCGTCAACGGGCAGAGCGCCGGCCTGGTCGGCCGTCAGGCGGATCCGGCTGACATGACGGGGACTACACCGGCTGACGTGCAGGGGCCCGCAGGAGTCGGCTCCGGCCGGCCGGCGGCCACCCGCTGATCCCGGCCACGCCCTGACCTGGCAGCCACCATCCCGATTCCGTAGCTTGGCTGATTCCCAGCTTGGCTGATTCCCGTCACCGGCTGATCTCGCGGTCACGCTCTGGTCTCGCGGTCTCCGCAGGGTCGGCCGTGTCCGGCGGACGCCGGCGGCCGCCGGCGTCCAAGTTGTTCGTGATCCGCGCGGGATGCGTGGTGCCTGCGGTGACTGTGATGAGCGTTCCGCCTGATGGATGTCCCGCCGGTATGCGCCGGCGCATACCTATCCGGCATCCATCAGGCGGAACGATGCGCAGGCGGAACGATGCGCAGGCGGAACGATGCGCAGGCGGAACGATGCGCCGGCGGATGCCAGAAACGGGCATGGGGATGATGAGAACGCAAAATGGCTAGGGCCGGTCCGTCGATGTGAAGGCCGGTCCGTCGATGTGAAACTGAGCGTGTCAGAACGCGCCTAAGTTCACATTGACGAGTCCGCAGGCGCAGCCTGCGCGATCCGGACCGGGATCAACCGGACACTGCCGCCTGCCGTAGAGCCAGCTGATCAGGACGAGCCCGTCTTGTTGGGGCTCGCTGCCGTCCGGCCGGCGGATCCCCGCGACCGGCGCTGGCGCTCGCGCATCCAGGTGCCGCCGACCACGCCAGCGAAACGCAGGCCGTAGAAGACGTTGTTGCCCTTCTTGCTCTTGCCGACCTGTCGCTTGTGAATCGTGGCCGGCCGCTCGACGACCCGGTAGCCGTGCGTGATGACGCCGATCAGCAGCTCGGCGGCCTGGTACTGCGGCTGCTCAAGCAGCACCGCCCCGGTCACCTCGGCGCGCATGGCCCGGAGCCCGAAGGTCGTGTCACTGATCCGCTGGCCGGTCAGCGCGCTGATGGTGAGCGCGAAAACCCGGACGCCCAGCCTCCGCACCGGGTCCCGGCTCTCCTCGCTGCCGAGCCTGCGCGACCCGGTGACGAAGTCGGCTTCCCCGGCCAGGATCGGCTCGAGCAGCCGCTCGATCTCGGCCGGGTTGTACTGGCCGTCGGCGTCCGAGGTGACGATGTACTGGGCGCCGCCCTCGCGGGCCAGCCGGTAGCCGAGCCGGAGCGCGGCCCCCTGACCACGGTTGACCGGCACGTCGCAGACCAGCGCCCCGGCTGCCGCGGCATCCTTGACGGTGCCATCGACCGCGCCGTCCGACACCACGATCTTCGCGGCCTCCAGCCCGCACACGGACGCGGGCAGCGCCTCGATGACGGGGCCGATCGCGCCTTCCTCGTTGTAGGCGGCGATCACGATGGCCACCGGTGGCAGCTCGGTAGCCCTGGACCCGTACTGATCCGTGAAGGCGCGGGTGGCAGCGCTGTCGATAGCCGCGTCGGCGGCGTGGGTACTGGTCACTTCGCTGCCTCCGAGAATTCCGGCCAGACGGTGGCCATGCCGGACTTGAGGTCGTGCGCGGGCTTGTACCCGAGCGCCTTCGCGGCGGAGATGTCGATGATGACGGCGGGCATCTCACCGGGCTTGGGCGGGACGTTCTCCGCCGGTATCTCCGCGCCGGTGACGCTGCGGGCAGCGGTGACGATCTCGTTCACCGTGACCGACTCGCCGGCGCCGAGGATCAGCGGCCCGCTGAATCCGGACCGCATGGCGATGAAGATTCCGGCCACGATGTCGTCGACGTGCACGAGGTCACGGACCTGGGTGCCGTCACCGTAGACCTGCACGCCCTTGCCGTCCCTGGCAGCCCGCATCAGGCGCGGGACGAAGCTGTCCTTCTCCGCCATGCCCGGGCCGTAGACATTGGAGAACCGGAGCGCGCAGCCGGTCATGCCGTAGCACGCCGCGTACGAGCCGAGCAGCATCTCGCCCGCGGCTTTGGTCGCCCCGTACGGGGTCAGCGGCCGGAGCGGGATCTGCTCGTTGATGGTCGCGCGCCCCACATCGCCGGTGACGGCGTTGGTCGAGGCGAGCACGAAGCTGCCGACGCCCTTGAGCCGCGCCTGCTCCAGCAGGCCGGCCGTCGCGTCCACGTTGAGCGCGTGCGTGCCGACCGGATCCTCGATCGACAGCAGCACCCGGGTCACCGCGGCCAGGTGGATGATCACTTCAGTGCCCGGGCGCACCGCGCTGACGACAACCGACGGATCGCACAGGTCGCCGACGACAGTCCGCACGTCGTCATCGGGAAACGCCCGCAAGTCCGCCACCGTGACGTCGGCGCCGGTCTCGAGCAGCGCGCGGACAAGCCGCCGCCCGATGAATCCGGATCCGCCGGTCACGAGTACCTGGGAACGATTCACATCCCCCATCGATGCTCCATCCACGTCAGTTGTCACGTGTCCATCGGTTGGACCTGGTTTAGCCGTATTTCGCTATCCGGTCGCGCTGAAGGACGGTTAGGGAATTCCTGAGCTGTTATCGAGGCGGCGCCTGCGCGCTGGTGCCATCCCCGCTGGCCGGCGGGAACGCCGCCATATCAGCCCGCGGCGCGGGCGCCTGGCTGCGCTGCGTCGTGCGCCACCAGCAGAGGACGGGCGTCCGAACCCGGTTGCGCGTCGCCAGTGTATCGGCGGACAGGCATGCGCCAGCCCGAAAGCCGGCGGTTGTGCCATGCTGTTAGGCCGATGGCGCGTGCGGAGGAACCCGGTGTGAATCCGGGGCTGTCCCGCAACTGTGACCGGGGAGCGGCCTGCGCTGCCACTGCCGCGAAGACGACCACGCCGGGCGCGAAGACGACCACGCCGGGCGCGGGGCCGGATCGCGGCGGACGGCGGGGCGAGCGTCGATCCGGGAGCCAGGAGACTCCGGCCATCGGCTGGACCAACTGCGGGCGCGGAAACCCGGGAAGGACGAGGCTGGATGATGGCCGGGCGCGGCATCGGGGACGGGGGCGCGGCCGGGCAGGCGCGCTCCGGCGGCGACCATCGAAGTGCCGCCGCACTTTCACCTGCTGATTACCTGAACGGTTCCGCCGCGCGACGGCCGGCCGCTTATCCGCCGGCGGCCCAGCCTGCGTACCCCTTCGCCGCCATCGTCGGCATGGCCGACCTGAAGCTTGCGCTGCTGCTCAACGCCGTATCACCGGCGATCGGCGGCGTGCTCGTCCGGGGCGAGAAAGGCACGGCGAAGTCGACGGTGGTGCGCGCGCTGGCCGCGCTGCTGCCCGCCGTGGACGTCGTCGCGGACTGCCGGTTCGCCTGCGACCCCGCTGCGCCCGATCCCGGCTGCCCGGACGGCCCGCATCCGCAGC